>Ga0209024_1000105_pt1:0-160000 | contig 163055 bp, 153 predicted proteins | sample AutmiccommunBRH5_FD_187380 | JGI IMG/M metagenome (GOLD analysis project Ga0209024, IMG submission 187380) | Deep subsurface microbial communities from Mt. Terri, Switzerland - Autotrophic microbial communities BRH/5 (SPAdes) (version 2) | ecosystem: Environmental > Aquatic > Deep...
GCGGCGACGGCGCGGACACGTTCTTCCACCTCGGGGTGCCCGACCACGGCTCGGACTGGATCCAGGACTTCAGCCATGCCGAGGGCGACGTGCTGTTCTTCGGGCAGGCCGGGGCGACGGCGGACGATTTCCAGGTGAACTTCGGCGTCACCGGCGCGGCCGGTTCGGCGGACGTGGACGAGGCGTTCGTGGTCTACACCGGCGGCGACGCGCCGCTGATCGTGTGGGCGCTGGTCGACGGGGCCGGGCAGACCTCGCTCAACCTGCAGATCGCGGGGGCCGACGCCACCTTCGACCTGCTCGCCTGACGGCGGCCACGGGCAAGGGTCTTGCAAAGACCCTTGTCCGAATTCCTTCAAGGAATTCGGGCCGCCGGCGCAACGCCGGCCCCTCTGGCACCCGCCGCGCGGTTGCGCTAGCGATGGCGCGGGAAAACCGGGAGGCGGGCGATGCTGGGCAGGGATGCGGGGCTCATCGACGAGGTGCGGGCGCGGTTCGCCCATGTGGCGGAATGTCCGTTCACCGGGCCGCGCATCTTCTTCGAGAACGCCGGCGGCGCGCTGACGCTGAACTCGGTGGTCGAGACCAGCGCGCGCCATGCCGCGATCCCCGACAACCAGGGGCGCGACAACCCGGCCTCGGCCGCGCTGATGGCCGCGATCGCGCGCGGGCGCGCCGATGCCGCCACCTTCTTCAATGCCCCCGGCGGGCAGGTGATCGTGGGCGAAAGCGGCACCGAACTGCTGTTCCGGATGATCTCGGTGGCGGCGCTCGGCACCGCGCCGGGCGTGGTGCTGGGTTCGACGCTGGAGCATCCCGCGACCGCCTCGGCACGGGCGCGCTGGGCCGGGGTGGCGGGCAAGGCCAATGTCTCGGTGCCCCACGACGATGCCACCGGCACGGTGACGGCGGCCGCCTACGCCGCGGCGGTGACGCCCGACACCCGGGTGGCGACGATCATCCACACCTCGCCCGTCACCGGCATGGGGGTGGACGTGGCCGCGGCAGCGGCGGCGATCCGGGCGGTGGCGCCGGCGTGCTTCATCATCGTCGACGGCATCCAGCACGCCGCGCACGGCCATGTCGACATCGCCGCCTACGGCATCGACGGCTACGCGATCTCGCCCTACAAGGCGTTCTCGCGCCACGGCTACGGGCTGGCGTGGCTGTCGGACCGGCTGTCGGACCTGCCGCACAACGCGCTGATGGGCGGGCCGGCGCGCAACTGGGAGCTGGGCACCCGCGATACCGGCTCCTACGCCACCTTCTCGGACGTGGTCGATTATCTCGACTGGCTGGGCGGGCGGGTGTCGGGGGCCCATGGCCGGCGCGCCCGGATCGAGGCCGCCGCCGCCGCCATCCACGCCCACGAGCACGACCTGTGCGAGGCGATGCTGCACGGCACCGGCAACCAGCCCGGGCTGGCCGACCTTCCAGGGGTGCGCGTGCTGGGCGGGATCGACAACCCCGCGCGCGAGGGGCTGGTGTCGCTGACCGTGGCGGGCAAGGGCGCGGCCGAGGTCGTCGCGGCCCTGGCCCGGCGCGGCATCCGGGTGCACGCGCGCAAGGCCGACCATTACTCGGGCAACATCCTGCGCCCGCTGGGGCTGGAGGATTGCGTGCGCGTCTCGCTGTGCCACTACAACACCGAAGCCGAGGTGGCCGCCTTCCTGTCGGCGATGCGCGAGATCGCGGCCGACGGCTGAGCCTCAGCCGAACGCCTGGCGCACCAGCGCGGCCAGATGCGCGGGGCCCGGGCCGCGGGCGGTATCGGCGCCGTAGAGGTTGATCTTCTGGCGCGTCAGTTCGGGCAGGGCGCCGCCGTGGGCGATCGCCTCGATATAGGGCGGGATCGAGCCGGCAAGCGCGGTGTGCACCGCAAGGTCGGCGCTGACCGTGGCCTCGACCACGCGGGTGCTTTCGCCCTCGACCGCCATTTCCCAGGCGATCCCGGCGGCGTCGAGCGCGGCCTGCACGCCGGCGCGGAAGATGCAGTTGCGCTCATACGCCAGCCGCAGCGGGCGGGCCTTCCACGCCACCCCGCCGGGCGCGCCAACCCAGACCAGCGGCTGTTCGGCCAGCGTCTCGCCGCCCGGCCCGCAGCCGTCCTCGGTGGTCAGGATCAGGTCGCATTCGCCGCGCGCGTGCTGGGCCTTGAGCCAGCGGGTGTAGGACGACAGCAACTGCACCCGCATGCGCGGGAAATCGGCGTTGAAGCGGCGCATCACCTGCGGGATCGCGGGATAGACGATGTCGGAGGGCACGCCGAGCACGATTTCGCCCTCGAAGGCGTTGTGGGTCAGCCGGCCATAGGCCTCGTCGTTCAGCGCCACCATGCGGCGGGCGTAGGACAGCAACTGCTCGCCCGCGCCGGTGAGCGAGACCTGGCGGTTGGCGCGGTCGAGCAACTGCACCCCCACCGCTTCCTCGAGCCGCTTGATCTGCATCGACACCGCCGATTGCGTGAGGTTGAGAAAGCCCGCGGCGCGGGTCATCCCGCCGGATTCGGCGACGGCCACGAACGAGCGCAGGGCGGTCAGGTCGAGGGTGCGAGGCATATCACGATCCGTGATCGGAGTGTCTTCAAACATTCATTTCACAAATCGACACCCCGAGTCCATATAAATCACGTATCGTGATGACTCGGTCGCGAAAGATAATCAGGCAAGAGGTTCTCGCCATGTCCACCCTGACCATGCCCACCCGTTCCCGGCCCTTCGGCGGCCTTTTCGCGCCGAGTCCGGCGGCCCGCCCCGGGCTGGTGGCGCGGCTGCGCGCCGCGTGGGGCGTGCGGCGCAGCCGCCAGGCGCTGGCCCGGCTGGACGCCGCCGCGCTGCGCGATATCGGCCTCGAACCCGACGCCGCGGCGGCCGAAGCGGCGCGCCCGCTGTGGGACGTGCCACAAACCTGGCTGCGCTGAACGGATCGCCACCGGAAATTCTTGAAAACCGGTCGCGCCCACCCGATATTCCCTTCCAAGGCGTCCCCCCGCGGGGGCCGCTTGAGAAGTTGACGCTACTGAAGCTCATGGAGGGGCAAATGGCAGACTATCAGACGATCCGCGCCGGTCAGGCGGGTGCCCGGTCCGCGCAGATCGATGAGGGCCTGCGCGCGCATATGAACAAGGTCTACGGCCTGATGTCGCTGGGCATGCTGGTGACCGGCGCCGTGGCCTATACCGTCGGCACGAGCGAGGTTCTGCTTCAGCAGATCTTCGGCACGCCGCTCAAGTGGCTGGTGATGTTCGCACCGCTGATCGTGGTGTTCGCGTTCGGCGCGATGATCAACCGGATGTCGGCGGCGGCGGCGCAGGCGGTGTTCTACGGCTTCGCGGCGCTGATGGGGCTGTCGATCAGCTTCATCTTCGCGGTCTACACCGGGGTCTCGATCGCGCAGACGTTCCTGGTGACGTCGATCGCCTTCGCGGGGCTCAGCCTCTATGGCTACACCACGAAGAAAGACCTGTCGGGCATGGGCACGTTCCTGCTGATGGGGCTTATCGGGCTGATCGTGGCCTCGATCGTGAACATCTTCCTCGCCTCGTCGGCGGTGGCGTTCGCGATCTCGGTGATCGGGGTGCTGATCTTCGCCGGGCTGACCGCCTACGACACCCAGTCGATCAAGAACGAATACCTTCAGATGGCCGAGCATGGCGACAAGGAATGGCTGGGCAAGGCGGCGATAATGGGCGCGCTGCGGCTGTATCTCGACTTCATCAACATGTTCATGTTCCTGCTGCAGTTCCTCGGCAATCGCCAGTGACGGCGGCCTGAACGACACGACGGACCCCGCCGCGACCCGGCGGGGTTTTTCGTTGGCGCAACGTGTGGGGAACGGGGGAACGACGATGGCGAAACGGATCGCATTCGGTCTGGCGCTGCTGCTGCTGGCGGGCTGCAACGTGCCGCTGGTGCCGCTGATCTGAGGCCGCGCGGGCGGGGCATCCTGGGGGGGGATGGTGCTGCGAGAGAGGATTGAACTCTCGACCTCTCCCTTACCAAGGGAGTGCTCTACCACTGAGCTACCGCAGCCGACGGGCGGGTGGATAGACGCAATCGCGGGGCCGTGCAAGCGCAATCTGGACGCCTTGGCGGGGCTGCGCTAGACAGCGGCATGGCCGCGGGCAACGATCACGGCAAGGCACCTGCGGGTGCCGCGGGCCGCCGGGGCCGGGGCGAGGCGGACACGCCACGGGCCGCGCGGCTGAAGGCGGCGCTGCGGGCGAACCTGGCGCGGCGCAAGGCGCAGGCGCGCGCCCGTGCCGATGACGGCGCCGACCGGGGGGGGCCGGACGACAAGAATACGCGATGAACGACACCGCGACATGAGGGGCAGAGCATGGATTCGATCGTGATCCGGGGCGGCGCGGAACTGCGCGGCGAGATCCCCGTCGCCGGCGCCAAGAACGCCTGCCTGGCGCTGATGCCGGCGACGCTGCTGTCGGACGAGCCGGTGACGCTGTCGAACGCGCCGCGGCTGTCGGACATCCGCACGATGACGGCGCTGCTGCGCTCGCTGGGTGCCGAGGTGACGGCGCTGGACGACGGGCGGGTGCTGGCGATGTCCTCGGCCGGGATCGCAAGCACGCGGGCCGACTACGACATCGTGCGCAAGATGCGCGCCTCGATCCTGGTGCTCGGGCCGCTGCTGGCGCGGATGGGCCATGCCGAGGTGTCGCTGCCGGGCGGCTGCGCCATCGGGGCACGGCCGGTCGACCTGCACCTGCGGGCGCTGGAAGCGATGGGCGCGACGCTGGATCTGCGCGACGGCTATGTCCACGCGAAGGCCCCCGGCGGGCGGCTGCGCGGGGCCGAGTTCACGTTTCCCCTGGTCTCGGTGGGCGCGACCGAGAACGCGCTGCTCGCCGCCACGCTGGCCCGCGGCACCACGGTGTTGCGCAACGCCGCGCGCGAGCCCGAGATCGTCGATCTGGCCCGCTGCCTGCGCGCGATGGGCGCGCAGATAGAGGGCGAGGGCACCGCCGAGATCGTGATCGACGGGGTCGAGCGGCTGGGCGGCGCCACCCACCGGGTGGTGATCGACCGCATCGAGATGGGCACCTACATGCTGGCCCCCGCCATCGCCGGCGGCGCGGTGGTGCTGCCCGGCGGCCGGCGCGACCTGGTCGCGGCCTTCGCCGACAAGCTGGAGGCGGCCGGCGTCGAGGTGGCCGACAGCGACGGCGGGCTGCGGGTGGCGCGCGGGCCGGCGCGGCTTCGCCCGGTGGATGTGGTGACGGCGCCCTTCCCCGGCTTTCCCACCGACCTTCAGGCGCAGATGATGGCCGCGCTGACGCTGGCCGACGGGGTCAGCGTGCTGGAAGAGCGGATCTTCGAGAACCGCTTCATGCATGCGCCCGAGCTGATGCGGATGGGCGCGCGCATCGACGTGCACGGCGGCACCGCGACGGTCACCGGGGTCGAACGGCTGAAGGGCGCGCCGGTGATGGCCACCGACCTGCGCGCAAGCGTCAGCCTGATCCTCGCGGGGCTTGCCGCCGAGGGCGAGACGATCGTCAACCGCGTCTACCACCTCGATCGCGGCTATGAGCGGGTCGAGGAAAAGCTGGGCGCCTGCGGGGCGCGGATCGAACGGGTGCACGCCGATGGCTGATGCCCGTTTCGAGGATGCCGGCGGCACGCCGCTGCGGCTGCTGGCCGAGACGCCCGACGATCTGGACGTGATCGCGGCGCTGGTGCAGGACGCGGTGTTCACCGCCGCCGACATGCGCTGGCAACGGCGCGCGCGGTGCTTCGCGGTGCTGCTCAACCGTTTCCGCTGGGAAGACCGCGACGCCGCCGAGCGCCAGGGCCGCGCCTTCGAGCGGGTGCGCACGATGCTGGTGATCGGCGACGTGCTGGGCGTGGCGCGGCAGGGGATCGACCCGCGCGACCCCGACCTGGTGCTGTCGCTGCTTGATCTCGGGTTCGAGCCGGGGCCCGACGGCACCGGCCGGCTGCTCCTGACGCTGGCCGGCGACGGCGCGGTGGCGGTCGAGGTCGAGTGCCTGAACGTCACCCTGACCGACGTCACCCGCCCCTACCGCGCCCCCTCGGGCAAGGCGCCGCGCCACGAGTGACGCGGCGCCACGCCCTCAGCGGCTGAGCACCTCGCGCCAGGTGGCGACGGCGGCATCGCGGCGCGCGGCGGCCTCGGGGCTAGGCAACAGCAGGCTTTCGGGCCGGATCAGCCCCGCGAAGCCCTCGGGCAGGCCGTCGGCGGGGGTCACGGCGGGATACATCCAGTTGGTGGTGGGAAGCGCCGCCTGCGCCGGTTCCGACAGCAGGAATCGCAGGAAATCGCGGGCAAGCCCGGGATTGGGCGCGCCTTCCAGCGCGGCGGCCACCTCGATCTGAAGGTAATGCCCCTCGGAAAACGGCGCGGCGGCCTTGGTCGGATCGTCCTCGGCGATCAGGTGGTAGGCGGGCGAGGTGGTGTAGGACAGCACCATGTCGGCCTCGCCGTCCAGAAACAGCGCATAGGCCTCGGACCAGCCCGGGGTGACGGTGACGATGTTGTCGGCCAGCCCCTCCCAGATCTCGGCCGCGCGGTCGCCATAGGCGGCCTCGACCCACATCACCAGCCCCAGCCCGGGGGTGGAGGAACGCGGATCCTGGATGATCACCGGCACGTCCGAGGCGGCCAGCGCGGCCAGGCTATCGGGCGGATCGGGCAGGCGGGTGGTGTCGTGCACGAAGGCGAACCAGCCCCAGTCGAAGGGCACGAAATCGGCATCGTCCCAGGCCACCGGCAGGTCGAGCGGCGGCAGGCGCAGGCCGTGCGGCGCCACCAGCCCGGCCGCGCGCGCCGCCGCCATCAGATTGGTGTCGAGGCCCAGCACCACGTCGGCGGCGCTGCGCCGGCCCTCCAGTTGCAGCCGCGCCAGCAGCGCCGCGCCGTCGCCGGCGCCGACGAAACGCAGGGTGCAGCCGCATTCGGCCTCGAACCCCTCGGCAATCACCGGGCCCGGCCCCCATTCGGAGATGAAGCTGTCATAGGTGTAGACCGTCAGCGTGGGCGTCTGGGCCCCGGCCGACAGGGTGGAAAACGTGGCAAGCCCCGTGGCAAGAAGCGCGTTGCGCAGCATGGCATCCTCCTTCTGCGACGGGCGGAGTGCGTGCGAAGGATGGCCCCCTTCCCTCCGCCGGTCCTAACCGGTTCAGGTTCGACGGGTTCGCGTGGCCTTCCACGCATCTCAGCCCGATCCGGGCACCCCGAGGTGGGGCCAAGCCTAACACGCAGGGCGCCGCCGGCAAGGGGGGATTGCGCGGCGGCGGGCGTGCGCCGATAGTCGCGGCCATGGACAGGGTTCTGCTTTCGATCGGGCACGGCTATTCGGCGCAGGCGCTGGCGCGGGTGCTGCTGCCCCAGGGCTGGCGGGTGATCGCCACCACCCGCGATCCGGCCCGCGCCGCGGCGCTGACCGGCGCGGGGGTGGAGGGGGTGGTGTGGCCGGAAGAAGGGCTTGCGCCGCATCTCGCGCGGGCAAGCCATGTGCTGTCGTCGGTGCCACCGGGGCCGGCGGGCGATCCGGTGATCGCGGCCGAGGGGGGGGCGCTGCGCGCGGCCCGGCACCTGGCCTGGGTGGGGTATCTTTCGACCACCGCGGTCTATGGCGACCATGCCGGCGGCTGGGTCGACGAGGATACGCCGCCCGCCCCCGCCTCGGCGCGCGGCGCGGCGCGGGTGGCGGCCGAGGCGGCGTGGGCGGGGCTTGGCCTGCCGCTGCACGTCTTCCGGCTGGCCGGCATCTACGGGCCCGGCCGCTCGCCCATCGAGCGGGTGCGCGCGGGCGACGCGCGCCGCATCGTCAAGCCGGGGCAGGTGTTCTCGCGCATTCATGTCGACGACATCGCGCAGGCGCTGGCGGCCTCGATGGCGCGGCCTGGCCCCGGCGCGGTCTGGAACCTGTGCGACGACGAACCCGCCCCGCCGCAGGACGTGATCGCCCACGCGGCGGAACTGCTGGGCGTGCCGCCGCCACCGGACGAGCCGTTCGCGACGGCCGAACTCGGCCCGATGGCGCGCAGCTTCTACGGCGAAAGCAAGCGCGTGCGCAACGACCGCCTCAAGCGCGACCTGGGGATCGCGCTGCGCCACCCGAACTACCGCGCCGGGCTGGCCGCGATCCTTGCCGCCGAGGCGCGCTGAGGGGCCCTTTCATCGTTCCCCAAATACTCCGGGGGGTGCGGGGGGCAGCGCCCCCCGCGCAGCGTCTCCGCCCCGCCGCTTCGGTTCAACCGGCCTCGGGCACGTCGAATTCCAGCGGGCGGACCTGCTGGAACAGGCCGGTGGCCTTCAGCATGGCCACCACCTCGGGGTCGGGCGCCTGGTCGAGGTAGAGGATCGCGATCGCGTCGCGGCCCACCCCCGAGCGGCCAAGCGTGAAGTTGGCGATGTTCACGCCCCTCTCGCCCATCGTCCGGCCAAGCGTGCCGATGATCCCCGGCACGTCCTCGTTGGTGGTATAGAGCATGTGGCGCCCGACCTCGGCGTCGATGGTGATGCCCTTGATCTGGATGAACCGCGGCTTGCCGTCGGAAAAGCAGGTGCCGGCGATCGAGCGTTCGCGGCTGGCGGTGACCACCGTCAGCTTGATGTAGGCGTCGAAGGCGCCCGACTTGTCCTGCGTCGTGGTCGCGATCTGGATGCCGCGTTCCTTCGCGATCACCGGCGCCGAGACCATGTTGACGTCGGGGTTGGTGGCCTTCATCAGCCCCGCCACCGCGGCGCAGTTCAGCGCGTCGAGGTTCATCTCGACCACCGCGCCGTCGTAGAGGATGTTGACGGCCTCGATCGGCTCGTCCGTCATCTGCCCCACGAAGCCGCCGAGGTATTCGGCCAGCTTCAGCCACGGGCCCATCACCGCCGCCTCTTCCGCCGTCACCGAGGGCATGTTGAGCGCGTTCTGCACCGCCCCGGTCAGCAGGTAGTCCGACATCTGCTCGGCCACCTGGATCGCCACGTTCTCCTGCGCCTCGGTGGTCGAGGCGCCAAGATGGGGGGTGGCGACGACATTGGGCAGCCCGAATAGCGGCGAGGCGGTGGCCGGCTCGACCGCGAAGACGTCAAGCGCGGCGCCCGCGACATGGCCCGATTTCAGGGCCTCGGCCAGCGCATCCTCGTCGACCAGCCCGCCGCGGGCGCAGTTGATGATGTAGACGCCCTTCCTGGTGCGGGCGATGGCCTCGGCCGACAGGATGTTGCGGGTCTTGTCGGTAAGCGGAACGTGCAGGGTGATGAAATCGGCCCGCGCCAGCAGCTCGTCAAGCTCGACCTTGGTTGCGCCAAGCTGTTTCGCGCGGTCGTCGGACAGGAACGGATCGTAGGCGATCACCTTCATGTGCAGGCCGCGGGCGCGGTCGCAGACGATGCCGCCGATGTTGCCGGCACCGATCACGCCCAGCGTCTTGTTGAACAGTTCGGTGCCCATGAAGCGGTTCTTCTCCCACTTGCCGGCATGGGTCGAGGCCGAGGCTTCGGGGATCTGGCGGGCGACGGCGAACATCATCGCGATGGCATGCTCGGCCGTGGTGATCGAGTTGCCGAACGGGGTGTTCATCACGATCACCCCGCGGCGCGAGGCGGCGGGGATGTCGACGTTGTCCACCCCGATGCCGGCACGCCCGATGACCTTGAGGTTGGTGGCCGCGGCCAGCACCTTTTCGGACACCTTGGTGGCCGACCGGATCGCGAGGCCGTCATAGCGGCCGATCGCCGCCAGCAGCCCCTCCTTGTCCTTGCCGAGGTCGGGAAGGTAATCGACCTCCACGCCACGGTCGCGGAACACCTGGACGGCGGTTTCGGAAAGTTTGTCGGATACCAGAACCTTGGGGGCCATGTCGGCGCTCCTCTTTGGAAACCCTTGGGGGTAGACCCGGACTCTTTCAAAGAGTCCGGGCCGATTTCTTCTGAAGAAATCGGGCGTCAGGCGGCCTGCGTCTGCGCGGCGAACTCGGTCAGGTAAGCCCATTCGATCCAGGGCAGCAGCGCCTCGACGTCGGCGGTCTCGACGGTCGAGCCGCACCAGATGCGCAGCCCCGGCGGCGCGTCGCGGTAGCCGCCGACATCGAGCGCCACGCCCTCGGCCTCGAGCCGTTTCGCGACCGCCTTGGCGAAGGCCGCGCCGTCGGCAATGGCCGGGTCGGTGAAGCGCAGGCAGACCGAGGTGGTCGAGGCGGTGGCCGGATCTTCCGCGAGGTTGGCGATCCAGTCGTTGGCGGCGACGAACCGCGCCACCGCGGCGGCGTTCGCCTCGGCCCGCGCGATCAGCGCCGGCAGCCCGCCGATGCGCTCGGCCCAGTCGAGCGCGGCAAGGTAATCTTCTACCGCCAGCATCGAGGGGGTGTTGATCGTCTCGCCCCGGAAGATGCCCTCGATCAGCTTGCCGCCCTTGGTCAGGCGGAAGATCTTGGGCAGCGGCCACGGCGGCGTATGGCTTTCCAGCCGCTCGACCGCGCGCGGCGACAGCACCAGCATGCCGTGCGCGGCCTCGCCCCCCAGCACCTTCTGCCACGAGAAGGTGGCGACATCGAGTTTGTCCCACGGCAGGTCCATCGCGAAGGCGGCCGAGGTGGCGTCGCACAGCGTCAGCCCGGCGCGGTCGGCCGGGATCGCGTCGCCCGACGGCATCCGCACGCCCGAGGTGGTGCCGTTCCAAGTGAAGCACACGTCGCGGTCGTAATCGAGCGCTTCCATGGCGACGATCCGCCCGTAGGGCGCCTCGTGCACGCGGGCGTCGAGTTTCAGTTGCCTGACCGCATCCGTCACCCAGCCGGCGCCGAAACTTTCCCAGGCGACCATTTCCACCGGGCGGGCGCCCAGCAGCGACCACATCGCCATCTCGAAGGCGCCGGTGTCCGAGGCGGGAACGATGCCGATGCGGTAGTCGGCGGGAATGCCCAGCAGCGCGCGGGTGCGCTCGATCGCGACCTGAAGCTTGCTCTTGCCCACCGCAGCGCGGTGCGAGCGGCCAAGCGCCGCGTCGGCCAGCAGGTCCAGCGAATATCCGGGGAACTTGGCGCAGGGGCCGGAGGAGAAGCGCGGATTTGCCGGCCGCGCGGCCGGTTTGGCGATGTCTGTCATGCTATCCTTCCAGATAAGCGCCCCTCGTTGGGGAGGGGTGTCCCACGGACGCATCTACAGAAACCCCTTGCAGCCGGCAAGTCCCAAAACCCCCTTTTCGTGCGCGATCCGGGCACTTGTCGTGGAGGGAATCGCGAACTCCCCGGACCGGGGGGGAAAGACCGATCCAGGATGTTCGCGGTTGTCGCGGCAAGACGACCACCACGGGCACGGCGCGCGAACCCGACGCCGGCCATCGCGTCGCGTCCGATCGAGGCCGCGCCGCGCGTTTCCCCGTGCGGCCCGGGGAAAGGGCCGCGTCACATCCGGTCGAACAGGTAGGCGAACCCGCCGATCGCCACCGCGGCCGTCAGGATCGCGAAGCCGATCTTCCACGCCGACCACGGCCGCTCGCCCTGCACCTTGCCGGTCTGGCCGTTGACGATGAAGCGGTAGGACTTGCCGCGAAAGCGGTAGGCCGCCATCCACACCGGCAACAGGACGTGCTTGAACGTCTCTTCCCGCCAGTCGGTGTCCAGCGTCGTGATCACCTGCTCGTCGCCGCCGATGTCGCGGCGGACGTCGGCACGTATCCGCTCGGTCATCACCGCGCGCGCGCGCGTGTGGCCCTCTTCCAGCCCGACGGTGTAGGCCTCGGCCCGGAAGCCCGACAGATAGTCGGGCGCGTATGGCACCAGTTCGGTGTAATCCCACGGCTGAAGCCCCTCGGCATGCGCCCGTGGCAACGAGGCCGAGGCGACGATGCCGACATCGTCGAAATACCGCGCCACCCGGCCGGAAACCCGGGTCCATTGCACCTCGGTCACGGTGTCCTTGCCACGCCTGACACGCCGGCGCACCCCGCGCCGGCCGGTGTAGCGGCTGCGGGTCGCGGCGTCGAACGTCCACCATGGGGAATAAAGCCCCTGCATCCTGCGCCCGCCGCGCGCGTAGTGCTTGAGCGCATTGGGCGCGAACCACAGCCCCTTCAGCCAGCGCGCCATCGCGTCCGCCGCCGCCGCCTCGGTCAGCTTGAACGGGATCAGCGCCTGCGGCCGGATCTGGCGGTGCGCGGCGGTGTCGGCCACCACCGGCGAGGCGCACCACGGGCATTCGTCGGCGTGATCGGCGCCGGCGAATTCCACCTGCGCCCCGCACGAGGGGCAGGTGGTGACGCGCGCCTCCTCGACCAGCGCGGGCGCGAGATCGGCGCGCAGGCCGTCGGCAAGGTCGATCTCGCCCAGCGCGCGGGCGGCCTTGGCCTCGGGGATGGCGGGGATCTCTTCCTCGTGGCCGCAATGGACGCAGGCCAGATGGGTCTGGCCCGGCGCAAAGCGCAGGTCGGCGCCGCACTGGCTGCACGGGTAATGGCGCTCGGCCCCACCGTCGGCGCCACCGTCGGCCATCGCCTCAGGCCCCGGGCGGCGGCGGCGGCGGCGGCAGCACCGTGAACAATTGCGCGATCTCGACCACCTCGCCGGCCGGCTTCCAGCCGTCCTGCCCGGCGGTCCAGACCATGGTCGCGCGGGTCAGCGTGCCGTCGGCCGCCATCCGGCCCAGCGCCGCCTTCGAATAGGGGCCGTGCGTCGCGCCGTTCTCGGCGATGTGCCAGACATGCTCGACCGGCGGTGGGGGTGGCGGCGGGGGTGGCGGCGGCGCGGCCTGCGGCACCGCGCCCCACGGCCCGGCCTGCGCCATCTGCGCCGCCATCCCCATGCCCAGCCCCGCGCCGATGCCCGCGCCCATCGCCCCGCCGGGCTGCCCGGCCGCCGCCGTCATCGCCTCGGCCGCCGAGAATTGCGCGTAGCGGTTCAGGTCGCCCGCGATGCCCATCGAGGTGCGCTTGTCCAGCGCCGCCTCGACCGCCGGCGGCAGCGAGATGTTCTCGATGTAGAACTCCGGCACCTCGAGCCCGTAGGCCGCCACCGTCGGCGCGATCGCCTGCGCGATCACCCCGCCCAGGTCGCCGGTGTTGGCGGCCATGTCGAGCACCGGGATGTTCGACGCCGCCAACGCGCGCGAGGCTTCCTGCACGATGATGTTGCGGATCTGGAAGGCGATCTCGTCGGTGGTGAAATCGCCGTCGGTGCCGACGATCTCGGTCATGAATCGCGCGGCGTCCTTCACCCGGATGGTGTAGGTGCCGAAGGCCCGCAGCCGCGTCGGCCCGAACTCGGGGTCGCGCAGCATGATCGGGTTCCGGGTGCCCCACTTCAGGTCGTTGAAGCGCACCGTCGAGACGAAATACACCTCGGACTTGAACGGCGACGCGAAACCGTGGTGCCAGTGCTGAAGCGTGGTCAGCACCGGCATGTTGTTGGTCTCGAGGATGTAGAGGCCGGGCGTGAACACGTCGGCCAACTGGCCCTCGTGGACGAACACCGCCACCTGCCCCTCGCGCACCGTCAGCTTGGCACCGTACTTGATCGCGTGGCCCTCGCGCTCGAACCGCCACACGATGGTGTCGCGGCTGTCGTCGGTCCAGTGGATGACGTCGATGAACTCGCCGCGCAGGAAATCGAAGATGGGCATGCGGAATCGCGCTCAGGGCTTCTTGACGACGGATCGCGCCGACGCGGGAAGCTTTGGTCCCGCAGGAACGCCTTTCGATACTTCCCTGAATGTGCCGTCTCTCGGCGAACGGGATCCATTCACCGCAAGAAATGAGCCATCCTTGGCACTGCGCGCGATACCAGACCTGGGCTGATAGCCATCGACCAGTGTTGTCCTGAGCCTACCCGACATCCTGTTCACTTTCCTCGTCAAGAAATTCGATCGACCGAACCCGGTTCAGGCTCACAAGCCCGGATCGCCCGGGTGAAGGCTCGATCCATCGCCCGCTCGCCTCGTCCACATCATATAATCGCTCGAGGTAAAGATCGCTACGCTCCTCGTCGCTCGATGCGAGCGAGTTCGGCCCGAAGTACCCGCGAATGGTCACCCCGTCCTCGTAGGTGACCAATACCAGCGACGGCCGGCCCACGGTTCCGAACGCGAAATCGTGCGCGCGTTGAACCGGATGGCTGACCGGTGCCGACAGCCGCCTCAGAATTGCACGGTTCCATCCCTTGGACAGGTTGACGCCCAGCAACCAGCCCAGCAGCGACGGAAGCACCAGCACATCCAGCACCAGCACGAACGGCCCGACAGGCCGGCGGTCGGCGGCCAGGTCGTAGACCGACCACAGGCCCCCGCCACGGCCTGCACGATCAGGCTGAACAGCACCGCCTCGACGATCTGTTCGGCGGTTTTCGGGCGCAGCCCAGCCACCCAGCGCGCCCGCACGATGATCACCACATAGCCCGCCAGCAGGTAGCGGGCGAAGAACTCGAAGGTATCGGGCGCCAATAGCTGCGTGAACATCACACCGCCCCCCCGACCAGTTCCTCGGCGATCTTCTCGACGATCGGCTGGGCCTCGGCGACGGTCATGCCCGGGCGCAGGCGGGGATCGTAGAGGATGCGCAGCAGCAATTCGTCGTGCCGTGTCAGCAGCGCGAATTCCTCGTCGTCGTTGAAGATCGAGGGGCGCGCCTGCGGGCTGTCGTTGGCCAGCCCGAGGCCCTGCGCGATCTCTTCGTGGTAGCAGGCCGCGCGCATCAGGTCGGGGTGCTCGGCGCGCACCACCGCCACCGCGTCGGTATAGGTCGCGCCCGGCCCCGAGGTGAACGCGAACACCAGGCAGAAGGTATCGCGCTCCATCTCGGTGATGGTGCGCAGCGCGGCGCTTCCGATGCCGGGCAGGAGCGCGCGCAGGCGCGGCTCGGCGGCGGCGCGTTCGTCCTCGTTCAGCACCAGGACGTGGAAGTTGGCGGTGTCCGCACTTGCCGCCATGCCCACCGGGTGACGGCTGGCGCGGGCCAGCCGCGCCGCCAGCCCGGCCACCACCCGCCGGTCGGCGGCGACGGTTTCGGCCGGCACCGAGGCCCCGAACTCGAGGTTCAGCCGCACCGGCGCCGCCCACCGCCGCAGCCGGCTTGGGGTGGCGCGCGAGACGAAATTGCCGCCCACCTGCGCGTATTCGTCGAACAGCGCGATGCGCACGAAATTCGCCGCCAGCATCCGCGCGGTGAACGGCGTGTCCGTGCCGCCGCCGTCGCGCCGCAGCAGGCCCTGCGCCAGCAGGCTGTCCTGCACCCGCGTCAGCCGCACCCCCATCGCCGCGCTGGCGGCCGAGGGTTCGGGCGCCTCGGGCGCCGGGCCCGGGGCGGTCGGCGGCGCGCCCGCCCCGTCGACAACCGGCGTGCACGCGGCCAGCACCGCCGCGAAGGCGGCGGCCAGCCCGGCACGGGGCAGGCGGCGGGCGGGCGGCACGGCGCGGGCCACCTTCACCCCGGCTCGGGGGCGTTGCCGCCGGGCTTGCCCGCGCGCGCCTTCGCCGCGGCGAGCGTGTCGCGCAACTCGGCCTCCATCTGGCGCAGTTCCTCTTCGGCCCTGGCCCGCGCCGCCTTGCCGGCGTCGGCGATGGCCAGGCTTTCGTCGATGGTGGCGATCAGCGTCTGGTTGGCCTTCTTCACCGCCTCGATGTCGAACACCCCGCGCTCCATCTCCTGGCGCACGACGCGGTTGGCCTGTTGCAGGTTCTCGGCGTTGGCGGTCAGCAGGTCGTTGGTCAGGTCGGAGGCCGCGCGCACCGCCTCGGCCGCCTCGCGCGAGCGCTGGATCGTCACCGCCTGGGCAAGCTGGGTTTCCCACAGCGGCACGGTGTTCACCAGCGTCGAGTTGATCCTGGTGACAAGGCTCTTGTCGTTCTCCTGCACGAGGCGGATCGAGGGCAGCGACTGCATCGTCACCTGCCGCGTCAGCCGCAGGTCGTGCACCCGGCGTTCCAGATCGTCGCGCGCGGCGCGCAGGTCGCGCAGTTCCTGGGCGCGCAGGATCTTGTCGTCGTCGGTGGCGGCCTCGACCTCGGCCTCGGCGGCGGGGATGTCGCGGGCGTCGATCTCGGCCAGCCTGGCCTCGCCCGCGGCGATGTAAAGGCCCAGTTCCTCGTAGAAGCGCAGCGTCTTTTCATAGAGCAGGTCGAGCGACTTGACGTCCTTGAGCAGCTTGTGCTCGTGGCTCAGCAGGTTGTCGGTGATCTTGTCGATCTGGCCCTGCACGCTTTCGTAGTTCGCCACGAACCTTGCGAAGGGCGCGGCCTTGCCGGTCAGCCGCTCCCACCACGACCGCTCGCGGCGCACGTCCAGTTCCGAGACCGAGAAGCCGCGGATGGTGGTGACGATCTCGCGCAGGCTGTCGCCGGCGGGGCCCACGTCCTTGTTGCGCACGTCCTGCAACATCGCCTGGCTGATCTGCTGCAATTCGGCCTGGGCGGCCGCGCCGAAGGCGATGATCGAGCCGCTGTCGGTCAGGTCCACCTCGGCCATGCGGCGGCGGATATCCTCGGCCACCGGCGCCGGCGCGGCCTCGAGCGGCACGATCCCGCCGTCGGGTTCGGCCAGCACCAGCGCGGTGGCCTTCTCGACCTCGGCAAGCTCTGCCTCGGCCTTTCTGCGCACGGTCTCGGACATCGGCAATTTCCTTTCGCGTGAATGGCCGTCACGGCCGCGCCGCCGGCAGGGGGGGTATGGACGCCACTATTCGGTGCGCACGCCTTCGCGCGCAAGCCGGTCGCGCAACACCCCGATCTCGACGTCGAGGTCGGTGCGGTCGTTGCGCATCAGCGCCTCGGTGCGGGCGGCGAAATTGGTCTCGAGATCCTCGATCAGCGCGACATAATCGGCGCGCGCCTTGGGATCGCCGCCGCGGAGGGCAAGCTCGGCATATTTGGCGGTCGCGTCGCGGGCGCCCTGAAGGTAGACGCCAAGGTAGCGCCGCGCCGCCGTCAGGTCGCGCGGGTCGGCCTCGACAATACGGAACATCGCCCGCGCGGTGGCGGCAAAGCGCTCGACCCGGGCCACCAGCACCCGGTCGCCGGTGGCGCGGATGGCGGCGGCCATGGCGGCCAGGTGCCCCTCGCCCTCGGCCACCACGCGCGCCACGCGGTCGGTCTGGAACAGCTCGGCCTCGCCGGCGCCCCCGCCGGCATGCTTGTCGCGCAGCGGGTCGGGGCCGAAGGCGGCCAGGTGCAGCGCCGCGCCCAGCACCGCGAAGATCGCCGGCGCCAGCACCTCGCCCGCCCAGCCCGCGACGGCCAGGCCCGCGCCGGTCAGCACCGCGGCGAAGATCTTGCGCGGGATCGCCGGGCGGCGGGCGACGGGGCGGGCGTCGTAGGCTTCGTGGGCGCGCAGCCCCTCGCGGGTCAGCCACGCGGCCAGAAGCAGGATCGCGGTGGCGGCAAGATCGGTGGCCATCGCCGCCGGCGGCTGGAAGAAGGCGCGCGCGGCGAAGATCAGCGGCACCACGAACAGCAGGTTCGAGCGCGCGCCGACCCGCGCCCGCCGCACCGGGGCGCGGCGCACCGGCCCGCCTCGGGGCCCGCCCCCGGGTGCCGGGGCGCCGGGGCTGAAACGTCCGCCGAACCGCTCTGCCATCAGCCCGCGCCCCCCGGCTGGAACGCGACATAGACCATCAGGCACAGCAGCAGGACATAGGCCAGCTTGCGCATTCCGTCCTCGCCCATCGCACCCGCACCTTTGCACTACCGCCGCGACTATAGGCGACGGCCGCCGCCCTTGCCAGCGCCCGCGCGCGGGCCTTTGGTGGCGGCCTTGGTCGCGCCGCCCTTGCGCGCCGGCGCGCCAGGGCCGGCGCCGGTGCCGGGGCCGGGGCCTTCCGGGGCATCGCCGGCGGCGCCCTTCGCGGGCCGCTTGCGCACGAGCTTGCGCGCCGCCCCCCGCGACGGCGCCCGTTCCGGCAACTGGCCGTCGGGGTCAAGGCCAAGCTGGTCGCGCAGCACCTTCGCGCGCACCTCCTCGACCGCGCCGACGCCAAGCTCGCCCAGCCGGAACGGGCCATAGGCGATCCGGATCAGGCGGTTGACCTCGAGGCCCACGGCCTCCATCGCGCGCCGGATCTCGCGGTTGCGGCCCTCGCGCAGGCCCACCGTCAGCCACGCGTTGGCGCCCTGCTGACGGTCGAGCGACACTTCCATGCCCTGGAACCGCTCGCCCTCGATCTCGATGCCGGCGCGCAGCCGCTCCAGCGCCTCGGGCGCCGGCGCGCCGTGCACCCGCACCCGGTAGCGCCGCATCCAGCCGGTCGCCGGCAGCTCCAGCCGGCGCTTGATCTCGCCGTCGTTGGTCAGCAGCAGCAGCCCCTCGGACGTGAGGTCGAGCCGGCCCACCGGCATCACCCGCGGCATGTCCTCGGGCAGGGCGTCGAACACCGTGCGCCGCCCCTTCTCGTCGCGCGCCGTGGTCACGAGGCCGGCGGGCTTGTGGTAAAGCCACAGCCGCGGCGGCGCCGGCGGGGCCACCGCCACGCCATCGACCGTCAGCCGGTCGGCGGGGGTGACGTTCAGCGCCGGGCTTTCCACCTTCCTGCCGTTCACGCGCACCCTGCCGGCGGCGATCATCTCTTCGGCCGCGCGGCGCGAGGCGATGCCCGCGCGGCTCAGCACCTTGGCGATCCGCTCGCCGGTTCTGGTCTGTTCGCTCATGGCCCCTCCTAGCGGTTTCCGGCGGCGGGGGGAATTGGCACCGCGCCGGCCACGGGCGCGACCCGGAATTCGCCCCGAATTCCGGCCCCCGGCCGCCGCCGTGCCGCACAACCCCAGGGTGTTTCGCGCGCGAAACACGGGCACCTCAACCCGTTGGCAACGCTTGCGAAACGGCCACCGCATTATGGAAATTGCGCAACTGCGCAAGATCCTTTCGCGGCCCAGATATCGCCTAGAGCGCGCCGGGCAGCACAAGATCGGGGGGGCGGTGGCCGTCGGCGAAGGTTTTCACGTTGATGATCACCTTCTCGCCCATCTCGATCCGCCCCTCGATCGTGGCCGAGCCCATGTGCGGCAGCAGCACCACGTTGGGCAAGGCGCGCAGGCGGGGATTGATCTCGTGGCCATGCTCGAACACGTCGAGGCCGGCGCCCGCGATCTCGCCCGCGCGCAGGCCGCGGGTCAGCGCGTTCTCGTCGATCACCTCGCCGCGCGAGGTGTTGACAATCACCGCCGAGGGCTTGAGCAGCTTCAGCCGCCGTGCGTTGAGCAGGTGGAAGGTGGCCGGGGTGTGCGGGCAGTTGACGCTGATCACGTCCATCCGCGCCACCATCTGGTCGAGGCTTTCCCAGAACGTCGCCTCGAGCGCGCTTTCCACCTCGGGGCGCAGGCGGCGGCGGTTGTGGTAGTGGATCTGCATCCCGAACACCGCCGCGCGGCGCGCCACCGCCTGCCCGATCCGGCCCATCCCGAGGATGCCCAGCCGCTTGCCCGCGATCCGCCCGCCGAGGAACGCCGTCGGCGCCCAGCCCTGCCATTCGCCGGCCTGCATCACCGCCAGCCCCTCGGGGATGCGGCGGGTGACGGCGAGGATCAGCGCCATCGTCATGTCGGCGGTGTCGTCGGTCACCACGCCCGGCGTGTTGGACACCAGGATGCCGCGCTGGCGGGCGGTGGCGACGTCGACGTGATCGACCCCGGCGCCGTAATTGGCGATCAGCTTCAGCTTGTCGCCGGCCTGGGCCAGCATCCCGGCGTCGATTCGGTCGCGCACCGTGGGCACCAGCACGTCGGCGCCCTGCATCGCGGCGACGATATCCTCGCGGCTCATCGGCACGTCGGGATCGCGGAGCGTGACGTCGAACAGCTCCTTCATGCGGGTCTCGACCGCTTCGGGCAGGCGCCGCGTGACGACGACGCTCAGGCGCTTGGCTGGCATCGGTGAACCCCCCTCATGGCCTTTTCTTCGACGTGCGTTGCTGGCAAGGTGGCGAAAGTCGGGGCCGGGCACAAGAGCCGGAACGGTCGCAGGCCCGGGACAATGGCACGGCGGCAGGCAGGCGGGCGGAAGATGACGCGAAAATGCGGTGCACGGGCGGTTGCGGCGTTCGTGCTTGCGGGCCTTGTGGCACTGGCGATGGCCGGTTTCGCGCCCGGCGGCGCCCGCGCGCAGGACACGGGCGCGCAGGACACGGGCGCGCCGGCGCGGGCCGCGCAGGAGCGGGGCGCGGTCACCAACCTGCCGCTGCCGCGGTTCGTCTCGCTCAAGGGCTCGCAGGGCAATGCGCGGCGCGGTCCCGGGCTGGCGCACCGCATCGACTGGGTGTTCCTGCATCCCGGCCTGCCGCTGATGGTCACCGCCGAGTTCGAGCACTGGCGCCGGGTCGAGGATGCCGAGGGCAAGGGCGGCTGGGTGCATTACGCGCTGCTGTCGGGCACCCGCACCGCGCTGGTGACCGCCCCCGACGCGGTGCTGCGCGCCGATCCGAACCCGGCCGCGACGGTCATCGCCCGCGCCGAGCCCGGCGCCATCGTGTCGTTGCGCGAATGCACCCCCGAGTGGTGCCGCGCCGCCGCCGGGCGCATCGACGGCTGGATCGTGCGCGGCGCGCTGTGGGGGCTGCTGCCGGGCGAGATTCTCGACTGACGCCGCCCGCGGGTGGCGTGGAAAGTGAGTATTTGGGCCAAGGTGAAGGGGCGGGCTATTCGGTGATCTCGGGCGGGGTGCGGCGGAACAGGTCGCGGAACATCGACGGCGTGAGGATCGACAGCGGGTTGACCGAAACCTGCGGCGCGTCGGCGGTGCCGTTGACGGCGTAGTTGAAGCCGAACAGCCCCTCGCCCCGGCGGGTGAGCAGCGCGCCGATCCCGTTGAGCATGTAGACCGGCGAGAACACGCCCTGGAACGCGATCCGGCGGCTGCGCAGCCCGTAGGTGCCCGCCATCGACACCCCGAGCGAGGCGCCGACGGCGCTGCCGTCGGTGATCGTGACGGTGTCGGGGGTAAGCCGGAAGCTGGCCTGCACGTCGGAGAAGGCCAGCCCCTCGCCGCCCAGCCGCTCGATCAGCCCGACCACCGAGATCGCGTTCAGCAGCGCCGCCAGGATCGGGGCGTCGACGACGCGGGTATCGGCGATCGAAAGCCGGCCGTTCCAGGTGCCGGGCGCGGCGGCGGGCTGCATCACCAGATCGAAACTGCCGCCGCGCGCGGTGCGCACGATGCCCGCCGCCGCGAGGGTGGCGCCGGCGTCCTCGGCGCGCAGCCGCAGCGCGGTGCGCCCCGACGCGGCCGGCGCCAGCGTGCCCTGCACCGGTGCTGCGCCGTTGATCCGCGCCGAGAACTGGCCGCTGAAGCCGCCGGCGGTGGAGAAGCGGCCGCGAAAGCCGGTCAGCGCGATGCCCTCGGACACCTGCACCCGGTCGAGCGCGACCTCGATCGGGGTGCCGCCGCCGCTGCCCCCTCCGCCGCCGCCACCGCCGGAAAGCCCCTCGGGCAGCGCGGCGAGGCTCAGTTCGCCGCCGCCGATCGCCACCGCCAGCCGCCCGTCGCCGGCCGGCGTCAGGCGCACCGGCGCCGACAGCCAGCCGCCCAGCCGCACGTTCGCGAACGCCAGTTCGGCCAGTTGCCCCTCCGGGGTCAGGCGCACCCGCCCGTCGGCGTCGAGGCCCGGCGCGGCCAGCGTCAGCCGGTCGATGCGCACCGGCCGCTCCAACGCGCCGGCAACGTCGAGCCGGCCGCCGGCCGCGGCCGCCTTGGACCACGCCACCTCGGGCAGCCGCAGCCCCAGCCCCGCGAGGTCGGAGGCCAGGGTGAACCCGGGCGCGGTGCCGCGCGCCAGCGACAGGGTGAACCGCCCCGATGCCGCGCCCGACAGCATCCCCGCCGGCAGCCCGATCCCGAACGCCTCGGCGAAGCGGGGCGAAAGCTCGATCTCGCCGGTGACGCGGCCGGGGGCGGGCGGGGTGCCGCGCGGGGTCAGCGGCTGGCTCCAGGTGGCCGCGAACGGCACCCCCGACAGCGTGCCCGCGCCGCTGGCCGTAACCTGCGCCGGATCGGCGGTGACGGCGACGCGCGGCGCCTCGAGCCGGCGGCCGGGCACCAGAACCTCCGATGTCGCGCCGGTCACCTCGGCGGTGGCGGAGAAGGCGATCTGGTCGGGCGCGGGGCGGCGGATCAGCGGCAGCGTGACCTCGGCCAGCCCCTCGGCATGGCCCTCGGCCAGCGCCACCGGCCGGCCGGCGCGGGTGAGGAAGCGAAACGGCGGCTCGTCCAGCAGCGACAGCATCGCGGCCACCGGGCCGCTGACCGCCAGCCGCACCGCGCCGGTTGCCGGGCGGGCGGTGATGTCGGGCACCCGGAAGCTCGACCCCGCCAGCGCCACCGTCCCGCCCTGCGGCGCGCGCACCTGCCCTTCCAGCACGGTGACCGAGAACGCGCCGTCGCCCAGCGCCGCCACCCCGCGCGCGCCGGTCACCGGCGGCAGCGTGCGCAACGCCCGCACGCTGACGCCCGAAAAGGCGAAGTTGGCCGCGATCACCGGCGCCTGCCCGGGCACGAGGCGCAGCGCGGCCGAGGCGTCGGCGATCTCGCCCGCGATCAGGTTCCCGGCCGCCCAGGCGCGGGTGCGCGCGGCCAGCGTCGTCGGCCACAGCCGCAGCAGCCGGGCGGCCTCCATCCGGTTCAGCCCGGCGTCGAGCGCGACGTGCCAGCCGCCCTCGCCCGTCCGCGCCTGCCCCGACAGCGACAGCCGCCGGTCGCCGTCGAGCAATTGCACCTGGCCGATGTCGACGCGCAGCGGCGCCACGCCCAGGCGCAGGTCGGCGATGCCGGCCTCGAAGCGCAGCGGCGCCTCGAACAGGCCCTCGGGGTCGACCGCGACATCGTTCAGGCGCAACTGCACCAGGAACGCCGAGGGCAGCGCGCCGGCCCCCATCACGCCGGGCTGTTCGGGATAGATCTTGCCGGTGCCGGAAAACCGCATCTGCGGGCTGTCGACGCGAAGCTCCGACAGCGTGATCCGCTCGCTTTCCGGGTCGAAGTCGAGCCCGAGGCTGGCGGCGCGGAAGCGCACCGGCGGCGTGCCCGGCAGGGTGCGCAGCGCGCCGGGGCCGAGCGCGAGGTCGGCGTGCACCGCGCCCAGCCGCCCGGTGGCGTCGACCGAACCCGAGAACTGCCCGTCGATGGGCGCGTCGAGCGCCGCGAGCCAGCCGAGGCCGGGATCCTGCGCGGCGATGTCGGTGCTGGCGAGGCCCGCGATCTCGGCCCGCACCTCGGCCTGGAGCGAGCCGCGGCGGCTGACGAACGACAGCGCGGCGCGGGCCGGGGCGGCGGCGGGGTTGTCGGGGCGGGGATCGTCGGGGCGGGGGGGCAGCGCCAGCGACAGGTCGAACGCGACCGCGTCGGCGCGGTTCTCGAGGTGCAGGCCGCCGCCGTCGAAGCGCCATGTCCGCCCGGCGCGCACATCGTCGAGGGTGACCGAAAGGGCGGTCATGTCGACGGTCTCGACCCCGGCCAGCGCCGGCAGCGCGAAGATGCCGTCCACCGCCTTCAGGAAATCGGCCAGCGAGGCGATCCGCGGCAACCCGCCACCGCCGCCGGCGAACAGGAACACGAAGCTGCCGTCGACATCGCGCAGGGCGGTGACGGCGGCGCCGTCGACGCGCAGGGTGCGCGGGATCAGGTCGCCGGCCCGCAGCGCCGCCAGATCGAAGGTTGCGCGCAGGTCGGGCAGCACCGCCGCGGGCGCCCCGTCGGGGCCCAGCAGTTCGGCATCCACCAGCCGCAGCCCCGGCCGCCAGCCGGCCTCGATCCACAGCCGCGCGCCGCCCAGCCGCACCGCCGCCGCGCCCGCGAGCGCGGCATTGGCCTCGGCCTCGATGCGCGCCACCACCGGGCCCGGCACCGGCAGGCTGCGCCCGCCGGTCAGCAGGATCGCCGCCACCGCCACCAGCACCAGGGCCACGGCCAGCGCGCCGGTCAGCGCCGCCGAGGCAACGCCGGCGCAGCGGCGCAGCAAGCCCCGGCGGCGGGGCCGCGCGGAGGCGGAGGGGGGGGCTGCGTCGTTCATCGGCGCAACTCTAGCAGAGCCGGCGCGCCGCGACAGCCTGCCGCCCGCGGGTTTGACTTTGGCCGCGCGGGGCTAGAACAGGGAACGACGACAACCGAAAGGCCATCCCATGCCCGAGATCGGCGACATTGCCCCCGACTTCACCCTGCCCCGCGACGGCGGCGGCACGCTTTGCCTTTCGGCGCTGCGCCCGGCGCCGGTGGTGCTGTTCTTCTACCCCAGGGACGACACCTCGGGCTGCACCCGCGAAGCCACCGAATTCACCGCCGCGATCGCGGATTTCGAGGCGGCGGGGGCGAAGATTGTCGGCCTCTCGCGCGATTCCGTCGCCTCGCACGACCGCTTCGTGGCCAAACACGCGCTGGCCGTGCCGCTGGTGTCGGACGAGGATGGCGCGGTGTGCGCGGCCTATGGCACCTGGGTCGAGAAAAGCATGTATGGCCGCAAATACATGGGCATGGAACGCACGACCTTCCTGATCGCCGGCGACGGCCGCATCGCGCAGGTGTGGCGCAAGGTCAAGGTGCCGGGCCATGTCGACGCGGTGCTGGAGGCGGTGCGCGCGCTCTGATCGCGGCCGGCGGCCATCGGCGGTTTCTTGCGAACGGGCCGCGGCAGGCCGCCGCGGGCGGGCCAAAACGGTTGCCACGCCGGCCCCGGCTACGTAAGCAGTTCACGGGGATGCGAGAACTTGCGACGGACGCGCGCGGCTGCAAGCGTGCGGACCGGGGAGAGGGACATGAGTAACGAAACGCGCGGCGGATGCCGCACGACGGGCCTATGAGGCGCGCGGGAGCGGCCCTTGCAGGCCGGCTGCGGATGCGCCTGGGCGCCGCCCTGGCCCGCCGCTTTCCGGAACGGCGGGTGTTCATCCGCTCCGACGACGAAACCCGCTTCGTGCGGCTTGCCCCCGCCACCCAGGCGCTGGCGCTGGCCGGCGGCACGGTGGCGCTGGCGTGGACGATCTTCGCCAGCGCGGTGCTGGTGATGGGCGCCATCGGTGCCGGCAACCTGCGCGAGCAGGCGGCGCGCGAGCAGGCGCTCTACGAAACCCGCCTCAACGAGATCTCGGACGAACGCGACGCGCGCGCCGCCGCGCTGTCGGCCGCGCACGAGCGCTACGATTTCGCGCTGGCGCAGGTGTCGCGGATGCAATCGGCGCTGCTGGCCTCCGAGGAACGCCGCCGCGAGCTGGAAACCGGGATCGAGGTGATCCAGACGACGCTGCGCCGCACCATCCGCGAACGCGACACCGCGCGCGCCGATCTTGCCGAAACCCGCACCACGATGCAGGCCGAACTTGCCGCCCGCGGCAACGAGGCCGACCGCGCGCACGACCTTGCCGCCACCCTCGCGGTGCTGGCCGACACGCTTGACGGCACCGCCGCCGAACGCGACGCGGTGGCCGAACTGGCCGACGCGGCGCTGGCCGAGGCCGACGAACTGGCGCTCGACCGCCGGCTGCTGGAAGAACGCACCAACCTCATCTTCGCGCGCCTGGAAGAGGCGGTGACGGTGTCGATGGAGCCGCTCGACCGGATGTTCGAGGCCGCCGGCCTGTCATCCGAAACCGTGATCAACACCATCCGGCGCGGCTATTCCGGCACCGGCGGGCCGCTGACCCCGCTGTCGCTGTCGACCCGCGGCGCGGCGCAGCCGAGCCCCGAGGAGACCCGCGCCAACCACGTGCTTGCCCGGCTGGACGAGATGAACCTCTACCGCCTTGCCGCCGAGGCGGTGCCGGTGGTCCGCCCGACCGCGTCGAACGTGCGCTTCACCTCGGGCTTCGGCTCGCGCCGCGATCCGATCACCGGCGGCTGGCGCACCCACGAGGGGCTCGATTTCGCCGGCCCGCGCGGCACCCCGATCCTGGCCACCGCCAACGGCACCGTGGTCGAGGCCGGCTGGCATTCGGGCTACGGCAACCGGGTGGTCATCCGCCACGAATTCGGAATCGAGACGCTTTACGCCCACATGACGCGAATCCACGTGAGCAAGGGGCAAAGGGTCTCGCGCGGGGACCGGATCGGTGATATGGGCTCCACTGGACGCTCGACCGGCACGCACCTGCACTACGAGGTGCACCTCGGCGGCAGACCCGTCAATCCGATGACCTATATCAGGGCAGGCCAGGATGTTTTCTAAGAGCAAGATCAACGAACCCGGACCGAAGCAGGCGGAAGGAGACGCCAGCGTGCGCAGCGAAACCACAGCCCGCCCGGCAAGCGACCTGTCGACCGGCGCCAAGCCGAAGCCGCCGGCCTCGGTGCTGTCGTCCGACCTCACGATCACCGGCAACATCAAGACTTCGGGCGACATCCAGGTCGAGGGCACGATCGAGGGCGACATCCGCGCCCACCTGCTGACGGTGGGCGAAAGCGCCACCATCCGCGGCGAGATCGTGGCCGACGACATCGTGATCAACGGCCGCGTCGTGGGCCGGGTGCGCGGCCTCAAGGTGCGCCTGTCGGCAACCGCACGGGTCGAGGGCGACATCGTCCACAAGACCATCGCGATCGAATCGGGCGCCCATTTCGAGGGCTCGGTCCAACGCCAGGAAGACCCGCTGTCGAACGGCAAGCCGTCGTCGCCGGCCTCGGCCTCGGCCGCCGCGCCGCGCCCGGCCGCAGCACCCGCCGCACAGGGCTGAACGCGCCTCTGACCGGAATCGAAGGGCACCCCGAGGCGGGTGCCCTTTTCGCTTGGCCCCTGTCGCAGCCCCGCCATTCACCTTGGCGAAAATACTCACAGCACCCCGCTCACGGCAGGGCGCGACGGTAGAGGTGCCAGCTTGCGTGCCCCAGCACCGGCAGCACCACCACCAGCCCCAGGAACGCCGGCGCCATCGCCACGAACAGCGCCGCGCCGATCCCCGCGCCCCACAGCAGCATCGTGCCCGGGTTGTGCAGCACCACCCCCACCGAGGCGATCATCGCCGAGATGAAATCCACCTCGCGGTCGAGCAGCAGCGGCAGGCTGACCACCGTCAGCGAGAACAGAACGCCCGCGAAGATCGCCCCCACGATGGTGCCCACCGCCAGCATCATCAGCCCGTTCGCGGTCAGGTAGACATCGAACGACGAGGTGATGTTGGTCATCGCCGAGAGCCCGAGGAACAGCGCGAAGATCATGTGCCCGAGGAACATCCAGAACAGGAAGAACACCACGATCACCGCCGACATCGAGGGGATCTGGCGGTCCTTCTGGCGCCAGACCACGGCCAGCACCTCGGCCGGGCGCGGGCGCTGGCCGGCCTCGAGGCGGCGCGACACCTCGTAGAGGCCGACCGCCGCGAACGGCGCCAGGATGGGAAAACCCACCGTCACCGGCACCGCCCACCAGATCCGCCCGGCGCTGGCCAGCGCGAGGTAGATCACGATCCCGCCGGCCGCGAACGCCGCCCCGAAGAACAGCCCGAAGCCCGGCGCGGCGCGGAAATCGCGCCAGCCGGCGGCAAGCGCCGCGGCGAGGTCGGCGCGCGCCAGCGGGCGCGGCGCGGGCAGGGGCGAGGCCGGCGGCGGGCCGGGGGGAATGGCGTCGGTCATGGCGGCGGTCCTGCGGCTTCCGGCCGCACGATAGGGCCGCACCGGCGCCCCGGGCAAGCGAAAGGGCGCGGCCATCGGCCGCGCCCTTCGCGTTCCGGCAAGGCCGGGTTCAGATGCTGAAGAACTTCGCGCGCGCGTTGAGATACACGAGGTCGGTTCCTTCCGTGCGCGGGCGCATGACGTTGATCGCCTCGAAATAGCTGTCGGCGGCCTTGGCGGTCAGCGGGTCGCCCGAATCGCGGATCTCGGTCAGCAGCTCGGCCGCCGCCGCGGCCCCGGCCTCGAGGATGTCATCGGGGAAGGAGGGGTGCGCGATCACGCCATGCTCGTTGACCAGCGTCTGCAGCGCGCGCGGGTCGTTGGCGTAGAAGTCCGACGCCACCTGGTCGTATTCGGCCTGGCAGACGTCGCGCACGATCGTCTGAATGTTGGTCGGAAGGGCCGCGAATTTCGCCTTGTCGACGACGCATTCGGTGGCCAGCCCCGGCTCGACGAAGGACGAGGTGTAGTAATGCTTGCGCACCTGGTAGAAGCCCAGCGCGAGGTCGTTGTAGGGCCCGACGAACTCGGTCGCGTCGAGCGCGCCCGATTGCAGCGCCTGGAAGATCTCGCCGGCCGCGAGGTTGGTGACCGAAGCGCCGAGCTTCTGCCACACCTGCCCGCCGAAGCCGGGGGTGCGGAAGCGCAGGCCCTGAAGGTCTTCAAGCCCGGTCAGTTCCTTGTCGAACCAGCCGCCGGCCTGGGTGCCGGTATCGCCCGACAGGAAGCCCTGAAGGCCGAACTGGTCGTAGATCTCGTCCCAGATCTCCTGCCCGCCCATGTAGCGCACCCAGCCCGCGAGCTCGCGGCTTGTCATGCCGAAGGGCACGCCGGTGAAGAACGACAGGCCGACCGACTTGTTCTGCCAGTAATAGGAGGCGCCGTGCATCATCTCGGCCGACTGGTCGATGACCGCGTCCACCGATTGCAGCGCCGGCACCATCTCGCCGGCCGAGAACACCTGCACGGTCAGCGCGCCGTCCGTGGCGGCGGTGATCCGATCGCCCAGACGCTGGGCGCCAACCCCGAGGCCGGGAAAGTTCTTGGGCCAGGTGGTCACCATCCGCCAGGTGACGCGGCCCTGCGCGACCGCCGGGGCGGCGAGGCCGGTTGCCGCGGCAGCGGCGCCGCCGGCGGCCGTGGCGGTGAGAAACTTGCGACGATCCATGATTTCCTCCCTGATTTCCGCCGGCTCGTCTGCTGGACCGGCGGCACTTTCGCGCGTGAAACATAGCCGCGCGCCCGGGCGCTGAAAAGCCCGACGCTGCGGAAATCCGCATCGCGGCGCCCGGTAGCGCCACCGCAGCGCCGTTTTCGGCCGCGAGAGGCGCGGCGGGCGCGGTTTCGCGCGGAATGTGTCGCCAGCGGCAGTCATGGCGCAACTATCGCAAAGGTTGCCGGCCCCGTGCGACATAATATTCACCCTTTCGCGGTTGACGCCCCTTCCCGCCCCCCCTAATCTCCGCGCTGCGGCAAGGGATGGCAGCGATGGCACGCAGTCTGGTAGGACGACAGGGCAGGCGCAGGGCCGCATAGGCGGCCCGCTCGGACGACATGCGCCCCCGATCCCGCCTCGGGGGTTTTTTGTTGCCGCGGCCGTCCGCGGCACCAGCGAAGGGCACAGACGATGACAGACACGATGACCGGCGCGAAGATGGTGATCCAGTCCCTGAAGGATCAGGGCGTGGAGGTCGTGTTCGGCTATCCCGGCGGCGCGGTGCTGCCGATCTACGACGAATTGTTCCAGCAAAACGACATCCGCCACATCCTCGTGCGCCACGAACAGGGCGCGGTGCACATGGCCGAGGGCTATGCCCGCTCGACCGGGCGGCCGGGCGTGGTGCTCGTCACCTCCGGGCCGGGGGCGACCAATGCGGTCACCGGCATCACCGACGCGCTGATGGATTCGATCCCGGTGGTGGTGCTGACCGGACAGGTGCCCACCTTCATGATCGGCAACGACGCCTTCCAGGAGGCCGACACGGTGGGCATCACCCGGCCGTGCACCAAGATGAACTGGCTGGTGAAGGACACCGACCGGCTGTCCGAGACCATCCACCTGGCGTTCCACGTCGCCACCAGCGGCCGGCCCGGGCCGGTGGTTGTCGACATTCCCAAGGACGTGCAGTTCGCCGACGGCATCTATTCCCCGCCCGGCGGCGAGCGCATCGCCCGCTACCGTCCGCGCGTCGACGGCGACCCCGGGGCGATCGAACGCCTGGTCGAGCTGATCGAGACCGCCGAGCGGCCGGTGTTCTACACCGGCGGCGGGGTGATCAACGCCGGCCCCGAGGCCAGCCGGGTGTTGCGCGAACTGGTCGATGCCACCGGCTTTCCGATCACCTCGACGCTGATGGGGCTGGGCGCCTACCCGGCCTCGGGCAAGGGCTGGCTGGGGATGCTGGGGATGCACGGGCTGGTCGAGGCCAACCTGGCGATGCACGGCTGCGACCTGATGATCAACGTCGGCGCCCGCTTCGACGACCGCATCACCGGGCGGGTGGCCGATTTCTCGCCCGATTCGCGCAAGGTGCACATCGACATCGACCCGTCGTCGATCAACAAGGTGATCCGCACCGACGTGCCGATCGTCGGCGATGCCGGCAACGTGCTGGCCGAGGCGCTGCGGCTGTGGACCGAGCGCGGACGGCGGCTGAACCGCGAGGGGCTGCGGGCGTGGTGGGCCCGGATCGAGGGCTGGCGCCAGACCCGGTGCCTGGCCTACGAGCCCTCGCGCACCACGATCAAGCCGCAATACGCGCTGGAGCGGTTGCAGGCGCTGACCGCCGGGCGCGACCGCTACATCGCGACGGATGTCGGCCAGCACCAGATGTGGGCGGCGCAGTTCCTCGCCTTCGACGAGCCGAACCGCTGGATGACGAGCGGCGGGCTGGGCACCATGGGCTACGGGCTGCCGGCCTCGATCGGGGTGCAGGTGGCGCATCCCGAGGCGCTGGTGATCAACGTCGCGGGCGACGCGAGCTGGCTGATGAACATGCAGGAGATGGGCACCGCGGTGCAGTTCCGCCTGCCGGTCAAGCAGTTCATCCTCAACAACGAGCGGCTGGGGATGGTGCGTCAGTGGCAGCAATTGCTGCACGGCGAGCGCTATTCGCAAAGCTGGTCCGAGGCGCTGCCCGATTTCGTCAAGCTGGCCGAGGCGTTCGGCGCCAAGGGCATCCGCTGCGCCGACCCCGCCTTGCTGGACGACGCCATCGCCGAGATGCTGGAGCATGACGGGCCGGTGGTGTTCGACTGCCTGGTCGAGAAGCACGAGAACTGCTTTCCGATGATCCCCTCGGGCGAGCCGCACAACAAGATGCTGCTGGCCGGAGGGGTGGCCACGGACGCGATCGGCGCCTCGGGGGCGGTGCTGGTCTAGCCGGCAGCCCCGGGGCTCTGCCCCGGACCCCGGAGTATTTGCGCCAAGGTGAAGATGAGGGTCGGATGTCGCCGCAGAAGCAGCCCCGGGGGATTGTCGCGCCATGCGGGCATGGCCCTGAGGCGCCCTCTCTCGGCAATCTGGCGAGACGCGGTGCATTGGCATATACTGCCAATTCCGGTGACGGGAGACGCCCATGCCCACCCGCAATGTCGTGCTGACCGGGCAGCAATCCGCGATGATCGACGATCTCGTTGCCTCGGGCCGCTATCAGAACGCCTCCGAGGCGGTGCGCGCCGGGCTGCGGCTTCTGGAGACCGAGGAAGCGGCGCGCCGGGCGCTGATCGCGCGGATCGACGCCGCGGTGGCGGATCATGCCGCCACCGGCACGCCGGACGAAGACGGCGCGGCCACAATCGCCCGCGTGTTCGCCGCGGCCCGCCGCGCCCGGCGGGACGAAGACGGCACGGATGCCGCGTGAGACCCGCTTTTCCCGCAGGGTCGCCGAGCGGCTGGCCGATATCGCGGGATGGACGGAAAGCACGTTCGGCCCGGCGCAGGCGGACCGCTTTCGGGCGCTGCTGCTCGCCCGGCTGGGCGCGCTTGCCGCGGGCCGCGTGCGGACCCCTGCCCGCTTTCGCGGCCGACCGGCGAGGCGCGCCACGACGAGCTTATGATGCTGAAGGTCGGCCGGCACCTGCTGATCCTTCGCCCCGAAGAAAGGCGCTGGGTCGTGATCGACATTGTGCAGGACGCGCAGGGCCTGAGCGCATGGATTTCTGACCAGGAGGACCGCTGAGCCATGTCACCGCTGAAGATAACCAAGGGATCGTCGCGCCATTCGGCCTACGATCTGCGCGACCCCAACGCCGAGGTGACCGAGACCCATACGCTCGCCGTCATCGTCGACAACGAGGCCGGGGTGCTGGCGCGGGTGATCGGCCTGTTCTCGGGGCGCGGCTACAACATCGACAGCCTGACGGTGGCCGAGGTCGACCATCAGGGTCACCGCTCGCGGATCACGGTCGTCACCTCGGGCACGCCGCAGGTGATCGAGCAGATCAAGGCGCAGCTTGGCCGGATGGTGCCGGTGCACGCGGTGCACGACCTGACGGTCGAGGGGCCGGCGGTGCAGCGCGAACTGGCGCTGTTCAAGGTCGCCGGGCGCGGCGAGGCGCGCATCGAGGCGCTGCGGCTGGCCGAGATCTTCCGCGCCAACGTGGTCGATTCGACGCTGGAATCGTTCGTCTTCGAGATGACCGGCACGCCCGAGAAGATCGACGCCTTCGCCGAGCTGATGCGCCCGCTGGGGCTGACCGAGATCGCGCGCACCGGGGTCGCGGCGCTGGCGCGCGGGCTGTGACCGGGCGCGCCCGGCCCGGCGCCGGGGAGGGGACGACGCCGGTGCGCGGGCACACCCGGCCGGGCCCGGCCTAGCCGAGCACGCCCTCGGTGCGGGCCGCGTCGAGTTCGGCCTCGCTGACGGCGCCGTCGCCGTCGGCGTCGATCGAGACGAACAGATCCTCGGTCAGGGCCGGATAGTAGGTCTGGAGTTCGGCCAGCGAGAAGTCGCCGCTGTTGTCGGTGTCTTCGATCATCACCGCGTCCTGTTCTTGCGCGACGAGGGCGACGGGGGCCGCGATGAGCGCGGCGAGGATGATGGACAGACGTTTCATGTCAGGCTCCTTTCCGGTTGCGTTTGATGCGACGGCGCCGGTCGTTTCCGCGCCGCCGGGAGCAGCCTAGGCGCGGCGCGCGGCGCATCCCATGGTTGCGGCCGCTGCGCCGCCGCGGTGCGCGCGCGGCCGCCGGCGGGCCGCCGTTGCGGCGGCGGCGGCTTGCCGGTGGCGGGCGGGTGGACCTTTTCCCGCCGACGCGGAACCGTGCCTTCGGTGCGGTTCCGCCGGCCGCGGGCCGGCCGGGCGGCATCGGCGGCAACCGGCCGATTCGCACGCGGCGGGAACGGCGGTGTTCGCGCCCCCGGTGCAGATACGATTCCCCCTGCCCCGAGTCCCTCTGCCCCAAGTCCCCCTGCCCCGAGGCGCCGGACCGGCCGTCATCGAAACGTCGTGTTCCGGGGACGCAGAATTCATTCGGATGTCATGCCGGCGTTACCGAATCCGCCGATCGTTTCAGGCATGAGAACAGCAACGCTTTCCTTCCATCGCCTGACCCGCAGCTTCGGGACCACCCGCGCCGTGGACGACGTATCGCTCGAGATCGCGCCCGGGCAGTTCGTGGGCGTGATCGGACGCTCGGGGGCGGGCAAGTCCACGCTGCTGCGGCTTGTCAACCGGCTGATCGACCCGACATCGGGGCGCATCACCTTCGCCGACACCGACGTCACGGCGCTGCGCGGCGCGGCGCTGCGCCACTGGCGCCGCGACTGCGCGATGATCTTCCAGCAGTTCAACCTTGTCGAGCGGCTGGACGTGCTGACCAACGTGCTGATCGGCCGGCTGGCCGGGCGCGGGTTCGTGTCGTCGATGGCGATGCGCTTCTCGGACGCCGAGCGGACGATGGCGATCGAGGCGCTCCGGCGGCTGGACCTCGTGCCGCAGGCGTTGCAGCGCGCCGGAACCCTGTCGGGCGGCCAGCAGCAGCGCGTCGCGATCGCGCGGGCGCTGGTGCAGCAGCCGCGGATCATGCTGGCGGACGAACCCATCGCCAGCCTCGACCCCGGCAACGCCACCCGCGTCATGGAGGCGTTGCGCACCATCAACCGAGACGACGGGCTGACCGTGCTGGTCAACCTGCACACGCTCGATACCGCCCGCGAATATTGTGACCGCATCGTCGCGATGCGGGCCGGCCGGGTGATGTTCGACGGCACCGCGCGTCAGCTTACCGACGATGTGGTGCGCGACATCTACGGCAGCGAAGGGCTGGCCGAGTTCAACGAAGCCGTGACCTCGACCGCCGCGCGCACCGCCGCGCGCGTGCGGGTTCCGGCCTGAGCCTACCGTCACCGTCACCGCCACCTGGGAGAACACCATGAAGCTTGTCACCACCACCGCCGTCGCGCTGGCCTTTGCCATGCCCGCCGTCGCGCAGGACTGGAAGGCCGATTACCAGACCGTCAAGATCGGCTTCCTGTCGGGCGAGAACGAACAGGACCGCCTGACCCGGTCGGAACCGCTGAAGGCGCATCTGGAAAACACGCTGGGCGTCGACGTCGAGGTATTCCTCGCCGGCAGCTACGACGGCGTGATCCAGGCCATGGCCGCGGACCAGATCGAGTTCGCCTTCTTCGGATCGTCGGCCTACGCCGCCGCCTATACCGGCACCGACGGCAACGTGATCCCGTTGCTGACCACGCAGAACCTCGACGGTTCGACCGGGTATTACTCGATCATCGTCACCCGGTGCGACAGCGGGCTGACGTCCGTCGACGACCTGGCCGGCAAGACGCTGGCCTTCGCCGATCCCGATTCGACCTCGGGCTATGCCGTGCCCTATTTCAACCTTGTCCAGCAGGGCTACAACCCGACCGAATTCTTCGGCGCGGTGCCGTTCTCGGGCAGCCACGAGGCCGGGGTGCAGGGCGTCGTCAACGGCACCTTCGACGCCGCCGCGACGAATCAGGATACCGAGCTTTCGGGCGTCTACCAGAGAATGGAACTCAAGGGCATGATCGAGCCGGGCCAGGTTTGCGTGATCTGGCAATCGCCCGAGATCACCTCGGGCCCGTTCACGGCGCGCGCCAACCTGCCGGCCGCGATGATCGAGGAGGTGGCCGCCGCGGTCGAGGCGTTCCCCACCGCGGACCCCGAGGGCTGGGCGTCCTATACCTCGTTCGATCCCGCCGACGAGAACCCGACCGTGGGCTATGCCCGGGTCGATCACGACCGCTACCAGTGGATCATCGACATGCGCGAGTGGCTGCGCCAGCAGCGCCGCGGCTCCTGATCCGCACGCCGGCCGGGCGCCCGCCGCGGCGCCCGGCCAGGTTCGCCAGCCCCTGAAAGTATGGCGAGGCAGCCATGACCATAGCCGCCGATCCCGCAGCAACCTTCGCGGCCCCGTCGTCCGACCCGGTCGCCGCCTTCGAGGCCGAGTTCGCGCGGCAACGCCGCCGCGCGCGGATCGGATGGGCGCTGGGCAGCGGCCTGTTCCTGGTGCTGTTCCTGCTTACGGCGTGGCTGGGCGATTTCTTCAAGGTCGCGCAGGTGACGATGCCCGACGGCGCGCGCGAATGGCGCTGGATCATCCCCGTCGGCATCCCCCGGTTGGGCGATTACATCGAAAAGACCATTCCCGTGCTGCGCTGGGAAAGCCTGGGCGCGGACATCGGCGAATGGTTCTGGCGCTGGAAAACCTGGGCGCGGCTGCTGATCGAAACGATCCTGATCGCCTTCATGGCCACCACGCTGGGGGTTGTCGGGGGGTTCGTGCTGTCGTTTCCGGCCTCGCGCAACCTGGCGCCGAACCGCACGGTCCTGTGGCTCAGCCGCCGCTACCTCGAGATCGCGCGGACGGTGCCGGAACTGGTCTGGGCGCTGATCTTCGTGTTCTGCTTTTCGGTCGGGCCGATGGCCGGGGTGCTGGCGATCGGGCTGCACGCCACCGGCGCGCTGGGCAAGCTGTATTCCGAGGCCAACGAGAACATCGACATGCGCCCGCTTGACGGGGTCAAGGCCGCGGGCGGCACCTGGTTCGACCAGATCCGCTATGGCGCGGTGCCGCAGGTGCTGCCCAACATCATCAGCTACACGCTGCTGCGCTTCGAGATCAACGTCCGCTCGTCCTCGATCATCGGCTATGTCGGCGCGGGCGGGCTGGGGCAGGAGTTTCGCACCGCCCTGTCGTTGCAGGAATACACCGATCTTTCGGCGCTGTTCGTCATCGTGCTGGTGACCGTGACCGCCATCGACTGGGGCTCCGAGCGGCTGCGCCACCGGATCATCGGGCTGGAGGCACGGCCATGAACACCGACATGACAGCGGCCCGCATCGCCGCCGCCCGCGCCGCCGTGCCGCTGGCCTTCCGCGCGCCGCTGGCGGTGCGGGTCCGGCGCGCCGCCGGCTGGACCTTCTTCATCGGCCTGTTCCTCTATTGCCTGTGGGCGTTCGATTTCTCGCCCGAACGCATCTGGACCGGCGTTGCCCGTTTCGGCCGGGTCGCAAGTTTCATGTTCCCGCCGCATGTCTGGACAAGCTGGGCCGATTTCTCGGTCATCCTGGACGGCCTTGGCGAGACCCTGTCGATGGCCTTCCTGGGGACGGTTCTGGGCGCGATCGTGGCCTTTCCGCTGTCGTTCCTGGGGGCGCGGAACATCAACCGGCTGAATTTCCTGCGGCTTGGCGTGCGGCGCGGCTACGACATCATCCGCGCCTTCGAGACGCTGATCCTGGCGCTGATCTTCATCCGCGCCTTCGGCCTCGGGCCGCTGCCGGGCATCCTGGCGATCGCGGTGTCCGAGGTCGGCACCTTCGCCAAGCTGTTCTCGGAGGCGATCGAGAACAGCTCGGATCGGCCGGTCGATGGCGTCAAGGCCGCCGGCGGGTCGCGCCTTCAGCAGATCCGCTTCGGGGTGCTGCCGCAGGTCAACCCGGTGATCCTGTCGATCCTGCTCTACAACTTCGAGTCCAATGTCCGTTCGGGCACCATCCTCGGCATCGTCGGCGCCGGCGGCATCGGCTTCCTGCTGTCGGACCGCATCAGCGCCTATCGCTGGGACGAGGCGTGGTCGATCATCTTCCTGATCGTCGCCATGGTCTATGTCATCGACTGGCTGTCGGGCCTGATCCGCAGCCGGATCATCGGAACCTGGGGGGGGACGCGATGAAGCGGCTGACCGAGGCGCCGAATGTTCACCCGACCGCGTCGGTGGTCGATTGCACGCTGGGCCGCTGGACCGAGGTTTACGCCGATGTCTCGATGCGCGAGGTGGAATTCGGGGATTATTCCTACATCGTCAAGGGCGGCAACGTGGTGTGGGCAAGCATCGGCAAGTTCTGCTCGATCGCCGAGGGGGCGCGGATCAACCCCGGCAACCACGCCACCTGGCGCGCCAGCCAGCACCATTTCACCTATCGCGCCGCGCAATACGACCTGGGCGAGGACGACGCCGATTTCTTCGCCTGGCGCAAGGCGCATTGGGTGACGATCGGCAACGATGTCTGGATCGGGCATGGCGTGACGGTGCTGGCCGGCGTCAACGTGGGCGACGGGGCGGTGATCGGGGCCGGGGCGGTCGTGTCGCGCGACGTGGCGCCCTATACCATCGTCGGCGGCGTGCCCGCGCGCCCGATCAGGGAACGCTTCACCCGCGCGCAGGCTGCGGCGCTTCAGGCGATGGCGTGGTGGGACTGGCCGCACGAGGTTCTGCGCGCCCGCCTGCCCGACATCCGCCGGCTCGACATCGACGCCTTCATCGCCGCCTACGGCTGAGGCCGCGCGCGGGGCCGGGACGCAGACTTCGCCTTAGTTTCATCGGAGCGTCATGAAACCGAGTCAAAGCGCCGCGTATGTGAAATCATCCGAATGACTGCGGGAACGACATGTCGGAAGCGAAGAACTGGGAACGGGCGCGGGACTGGATCGTGCAGGACATCGCCGCGCGGCGGCTGGCCGACGGCGACCGCATCCCGCCCGAGCCGGATATCCGGCGCGGCAGCGGGGTCGGCCGCCATTCGGTGCGACGGGCGCTTGCGGCGCTGGCCGCCGAGGGGTTCCTGAGCGTCGAGCAGGGCCGCGGCACCTTCGTGCGGGCGCGGCCCTCGATCCTCTACCGCATCGGGCGCCGCACCCGGTTCCGCGAGAACATCCGCGCCGCCGGCCTTGTCCCCGGAAGCGAGGCGATCGCGACCGAGGTTGTCGCCGCCGATGCAGACGTGGCCGCGGCGCTGGGGCTCGCGCCCGGCGCGCCGGTCCACCGCATCCTGCGCCGCGGCCTGGCAACCGGCACGCCGATCAGCCTGACCCGCAGCTTTCACTGCGCCACGCGGTTTCCCGACCTGGGCCGCCTGCGCGCCGCCGGCGTGTCGGTGACCGATGTCTATCGCGCCCACGGCATCGCCGATTATCGCCGGCGCGACACCATGCTCTACGCCCGCCAGCCCCAGAAATGGGAGGCGCGGCTGCTGGAACAGCATCCCGAACAGCCGGTGATGGTGATGTGCAAGACCGACGAGACGCCCGAGGGGGCGCCGCTCGGGTGGTCGGAAGCGTTGTGGGCGGCCGGCAGGGTCCGCTTCGAACTGGGGGGAACGGGCGATGCGTGACGAAACTGCGGGACGGTCCCACAGGGACGTGCTCGAGACACTCGCGGCGATGGACCCGGCGCGCCTGAAGGCCGAGGCCGAGGCGATCCTGCCCGCGCTTGGCGAGGTCGAGGTGATCGAAAGCCGCACCTGCCTGGTGATGCTGCCGATGCGCGACACCGTGCAGGCGACCGATTTTCACCTCGGCGACGTGCTGATGGCCGAGGCCCATGTGCGGCTGGGCGCGCAGGACGTCGAGGGCTACGGCATGGTGCTCGGCCACGATCAGGAGCGGGCGATGGCGATGGCGCTGCTGGACGCCAGCCTCGCCGCCGGGATCGCCACCGACCGGATCGAGGATTTCGTGGCCGCCGCCGCCGCCGATCTTGCCGCCGCCGAGGATGAATTGCTGCGCCGCATCGAGGCGACGCGGGTCGAGATGGAGACGTTCTGATGCTGCCCGAGCCGCCCGTTCCCGACGCCGACGAGGCCCGCGACAATGCCACCTTCGGCGCGCTTCTGGCCGCGCTGTCCCGCCCCGGCACGCCGCAGGCGATGCCCCTGCCCGGACCCGCGCCGCTGGCGCTGGCGCTGATCGACCGCGAGTGCCGGGTGTGGGCCGACACACCCGAACTTGACACGCTGCTGCGGCGCACCGGCGCCTCGGCCGTTCCCTCGGAACTGGCGGACCACGTGTTCCTGGCGCTCGACACCGAAGCGGCGCTGGCGCGGATGGGCCGGCTGATGGCCGGCGATGCGCTTTACCCCGACGAGGGCGCGACCCTGATCGCCCCGGCGCGGATCGGCACCGGCCCGGAGCTGCGGCTGACCGGGCCGGGGATCGAGGGCAGCGCGCGGCTTCGGCTGGGCGGGCTGCATCCGGCGGTGTGGGCGGTGCGCGCCGGCCTCTGCCGCTATCCGCTGGGGATCGAGATGATTTTCGTCGACGGCGCACAGATCGTCGCGCTGCCGCGGTCGACCCTTGTCGAGGAGAACTGAGCATGGCCTATGTCGCGACCCGTGGGGGGGAACATGCCATCGAACAGGCCGAACGGCTTTACCGCGCGCAGATGGGCACGATCACGCCCACCCGCGTCGCCGAGATCGAGCGGGCGCTTCCGCACCTGATCGACCGGGTGATGGGCGAGGCCTCGCTTTACGCGCCCGACCTGGCGGCGCTGGCGCTGGCGCAGGCGGGCGGCGACCTGTATGAGGCGATCCTGCTGCTGCGGGCATGGCGCACGACCCAGCCGCGCGGCCAGATCGCCGCGCCGGTGCGCCAGGAGGAAAGCCTTGCCCACCGCCGCATCTCGGCCGCGTTCAAGGACATTCCCGGCGGCCAGATCCTGGGCCCGACGCTGGATTATTCGCACCGCATCCTGGCCACCGGGGTGGTGAACGGCAGCGATTTCGTGCCCCCCCCGGTGACGCCGGCGGCAAAGCCCGCGCCGGCGCACCACCCCTCGCTGGCCGCGTGGCAGAAGGCGCAGGGGCTGGTGGACGATGTCGCCGCCACGCCGGTCGAGCGCGACAAGATCCCCGACGTGACGCGCGAGCCGCTGCTGTTTCCGGCGCAGCGCGCGCACAGCCTGCAAAGCCTGGCGCGGGCCGACACCGGGGGGCTGCTGGCGCTTGGCTATTCGGCGATGCGCGGCTACGGCAACGCCCACCCCACGGTGAACGAACTGCGCCTGTCCGAGGCCGATGTCCGCGTGCGCCATCCGCGGGGAACCGAGTTCTCTGCCGGACGGGTGCGCACCAGCCAGGCCGAGGTCGTCACCACGCGCGGCAACGGCACGCTGAAGCTGGGCTTTGCCGCCACGCTGGGCTGGAACGAGGTCAAGGTGATCGCCGCCGCGACGCTGGACCTCAACGCCCCCGGCGCGCCGAAGAACTCGCCCGTGAACGAGGAATTCGTCCTCTACCACACCGAGCCCGTCGAGGCGTCGGGCTTCTGCATCCACTTCAAGCTGCCGCACTACGTCACCTTCCAGTCGGCGCTTGACAATCTTCGCGGCGCGCGGGTCGCGCCGCAGCCGGCCAAAGCGGAGGAACCCGCATGACCCTTGCAGCCCTGACGCGGGAGTGGCGCGCCTTCTCCTACGGGTTCCTCGACGCCTCGGCCAAGCGCGAGATACGCCGCGGGCTGGTCAAGGCGGTGGCGATCCCCGGCTACCAGGTGCCCTATGCCAGCCGCGAGGTGCCGATCGCGCGCGGCTGGGGCACCGGCGGGTTGCAGGTGACGCTGACGCTGCTGAACCCGCGCCACGTGGTCAAGGTGATCGACCAGGGCGCCGACGACAGCGTGAACGCCGCCTCGATCCGGCGCTTCCTGACCCGCGTGTCGGGGGCGGCGGCGACGTGGGACACCCTCGCGGCGAGCCTGATCCAGTCGCGCCACCGGGTGCCCGAAGAGGTGCTGCGCGACGATCAGATCCTGGTGTTGCAGGTGCCCAACCCCGAGCCGCTGCGCCCGGTCGAGCCGAACATGTCGATCGCCCGGCAGATGCACGCCGACGCCGACTATGGCCGGCTGTGGCTGACGCTTTACGAGCAGATCGTGCGCTCGGGCCGGGTCATGCACGGGGCGGCCTATCCGTCGATGGTCAACGGGCGCCATGTGATGGCGCCGTCGCCGATCCCGCGCTGGGACGTGCCCAAGCTGCACATGGCACGGCACCTGACGATTCTTTCGGCCGGGCGCGAAAAGCGGCTCTATGCCGTGCCGCCCTTCACCCGGGTCGAGCCGCTGGTGTTCGACGACGTGCCCTACCGCGTCGAGGATCATGCCGGGCTGACCTGCCACCGCTCGGGCCTGAAGGGCTATTTCATGAACGAGATCCCGCAGGACGGCGGCGCGGCCTTCGAGGTGTCCGACAGCCACCTCGGGATCAAGGCGATCCGGCGACGCGACGGCGAAGCGGTCGTGATCGGCGAAACCTGGTATCGCAACGGGGAGATGCAGCGATGACCGCCCTTGCGCGCGAGGCCCCGCGCCTTGTCACCCGGCCGCCGCTGGTCGAGGTGGCGGGCGTCTCGAAACGCTACGGCGCCGTGACCGCGCTGCACGCGGTGTCGGCGGTGGTCCATGCCGGCGAGGTTCTGGGCATCGTCGGCGAAAGCGGGTCGGGCAAATCGACGCTGCTGCGGATGATGAACCTCGAGGATCTGCCCGATGCCGGAACCTACCGGCTTGGCCTGCCGGGGTTGCCCGCGAACCTGTTCGCGCTCGACCGGCTTGCCCGGCGGATGCTGTGCGCGCGCCATATCGGGATCGTCTACCAGAACCCGCACCACGGGCTGCTGATGCACCATTCCTCGTCGGGCAATGTCGCCGAGCGGCTGCTGGTGGCCGGCGAGCGGCGCTTTGCCGTGCTGCGCGACAAGGCGCGCGGCGCGCTCGACGCCTCGGAATTCCCGCTCGACCGGATGGACGCGCCGCCGGCGGAACTGTCGGGGGGGATGCAGCAGCGGGTGCAGCTTGCCAAGGCGATCGCGCTCGAGCCGGCGCTGCTGCTGCTGGACGAGCCGACGACCGGCCTTGACGTCAGCGTCCAGGCGCTGGTGCTCGACACGCTCAAGCGGCTGCAACGCGACCGGCGGATCACCATGGTGATCGTCAGCCACGATCTCGGCGTGATCCGCACCATGGCCGACCGGGTGATCGTGATGCGGCGGGGCCGCGTGGTGGAAGAGGGGCTGGCCGATCAGGTCTTCCAGGATCCACAGCACCCCTACACCCAGCAACTCGTCCATGCGAAGCTCTGAGCCATGACCCCGATCCTTTCCGTTGAAAACCTGACCAAGACGTTCCGGATGCACCATCTGGACCAGACCCTGATGGCCTTCGCCGGGCTGTCGTTCAGCCTGCGGCCGGGCGAGTTCATCCTGCTGTCCGGGCCGAACGGCGTCGGCAAGTCGACCCTGCTGCGCACGCTTTACCGCTCCTGCCTGCCGGTGGCGGGGCATGTCTGGTACGACGCCCCCGAGGGGCGGATCGACCTGGCCCGCGCCGCCGATGTCGACGTGGCGCTGCTGCGCCGGCGCGAGATCGGCTTCGTCACCCAGTTCCTGAACGCGCGCCCGCGCGTTCCGGCCGAAGACATCGTGGCCGAGCCGCTGCGCCTGGACGGCATCGCGCCCGACGCGGCGCTGGCCGAGGCGCGGCGCTGGCTGGCCGCCTTCGGGGTCAGGCCGGCGCTGTGGCGGGCCTATCCCACCACCTTCTCGGGCGGCGAGCAGCAGAAGGTCAACCTCGCCCGCGCGCTGATCCGCCCGCCGCGGCTCTTGCTGCTGGACGAGCCGACCGCCTCGCTCGATGCCGGCGCCCGCGCGGCGCTGGTGGCGCGGCTGGCCGACCTGAAGGCCGGCGGCGTGGCGATTCTCGGGGTGTTTCACCATCCGGGCGATGTCGCGCCGCTGATCGACCGCGAAATCGTCCTTCATGCACAGGAGATCGCCGATGTGGCTGAGTGATTTTCGCGTCGTCCTGGGCGACCGTGTGGTGCCGCGGGGCTCGGTGCGGATCGCGGACGGCCTGATCGCCGAGATCGTCGGGGCCCCGGTGCCGGCGGCGGCGATGCATGGCGACGGGCTGCTGCTGCTGCCCGGTTTCATCGACATGCACGGCGACATGATCGAGCGCGAGGTCGAGCCGCGGCCGAACGTGCGGATGCCGATCGAACTGGGCCTGCGCGATCTTGACCGGCGGCTGAAGGTGTCCGGCGTGACCACCGGCTATGCCGCGGTCAGCTTCAACCCCAAGTCGGCCTACGGGCACCTGCGCAGCTACGAGCATTCCAAGGAGATGCTGCGCGCGCTCAAGGCGCTGCGCCCGATGCTCAAGGTCGATCACCGCGTCCATGCCCGGTTCGAGATCAACTATCCCAACGCGCTGGAGGTGGTTGGGGAACTGATCGCCGACGGCACCGTCGACCTGGTGTCGCTGACCGACCACACCCCCGGGCAGGGGCAGTATCGCGACCTCGAGGCGCTCAAGCGCCGCACCGCGCGCGAGCAGGGCCTGACCGCGGACGAGGCCGAGGTTGCCGTGCAGGCCCGCATCGACGAAAAGCGCGGCCAGACCGGCGACGTTCAGGCGGCGCTGGCGGCGATAGCCCGGCTTTGCGCGGCGCATCGCATCGCGCTTGCCTCGCACGATGACGATACGCCGCAGAAGGTCGCGCTGATGCAGTCGCTCGGCGCCACGATCAGCGAGTTTCCGGTGACGATCGAGGCCGCCCGCGAGGCCCGCGCGCGCGGGCTCGCGGTGGCCATGGGGGCGCCGAACGCGCTGCGCGGCGAAAGCTATTCGGGCAACCTTTCGGCGCGCGCGGCACATGCGGCCGGCCTACTCGATATCCTCGCCGCGGATTATCACCCCTCGGCGATCCTGCCGGCGCTGCTGATCCTCGGGCAGAACGATCCTGGCGGACTGGCCGGCGCGGCGCGGCTTGCCACGTCGAACCCGGCGCGGGCGCTGGGGCTGGCCGATCGGGGCGCGATCGAGGCCGGCCTCCGCGCCGACCTGGTGATCGCCGACGATCAGGGCGTCGGGCATGTCCGCGCGACCTTCTGCAACGGCGTCCCGATCTTCTCGGACGGCTCGCTGCCGCTGCGTGCCGGCGGCTGATCCGATCGCGCCGCGCCGTGCGAACAGGTCAACCGGACGCCGTGTCAGCCCAGCCACGCCAGCCGCGCGCCCTGCACCCGCGCCAGCGCCGCCTCGATCGCCGGGCGCTCCATCAGGCAAAACGCGGTCGACAGCGCGTCGGCCACCGCCGCGTCGGGCGCGGTGACCGAGACGAGCCGCCAGCGCGGCGCCCCCGGCAGGCCGGTGCGGGGATCGAGGATGTGGCCCATCCGCCCCGCCGCGTCGAACGTGGTGCCAAGCACCGCGGACGAGGCCAGCGCGGCGTCGCGCAGCCGCACCGCCCCCACCTTGCCGGCGGGCGCGGCAAGGTCCACCGCCCAGTCGCCCCCGCGCGGATCGCCGCCCAGCGCGCGAAACTCGCCGGTGTCCACCAGCACGTCGTCCAGCCCCTCGGCCCGCAGCAGCGCGGCCACCCGGTCGGCGATCCAGCCCTGCGCGATGCCGTTGAGCGTCAGCGCCGCGCCCGCCGGCAGCACGATGGCATCGGGCGCCAGTCGCGTGCCCTCCCAGCGCGGCCGGCCCAGCGCCTGCGCCAGGTCCGCCGCCGTGGGGGCGGTGCCTTCGACGGCATGGCGCGCATGCAGCGCCCACAGCGGTTGCACGAACGGATCGAACAGCCCGCCGGTCACCGCGCCCAGCCGCTGCGCAAGGCTGAGACAGGCCAGAAGTTCGGGCGGCGGCGCCACCAGCCGGCCGTCGCGGTTGAGCCGCGCCAGCGCCGAATCGGCGCGATAGAGGCTGAAGATGGCTTCAAGCCGGGCGATCTCGGCGCGCGCGCGCCGGGCCAGCGCCGGCGCCTCGGGATGGTCGAGCACGATCGTCGCCCGCGCGCCCAGCGCGATGCCCTGCCAGCGGTAGAGGGCGCCCCCGGCCGCGACCGGCGCGGCGGCGGCGGTGGCGAGGGCGCCGGCGAAGATCGAAAGGGCGCGGCGGCGGGTGGGATTTTGCATGGCTAGCTCCTTGCGCAGGAAAAGCGGCGTCCTGCCGCCGCGACGTCACCGCGCGCGGCGGGCGCGGACGCCTCCGACGGGAGTATCTGGACCAGGAGAACGTGGGCGCCGCCCCCCATCCCTTCACCTTGGGGCAAATACTCCGGGGTGAATGCGCCGAAGGCGCAGAGGGGCAGCGCCCCTCCGGCCCCGGCGGGCCCGGGCGCGGCCCCTGTCACGGCGTCACCCGCGCGAAGGCCCGCAGCGCCAGCCCGAAGCCGGCCAGCGGCCACAGCAGGATCGAGGCCAGTGCCTGCACCACCGGGATGCTGGCCGCCGCCGCGTCGACGCCCGCCCCGGCCCCGGCCGCCCCCGAGGCGGCGAGGTTGTACAGCCGGAAGGCATCGGCCGGGTTGCCGACCAGCAGCCACGGGAACACCTTTGTCGCGAAGCCCCCCTCGCCGGCCGCCACCACCGCCGCCAGAAGCCCGAGATCGTAGAGCACCACCGCCACCAGCCACAGCCCGATCGCCAGCCCCGCCGCCGCCCCCGGCCGGCGCGCGAGGGCCGACAGCCCGTAGCCCGCGAGCAGGAAGGTCGCGCCCAGCGCGAGCGAGGATAGCGTCAGGCGTGCCAGCGCCGGCAACCCCGCGGCGGCGCCGGGATCGGTGGCGAAGGCCGCCACCGCCGCGGTGCCGTAGCCGGCCACCAGCGCCAGCGCCAGCACGCCGAGATGGGCCGCGAACTTGCCCGCCAGCAGCGTCGCGCGCGCCACCGGATAGCTCAGCGCCAGCGGCAGCGTGCCGCGCTCGATCTCGCCGGCGATGGCGTCGAAGGCCATCAGCAGCGCGATCAGCGGCACCAGGTAGACGGCGAGCGAGGTCAGGCTTGCCACCGTCACCGACAGCCGGTCGGCCGCCACCTCGCCCACCGCGGCGCTGCCGGCGGCGGCCAGCACCGCCGCGAACAGCGCCATGAGCGCCGCCGCGATCGCCACCCAGCGGTTGCGCAGGGCGATCCGGAACTCGGCCACCGCCGAGGCGTAGAGCGCACTCACGGCCGGTCTCCCTGGCTGAAATGGGTGTAGAGATCCTCGAGGCTCGGGGGGATGACCTCGACATCCTCGACCAGCGCGCCCAGCGCCGCGACGGCGCCAAGCCGCGCCATCTTCTCGTCCGGGGCGCAGAGCATGTCGACGCCGACGCCGTTCACCCGCCGCGCCGCCAACGCCGCGGCAACCCGTTCGGCGGCGTCGGGGCGGGCGGAGACGTGCAGCCGCACCGGCAGGCCGGCGCGCCGGCGCAGCCCGGCCAGCGTGTCGTCGGCCCGCACCTGCCCGCGCGCCAGGATCACCAGCCGGTCGGTGCGCGCCTCGACCTCGGTCAGCGCGTGGCTCGACAGCAGGATCGCGGCGCCCTTGCCGGCAAGCTCGGACAGGATCGCGTAGACCTCGCGCCGCGTCACCGGGTCAAGGCCCGAGGTGGGTTCGTCCAGCACCATCAGGCGCGGCTCGCCGATCAGCGCCTGCGCCAGCCCGACCCGCTGGCGCATGCCCTTGGAATAGGTGCCGATGCGCCGGTCGGCGGCCTCGGCCAGCCCGACGCGCTCCAGCAGCCCGCGCGCCAGCGCGGCCCGCGCGCCCCGCAATCGCAGGTAATATTCCACCTGCTCGCGCCCGGTCAGCGCGGGGTGGAAGGCGGCGTTCTCGGGCAGGTGGGCGGTGATCTCGCGCGCGGGGCGGCTGCCGGGGGCGTGGCCGGCCACCGACACCCTGCCGCCATCGGCCGCCAGCAGCCCGAGCACGATCTTCATCAGCGTCGACTTGCCGGCGCCGTTGTGGCCAAGCAGCGCGACACGCTCGCCCCCGGCCACCCGCAGCCCGACCCCTGCCAGCGCAATGGTGGCGCCGAAAGCCTTGGAGACATTCTCGATGACAAGCATGGCGATCATCCCTCGGGGGTGCCGGTTGCGGCGGCGACGAACGGCGGAGGAGGCGCCATCAGCGGCGCGCTGTCCACCACCCCGCCGGGCAGCAGCGCGGGAAAGGCGGCCTGGCTCCAGCGCAGCAGATGCACCGCGGGCGAGCCCAGCAGCAGATGCGCCGCCGGCTGGGTCCACAGGATGTGGTCCATCAGGTCGTTGGGGCGAAAGGCGTTGTCGGCGATGCCGTCGCCGTCGAGGTCGAACGCGGCATGGTCGGACCAGAAGTTGCCGCGCCCCGCGTCGCTCCACTCGACCATCCTCGTGCCGACGTATTTCACCTGCTCGCGGTTGCCGAGAAAGGCGTTGCCGGTGATCGCGTTGCGCTCGGAGCCGGCGGTGAAGTGGATGCCGATCTCGCAGCCCTCGAAGCGGTTGTCGGCGATGCGGTTCTTGTGGGCGTTGTAGATGAAGGTGCACTTGCCGGCACCGACCACGCTGTTGCCCTCGATCACCGAACTGTTGGTGTAGTTGAGCATCACGCCATGGTCGCGGTCGTCCACCGAGCGGTTGCCGCGCACGACGATATTGCGCGAGTACATCAGCGCGAACCCAAGGTGGTTGCCCACCGAAAGGTTGCCCGAAACCTCGGAATCGTTGGTATACATGTAGTGGACGGCATAGCGCAGGTCGCGCATCGTGTTGTTCGCGAACAGGTTGTTGCGCGAGGCGTTGGCGAAGATGCCGTCGCGGCCGCGCACGATATCGTTGCCCGTGATCCGCGCGCCGTCGGCGTTCCAGACGTAGATGCCGTTGCCCCGCGCGTTCATGTTGGCGTCCTGCCGGCCGACGATCTGGTTGCCGGCCACCAGCGCATCGCGTGCGCCGTGCACGTCGACGCCGTAGAGGTTGCCCGTCAGCACGTTGCCCTCGACCCGGGCGCGGGTGGCCCCTTCGGTCAGTTGCACACCGGAATCGATGGTTTCGTGCGAATCGCCCGAGCCGCGGATGCGCAGCCCGCGCACGGTGACGTCGGGCGCCGTGATCGTGACCACGCTGCCCCGCCCGTCGCCCGCGATCTCGGCCCGGCCCTGCCCGTCGAGGGTGACGGCGCGGTTCAGCACCACCGGGCCGGCGTGCCGGCCCGGCGCAAGGATCAGGACATCGCCGGGTGCGGCCGCGACAAGCGCGGCCGCCAGCGCCCCGCCCCCGGCCGGCACCGCCCGTTCGGCCGCCGCCAGCGGCAGCGCGACGAGGCACAGCACGAGGGCGAGGCACCGGCGCATGGCTCAGGCCCCCCGCGGCTCGACCAGCATCCGGCCGCGCATCTCCATGTGGAGCGCGTGGCAGAACCACTGGCAATAGTACCAGTAGACACCGGCGCGCACGGCCGTGAACGTGACCGACGCGGTGGCCTGCGGCGCGACCTCGATCGCGACGCCGTGGTTGTTCAGCGTGAAGCCGTGGGTCAGGTCGTCGATGTCGTCGAGGTTGGTGATGATCACCGTCACCTCGTCGCCTTCCTTCACCGTGAACTTCTCGAGGCTGAAGGTCGGCGCCATCGACGACATGTAGACGCGCACCTTGTTGCCGTCGCGGATCACGGTATCGGCCCAGACGTCGATGTCGACGCCGTCGGCCTCGGCCTGGGCGCGGGCATCGGCCCACATCGGGTCGTCACGCTTCCACACGCTCAGCGGGTTCACCACCGAACGGTTGACGATGATGCTGTCGTGCGGCTCGGCGAAGGTCGGGCCGTCGTGCACCAGGTTCAGCTCGCCGCCCGAGATGTCGAACAATTGCTCGTTCTCGGGCTTGAGCGGGCCGACGTTCAGGAAGCGGTCCTTCGAGAACTTGTTCATCGAGATGTACCACTTGCCGTCGGCATCCCGGGTCTCGCCCATCGAGGTCGAGTTGTGGCCGGGCTGGTAGTGGACGTCGGCCTTCTGGAGGATCGGGTCGACATCCTCGCCGTTCGCGGCACGCACCGCGGCGTCGATGTTCCACTTCACCACCTGGCTGTCGAGGAACAGCGTGGTGAAGGCGTTGCCCTGCCCGTCGAAGCAGGTGTGAAGCGGGCCGAGGCCCAGTTCCGGCTCGGCCACCACCGCCGAGCGGGGGTCGAGCGCGGGATCGGCGAACAGCGCGTCGAACTTGCGCACGTCCAGCACCGAGACCGTGGGCGAAAGCTTGCCGGCGACGCAGACGTGGATGCCGTCGGGGGCGGTGTTGATGCCGTGGGGCGAGTTGGGGATCGGCACGTAGCGGGTGTAGTTCTTGTTCTGCCCCTTGCGCCCGTCGATCACCTTGACGCCGTTGAGTTCGATGAAATCGCCCGCGGCGATGCCGGCCTCGATCTCGGCGAGGTTGAAGATCACCACATGGTCCATCTCGTTGGCCATCATCCCGGCAAGGTTCGTCCCCATTTCCGAGTTGTAGGAGGTCGAGAAGGCGTATTTGCCCTGATAGTCGGCATCGGTGTTGTCGAGGTTGCCCGACACCATCACCTGCCACGCGATCTCCATCGTGTCGCCGTCGATGGCGGTGAAGAAGTTGACGTATTGCGACGGGTCGTCCAGCACCGAGCCGTCGTTGACCATCGGCACCTCGTCCTCGCCGTTGGCGAAGACATAGCCGGTGCGCGGGAATTTCTGCGGGCGCAGGCCGTGGATCGCCTTGGCGTTGGGGATCTCGATGATCCTGTCGCATTTCATGACGTCGCAGCGCACCCGCGCGACGCGGGTGTTGGCCTTGTCGTTCATGAACAGGAAGCGGCCGTCATAGGTGCCGTCGGTGAACGACATGTGCGGGTGGTGCAGGTCGCCGTTGTCGTAGGTGACCTTGCCCTGCGCGGCCAGCGCCGCCTTGGTTTGCGGCGTAAGCCCCTCGGTCAGGATCTTGAGGCTTTCGTTGGTCTGGCCCCAGCCGGTGGCCGAGCAGCGGTTGAACACCGGCACGCGCATCAGCTCGCGCATCGACGGCACGCCCAGGATGCGCATCTCGCCCGCCTGGCCCGACGACCAGAAGCCGTAATATTCGTCCAGCTCGCCGGGCGCGAGGCTGGCCGAGGCATGGGCCGGCGCCGCCGCCGCCAGCGTGGCGCCGCCGACGACGCCGCCCAGCAGCGCCGCGCGCGGGCCGACCGCGCCCAGCGCGGCGCCCCCTGCCGTGGCGCCCAACAGGCCGCGACGGCTGATTCCCGTCCGTGTGGTTGCGTCAGTCATTCTCTCTCTCCTTGTCGCTCATGGGTTGGTGGCGGGCGCGCGCCGCAGCGCCCCGGCGGCGGCATCCACCCCCTGCGCGGCCGCGGCGCGGCGTTTGATCTGGCGGATGACCACCGGGCACTTGGTTTTCGACTGGTAAAGCACCTGGCAGTTCATGCAGTTGACGCATTCGTTGGGGTTGATCTCGCCGGTCGGGTGGATCGCCTGCACCGGGCATTCGATGGCGCAGGTCTGGCACGGGCTGCCGCAGTCCCGGTAACGCTTGAGCCAGTCGAACATCCGCATCCGCGCCGGGATCGCCAGCGCCGCGCCCAGCGGGCAGAGATAGCGGCAATAGAACCGCTCGACGAACAGCCCGATCCCCAGCAGCACCAGCGCATAGAGCGTGAACGGCCACGCGCGCGCGAACTTGAGCACGATCGCGGTCTTGAACGGTTCGACCTCGGCCAGCCGCTCGGCCTCGGAGATCGAAACCAGGGTGACGCCGAACAGCCCCAGGAAGATCATGTATTTCACCGGCCACAGCCGCTCGTGCAGGCCCCACGGCAGGGTCCATTGCGGCACCTTCAGCCAGCGCGCGACGCGGTTGGTAAGCTCCTGCAACGCCCCGAACGGACACAGCCAGCCGCAATAGGCGCCGCGCCCCCAGAAGATCAGCGCCGCCGCCACCGAGAACCACAGGATGAAGGTGAGCGGGTCGAGCAGGAAGGCGTCCCAGGTGAACCCCTCGCGCAGCGCCCCGGCCAGCGCCATCAGGTTCACGACCGACAGTTGCGCGTTGGAATACCAGCCGAGGAACACCAGCGTGACGCTCAGATACCCCATCCGGAACCAGAAGGTGACGGCGGCCGAGCGGGTCAGGAACCCCTGGAAGAAGAACGCCGCCGTCAGCACCGCCAGCATCGCCGACAGCCCCGCGATCTCGGCCGTCTTGTCGCGCCAGATGCGTTGCCACAGCGCGGTCTTGGCGGCGGCCTCGTCGGCGGCGGCGGTGTCGGCGGCGGCCGGGCGGGCGGGGGCGATCTCGGTCACGAAGCGGCCCGGCAGGGTGTAGCCCAGATCGAAGGTGGTGTAGACGCGCTCGATCGCGCCGACATCGCGCTGCACCAGCAGTTGCAGCCGCCACGGCGCGGCCGGGTCGAAGCCGGCGTCGGCGGGGATCCGGAACAGGTCCATCTCGGCCAGCGCCGGCGCGCCGGGCGCGGCGATGGCGCCGACGCGGCGATGGTCGCGGTCGCGAAAGCGCACCGCCATGTCGCCCTGGATCAACTGGATACGGTCGAACAGCCCGCCGCGGACATAACCCGAGCCCTTGAAGGAATAGAGCCCGCGGCCGGCCACCAGGATCGCGTGGCTGCCCGGCGCCTCGTCCAGCCAGGCGCGCAGGTTGGCGGCCTCGCCCGGTTCCAGCAGCGCCGCGGCGATGCCGGGCACGCTGACCTGCGCCGTGAAGAGGTCGATGAAGGTCGTCTCGGGCGCCGCCTCGATCGGCCGGGCGGCGGCGCGCGGATCGTCCACCGTCTCGAACGCGGCGTTGACCTGACCGACGTCGAGCGACAGCCGACGCACGCTGCCCTCGTCCAGCAGGCCCTGCCAGGTGCCGGCGGCGGCCGCGTCGGGAACGAGTTCGCGGCGCGGGCCGGCGGCCTCGGGCGCGGCAAGCCCGCCCAGCCCCAGCGCCCGCGCCACCTGGATGCCGGCGCGCACCACCGAATCGTCGATCACCATGATCGTCACGGTCGCGCCCGAGATGATGTGCAGATCGTGCGCCGCGCCGCCGGCCGCGGCCTCGGCGGCAAGGTCGAGCCCGGCATAGCTTTCGGTCAGTGCCTTCACCCGCGCCTCGGGGATGCCGATCAGAACGATCGGTTCGGAATGCTCCACCAGGCGGACGCCCTGCACCACCGCATCCGGCCCGACCGCAACCAGAACGTGGATCGGCTTGCCCGAATAGCCGGTGGTGCCGACGAAATCCGAGGTCAGAAACGCCCAGGCGACGGTTTCGCCGCCGCGCAGCACCGGGGCCACCGGCAGGTCGTCGCGCAGGGCGCCGTAGCGGTCGGCGCCCGGCACCAGATCGGCAGCCGGAACCGTTGCCAGGAATCGGGTCAGAACCGGGGTCTGGGCCGTGGCCGGCGTGGCCATCGTGGCCAGCGCGGCAATACACAGGATCGCCAGCAGGCCGGGCAGTCTGAGCAGCATCTGCGGCATCCTTCACCTTCTCTCGCCCGCCACCGCTGCCACGGGCGCGAGAACGCGGCCTTGATTTGGATCAAGGCAAATATCCTTTATGGCCTGCTCGCCCACCGCTCCGGGGTGTCCGGGGGCGTCCACGGCAAGGAAAAGCGGCAGGCGCCGCCGCGGGGGGCTGCAAGTTCGCCCCCCCCCGCGGGCGGGCCTAGAAGTCGACCGCGATGCCCTTCTTTTCCCAATCGCCGTAGCGCACGGGATCGGGCCCCTTGCGGCCGCCCAGTTCGGGCGGGGCGGGGTTGGCCGCGGCCTCGGCCTCGGCGCGGGCCCGGCGTTCGGCCGCCTCGGCCAGCGCGCGGCGGGCGGCGGGCGGCAGGTTCGCCTCATGGGCGCTCGGGGCGGAATCGCGCGGGTCGGTCATGGTGGCTTCCTGTCCGGTGTGCGGGAATGGTATAGCCCCGCGCGGCACGACAGGCAAAGGGGGCGGCGTGGGCGATCGTCATGACGGAGGCGCGGCACGGCGCGCCGCACTGGCGCTGCTGGCGGCGGTGCACGAGGGGGGGCGGCCGCTGTCCGACCTGCGGGTGGCCCCCGACGGCCCGCTTGCCCCGCTCGCGCCCCCCGACCGTGCGGCGGCGCTGCGGCTGGCCACCGCCGCGCTGCGCCATGCCGGCCGCGCCGACCGGCTGCTGGGCCCCGCCCTGCGCCGCCGGCCGCCGGCCCCGGTGCACGCCGCGCTCCACCTGGCGCTGGCCGAGGTGTTCGTGCTGGGCACGCCACCCCACGCGGCGGTCTCGGCCGCCGTGGCGCTGGTGCGCGCGCTGCCCGGCGGCGGCGGCCACGCGGGCCTCGTGAACGCCGTCCTGCGCCGCGTCGTGACGACACCGCCCGAAACCTGGGCCGCGCTGGCGCCGGGCAAGCTGCCGGGCTGGATCCGCGCGCCGCTGGTGGCGGCCCACGGCGGCGCCGTGGTGCGCGCGATCGAGGCCGCGCACGAGGCCGGCGCCGCGACCGACCTTACCCTGCGCCACGACGCGCCGCCCGAGGCGATCCCGCCCGGCGCGCGCGCCCTGCCCTCGGGGTCGTGGCGGCTGCCGGCGCAGCCCGGCGCGATCAGCGCCCTGCCCGGCTTCGCCGAGGGCGCGTGGTGGGTGCAGGACGCCGCCGCCGCGATGGCCGCGCGCGCGCTGGCGCCGGCCCCGGGCGAGGCGGTGCTCGACCTCTGCGCCGCGCCGGGCGGCAAGACGCTGCAACTGGCCGATGCCGGCGCGCGGGTGACGGCGGTCGACATCGCGCCCGAGCGGCTGGCCCGGCTGCACGAGAACCTTGCCCGCACCGGCCTGACGGCCGAGGTTTTGGCCGCCGACGCGCTGGAATGGGGCACGGCGCCGGGCGGCTTCGCGGCGGTGCTGCTGGATGCGCCCTGCACCGCCACCGGCACGATGCGCCGCCACCCCGACCTGCCGCTGGTGCGCGACGCCGGCGCGCTTGCGGCGCTGGTCCCGCTGCAGGCGGCGTTGATCGACCGGGCGCTGTGGCACCTTGCGCCGGGCGGGCGGCTGGTGTTCTGCACCTGCTCGTTGCTGCCGGCCGAGGGCGAGGATCAGGTGCGCGCGGCGCTGGCCCGCCATGCCGGCCTGCGCGCCGACACCGCACCGCTGGCCGCACTGCCGGGGGTCGAGCCCGGCTGGATCGGCCCCGAGGGGCTGCGCCTGCGCCCCGACCACTGGCCCGGCTTCGGCGGCATGGACGGCTTTTTCATCGCGGTGCTGCGCCGGGTTTGAGCGCGTCCGGCTTTCTGCAGGAAAGCCGGGCAAAACTCTTTGAAAGAGTTTTGCCGTGGCGCGTTCCGCGGCCACGGCGCTTTCGCCGGTGACACCGCCGCCCCCCTCGCCTATGGTGCCGCCGCGCCGGCCGCGGTTGCGGCAATGCAGCATCGCCGGCGCGGCAGGGACAGGTTTGGGGTTTGCGCTGACTGGCACCATCCAACCCGGCGGCTGGGCCGCGCGGCGGCGGCGGGCGATGAACCGGCTGCATGCGCGCCTTGCCGGGCGCGCGCGGCCGGCCGGCGGCATCGTCTCGCAGCCCGAGCCGCGCAGCATCGGCCGGGCGGCGCGGGGCCGGCAATTGCTGGCCGGCAACATCCTGTGCGCGGGCCACCTGGTCGAGATCGCCGCCGGCGCCCACCCCTGGGACATCGTGCCGCCCGACGCCGCCTTCGCGGCCGAACTGCACGGCTTCGGCTGGCTCGACGATCTTGCCGCCGTGCCCGACCCGGCGGCCGGCGTCGCCGCGCAGGCCTGGGTGGACGCCTGGGTGGCGCGCCACGGCCGCGGCCGCGGGCCGGGGTGGGACCCCGACATCGCCGGTCGCCGGCTGATCCGGCTGCTGCACCACGCGGTGCTGCTGATGCACGCCCGGCCCACCGGCGCGACCCGCGCGCTCATGCGCACGATGGCGGCGCACGCCGTGTTTCTGGCGAAACGCTGGCCCGCCGCCACCCCCGGGCTGCCGCGGATCGAGGCGCTGACCGGCCTGCTCTACGGCGCCGTCGGGCTGATGGGCATGGAAGCGCATGTCGCCCCCGCGGTCGCCGCGCTGGAACGGGCCTGCGCCGACACCGTCGACGCCGGCGGCGCGATCGCCACCCGCAACCCCGAGGAACTGCTCGAGGTGTTCACCCTGCTGACCTGGGCGGCGGCGATGCTGGCCGAGGCCGGCCGGCCGGTGGGCGCCGGCGTGCTGGGCGCGATCGAGCGGATCGCGCCGGTGCTGCGGGCGCTGCGCCATGCCGACGGCGGGCTGGCGCGGTTCCACGGCGGCGGGCGCGGGCTGCCCGGGCGGCTTGACCGGGCGCTGGCCTCGGCCGCGGTGCCGGCGCGCCCGCCCGAGGCGCTGGCGATGGGCTATGCCCGCCTGCACGCCGGGCGCACCAGCGTCATCGTCGACGCCACCCCGCCGCCGGCGCGCGCGGCCTCGCACGCCGCCCATGCCTCGACCCTGGCGTTCGAGCTGACCTCGGGGCGGCGGCCGGTGATCGTGAACTGCGGCCCCGGGCGCGGCCACGGGGCCGACTGGCGGCTGGCGGCGCGGGCCACCGCGTGCCACTCGACCCTGTCGATCGAGGGCGCCTCGTCGGCGCGGATCGCGCCCGGCGGCGGCCTGCTGCGGCCGGCGGCGGGGCTGCTGATCGAGGCGCCGGTGACCGTCACCCCGCAACTGACCGCGCGCGAGGACGGGATGCACCTGCTGGCCGGCCACGACGGTTATGCCGCGCGCTTCGGGCTGACCCACATGCGCCGGCTGCACCTGTCGGCCACCGGCCGGGCGCTGTCGGGCGAGGATACGCTGGGCGCCATGGACGAGGTGGAACGCCGCGCCTTCGACCGCGCGCTCGACCGGTCGCGGCTGCGCGGGGTGCGGTTCGCGGTGCGCTTCCACCTGCACCCGGACGTCGAGCCGGCGCTGGACATGGGCGGCGCGGCGGTGTCGCTGGTGCTGCGCTCGGGCGAGGTGTGGGTGTTCCGCCACGAGGGCGGCGCCGAGATGACGCTGGAGCGTTCGGTCTACCTGCAATCCGACCGGTTGCATCCGCGCCAGAGCCGGCAGATCGTGCTGGCATCGAGCGTGGTCGACTATGCCGCCCAGGTGACGTGGACCCTTGCAAAGGCGCAGGAGACACCGGATTACCTGCGCGACACCGAGGCCGACGACCTGATCGGCCAGATCTGACCGGGGCCGCGCCCGCGCCCCCGCAACGGAACGCGAAGGAACGAAGATGACGAAACGTGTGCCGCTGGGCCGGGCGCTGATCTCGGTTTCCGACAAGACCGGGCTCGACGGGCTGGCCGACGCGCTGACCGGGCGGGGGGTGGAGCTGATCTCGACCGGGGGCACCGCCGCGGGGCTGCGCAACCGCGGGCTGGCGGTGCGCGACGTGGCCGAACTGACCGGGTTCCCCGAGATGATGGGCGGCCGCGTCAAGACGCTGCACCCGATGGTGCACGGCGGCCTGCTGGCGCTGCGCGACGATGACGAGCATCTTGCCGCGATGGCCGCCCACGGGATCGGGCCGATCGACCTGCTGGTGGTCAACCTCTATCCGTTCGAGCAGACGGTGGCCGCCGGCGCCGGCTATCGCGACTGCGTCGAGATGATCGACATCGGCGGGCCGGCGATGATCCGCGCCGCCGCCAAGAACCACGCCTTCGTCGCGGTGCTGACCGACCCGGCCGACTATCCCGCCCTGCTGGCCGAGCTTGACGCCAACGACGGCACCACCACCCATCCCTTCCGCCAGCGGCTGGCGCAGGCGGCCTTCGCGCGCACCGCCGCCTATGATTCCGCCGTCTCGACCTGGATGGCCGACGCGCTGGCCATGCCCGCGCCGCCCCGCCGCGCCTTCGCCGGCACCCTCGCCCAGACCCTGCGCTACGGCGAGAACCCGCACCAGGCGGCCGCCTTCTATGTCGACGGCTCGGCCCGGTCCGGGGTGGCGACCGCGCGCCAGGTGCAGGGCAAGGAGCTGAGCTACAACAACATCAACGACACCGACGCGGCAATCGAGCTGGTGGCCGAGTTCGACCCCGCCGAGGGCCCCGCCTGCGTCATCGTCAAGCATGCCAACCCCTGCGGCGTGGCCACCGGCGCGACGCTGGCCGAGGCTTACGGGCGCGCCTTCGACTGCGACCGCACCTCGGCCTTCGGCGGCATCGTGGCGCTGAACCGCCCGCTGGACGCCGCGACGGCCGAGGCGATTGCCGGCATCTTCACCGAGGTTGTGGTGGCGCCCGCGGCCGACGACGCGGCAGTGAGTATTTTTGCCAAGAAGAAGAACCTGCGGTTGCTGCTGACCGGCGGGCTGCCCGATCCGGCGGCGCCGGGGCGCGTGGTGCGGCAGGTGGCCGGCGGCTTCCTGGTGCAGGACCGCGACGCCGGCCGGCTTGACCCCGCGTCCCTGAAGGTCGTCACCCGGCGCGCGCCCACCGAGGCCGAGATGGCCGACCTTGCCTTCGCGTGGCGGGTGGCCAAGCACGTCAAGTCGAACGCCATCGTCTATGCCCGGGGGGGCGCCACGGTGGGAATCGGGGCCGGGCAGATGAGCCGCGTCGATTCGACCCGCATCGCCGCGCGCAAGGCGGCCGACATGGCCGAGGTGCTGGGGCTGGACGAGAGCCCCGCGAAGGGCTCGGCCGTCGCCTCGGACGCGTTCTTTCCGTTCCCCGACGGGCTGCTGGCCGCCGCCGAGGCCGGCGCCACGGCGGTGATCCAGCCCGGCGGCTCGGTGCGCGACGCCGAGGTGATCGCCGCCGCCGATGCCGCGGGGCTGGCGATGGTGTTCACCGGCATGCGCCACTTCCGGCACTGACGGGCGGACGGGTTCATGCGCCTTGCAACCGGGATCGCGGCGGTCACGCTGATCGTCGATCAGGTGTCGAAATTCGTCGTGGTCGAGGCGATGGGGTTGCAGCACCGGCTTGCGATCGACGTGCTGCCGCCGTGGCTCAACCTGCGCATGGCGTGGAACCGGGGCGTCAACTTCGGCCTCTTCGCCCATGACGCCGAGGTGATGCGCTGGGGGCTGAGCGCGCTGGCGGTGGCGATCTCGGTCTGGGTGTGGCTGTGGATCCGGCGCGAGCCGCATACCCTGCCGGTGCAATGGGCGGCGGGGCTGCTGATCGGGGGCGCGCTGGGCAACGTGCTCGACCGGGTGCGCTACGGGGCGGTGGCCGATTTTCTCAACATGTCGTGCTGCGGTCTGTCCAACCCGTTCAGCTTCAACGTCGCCGACGTGGCGATCTTTGCCGGGGCGCTGGGCCTGGTGGCGTTCACCGGACGCCACAAGACCCCGTGACGGACGCGAGACGATCGGGTAAAGACGGCGCGATGACTTCGCACGCCGCCCGATCCGCCCTTCCGCGCCGTCGCCCCGCCGGGGCCGCGGTGCTGCTGGCCGCGCTGCTGCTGGCCGCCTGCGCCCCGCGGGGCGAACCCGACCTGATGACGCTGCGTTCGTCCACGTCGGGGCCGGACGAATTTGCCATCGTGCCGTCGAAGCCGCTGGAACTGCCGCCCGACCTGGCCGCGCTGCCGGACCCGACGCCAGGCGGCGCCAACCGCACCGATCCGACGCCCCACGCCGACGCGGTGGCGGCGCTGGGCGGCGACCGCGGGCGCATCGCCGGCGGGCCGGCCGCCGCCGACCAGGCGCTGCTGGCGCAATCGGCCCGCTTCGGCATCGCGCCCGACATCCGCTCGACGCTGGCGGCCGAGGATCGCGCCTGGCGCCAGTCCAACCGCGGCCGGGTGCTTGAGCGGTTGTTCAGCGTCAACCTCTACTTCCGCGCCTACGAGCCGATGTCGCTTGACCAGTATGCCGAGCTGGAGCGCTGGCGCGCCGTCGGGGTGCAGACGGTGGGCGCCCCGCCGCCGGCGCCATGACCGGCTCAATTCCGCGTCAACGCGCTTGATCGCCGGGCCCGCCGGCGTAGGTTCAGCGCAACCGAACCCGGAGTGATGCGCATGATCCGCCCCCTTCTGGCCGCGCTTGCGGCTACCCTCGCGATCACCGCCGCGCCGCTGCGCGCGGCCGAGGTGAGCACCTTCACCCTCGACAACGGCCTCGAAGCGGTGGTGATCGAGGATCACCGCGCCCCGGTGGTGGTGCACATGGTGTGGTATCGCGTCGGCGCCGCGGACGAGCCGCCGGGCAGGTCGGGCATCGCGCATTTCCTCGAACACCTGATGTTCAAGGGTTCGGAAAACTTTCCCGCCGGCGTCTTTTCCCGGATCGTCAAGGCCAACGGCGGCAGCGACAACGCCTTCACCTCGTGGGACTACACCGCCTATTTCCAGCGCATCGCCGCCGACCGGCTTGACCTGGTGATGGAGATGGAGGCCGACCGCATGCGCGGCCTCGAGATGACCGAGGACGATGCGACCACCGAGCGCGGCGTGATCCTGGAAGAGCGCAACCAGCGCATCGACAGCGACGTCGGCGCCCAGTTCGGCGAGCAGCGCAGCGCGGCGCAATACCTCAACCATCCCTACGGCCGCCCGATCATCGGCTGGCGCCACGAGGTGGAGGGGCTGACCCACGCCGACGCGCTTGACTTCTACCGCCGCTATTACGCGCCCAACAACGCCGTCCTGATCGTCGCCGGCGACGTCAGGCCGGACGAGGTGCGCCGCCTGGCCGAGGCCCGGTATGGCCCGCTTGCCCCCACCCCCGATCTCGCGCCGCGGCTGCGCCCGCAGGAGCCGCCGCAGCGCGCCGAGCGGCGGCTGGTGCTGTCCGATCCCCGCGTCGGCAACCCCTATCTCGTGCGCACCTACCTCGCGCCCGAGCGCGACAGCGGCGATCAGCGCGCCGCCGCCGCGCTCGAGGTGCTGGCCGAGGTGCTGGGGGGAGAGCCGGCAACCTCGGTGCTGGGCGCGGACTTGCAGTTCGAGCGCAAGATGGCGGTGCAGACCTCGGCTTTCTACGACGGCATGTCGCTGGACGACACCACCTTCGGGGTGTTCGTGGTGCCCACCCCCGGCGTCAGCCTGACCGCCGCCGAGGCGGCGCTGGACGCCGTGATCGCGGATTTCCTCGAAACCGGGATCGACCCCGAACAGCTTGCCCGGATCAAGGCGCGGATGCGGGCCTCGGACATCTACGACCGCGACAGCACCCAGCGGCTGGCCCGGCGCTACGGCGCGGCGCTGACCTCGGGGCTGACGGTGGCCGATGTCGAGGAATGGCCCGAACTGTTGCAGCAGATCACCGCCGACGAGGTGATGGCGGCCGCCGCCACGCTGTTCGACCGCCGCAACGCGGTGACCGCGATGCTCACCCGTCCCGATGCGCCCGTCGCCCCGGAGGCCACCCAATGATCCGCGCGCTGTTCGCGGCCACGCTTGCGGCCATCGCCCTTGCGTTGCCGGCGAAAGCCGCGGTCGAGGTGCAGGAGATCACCACCCCCGCCGGCACCGAGGTGTGGCTGGTGGAAGAGCGCGGGCTGCCGTTCGTGGCGATCGAGTTGCTGTTCGACGGCGGCACCAGCCTCGATGCGCCCGGCGCGCTCGGGGCCGTCAACCTCATGACCGCGCTGATCGAGGAAGGCGCGGGCGAGATGGACGCGCGCGCCTTCTCGATCGCGCGCGAGGCATTGGCGGCGCGCTTCCGCTTTCGCGCCGGCCGCGATTCGCTGGTGGTCTCGGCCGAGATGCTGACCGAGAACCGCGACGCGGCGGCAGACCTGCTGCGCACCGCGCTGACCGAGCCGCGCTTCGACGCCGACGCCATCGAGCGGGTGCGCGGGCAGGTGCTGTCGTCGATCGCATCCGACATGCAGGACCCGCGTGCGCTGGCCGGCCTGCGCTGGAACGCCGAGGTTTTCGGCGACCATCCCTACGGCGCGCCCGACGACGGCACCGCCGAAAGCGTGGCCGCGCTGACCCGGGACGACCTTGTCGCCGCCCATCGCGGCGCGCTGGCGCGCGACCGGGTGCATGTGGCGGCGGTGGGCGACATCGGCGCCGACGACCTGGCGGCGCTGGTCGACCGGCTGCTGTCGGGGCTGCCCGAAACCGGCGCGCCGCTGCCCGGCCCGGCCGGGTTCCACGCCCCGGGCGGCGTGACGGTGGTGCCCTACGACACCCCGCAATCGGTGATCGTGTTCGGCCAAGAGGGCATCGCCCGCGACGACCCCGACTTTTTCCCCGCCTTCGTCATGGCCGAGATCCTTGGCGGTTCGGGCTTCAGCGCACGGCTGATGACCGAGGTGCGCGAGAGGCGCGGCCTGACCTACGGCATCTACGCCGACCTGGCGCCGTTCAACCACGGCGCAATCATCTCGGGTCAGGTCGCGACCGCGAACGAAACCGCGGCCGAGGTGGTGGCGCTGGTGCGCGAGGAATGGCGGCGGATGGCCGACGAAGGGGTGACGGCGGACGAGCTTGACGCCGCCCAGACGTTCCTGACCGGCGCCTATCCGCTGCGCTTCGACGGCAACGCGCGCATCGCCGGTATCCTGGCGGGGATGATGTCCGAGGGGCTGCCCACCAGCTACCTCGAAACCCGCAACGATCAGGTTCGGGCGGTGACGGTGGACGATATCGCCCGGGTCGCCCGCCGGCTGCTGCGGCCCGAGGATCTGGTGTTCGTCGTCGCCGGCCAGCCCGAGGGGCTGATGGCCGGTAACTGACGCGCCGTGCGGCGCCGGGGAGTGGTGGAATCACCTCGGCCATGCTAGGGGTAGTGTCATGAACGCGCCCGGCCGCAACATGTCCCTGCCCCGCATCCGCCAGCTTGACGAGGCGGCGGTCAACCGCATTGCCGCCGGCGAGGTGGTGGAGCGGCCGGCCTCGGCGGTCAAGGAACTGGTCGAGAACGCGCTGGATGCCGGCGCGCGGCGGATCGGGATCGACATCGCCGACGGCGGCAAGACGCTGATTCGCGTCACCGACGACGGCCACGGCATCGCGCCCGACGACCTGCCGCTGGCGCTGGCGCGGCACGCGACGTCGAAGATCGACGGCTCCGACCTGCTCGACATCCGCAGTTTCGGGTTCCGGGGCGAGGCGCTGCCCTCGCTCGGCGCGGTGGCGCGGCTGGTGCTGACCTCGCGCGCGGGGGGGCACGCGGCGGCCAGCGTCACACTCGACGGCGGGCGGATGGGGCCGGTGCGGCCAGCGGCGTTGTCGGCCGGCACCACGGTCGAGGTGGCGGGGCTGTTCCGGGCGACACCGGCGCGGCTGAAGTTCCTGCGCTCGGACCGGGCCGAGGTGCAGGCGGTGGCCGACGTCGTGCGCCGGCTGGCGCTGGCGCAGCCCGGCACCGCCTTCGCGCTGCGCGACGTCTCGGGCGGCGGCGAGCGGCTGCTGTTTCGCGCCGACGCCGAGGCGGGCGCGCTGTTCGATGCGCTTTCGGGCCGGATCGCCGCGATCCTGGGGCGCGAGTTCGCCGCCAACGCCCTGACCATCGACGCCGAGCGCGACGGGCACCGGCTGCGGGGGCTGGCCGGCCTGCCGACGTTCTCGCGCGGGGCTGCGGTATCTCAATACCTGTTCGTGAACGGCCGGCCGGTGCGCGACAAGCTGCTGCTGGGCGCCCTGCGCGCGGCCTATTCCGATCTTCTGCCCTCGGGGCGGCACCCCGCGGCGGTGCTGTTTCTGAACTGCGATCCGGTGCTGGTGGACGTCAACGTCCACCCCGCCAAGGCCGAGGTGCGGTTTCGCGATCCCGGCACGGTGCGCGGGCTGATCGTCTCGGGGCTGCGCCACGCGCTGGCCGGCGCCGGCATCCGCGGCGCGACGACGCTGAGCACCGCGACGCTGGGCGCGATGGCCCCGGGGCACGGCGCCGCGCATTGGGCCCCGGCCCGCCCCGGCGCTGCCGCCCGCACGGCCGCCTACGCCGCCCAGGCCCCGCTTGGCCTGGCCGAGGGTGCGGCCGATTTCGCCGCCCCCGCCGCGCGGGTCGAACCCGAGACGGGCGACACCGCGCGCCCGCTTGGCGCCGCCCGCGCGCAGGTGCACGAGAACTACATCCTGGCCCAGACCGACGACGGACTTGTCATCGTCGACCAGCACGCAGCGCACGAGCGCCTCGTCTACGAACGCCTCAAGCGCCAGGTGGAGGCCGCCGGCGTCGCCGCGCAGGCGCTGCTGGTGCCCGAGATCGTGGCGCTGTCGCCGACCGACGCGGCGCTGGTGCTCGACAATGCCGCCACGCTGGCCCGCCTTGGCCTGACGGTCGAACCCTTCGGCCCCGGCGCGGTGGCGGTGCGCGAGACGCCGGCGCTGCTGGGCCCGTGCGACGCGGGGGCGCTGCTGCGCGACGTGATCGACGAACTTGCCGACAGCGGCAGCGCCGACGGCCTTGGCGCGCGGCTCAACGCGATCCTGTCGCGAATCGCCTGCCACGGCTCGGTCCGGTCGGGGCGGCGGATGGGCGCCGACGAGATGAACGCGCTGCTGCGCGAGATGGAGGCGACACCGAACGCGGGCCAGTGCAACCACGGCCGGCCGACCTTCGTCACCCTGTCGCTGGCCGATATCGAACGGCTGTTCGGGCGGCGATGAAGGGTTAACCCTTTTTTGCGACGCTGCGCGGGACGGCGGAAAGGACAGCATGGAATCGGATCTTCTGGCAGCGTTGGGCATCGAGGCGCTGGGCGGCGCGGCCGCCGCGGCGCTTCTCGTGGTGCTGGTGGTGGTGCTGGCGCTGTGGCTGCGGCAGGCCGGCAACCTGCGCGAACAGGTTGCCGCGCTGCGCGAAGAGGCCGCGGCGCTGCGCCCCACGGCCGAAAGCGCCGCCCGCCTCGAGGCCCTGCTGGCCGAAGCGCGGCGCGAGCTGGAGGCCGAGCGCGGCAGGAACATCCGGCTTGAGCAGCGCATCGAGGGCGAGGAAAAGGCCCACGCCGCAAGGCTCGAGGAATTGCGCGGCCTCAAGAAGGAGGTCGAGGATCGCTTCTCCGCGCTGGCCGGCGACGTGCTGGCCAGCAGCACGAAATCCTTCCTCGACATCGCCACCGAGCGCTTCGAGCAGCACCGCATCAAGGCCGAGAACGACCTCAAGGCGCGCGAGACCGCGGTGCGCGAACTGGTCAAGCCGCTGGGCGAGGGGCTGGCGAAATTCGACGCCCGCATCAACGAGATCGAGAAGGCCCGCAACGACGCCTATGGCGCGATTCGCCAGCAGGTGGTGCATCTGTCGCAGGGGCAGGAAGCGCTGGGCGCCGAAACCCGCAAGCTGGTGCAGGCGCTGCGCGCCCCCAAGACCCGCGGCCGCTGGGGCGAGATGCAGTTGCGCCAGGTGTTCGAGATGGCGGGCATGGCCGAAGAGGTCGACTTCACGCTCGAACACAGCGTCGAGGGCGACGGCGGCCGCCTGCGCCCCGACGCGATCGTGCGCATTCCCGGCGGCAAGAACATCGTCGTCGACGCCAAGACCCCGCTGGAAGCCTATCTCGACGCCATCGACTGCACCGACCCCGACGAGCGCACGGTGCAGATCAAGCGCCACGCCGCGCAATTGCGCCAGCATGTGCGCAACCTCGCCTCGAAAAGCTATCAGGACGCGATCGCCACCACCCCCGATTTCGTGGTGATGTTCATCCCCGGCGAAACCTTTGTCTCGGCGGCCGCCGAGGTCGACCCGGGGCTGCTGGAATTCGCCTTCTCGAACAAGGTGCTGATCGCCACGCCGACAACGCTGATGGCGCTGATCAAGGCGATCGCCTACGGCTGGCAGCAGGAAAAGATGGCGAAGAACGCCGCTGAGGTGCAGAAGGCCGCGAAAGAACTTTACGAGCGGCTGTCGGTGTTCGCCGGACACCTTCAGACGGTGGGCCGGGCGCTGGGCCGGTCGGTGGAAAGCTACAACCGCGCCGTCGGCTCGCTCGAGGCGCGGGTGCTGCCCACGGCGCGGCGGTTCGAGGCGATGGGGGTGGTGCCGGCGGGCAGCGACATCGAAAGCCCCGGGCTGGTCGAGTCCGACGCGCGCGAGATGACGGCGCTTGAATTCACTGCCAGGGCGGGCGACGCCGCCGACCCCGGCACGGGCCCCCCCGGCACGGGCCCCGGCGACGGCTGACGCCGGGGCGGACGCGGCCTCAGCCCGGCGCGCGGGCGAAGCGCAGGTAGGGCAGTTTCGCGTCGATCTCGCCGAAGCGGGCCCTGGCGTCGGCGTCGCTCACGCTCAGCGCGACGATCACGTCCTGGCCCGGCACCCAGTTCGCGGGCGTCGCGATCGGGGCGCCGTCGGTGGCGCGCACCGCGTCGAGCGCACGCAGGATCTCGGCGAAGTTGCGCCCGACCGACATCGGATAGGTCATCATCAGGCGCACCTTCTTGTCGGGGCCGATGATGTAGACCGAGCGCACGGTGGCGGTATCGGCCGGGCTGCGGCCCTCGGGCAGATAGGCCTCGGCCGGCAGCATGTCGTAGGCCTTCGCGACGGTGAGCGAGGTGTCGTCGATGATCGGAAAGTTGGCGGGCGTGCCGGCGAAGGCGGCGATGTCGGCCTTCCACCGCGCATGGTCGGCGACGCTGTCCACCGACACCCCGATGACCTTGGTGTCGCGCGCCTCGAACTCGGCGGCAAGCTGCGCCACGGCGCCGAACTCGGTGGTGCAGACCGGGGTGAAATCCTTCGGGTGGCTGAAGATGATGGCATAGCTGTCGCCGATCCACTCGTGGAAACGGATCGTGCCTTCGGTCGACTCGGCGGTGAAGTCGGGGGCGATGTCGTTGATGCGCAAGGCCATGGTGATTCCCCTCTGGTGGCTCTGTGCGCGCACTGTCGCGGCAGCGGGCAGGCCGGCGCAACCCGTTTTTCGCGCATCGCCGATGCCCGTTCCCGGCGGCGCCATGCCGCTTGTCGCCGCGCCGTTGCAATGGCACAGATGGGCAAAACCCCGGAGACATCCCATGACCGACCCGCGCCATTTCTACATCGACGGCCGCTGGGTGGCGCCCGCCGTGCCGCGTGACCTCGCCGTGATCGACCCCTCGACGGAGGAAGCCTTCGCCACCATCAGCCTTGGCGGCCAGGCCGATACCGACGCCGCCGTCGCCGCCGCGCGCGCCGCCTTCGACGGCTGGGCCTACGGCACCGAACCGGCCGAGCGGCTGGCGCTGGTCGAGCGCATCGCCACGATCTACAAGGCCCGTGCCGAAGACCTCGCCCAGGCCATGAGCCGTGAGATGGGCGCGCCGATCGCCTATGCCCGCCGCAACCAGGTGGGCGCCGGGGCGTGGCACATCTCCAACTTCATCAAGGTTGCGCAGGATTATGCCTTCATCCGCCCGCTGGGCCCGCAGGCCCCGAACGACCGCATCCTGATGGACGCGGCCGGGGTATGCGCGCTGATCACGCCGTGGAACTGGCCGATGAACCAGATCACCCTCAAGGTGATCCCGGCGCTGCTGGCCGGCTGCACGATGGTGCTGAAACCCTCCGAGATCGCGCCGATGTCGGCCATCGTCTTCGCCGAGATCCTTGACGAGGCCGGCACCCCGCCGGGGGTGTTCAACATGGTCCACGGCGACGGCGAGGGGGTGGGCACGCTTCTGTCCACCCATCCCGAGGTCGATCTGGTGTCGTTCACCGGGTCGCCCCGCGCCGGGCGGCTGATCATGCGCAACGCGGCCGACACGCTCAAGCGGGTGCATCTGGAGCTGGGCGGCAAGGGCGCCAACATCGTCTTCGCCGATGCCCGCGACGGGGCGGTGGCGCACGGCACGCGCTATTGCTTCAACAATGCCGGCCAGTCGTGCAACGCGCCGACAAGGATGCTGGTGGAACGCGCGATCTACGACGAGGCGGTCGAGATCGCGCGCGCCACCGCCGAGGCGACCGGCGTCGCACCCGCCTCCGAGGACGGGCGCCACATCGGCCCGGTCGTCAGCGCGGCCCAGTTCGAGCGGGTTCAGCAGATGATCCAGACCGGCATCGACGAGGGCGCGCGCCTGATCGCCGGCGGCATTGGCCGGCCCGAGGGGCTGAACCGCGGCTTCTTCGTGCGCCCCACCGTGTTCGCCGACGTCCGCAACGACATGGCCATCGCGCAGCAAGAGATCTTCGGCCCGGTCCTGTCGATCATCCCCTTCGACGACGAGGACGAGGCGATCGCCATCGCCAACGACACCCCCTACGGGCTGACCAACTACGTCGAGACCGCCAGCCCCGACCGCCGCATCAAGCTGGCCAGGCGGCTGCGCTCGGGCATGGTCGAGATGAACGGGAACGACCTGGGTGCGTGCAGCCCGTTCGGCGGCATGAAGGCCAGCGGCAACGGCCGCGAGGGCGGGGTCTGGGGGCTGGAGGAATACCTCGAGGTCAAGGCCGTCAGCGACTGGCCCGAGGGCGCCTGAGCGCCTAGCCGCGGCGGAGGTGTTCGTCCAGCCGCGGCATGATCTCGACGAAGTTGCACGGGCGGTGGCGATAATCGAGCTGCCAGCGCAGGATCTCGTCCCAGGCGTCGCGGCAGGCGCCGGGGCTGCCGGGCAGCGCGAACAGATAGGTGCCCTGCGCCACCCCGCCGGTGGCCCGGCTCTGCACCGCCGAGGTGCCGATCTTGGCCATCGAGACCATGGTGAACACGGTGGCGAAGGCCTCGATCTCCTTCTCGTAGACGTCGCGGTGGGCCTCGACGGTCACGTCGCGCCCGGTCAGCCCGGTGCCGCCGGTCGAGATCACCACGTCGATGGCGGGATCTGTGCACCACAGCCGCAGCCGGGCCGCGATCTCGGCCCGTTCGTCGCGGACGATGGCGCGGGCGGCCAGCACATGGCCCGCCTCGGTCAGCCGCGCGACCAGCGTGTCGCCCGAACGGTCGTCGGCGGCGGTGCGGCTGTCGGACACGGTCAGCACCGCGATGCGGACCGGGATGAAGGACAGCGATTCGTCGATACGGCTCATGACACCTCTCGCAGGCGGGCGCGGATCGCCAGAAGGTCGGCCCAGGCCTCGCGCTTGGCCGCCGGGTTGCGCAGCAGATAGGCGGGGTGGAAGGTGGGCATCGCCGGCCGGCCCAGCACGCTTTCCCAGATCCCGCGCATCCGGGTGATGCCGCGCCGGCCCAGCAGCGCGGCGCAGGCGCTGTTGCCCATCACCACCAGCACCGCGGGGTTGGCCAGCGCGATGTGGCGTTCCAGAAACGGCAGCATCATCGCGATCTCGTCGGGCGTCGGGTCGCGGTTCTGGGGCGGGCGCCAGGGCAGCACGTTGGCGATGTAGACCGGCGCATCGGCGCGCGCGCGCCCCATGTCGATGGCCGCCAGCATCCGGTCGAGCAACTGCCCCGCGCGGCCCACGAAGGGCCGGCCCTGCAGATCTTCGTCGCGGCCCGGCGCCTCGCCCACGATCATCAGCCGCGCCGCCGGGTCGCCGTCGGCGAACACCAGGTTGCGCGCCCCGCGCTTGAGGTCGCAATGCTCGAAGCCCTCGAGCGCCGCACGCAGCGCCGCAAGGTCGGGGGCGGCGGCGGCAAGCGCGCGCGCCTCGGCAACCGGATCGGCGGCGGCGGCAACCACCGGCGCGGCGGCGGGGGCGACGGCCGGCGCAGGGGCCGCCGCGGGCTCGACCGCCTCGAACCGGTTCACCGGCGCGTCGAGGATCGCCTCGTCGGCGCCAAGCTCGACCTGCCATGCAAGCGCGGCCAGCATCGCGCGGGGATCGGACATCGCCTCCATGCCCGCCGTTCTAGGCCCGCGCCGGCAAGCGGTAAACCTGCCTTGTCGCGCGGCCCCCCGGTTTCTATAGAGGGCCGACGGAGGGGCCCATGGGATTTCGCTCAACGCACCTGCTCGGCATCGAGCCGCTGGCCCCGGCCGAGATCACCGCCCTGCTCGATCTGGCCGACAGCTATGTCGAGCTGAACCGCCGCACGATCAAGCATTCCGACACGCTGGCCGGGATGACCCAGGTCAACATGTTCTTCGAGGCCTCGACCCGCACCCAGGCCAGCTTCGAGCTTGCCGGCAAGCGGCTGGGCGCCGACGTCATGAACATGGCGATGGCCGCCTCGAGCCTGAAGAAGGGCGAGACGCTGATCGACACCGCGCTGACGCTGAACGCCATGCACCCCGACCTGCTGGTGGTTCGCCACCCCCATTCGGGCGCCGTCAACCTGCTGGCGCAGAAGGTCGAATGCGCGGTGCTGAACGCCGGCGACGGGCGCCACGAGCATCCCACCCAGGCGCTGCTGGACGCGCTGACGATCCGCCGCCGCAAGGGCCGGCTGCACCGCCTGACGGTCGCGATCTGCGGCGACATCGCGCATTCCCGCGTGGCGCGGTCGAACATCCTGCTCTTGGGCAAGATGGGGAACCGCGTCCGCCTGATCGCGCCGCCGACGCTGATCCCTGCCGGCGCCGCCGAATGGGGCGTCGAGGTGACCGACGACATGGCCCTGGGGCTGAAGGGCGCCGACGTGGTGATGATGCTGCGGCTTCAGAAGGAACGCATGGACGGCGCCTTCATCCCCTCGGAGCGCGAGTATTTCCACCGTTTCGGCCTGGATGCCGAAAAGCTTGCCCACGCGAAGGACGATGCCATCGTGATGCACCCGGGCCCGATGAACCGCGGGGTCGAGATCGACGGCACGCTGGCCGACGACATCAACCGCAGCGTCATTCAGGAACAGGTGGAAATGGGGGTGGCGGTGCGCATGGCGGCGATGGACCTGCTCGCCCGCAACCTGCGCGCGGAACGCGGTCGGCAGGCAATGGGAGCGGGAACATGAGCGATCTCGGACGCCTGACGCGGGTCGATCTGCGCCATGTTTGGCAGACCGAGGCGCAGGATTTCACCCCGTGGCTTGCACGCGAGGACAATCTTGCCCTCTTGGGCGATACGCTGGGCATCGACCTGGAACTTGAGGCGGTGGAGCGGAATGTCGGCCCATTCCGCGCCGATATCCTGTGCAAGGACACGCTCTCGGATCGCTGGGTCGTGGTGGAGAACCAGTTGGAGCGCACCGATCACACCCATCTCGGCCAGCTTCTGACGTATGCGGCGGGGCTCGATGCCGTCACCATCGTCTGGATCGCCGCCCGCGTGGCCGAGGAACACCGCGCGGCGATCGACTGGCTCAACGAGATCACCGAGGCCGAGGTGCGCTTCTTCGCGCTGGAGGTGGAGCTGTGGCGCATCGGCCAGAGCCCCGCCGCGCCCAAGTTCAACGTGGTGAGCAAGCCGAATGACTGGTCGCGGGATACGGCGGCGGCGAAACGATCTGTTGAAGAGACCCTGACCCCAACCCGGGCCATGCAGCAACGCTATTGGAGCGGGGTGCAGGCCCTTGTGGCCCAGGACGGAGGGCAGCTACGACCCGTGAAACCTTTAGCGTGGTCATGGCTTGGGCATGGAATCGGCAAGACTGGCGTGTCTCTGAACATGGCAATGAACACGCGCGAAAACTGGGCACGTATCGAAATCTATCTGACTGGCAAGTGGGCAAAGCACGACTTCGCGGCGCTTGCCGAAAACAAGGCCGAGTTGGAAGAAAAATTCGGTTCCGCTCTGGATTGGCAGGAATTGCCGCATGGAAGCGATGCGCGCATATGCCATGTTCTTGAAGCCGATGTGAGCAATGAAAGCGATTGGCCGCGCCAGCATGAGTGGCTTGTTCGGCATGCGGTTCGGCTGCATGAGGTGTTTCGACCTTATGTCGCGCGGCTGAACCGAAACGGAATGCCAGAGGACGGCGCCGAATGACCGCCACCCTCTTCACCAACGCCCGCCTGATCGACCCCGAGGGCGGCAGCGATGCGCCCGGGCACCTGCTGGTCGAGCGCGGCGCCATCGCCGCGATCCTGCCGGCCGACACCCCGCCCGACGCCCTGCCCAGGGCCCGCGAGACCCGCGATTGCCGCGGCGCCTGCCTCGCCCCGGGCATCGTCGACATCGGCGTGCGCATCGGCGAGCCCGGCGCGCGGCATATCGAATCGTTCCGCTCGGCGGGGCTCGCCGCCGCCGCCGGGGGCGTCACCACCATCGTCGCCCGCCCCGACACCGATCCCGCCATCGACACCCCCGAGGTGCTCGAATTCGTCACCCGCCGGGCCGAGGCGGCGGCCCCGGTGCGCATCCGCCACATGGCCGCCCTTACCCGCGGCCGGCAGGGGCGCGAGATGACCGAGATCGGCTTTCTGCGCGACGCCGGCGCGGTGGCCTTCACCGACGGGCTGCGGGTGGTCGGCGATACCCGCGTCATGGCCCGCTGCCTGAGCTATGCCGCCAGCCTCGGCGCGCTGGTCGTCACCCATACCCAGGACCCCGGCCTTTCGGAGGGCGCCGCCGCCACATCGGGCAAGTTCGCCTCGTTGCGGGGGCTGCCCTCGGTCTCGGGGATGGCCGAGCGGATCGGGCTCGACCGCGACATCGGCCTGCTGGAGATGACCGGCGCGCGCCTGCACGCGGGCCAGATCACCACCGCGCGCGCGCTGCCGCCGCTCGAACGCGCCCGCGCCAACGGCTTCGACCTGACCGCGGGCATCTCGGTGCACCACCTCACGCTCAACGAATTCGACGTGGGCGATTACCGCACCTTCTTCAAGCTGACCCCGCCGCTCCGCCACGAGGACGACCGCCGCGCCATGGTCGCGGCCGTGGCCGCCGGCGTGATCGACATCGTGTGCTCGTGGCACACCCCCGCCGACGAGGAAAGCAAGCGCCTGCCCTACGAGGCCGCGGCCCCCGGCGCGGTCGGGCTGCAAACCCTGCTGCCCGCCGCCCTGCGGCTTTACCATTCCGGCGACATCGCCCTGCCGCACCTGTTCCGCGCCCTGTCGCTCAACCCCGCACGCCGCTTCGGGCTGCAAGGCGGCCGCCTCGCCCCCGGCGCGCCGGCCGACCTAGTGCTGTTCGACCCCGACGCGCCCTTCGTGCTCGACCGCTTCGCACTGCTGTCGAAGTCGAAGAACACCCCCTTCGACGGCGCAAGGATGCAGGGCAAGGTGCTGGCCACCTGGGTCGCCGGCCGCGAGGTGACGCAATGATCTTCATCTTGGCCCAAATACTCCCGCCGGAGGCGTCCGCACCCGCCGCCCGCACCGACGTGGGGATGGCGCGATGCCGCTGATCGAAACCGCCCCCGCGCTGCTCGCGCTTGCGGCCGTGCTTGGCTATCTGCTCGGCTCGGTGCCATTCGGGCTGGTGATCACCCGCGCGCTGGGGCTGGGCGATCTGCGCGCCATCGGCTCGGGCAACATCGGCGCCACCAACGTGCTGCGCACCGGCCACCGCGGCGCGGCGCTAGCGACGCTGCTGCTCGACGCCGGCAAGGGCGCGGCGGCGGCGCTGGCGGCGGGCGCGCTGCTGGCCCCCGACGCGTCGCAACTGGCCGGGCTGGCCGCGTTCCTCGGCCACCTTTTCCCGGTGTGGCTGAAGTTTCGCGGCGGCAAGGGGGTGGCGACGTTCCTTGGAACGCTGATCGCGCTGGCCTGGCCGGTGGGGCTGGCGGCCTGCGCCACCTGGGCGGTGATCGCGGCGCTGTTCCGCTTCTCGTCGCTGGCGGCGCTGGCGGCGGCCGGGATGGCGCCGCTGTGGGCGCTGGCGCTGGGCCGGGCCGACATGACGCTGCTGGCACTCGCGCTGGCGGCGCTGGTTTTCGTGCGCCACCGCGCCAACATCGCGCGCCTGCGCGCCGGCACCGAGCCGCGGATCGGCGGGCGCGGCCCCGGCAGCGACACCGCGTCATGATTGACCCCCGCGCGCGTCGGGGCTACGCAACGGAAACATTGTTGCGCAGACGGGAGGAACCGGCATGAGCGACGCGACCGAACGCGAGAGCATGGACTATGACGTGGTCATCGTCGGCGCCGGCCCGGCGGGCCTGTCGGCGGCGATCCGGCTCAAGCAGATCGACGAGGCCCTTTCGGTGGTGGTGCTCGAGAAGGGCTCGGAGGTGGGCGCGCACATCCTTTCGGGCGCGGTGCTCGACCCGTCGGGGCTGAACGCGCTGCTGCCCGACTGGAAGGACCGCGGCGCCCCCATCACCGTGCCGGTGCGCGACGACAATTTCCTGATTCTGGGCGCCGGCGGCGCGGTGCGGGTGCCGAACTGGCCGATGCCGCCGCTGATGTCGACCCATGGCTGCTACATCGTGTCGATGGCCAACGTCTGCCGCTGGCTGGCGGGCGAGGCCGAGGCGCTGGGGGTCGAGATCTTCCCCGGCATGTCGTGCTCGGAACTGGTGTGGGACGGCGAGCGGGTGGCCGGCGTGGTGGCGGGCGAGTTCGGCCGCCAGTCCGACGGCACCCCGGGCCCGAACTACGAGCCGGGGATGGAGCTGCGCGGCAAGTACGTGCTGCTGGCCGAAGGCGTGCGCGGCTCGCTTTCCAAGCAGGCGATCGCCCGCTTCGGCCTGTCGGAGGGGCACGAGCCGCAGAAATTCGGCCTCGGCATGAAGGAAATATGGGAGGTCGACCCCGACAGGCACCGCGAGGGCTCGGTCACCCACACCATGGGCTGGCCGCTGGGCGGCAGCGCCGGCGGCGGCGGCTTCGTCTACCACATCGACAACAACCAGGTGCTGGTGGGCTTCGTCGTCCACCTCAACTACGCCAACCCGCACCTTTACCCCTACATGGAGTTCCAGCGCTGGAAGCATCACCCGCGCGTCGCGGCGCTGCTGGAGGGCGGCAAGCGCGTGGCCTACGGCGCGCGCGCGATCTCGGAAGGGGGCTGGCAGTCGATCCCGAAGCTGGCATTCCCGGGCGGGGCGCTGCTGGGCTGTTCGGCCGGGCTGGTGAACGTGCCGCGGATCAAGGGCAACCACAACGCGATGTTCTCGGGCATCCACGCCGCCGAGGCCGCTGCCGCGGCCATCGCCGCCGGGCGGGCTGGCGACGAACTGGCGGAATACGAGACGGCGCTGCGCGCGGGCCCGGTGGGCAAGGATCTGCGCCGGGTGCGCAACGTCAAGCCGCTGTGGTCAAAGCTGGGCCTGACCGCCTCGCTCGCGCTGGGCGGGTTCGACATGTGGGTGGCCAACCTCACCGGCTGGAACCCGCTGGGCACGCTCAGGCACGGCAAGACCGACGCCGAGGCCACCGGCAAGGCCGCCGACTTCGCGCCCATCGACTACCCCAAACCCGATGGCAAGCTGTCGTTCGACCGGCTGACCAACGTCGCCTTCTCGTTCACCAACCACGAGGAAAGCCAGCCCCCCCACCTGCGCCTGCGCGACCCCGACGTCCCGGTGCGCGTCAACCTGCCGCAATACGCCGAGCCGGCCCAGCGCTATTGCCCGGCCGGCGTCTATGAGGTGGTGGGCGAGGGTGACGACGCGCGCTTCGTGATCAACTTCCAGAATTGCGTGCACTGCAAGACCTGCGACATCAAGGATCCCAGCCAGAACATCGACTGGACGACGCCGCAGGGGGGCGACGGGCCGAACTACCCGAACATGTGACCGCCCCGCCGGCGCCGGCGGGCATGGACAGGGGGCGCACGGCGCACTAGGTTTCAGCGGTCCCATCCGAGGTGCCGCCCGTGTCCAATCCCCGCGTTCTTGCCGCCCTGACGCTTGCCGTCGCGACCTTCGCCGCGCCCCTGCCGGCCATCGCGCAGGACGGCCGCGCCGGCCCCTATCTTGCGGCCAGGGCCGCGGTCGCGAACTACGACTATCGGGCCGCCGCAGAATATTACTCGGCCGCGCTGGCGCGCGATCCGTCGAACCCGGAACTGCTGGCCAACGCGGTGCTGGCGCAGTTGGGGGGCGGCAACTTCGACGCCGCGCTCACCATCGCGCGCAGCATGGTCGAGGCCGGCACCGCCGACCAGATCGCCCGGATGGTCGACGTTGCGGGGCTGATCGACGCCGGCGACTTCGCGGCGGTGCACGAAGCGGTGGCCGACGGCCGCCAGATCGGCCCGACGGTGGACGCGCTGCTTGCGGCGTGGTCCGAGGTGGCGCTGGGGCGGTTCTCGGACGCGCAGGCGCGCTTCGACGCGCTGTCGACCGAGCCCGGGCAACAGGTGTTCGGCGCCTATCACAACGCCATGGCGCTGGCGATGGTGGGCGATTTCGAGGGCGCGGACGAATTGCTGTCGGGCCGTTCGGGCACGGTGCTGCCGGCCACCCGGCGCGGCATAATCGCCCACGCCCAGGTGCTGAGCCAGCTTGGCCGCAACGACGACGCGCGCGACCTTATCGAGAAATCCTTCGGGCCGGCGGCCGATCCCGGCCTTGCCGCCATGGTCGCGGCGCTCGATGCCGGCGAGACGCTGGCCTTCGACGTCATCACCACGCCGGCCGAGGGCATGGCCGAGGTGTTCCTGACCGTCGCCGGGGTGCTGAACGGCGAAAGCTCGGACACCTACACGCTGATGTATGCCCGCGTCGCCGAGCATCTGCGCCCGAACGACACCGACGCGCGGCTGATGGTGGCCGGCATCCTCGAGGCCCAGGGCCAGCACGCGCTTGCCTCCGAGGCCTATGCCGCGGTGCCGACCGACGATCCGTTGTTCCACATCGCCGAGATCGGCCGCGCCGACACGCTGTTCGCCGCCGGCCGGCAGGAAGCCGCGGTCGAGGTGCTGGCCCAGCTTTCCCGCAGCCGCGCCGATCTGCCCGTGGTGCACATCGCGCTGGGCGATCTGCTGCGCCGGCTGGAACGCCACGACGAGGCATCGGTGGCCTACGACCGCGCGATCGAGCTGCTCGGGCCGCCGCAGCCGGGCCATTGGCCCTATTACTACGCCCGCGGCATCACCCATGAGCGCGAGGGCCGCTGGGACGCCGCCGAACGCGATCTCCGCCAGGCGCTGGCGCTGTCGCCGGATCAGCCGCAGGTGCTGAACTACCTCGGTTATTCCTTCGTCGACAAGGGCGAGAACCTGGTCGAGGCGCTCGACATGATCGAGCGCGCGGTGGCGGCGCGGCCGAACGACGGCTACATCATCGACAGCCTTGCCTGGGCCTATTACCGGCTTGGCCGTTACGACGAGGCGATCGGGCCGATGGAAAGGGCCGCGTCGCTGACCCCCACCGATCCGATCGTGAACGACCACCTTGGCGACGTGCTGTGGGCCGTGGGCCGCAAGCGCGAGGCCGAGTTCCAGTGGCGCCGCGCCCTGTCGTTCGACCCGGAACCCGACGAGGCCGCGCGGATCCGCCGCAAGATCGAGGTCGGGCTTGACCGGGTGCTGGAAGAGGAAGGCGCGCCGCCGCTGAGGGCCGTGGATGCCGCCGCCTCCGCTAACTGAGCACGCGCCGGCCAAGATCAACCTTGCGCTGCACGTCACCGGCCGGCGGGCCGACGGCTATCACCTGCTCGACAGCCTCGTGGCGTTTGCCGATGTCGGCGACACCCTGCGCGCGGCCCGCGCCAAGGTGTCGTCGTTGACGCTGGCGGGGCCGTTCGGGGCAAGGGTGCCCGCTGGCCGGGACAATCTGGTGTTGCGGGCCGCCGGCCTGGTGCCCGGCGGACAGGGCGTGGCGTTCACGCTGGAAAAGCGCCTGCCGCCCGCGTCGGGGATCGGGGGCGGCAGCGCGGATGCGGCGGCGGCGATCCGCGCGGCGATCCGGCTGGAGGCGGACGGCCCCGAGGCGGTGCAGGCGCGGCTTGCGGCGCTCGACCGGGATGCGGTGCTGGGCCTGGGCGCCGATCTGCCCGTCTGCCTGCTGTCGCGGCCGGCACGGATGCGCGGCATCGGCGAGCGGCTGGACCTGCTGCCTTTCTTCCCCGCGGTGCCGATCCTTCTGGTCAATCCCGGCGTCGAGGTGCCCACCGGCGCGGTGTTCGCGGCGCTCGACTCGGCCGACAACCCGCCGATGCCCGACACCTTGCCCGCCTGGGCCGATGTCGGCGATCTGGCGCGCTGGCTGGCCGGCCAGCGCAACGACCTTCAGGCCCCGGCCCGTGCGATCGCCCCGGAGATCGGCGCGGTTCTTGACGCGCTGTCGGCGCTGCCGGGTGCGCTGATCGCCCGCATGTCGGGCTCGGGCGCGACCTGCTTCGCGCTGTTTCCCGATCCTGGCGCCGCGCGGCGGGCGGCGGCGGCGATCGCGCGCGCGCATCCCGGCTGGTGGGCGGCCGCGGGGCGGCTTGGCCCCGCTGTCAGTTGACCCGCGCCACCACGTAATCGGCCAGATCGTCCAGCATCGCGCGCAGCGGATGGTCGGGCAGCTTGGCCAGCGACACCCGCGCCCGCGCGCTCCAGCGCTGCGCATCGGCGCGGGCGGCCTCGAGCGCGCCGTGGCGGCGCAGAAGGCCCTGCGCGATGTCGAGGTCGCCCTCGCGCTGGTCGCCGCGCACGATCACCCGCCGCCAGAACGCGCGCTCGTCCTCGCTGGCCCGGGCAAGGGCCTTGATCAGCGGCAGCGTCAGCTTGCGCTCGCGGAAATCGTCGCCGGTGTTCTTGCCGATCGCCTCGGCCGAACCGCCGTAGTCGAGGATGTCGTCGGCGACCTGGAAGGCGATGCCCAGCGCGTCGCCGAAGGCGGCGGCGGCGGCGGCCTGCTCGGAGGGCGCGCCGGCGATCACCGCGCCGGACTCGCACGCGGCGGCGAACAGCGCCGCCGTCTTGCCGCGCACGATCTCGAGATAGGTCTGTTCGTCGGTGGCCAGGTTCTGCGCCGCGCTGAGTTGCAGCACCTCGCCCTCGGAGATGGTGGCCGAGGCATCGGCGAGGATGTCGAGCACCCGCAGGCTGCCGCTTTCGACCATCAACTGGAACGCCCGCGCGAGCAGGTAATCGCCCACCAGCACCGACGACTTGTTGTCCCACAGCAGGTTGGCGGAGGGCCGGCCGCGCCGCTGGGTGCTTTCGTCGACCACGTCGTCGTGCAGCAGCGTGGCGGTGTGGATGAACTCCACCGCCGTGGCGAGGACGACATGGTGCGCCCCGCCATAGCCGCACAGCCGCGCGGTGGCGAGCGTGAGCATCGGCCGCAGCCGCTTGCCCCCGGCCTCGACCAGATGCGCCGTCACCTCGGGAATGCGCGGCGCATGGCGCGAGGCCATCCGCTCGGTTATCAGCGCCGAGACCGCCTCGAGGTCGTCGGCGAGGTGCTCGGCCAGCCGATCGAGCGGCTTTTCGGACGGATGATCCAGACCCATGCGACCCCCGAGACGCGGCACGGTGGACTTCCGGCCCACCCTGCCCTTATCTGACTCTCCATGAAGGAACTCTTGCGCAGCACCGACCCCACGGTCATCGCCTTTGCAACCGCCCTTCTTGAGGGTGAGGGTATAGAGGTGTTCCTGATGGACGTCCACATGAGCGTGCTTGAAGGCTCGATAGGCATATTGCCGCGCCGCATGATGGTGCGCGAGCGTGATCACTTTCGCGCCACCGCCGTTCTGCGCGACAACGACATCCCCAGCGAAAGCTGACGCGGTGGCCGATGCGGGCCTGCGATGCGACCGCTTCCTGAACGGGCGGGTGGCGGCGTGGCAGCCGGTGGCGGGGTTCCGTTCGGCCACCGACGCGGTGTTTCTGGCCGCCGCGGTTCCCGCGCTTCCGGGCGAGCGGGTGCTGGAGCTTGGCTGCGGCGCCGGGGTGGCGGCGTTGTGCCTGCTGGCGCGGGTGCCGGGCGTTTCGGTGACCGGGGTCGAGGTGCAGCCGTCCTATGCCGACCTGGCGCGGCGCAACGGCGCCGCCGCCGGGCTGCGGGTGGTCGAGGGCGATGTCGCCGCGCTGCCGGCCGATCTGCGGGCCGAGCGATTCGACCACGTCATGACCAATCCGCCGTGGTTCGAGGCCGCCGCCCCCGCCGCCGCCGATCCCGGCCGCGACGCCGCGCAGCGGGTGGCGACGCCGCTGGCGCTGTGGCTTGACGTCGCGCTGCGGCGGCTGGCGCCGGGCGGCTGGCTGAGCGTGATCCACCGCGCCGAGCGGCTGGCCGAACTGCTGGCCCCGCTGGCGGGGCGGGCGGGTTCGGCGCGGGTGCTGCCGCTGCAATCGCGCCCCGGGCGCGATGCCGGCCGGGTGATCGTGCAGGCCCGCAAGGGGGCGAAGGGGCCGCTGCGGCTGCTGGCGCCGTTCGTGATCCACGAGGGCGCGGCCCATGGCGAGGACGGCGACGACTTTACCGCGCCCGCGCGCAAGATTCTGCGCGACGGGGGCCCGCTGACGCTGTCGGGCGCATCGTCAGACGGCAATCTTGCGCAACCTTGATGCGTGTATCTGCCGCACTCGCCGGTTGTTCGTGACACGACTCGGCTTATGTGATGGAATCATGACAGGGCTTTCAGCAGAGGAGACCACGCATGACGGTTAGTGCACATCTGCAGGAGCTTCGCCGCAAGCATCAAAGCTTGTCCGAGCTTGTCGAGCAGGAACAGCGAAGCCCCGGCGCCGACGCACTTGCGATTGCCGAGTTGAAGAAACAGAAGCTGAAGCTGAAGGAAGAGATTTTGCGCCTTTCGCAATAGGCGCGTTGGCGGGCCGGGGCAAACCCCGGCCCGTTTCGTTTCAGACGAAGAACTGCCCGCCGTTGGCCGAGATCGTCGAGCCGGTGATGAACCCGGCATCGTCCGAGACCAGGAAGGCCACGCAGCGCGCGATTTCTTCCGGTTCGCCCAGGCGTCCGACGGGGATCTGCGCGATGATCCCCTCGCGCACCTTTTCCGGCACCGCCATCACCATCTCGGTCGCGATGTAGCCGGGACAGATCGCGTTGGCGGTGATGTTGAACCGCGCGCCCTCCTGCGCCAGCGACTTCACGATGCCCAGGTCGCCGGCCTTGGTGGCGGCATAGTTGACCTGCGCGAACTGCCCCTTCTGCCCGTTGATCGACGAGATCACGACGACGCGGCCGAACTTGCGTTCGCGCAGACCGGGCCAGATCGGGTGCACGGTGTTGAACACGCCGCTCAGGTTGGTGTCGATCACCTCCTGCCATTGCTGCGGCGTCATCTTGTGGAAGGGTGCGTCGCGGGTGATGCCGGCGTTGGCGACCACCACGTCGATCGGCCCGAGATCGGCCTCCACCCTTGCGGCGCCGTCGCGGCAGGCGTCGTAATCGGCGACCGACCACTTGTAGGCGGGAATGCCGGTGCTTTCCGTGAACGCCTGCGCCGCCGCGTCGTTGCCGGCATAGTTCGCGGCCACCTTGCAACCCGCCTCCTTCAACGCCACCGAGATGGCCGCGCCGATGCCGCGCGTCCCGCCGGTGACCAGTGCTACCCGTGCCATGGTTCCTCCCTGGTACTGACTCGTGTAACGAAACTATCGGTGAAGGTATGCGCGCGCAACTTTATTGCGCGCGCCGCCGCTTCACGGACGGGCGAGGCACATGGCCACGCCCATGCCGCCGCCGATGCACAGGGTGGCAAGGCCCTTCTTCGCGTCGCGGCGCTTCATCTCGAACAGCAGCGTGTTGAGGATGCGCGCGCCCGAGGCGCCGATCGGGTGGCCGATGGCGATCGCGCCGCCGTTGACGTTCACCACCTCGGGGTTCCAGCCCATGTCCTTGTTGACGGCGCAGGCCTGCGCGGCGAAAGCCTCGTTGGCCTCGACCAGATCGAGGTCTTCGGGCCTCCAGCCGGCCTTTTCCAGCGCCTTGCGGCTGGCGTGGATCGGGCCCACGCCCATGATCGCGGGGTCGAGGCCGGCGGTGGCATAGCTTGCGATCCGCGCCAGCGGTTCCAGCCCGCGACGCTCGGCCTCGTCGGCCGACATCAGCAGCACGGCGGCGGCGCCGTCGTTGATGCCCGAGGCGTTGGCCGCGGTCACGGTGCCGTCCTTGGTGAAGGCGGGGCGCAGTTTCTGCATCGCCTCGATGGTGGCGCCGTGGCGGATGTATTCGTCCTTGTCCACCACGATGTCGCCCTTGCGGGTCTTGATGGTGAAGGCGATCACCTCGTCGTCGAACTTGCCGGCCTTCTGCGCGGCCTCGGCCTTGTTCTGGCTGGCGACGGCGAATTCGTCCTGCTGCTCGCGGCTGATCTGCCATTTCTCGGCGACGTTCTCGGCGGTCTGGCCCATGTGATAGCCGTTGAAGGCATCCCACAGCCCGTCGCGGATCATCGAGTCGATGAACTTGAGGTCGCCCATCTTCTGGCCGGCGCGCAGATGCGCCACATGCGGGGCGAGCGACATGCTCTCCTGCCCGCCCGCCGCGACGATCGCGGCATCGCCAAGCTGGATGTGCTGCGCGCCCAGCGCCACCGCCCGCAGCCCCGAGCCGCAGACCTGGTTGATGCCCCAGGCGGCCGATTCGATCGGCAGGCCGGCGTTGATATGGGCCTGGCGCGCCGGGTTCTGGCCCTGGCCGGCGCTGAGCACCTGGCCGAGAATGGTTTCCGACACGTCGGCCTTGTCGACGCCGGCGCGCTCGACGATGGCCTGCAACACCGCGGCGCCGAGGTCGTGCGCCGGGGTGTTGGCGAAAGCGCCGTTGAAGCTGCCGACCGCGGTGCGGGCGGCCGATACGATCACGACATTGGTCATGGCGGGTCCTCTGCTGGCCAGGTTCGCAGGCTGCGGGCCGCGGCGGCCCGTGCCGGTGTCCATGACCTAAGCGGACACGCCCCAAAGCGCAATGCAAACGCTGATGCGGGGCCCGCACCCCCCGATCATGCCGCCGTGATCGCCCCCGCCGTTCCGGCGCCGCATCCGCCCGTGCGGAACCGCTCAGGCCCTGCGGCGGCCCCCCGCGCCCGGTTCCTGCAACCAGTCGGGCCGCAGCGTCGGGGCGGCGTAGTGGTAGCCCTGGAGGCAGTCGATCCCAGCCTCGATCAGCCAGGCCGCATCGGCGGCGCTTTCCACCGATTCGGCGACCGTGAACATGTCGAAATGCCGCGCGATCGAGATCAGCGCCCGGGTGAGCACCTGATTGTCGGGATCGGTGGCGATGCCGCGGATGAACTGGCCGTCGATCTTGACCAGATCGAAGAAGAAATCGCGGAAGTAGCGGAACGCGGTGAAACCGGCGCCGAAATCGTCCAGCGCGAACGAGACGCCACGGCCCTGCACCTCGTCCATGAAGGCGGCCACGATCTCGGGCACCAGCACGGCCGAGGATTCGGTGATCTCGAGGATCAGCCGTTCGGCCAGCGTCGGGCCGCGCGACAGGCCGGCATCGAGCGTGCGCCGCCAGTCGGGATAGCCGATCGAACGGGCCGACATGTTGACCGACAGCCGCAGCCCCGGGTGGCGCACCAGCGCGTCGAACGCGCAGTCGAGCGCGATCATGTCGATGCGGCGCCCAAGCTCGCGCGATTCGACGGCGCCGATGAAGTCGCGCGCGGGAATCGGGCGGCCGGTTTCGTCGAGGATGCGGATCAGCCCTTCGTGGAAGGCGACGCGGCTGGGGTCGGCCGCCTGCATCACCGGCTGGTAGGCCAGCCGCACCCGCCGTTCGGCCACCGCGCGCGCGACCATGTCGAGCGTGGCGCGGTCGCGCCGGTCGACGGCGGCGGCAAGCGGGCTTTCGGGCCCTTCGGCCAGCTCCTCGGGCGGCGGCACGGGATGCGGCATGAAAACCCCCTTCGGCAGGTGCCGCCACCTTGGCCCGCGCGGGCTTAACATTCCGTTGAATTTCGGATTTTGTGACAAGTGTCGCGACCGGAGGGGCCGATGTCCGAACGCTGTCCGTGGTGCGGGACCGACCCGCTGTATGTCGCCTACCACGACCACGAATGGGGCGTGCCCGAGCATGACCCGCGCGCGCTGTGGGAAAAGCTGGTGCTTGACGGGTTCCAGGCCGGGCTGGCGTGGATCACCATCCTGCGCAAGCGCGAGGGGTTCCGCGCCGCCTTCCGCGGCTTCGAGCCGGCCGAGATCGCGCGCTGGGGCGAGGATGACATCGCCCGCCTGCTGGCCGATCCCGGCATCGTGCGCTCGCGCGCCAAGATCGCGGCCACCATCGGCAACGCGCGCGCCTATCTCGCGGTTGAGGAGGCCGGCGGCTTCGCCGATTTCCTGTGGCGCCACGTCGACGGGCGCCCGGTGCAGAACGCCTTTCGCACCATGGCCGAGGTGCCGGCCGAAACCCCGCTGTCGCGCACGCTGTCGCGCGAGCTGAAGGCCGCCGGTTTCCGCTTTTGCGGGCCGGTGATCACCTATGCGTTCATGCAGGCGGTGGGCATGGTCAACGACCATGTCGTGACCTGCCCCGCGCATGCACGGGTTGCCGCGCTTGGCTGAGCGGTGGTGCTTGCATTTGCCGGCCGCGTCGGGTGAGGTAGTCGGACAGCACGTCGCCCTGCCCCGGGCGGCGCCTTCTTTTGCGAAGTGAGCCATGGAAAAGATCCCGATGACCCGCGCCGGCCATGCCGCGCTCGATGCCGAACTCAGAAAGCTGCGGTCGGAGGAGCGGCCGGCGGTGATCCGCGCCATCGCCGAGGCGCGTGAACACGGCGATCTGTCGGAGAATGCCGAGTATCACGCCGCGCGCGAAAAGCAGAGCTTCATCGAGGGCCGGATCAAGGAGATCGAGGGCCTTCTGTCGCGCGCCGAGGTGATCGACCCGGCGTCGCTGTCGGGTGCGATCAAGTTCGGCGCCACGGTGACGGTGGTCGACGAGGATACCGACGAGGAAAAGACCTATCAGATCGTGGGCGAGGCCGAGGCGGATATCGAGCGCGGGCTGCTCAACCTGCGCTCGCCGCTGGCGCGCGCGCTGATCGGCAAGGAAGAGGGCGATTCGGTCGAGGTTCGCACGCCCGGGGGCGAGCGCAGCTATGAGGTTCTGAGCGTCCGATATGTCTGACACCGGCCCCGAAGACGCCGCGTCCCGCCCGGCCGCCGCGCCGCCGCGCCGGGGCACGACGCTTGGCCTCGGGGTCTACGGCGAACGGGAGGCACGCGGGCTTTCGGCCGTCGACGTGATCGCCATCGCGCTGACGCTGGTGTGGCTGGCGGGGGTGGCGGTGTTCTTCCTGCTGCTCGACCCGGCGGCGCCCGAGGCCGCGGGCACGGTGCCGCTGGTGCTGACGCTGCTGGCAGTGTTCCTGCCGATCGCGCTGATCTGGGTGGCGGCCACCAGCGCGCGGATGTTCCTGGCGATGCGCGACGAGACCCAGCGCCTCAAGACCGCCGTCGACGCCATGCGCCACAGCTACATCGCCCAGAGCCAGACCGCCGCCGCCGGGATGCGCCCCGACATGGCCCGCCGGATCGACGAACTGGCCGCCGCCCAGCGCCGCACCGATGCCGCGGTGGCGATGTTCGCCTCGCGCCGCGATCCGTCGCGGGTGGCGCCCTCGGCCGACGGCTCGGACGCGCAGCCCGTGGCGGCGCCGGATGCGGCCGACGATCAGCCCGGCCTCGCACTCGGCACCCCGTCCGAGGCGCTGCGCCCGCCGATCGGGGCCGAGACCTTCATCCGCGCGATGAACTTTCCCGAAACCGCCGAGGATCGCGACGGTTTCCGCGCCATGCGCCGGGCGCTGGAAGACCCGGTGGCCGGCCGGCTGGTGCGCGCGGCGCAGGACATCCTGACGCTGCTGTCGGAAGACGGCATCTACATGGACGACCTGCACCCCGACCGCGCCCGCCCCGACGTCTGGCGCCGCTTCGCCGCCGGCGAGCGGGGGCGCGCCATCGCCGCGCTGGGCGGCATCCGCGACCGTTCGGCGCTGTCGCTGGCCGCGGGGCGGATGCGGCAGGACGGCATCTTCCGCGACGCCGCCCACCATTTCCTGCGCACCTTCGACCGGGTCTTCGCCGGTTTCGAGAAGACGGCCACCGACCTCGAGATCGCCGGTTTCGCCGAAACCCGCACCGCGCGCGCCTTCATGCTGATCGGCCGCGTCGCCGGCACCTTCGACTGAGCCGGGCAAGCAGGCCGGGCACCGGGAAGACGGATGCGGTTCCGCGGCCCGGCCAACCCGCGGCGCGCCATGCGCCGCCCGCTCAGCCCATGTGGCTGGCGGCGATCACCGCCATGTTCAGGATGTCGTTCACCGTCGAGGTGGTCGACGCGATCTGGATCGGCGTTTCGACGCCGGTCAGGATCGGGCCCATCACCGTCGCGCCGGCCAGTTCCTGCATCATCTTGACCGAGATCGAGGCCGAGTGCCGGGCCGGCACCACCAGCACATTGGCCGGCCCGGTCAGCCGGCTGAACGGGTAATGCGCCATCGCCAGCGGGTTGAGCGCGACATCCACCGTCATCTCGCCCTCGTATTCGAAATCGACGCCGCGCGCGTCCAGCACCTCGGGCGCCTTGCCCATCTTGATCGCCCGCTCGGACACCGGATAGCCGAAGGTCGAGAACGACACGAACGCCACCCGCGGCTCCAGCCCCAGCCGCCGCGCGACGCCGGCGGCGCGCTCGGCGATATCGGCCAGATCCTCGGCCTCGGGCCATTCGTGCACGAGCGTGTCGGCCACCAGCACGATGCGGCCACGGTGAAACAGCGCGGTGACGCCCACCGCGCCATCCTCGGCGCGGGCGTCGAAGACGTGGTTGAGCAGGCCCAGCACATGCGCCGACTTGCGCGTGGCGCCGGTGACAAGCGCATCGCCGTGCCCGTGCGCCAGCATCAGCGCCGAGAACACATGCCGGTCGCGCGCCGCCAGCCGGTGCACGTCCTGACGGTCGTGCCCCTTGCGCTGAAGCCGGCGGTAGAGAAAATCCTTGTAGGTTTCCAGGTGGCGGGTGGTGGCGGCATTGATCACCTCGATCTCGCGCACCGCCTCGGGCAGGCCCTCGGCGGCCAGCTTTTCGCGCACGTCGCCCTCGCGCCCGACCACCACCGCCTTGCCGAAGCCGCCGCGATGATAGGCGACGGCGGCGCGCAGCACCCGCGGGTCGTCGCCCTCGGCGAAGATCACGCGGGCCTGCGCGGCGCGGGCGCGGGCGTGGATGCCCTGCACGATCGAGGCCGTCGGGTCCATCCGCGCCTTGAGCGACAGCACATAGCCCGCCATGTCGGTGATCGGGCGGCGGGCGGCGCCGGTGTCCATACCGGCCTGCGCGACGGCGGGGGGAATGCGCCAGATCAGCCGCGGGTCGAACGGCGTCGGGATGATGTAGTCGCGCCCGAATTGCAGCTTGCGGCCGTAGGCGACGGCGACCTCGTCGGGCACATCCTCGCGCGCCAGTTCGGCCAGGGCGCGCGCGCAGGCGATCTTCATCTCGTCGTTGATCGCGCGGGCGTGGATATCCAGCGCCCCGCGAAACAGATACGGGAAACCGAGAACATTGTTGACCTGGTTGGGATAATCGCTGCGGCCGGTGGCCACGATCGCGTCGGCGCGGATGGCGTGGGCCTCTTCCGGGGTGATCTCGGGGTCGGGGTTGGCCATGGCGAAGATGATCGGATCATCCGCCATGCTTTGCAGCATCGCCGAAGTTACCGCGCCCTTGGCCGAGACCCCGATGAAGATGTCGGCGCCCCTCATCGCCTCGTCCAGCGTGCGCAGCTCGGTGTTCACCGCGTGGGCCGATTTCCACTGGTTCATGCCGTCGGTGCGGCCCTGCCAGATCACCCCCCGGGTGTCGCAGGCGATGCAATTGTCGTGCCGCGCGCCCATCGACTTGAGCAGTTCGATACAGGCGATCCCGGCCGCGCCGGCGCCGTTCAGCACGATCCGACAATCCTGCAACTGCCTGCCGGTGATCTCGAGCGCGTTGATCAGCCCGGCGGCGCAGATCACCGCGGTGCCGTGCTGGTCGTCGTGGAACACCGGGATGTCCATCACTTCCTTCAGGCGGCTTTCGATGATGAAGCACTCGGGCGCCTTGATGTCTTCCAGGTTGATGCCGCCGAAGGTGGGGCCCATCAGCCGGATGGCGGCGATCAGTTCGTCGGGGTTTTCGCTGTCCAGCTCGATGTCGATGGCGTTGACGTCGGCGAAGCGCTTGAACAGCACCGCCTTGCCCTCCATCACCGGCTTGGACGCGAGCGCCCCGAGATTGCCGAGGCCCAGCACCGCGGTGCCGTTCGAGATCACCGCCACGAGGTTGCCCTTGTTGGTGTAATCGTAGGCGGTGGCGGGATCGGCGGCGATCTCCTCGCACGGCACCGCGACGCCGGGGGAATAGGCAAGCGAAAGGTCGCGCTGGGTGCTCATCGGGACGGTGGCCTGCACCTCGAACTTGCCGGGCGTGGGGTGCAGGTGAAAGGCCAGGGCCTCTTCGCGGGTGAATTTCGTCTTCGGGGCCATGGTCCGATCCTCTGCGCCAACCCTGCATGCTTAGCGGAAGCAAGGCCGGGCCGACAACGCGCAACTTACCGCCGCGTCAGCCCGCGCCCGATTCCCCGCCACGCGGCGGCGGCCAGCCCGGCGGTGCCCGCGGCGGCAAGCCAGAACGGCACCCCCAGCGCGATCTCGCGCGGGGCGAGCGTGGCGGCAAGGTTGACGGCGGCCCCCGACAGCAGCAGCCCCAGCGGCATCATCCCCCAGGCCAGCAGCCGATATAGGCTGTTGACCCGGCCCAGCACCGCGTCGGGGATCGTGCGCTGGCGGTAGGACACCGAGACGGTGTTCCACAGGATGCCGAAGAACTCGAACACCGCCAGCGCGGCGGCCAGCGCCCACGGGTCGGGGAACAGGACCATCGCCGCGAAGCAGGGCGGCGAGGCCAGAAGCGCGATCTGCGCCGACCGCCCCGGGCCCAGCCGCCGCACGATCGGGGCCGACAGCCAGCCCGCCAGCACGCCCCCCACCGCGCCGGCGCCCAGGATCAGCCCGTAGCCGGTGGCGCCGACACCCACCACCTCCTGCACGAACAGGATCAGCGCGATCGCCTGCATCTGGAAGAACAGGTTCCAGACCCCGGTGACGACCGCCAGCAGCCGCAACAACGGCTGCCCGGCGAGAAAGCGCACCCCCTCGCGCAATTCGCGCCGCCAGTCGCGCGGGACGGGCGCGGCGCCGTTGGCGCGGAACCGGCCGCCAAGCCCCGCGACCAGCGCCATCGCCAGCCCGTAGAGCGCCACGTTCGCGGCGAACGGCAGCGCCAGCGCCACGCCCAGCAGCAGCGCCGCCAGCGGCGGGCCGACCAGCGCGTTGGCGACGATCTCGACGCTCCACAACCGGCCGTTGGCGGCCTCGAGCCGCGCGGCGGGCACCAGTGCTGGCAGGATCGTCTGCGCGGCGTTGTCGCGAAACACCTCGGCCACGCCAACCACCAGCGCCGCGAGCGCCACCGCCGCGAACAGGCCCGGCGCGGAAACCCCGGTTTCGGGCGCGGGCGGCAGCGTGCCGGCCCGCCACAGCGCCAGCCCCGCCGCCGCGAAGGCCGCCGCGCGCACGCCGTCCATGGCCAGGATCAGGCGGCGGCGGTCGACCCGGTCGGCGACGATGCCGGCGGGGATCGCGCACAGAAACCAAGGCAGCCGAAGCGCCACCGGCACCAGCGCGATCAGCAGCGCGTCGCGGGTCAGGAGCGAGGCCACCCACGCCCACGCCAGCGCCGCGATGCCGTCGGCAAGGTTGGCCAGCCCCGCCGCCGCCACGAAGCGGCCGAAGGCGTTGTGCGCGCGCGTCTCCATCGCCTGCCTCTAGCCTGTCGCCCCGGGGCGCGCCACAGCGGCCGCGCGTCTGGCCCGGCCCCGGCAAGACGGCTATAGCTGGCCGGGAGGGGGCCCATGGACCAATCGCACAGCACCACGCCGATGATGGCGCAATATCTCGAGATCCGGGCACAGCACCCGGAGGCGCTGCTGTTCTACCGCATGGGCGATTTCTACGAGATGTTCTTCGACGACGCGGTGGCGGCGGCCGAGGCGCTGGATATCGCGCTGACCAGGCGCGGCAAGCACCTGGGCGAGGATATCCCGATGTGCGGCGTGCCGGTCGTGCGGGCCGAGGATTATCTGCTGCAGCTGATTCGCAAGGGCTTTCGCGTCGCCATCGCCGAGCAGGTGGAAGACCCCGCCGAAGCGCGCAAGCGCGGCGCGAAATCGGTGGTGAAACGCGAGGTGGTGCGCCTTGTCACCCCCGGCACCCTGACCGAGGACAGCCTGCTGGAGGCGCGGCGCCACAACTTCCTGGCCGCCTTCGCCGAGGTTCGGGGCGAGGGCGCGCTGGCCTGGGCCGACATCTCGACCGGCGCCCTGCGCGTGACGCCGTGCCCGCTGGTGCGGCTGGGCCCGGAACTGGCGCGGCTGGGCCCGCGCGAATTGCTGGTGGCCGACGGCGGCGGGGTGCCGCCGGCGCTGGCCGAAGAGGCCGGGGCCGCGCTGACCCCGCTGGCGCGCAGCGCCTTCGACAGCACCGCCGCCGGGCGGCGGCTGTGCGCGCTGTTCGAAGTGGCGACGCTGGACGCCTTCGGCGCCTTCGGGCGGGCGGAACTGGCGGCGCTGGGCGGGCTGGTGGAATACCTCGACCTGACGCAACGCGGCAACCTGCCGCTGCTGCGCCCGCCGGTGCGCGAGGCCGAGGGCGCGGCGGTCGAGATCGACGCGGCGACGCGGCGCTCGCTGGAACTGGTGCAGGGGCCGGGGGGGGCGCGCGCGGGCTCGTTGCTGGCGACGGTCGACACCACGGTCACGGCGGCCGGCGCGCGGCTGCTGGAGCGGCGGCTGTCGGCGCCGGCGCGCGATCCCGCCGAGATCGGCGAACGCCAGGACGCGGTCGCCTTCCTGCTGGACGAGGGCCGGTTGCGGGCCGATCTGCGCGCGGCGTTGCGCGGGGTGCCCGACATCGACCGGGCGCTGTCGCGGCTGGGGCTGGGCCGTGGCGGGCCGCGCGATCTGGCGGCGATCCGCGACGGGCTGGCGCGCGCCGCGACGATCGCCGAGGCGCTGCCCGAGGCCGCGCCGACGCGGCTGCGCGCGGCCGCCGGGTTCCTGACCGGCCACGAGGCGCTGCACGGTCTGCTTGCGGCCGCACTGGTGGCCGAGCCGCCGCTGCTGGCCCGCGACGGCGGGTTCATCGCCGCCGGCCACGACCCCGACCTCGACGCCGCGCGCGAGCTGCGCGACGAGGGCCGCGGCGTGATCGCCAGGTTGCAGGCGGACTATGCGCGCGAGGCCGGGGTTCCGGGGCTGAAGATCCGCCACAACAACGTGCTGGGCTATTTCATCGAAACCACCGCCACCCACGCCGAGCGGATGCGGTCGCCGCCGCTGTCGGGGCGCTTCATCCACCGCCAGACCACCGCCGGGCAGGTGCGGTTCACCACCGTGGAGCTGTCCGATCTCGAGGCGCGCATCCTCAACGCCGGCAACCGCGCGCTCGAGATCGAGACGCGGCTGTTCGCCGGCCTGGTGGCGGCGGTGCGCGCCGGGGCCGGGCCGCTGGCCGAGGCCGCCGCGGCGCTGGCCGAAATCGACCTCGCCGCCGCCGCCGCCGATCTGGCCGCCGCCCGCGACTGGTGCCGGCCGGTGGTGGACGCGGGCCGCGATTTCGCCGTGGACGGCGGGCGGCACCCGGTGGTGGAGGCCGCGCTCGCGCGTGACGGGCAACGCTTCGTCGCCAACGACTGCGACCTGTCGGAGGGTGGACTATGGCTTCTGACCGGGCCCAACATGGCCGGCAAGTCGACCTTCCTGCGCCAGAACGCGCTGATCGCGATCCTGGCGCAGGCGGGGCTGTATGTGCCCGCGCGGGCGGCGCGAATCGGGGTGGTGTCGCAGATCTTCAGCCGGGTGGGGGCCTCGGACGACCTGGCGCGCGGACGCTCGACCTTCATGGTCGAGATGGTCGAGACGGCGGCGATCCTGAACCGCGCCGACGACCGCGCGCTGGTGATCCTGGACGAGATCGGGCGCGGCACCGCCACCTGGGACGGGCTGTCGATCGCCTGGGCGGTGCTGGAGCATCTGCACGACGTGAACCGCTGCCGGGCGATCTTCGCCACCCATTACCATGAGATGACGGCGCTGGCGGGCAAGCTGGCGCGGGTGTCCAACGCCACCGTGGCGGTGCGCGAATGGCAGGGCGACGTGATCTTCCTGCACGAGGTGCAGCGCGGCGCCGCCGACCGTTCCTACGGGGTGCAGGTGGCGCGGCTGGCGGGGCTGCCGGCGGTGGTGGTCGAGCGCGCGCGGGTGGTGCTGGAGGCGCTGGAGAAGGGCGAGCGCGAGGGCGGCGTCGCGCGCGCGGCGCTGATCGACGATCTGCCGCTGTTCGCCGCCGCCCGCCCGGCGCCGCCCTCGGCCCCCTCGGCCCCCGCGCGCGCCGATCCGGTGGCGGCGCGGCTGGCCGAGGTGCTGCCCGACGAACTCAGCCCGCGCGAGGCGCTGGCGCTGGTCTACGAGCTGAAGGCGCTGGCCGGGGAACAGGCCGGGGGCTCAGGCGGCGGGGCTTGAGGAAACCCCTACCTGGGCCGGGCGCAGCAGGCGGTCGTGCAGCAGGAACCCTTCGGTCATCACCTGGATGATGCCGCCGCCGGGGATGTCGGGCACCGGGGCCTCGAACATCGCCTGGTGGAGGTTGGGGTCGAACGGCTCGCCCGGTTCGGGGGCGATGCGGCTGATGCCGTGGCGCGAGAAGATGTTGAGCAGCTCGCGCATCGTCAACTCGACCCCGTCGAGCAGCGCACCGGCGGCGGCGCGCTGCTCCTCGGGCACCGCGTCGAGCGCCCGCTTGAGGTTGTCGTAGACCGGCAGCAGATCGCGCGCGAGGCGTGAGGCGCCGTAGGCCTCGGCTTCGCGGCGGTCGCGGTCGGCGCGCTTGCGGGTGTTCTCGGCATCGGCGAGCGCGCGCATGAAGCGGTCGCGCAGTTCGTCACGCTCGGCGCGCAGGGCATCGAGTTCGGCCTCGAGATCGGAGGGGATGGCCTCGGGGGTTTCCGGGCCGGGGGTGGGGGTATCGGTCATGGTAGTCCTGCTTCAACCTTTCACACGGTCGGACACCAGCCGGCCGACCAGTTGCGCGGTGTAATCCACGATCGGCACGATCCGGCCATAGTTGAGCCGGGTGGGCCCGATGACCCCGACCGCGCCGATCACCTTGCGGTCCGCGTTCATATACGGAGACACGACGAGAGTGGAACCCGTCAGCGAAAAAAGCCGGTTCTCCGAGCCGATGAAGATGCGCACGCCCTCGCCCTCTTCGGCCAGTTCGAGGAATTCGGCGATGTCGCGCTTGCGCTCGAGGTCATCGAACAGCGTGCGGATGCGCTCGAGGTCTTCGCCGCCGGCCTCGTCGAGCAGGTTGGCGCGGCCGCGCACGATCAGCCGCTCATGCGGCTCGCCGGCGTTCTCCCACACGGCAAGGCCGGCCTCGACCATGGCGCGGGCAAGATCGTCGATCTCCTGGCGGCGGCGGCCGACCTCCTGACGCATGCGCTGGCGCAGGTCGGCCAGCGTCGCGCCGGCGGCGATGGCATTGATGAAATTCGCCGCCTCGCGCATCGACGACGGGGTCTGGCCGGCGGGGGGGGTGAAGACCCGGTTCTCGACATGGCCGTCCGCGAACACCAGCACCACAAGCGCCCGGTCGGGCGACAGGGCGACGAATTCGACGTGGCGCAACTCGGCCTCGTGCTTGGGCGCGAGCACGAGGCTTGCGCCCATCGTCAGCCCCGACAGCGCCGCGCCGACGCGATCGAGAAGCGTGCCGAGATCGCGTTCGTTCGAGGTCAGGCTGAGGTCGATACGCTCGCGATCCGCGGCGTCGAGATCGCCGACCTCGAGGATGCCGTCGATGAACATCCGCAGCCCAAGCTCGGTCGGCACCCGGCCGGCCGAGACGTGCGGGCTGCCGATCAGCCCGAGGTATTCGAGATCCTGCATCACGTTGCGCACGGTAGCGGCCGAGATCCGCTCGGACATCGTGCGGCTGAGGGTGCGCGAGCCCACCGGCTCGCCCGATTCGAGATAGCCCTCGACCACCCGGCGAAACACCTCGCGGGTCCGGTCGTTCATCTCCTGGATCAGGTTCGCGGTTTCGTTCATCTCCGGCATTCCCGTGGGGGCGCTGGCGCCAGGGTTGCCAAGCGCTTTGCCGCCCCTGTATCTGGCAGCGCAACAGGAAGGAAACCCGATGCGTCCATCCGGCCGGAATTTAAACACGATGCGCCCGATTTCAATCGAAACCGGGATCACGCGGCACGCCGAGGGCTCGTGCCTCATCCGCATGGGCGATACCCATGTGATCTGCACCGCCTCGGTCGAGGACCGGCCGCCGTCGTTCCTGCGCGGCACCGGGCTGGGCTGGGTGACGGCGGAATACGGGATGCTGCCGCGCGCCACCAACACCCGCACCCGGCGCGAGGCCGCGACGGGCAGGCAGGGCGGCCGGACGGTGGAGATCCAGCGGCTGATCGGGCGGGCACTGCGCGCCGGCGTCGACCGCGCCGCGCTGGGCGAACGCCAGATCACCGTCGATTGCGACGTGATCCAGGCCGACGGCGGCACCCGCTGCGCCGCGATCACCGGCGGCTGGGTGGCGTTGCGGCTGGCGGCGGACCGGTTGCTGGCGGCCGGGCTGGTCACCTCGGACCCGATCATGGATCATGTTGCCGCGGTCAGTTGCGGGCTTTATGCCGGGCAGGCGGTGCTCGACCTCGATTATGCCGAGGACAGCGAGGCGGGGGTGGACGCCAACTTCGTTATGACCGGCGGCGCGCGGCTGATCGAGGTGCAGATGTCGGCGGAGGGCGCCACCTTCAGCCGCGCCGAGATGGACGCGCTGCTCGATCTTGCCACCGAGGGCAACGCGGCGCTGGTGGCGGCGCAGAAGGCGGCGCTGTGAGCGGCGCGCGCCGGCTGGGGCCCGGGCGGCTGGTGCTGGCGACGCACAATCGCGGCAAGCTGGAAGAGATCGCCGCGTTGCTCGGCCCCTACGGGATCGAGACGGTGTCGGCGGCCGACCTGGGGCTGCCCGAACCGGCGGAAACCGAGGAAACCTTCGTCGGCAATGCGCGGATCAAGGCCCACGCCGCAGCGCAAGCCAGCGGGCTTCCGGCGCTGGCCGACGACAGCGGCATCGAGGTGGCGGCGCTGGACGGCGCGCCCGGCGTGCACACCGCCGATTGGGCCGAAACCCCGCAGGGGCGCGACTTCGCCCTCGCGATGACCCGGACCTGGGAGGCGCTGGAGGCACGGCGCGCGCCGGAACCCCGCCGGGCGCGGTTCTGCTGCACGCTGGTGCTGGCGTGGCCGGATGGCGCGGACTCGGTGTTCGAAGGCCACGTCGAGGGCCGCATCGTGTGGCCGATGCGGGGCGCGCAGGGCCATGGCTATGACCCGATCTTTCAGCCGGACGGGTATGATGTTACCTTCGCCGAAATGGATGGCGCGCTCAAGAACCGCATCAGCCACCGCGCCGCGGCTTTCACCAAATTCGTCATGGCGTGCCTGGCATGAGCGCGCGGCGGATTTCCGCCGGGGGGTCGGCCTGCCCGGCGCGGAGCGGCTTGGCCGCTCTGACGAGGCCCGAGCCGGGGATCGCGGCCGAGCTGACGGCGCCGAAGGCATGAACGAGGCGGTGGACGACTGGCAGGCCGGGGGCTTCGGGCTTTACGTCCACTGGCCGTTCTGCCAGGCGAAATGCCCTTATTGCGACTTCAACTCGCACGTGGCGGGGGCGGTGGATCAGGCGCGGTGGCTGGCGGCCTATCGCGCCGAGATCGCGCGGATAGCGGCCGAAACCCCGGGGCGGGTTCTGGGCTCGATCTTTTTCGGCGGTGGCACGCCAAGCCTGATGGCCCCCGAAACCGTGGCCGGGGTGATCGAGGCGGCGCGGGCGGCGTGGACACCGGCCAACGGGCAGGAAATCACGCTCGAGGCCAATCCGTCGTCGGTCGAGGTGGGCCGGTTTCGCGGCTATCGCGACGCCGGCGTCAACCGCGTGTCGATCGGGGTGCAGGCGCTGGACGACGCGGCGTTGCGGGCGTTGGGGCGGCTGCACGACGCGGCCGAGGCGCGCAGGGCGGTGGCGCTGGCGTCCGAGATCTTTCCGCGCGTCAGCGCCGACCTGATCTATGCGCGCCAGCACCAGACCGCTGGTGCGTGGCGGCGCGAACTGGGCGAGGCGCTGGCCATGGGGCTTGGGCACCTGTCGCTTTATCAACTGACGATCGAGGACGGGACGGCGTTCGGGCGGCGCCATGCAGCCGGCGCGCTGGCCGGGCTGCCTGACGAGGATCGGGCGGTGGAACTCTGGGAGATCACGCAGGAAATGACGGCAGCGGCCGGGCTTGCGGCCTATGAGGTCTCGAACCACGCGGCGACGGGGGCGGAGGGGCGGCACAATCTGGTCTACTGGCGGGGCGGAGATTACGCCGGAATCGGGCCGGGGGCGCACGGCCGCCTGACGCTGGGCGGGCGCCGCTGGGCGACCGAGGCCCACCGAGCGCCGTGGGCATGGCTCGCGGCGGTGGAGCGCGACGGCCGGGGCGAGGCCGGGCGGACCACGCTTGGCCCCGAGGAGATCGCGCTGGAAAGGCTGCTGATGGGGCTGCGGCTGGCGGAAGGGGTGGACCTCGAGCGTCTTGCCCGCTTGATTGATATCAACGCTCTGAATCTGAACGATTATGTGGAGACGGGGCAGCTTGAGGTAGAGGGCGGATTCGTGCGCGCCACGCCTGCCGGGAGGCTTTTGCTCAACGCCGTGCTGGGTGGCTTGGCGGCGCGGCTATGACGTTTTCGCGCTGCCGCCGGTGGTCAGCAACCGGCACAGGCCGTCGAGTTCGTCGAGGTTGCGGTAGCGGAGGCTGAGCCGGCCGCTGCCGTCATTGGCGTGTTCGATGCTGACCGGCACGCCGAGATGCGCCGCGAGGTCGCCCTCGAGCGCCGCGGTATCGGCATCCTTGTGGCGCCGCGGGGCGGCAGCGCGCGGGGCGGTGGCGGGTTTGCGCGCGAGAGCCTCGGTTTGGCGCACCGAGAGGCCGCGGGCCACCACCTGGCGGGCGAGCGCGGCCGGATCCCCGGTGGTGATCAGCGCCCGTGCGTGGCCGGCCGAAAGGCGGTTGTCGCGCACCATGGCAAGCACCTCTTCGGGCAGCGACAAAAGCCGCATGACATTGGCGATATGCGAACGGCTTTTGCCGAGGCCGTCGGCAAGTTTCTCCTGGGTGTGGCCGAAGCGCTCCTGCAACTGGCGGTAGGCCATCGCTTCTTCCACCGGGTTGAGATCGGCCCGCTGGATATTCTCGATGATCGCGACTTCGAGCACCTCGGTATCGGTGAAATCGCGCACGACAACCGGGATGTCGTGCACCTGCGCCATCTGGGCGGCGCGCCAGCGACGCTCGCCGGCGACGATCTCGTAGGCGTCGTCGATACTGGGGTGGCGGCGCACGATGAGCGGCTGGATGACGCCGCGTTCGCGGATCGAGGCGGCAAGCTCGGCCATCGCGTCGGGGGCGAAATCGCGCCTCGGCTGGTCCGGGTTGGGGTGCAGGCGGTCAACCGGCACGAGGAAATCGGGCGTGCGCGGCCCGGAACCCTCGGCTGCCTGGGGGGCGACATCGGCCATCAGGGCGGACAGGCCGCGCCCCAATCCGCGGCGTTCCGGCTTTCGATCGGTCATTGGCTGGCTCCTTCCGCCGGGACGCGGGTGCGTGTGACGATCTCGGTTGCAAGCGCGCGATAGGCGGCGCTGCCGCGCGAGGCCGAATCGTAGCTCAGCACCGGCTGGGCAAAGGATGGTGCCTCGCCCACGCGGACATTTCGCGGGATCATGGTGGTGAAGACGACCTCGCCCAGGGTGCCGCGCGCGTCCGCTTCGACCTGTTGGGAGAGGTTGTTGCGGCCGTCGAACATCGTCAGCAGAACGCCCTCGATCCGCAGCGCCGGGTTTGCAGCCTGACGCACCTCGCGAATGGTGAGCATGAGCTGCGACAACCCTTCGAGCGCGTAGAATTCCGTCTGGAGCGGGATCAGGACGGAATCCGCCGCAACCATCGCGTTCACGGTCAGAAGCGACAGCGCCGGGGGACAGTCGATGAGGATGAAATCGAAGCGGAAGGCGGCGGTGCCCGGGCCGCGCAGGGCATCGCGCAAGAGGTTGCTGCGGCGAGGGTTGCCGGCGATGGCAAGATCGGCAGAGGCGAGATCGACCGTGGCGGGGCTGATCCAGAGGCCGGCCACGGCGGTTTCGCGAATCACCTGCGCGGGGGGGGCGCCGTCGAGCATGAGGTCGTAGGTGGTGAGCGCCCGATCGCCGGCGCCAAGCCCGAGGCCGGTAGAGGCATTGCCTTGCGGGTCGAGGTCGACCACCAGAACGCGGTAGCCGCGCTCGGCCAGGGCGGCGCCCAGGTTGATCGCGGTGGTGGTCTTGCCGACCCCGCCCTTCTGGTTGGCGACAGCGATGACGCGCGCTTCAGGCACGGCGAAGACCTCCTACTTCCAGGATGACCGCCTCCGGATCGGTTCGGCTGGGGTGCACGACCCGGGTGAATGCCCATGCGCGCTGTGCGGAGTCGAGTTCCTTCCGGTAGGTCGCGCCCTTGGGGAGAAACGCCCTTCCGCCCGGGGCAAGATGGCGCTGAACCAGGCCAAGAAGGCGGTCAAGCGGGGCGAGGGCGCGGGCGGACACGATGTCGGCGCCTTGCGGTTCGGCCGTTTCGGCGCGGGCGGCAATCACCTTGGCGGGTATCTCAAGTTCGCGGCAGGCGGTCTGCAGGAACGCAGCCTTCCTGAGATCGGACTCGATGAGGATCGTCCGGCCAGGCGTTCCGGCCTCCATGGCGAGGATCGCGACCACGAGGCCGGGAAAGCCGGCGCCGCTTCCGAGGTCGACCCAAAGGTCGGCCTTCGGTGCAAGGGTGTGGAGTTGCGCGGAGTCGACCACATGGCGGCTCCAGGCGTCGGAAACCGTCGAGGGGGCGACAAGGTTGATCGTGCGGTTCCACCGCTCCAGCAACGCCAGCAGCCCCTCGAGCCGCCCCCTTGTTTCACGTGAAACATCCAGTGCCGCGTTCATCCCGCCGCCCGACCCTGATTTCTTGCCGCAGCCCCCCGCAAAAGCAGCAGGGCGGCCGGTGTCATGCCTTCGATCCTGGCCGCCTGGGCGATTGTCGTCGGGCGACGTATCGAAAGTTTTTCAACCAGTTCGCCCGAAAGGCCACCTATCGTCCGGACGTCGAGATCCGCCGGGATGCTGGTGGCCTCGTCCCGGCGAAGCGCCTCGATGTCGGCCACGCTTCGGTCAAGGTAATTGCGATAAAGCGATTCGATCCGCAACTGAGCCCGGGTCGAATTGTCGACCGACGCGTATTCCGCCACCAGCGCTTCCATCGCGACGTCATCCACGTCATCATGGGAAAGCAATTCGAACCCGGTCCTACGGCGGCCATCCTCTCGAACAAGGATGCCGGCCGCCGAAAGTTCGTTCGGCGAGAAGGCGTGAAAGTCCAGCTCCTGTCGCGCGCTTTCCAGTCGATCCATCTTCGCTGAAAACAACGCGCGACGATGATCGTCCACAAGCCCCAACTCCGCACCGAACGAAGTAAGCCTCTGATCGGCGTTGTCCGTCCGGAGACGAAGGCGGAACTCCGCCCGCGAGGTAAACATTCGATACGGCTCGGTAACTCCGAACGACGTCAGGTCATCCACCAGCACGCCGATGTAGGAACTTGTCCGGCTGAAGGAAACCGCTTCCAGATCGTGCGCGAAACGCCCGGCACCAAGCCCGGCAACAAGGCCTTGTGCCGCGGCCTCCTCGTACCCGGTCGTGCCGTTGATCTGGCCCGCAAGAAAAAGACCGGGCAGCCCCCTCACGCCAAGGTCGGCACCAAGGCAGCGCGGGTCGATGAAATCATATTCGATCGCATAGCCCGGCTGCAAAATGGTCGCGCATTCCAAACCACGAATGGAACCCACATACTCGGCCTGAACCTCCGCCGGCAGAGAGGTTGAAATACCGTTGGGATACACGGTATCGACGTCCAGACCCTCGGGTTCCAGAAACACCTGGTGTTCGTCCCTGTCTGGAAACCGAAGAACCTTGTCCTCGATCGACGGGCAATAGCGCGGTCCAACACCCGAAATGTGCCCCCCATACATCGCCGAACGCCCAACGTTGTCGCGGATGATGTCGTGTGTTGCCGCGTTGGTGTGCGTGATCCCGCAAGCCACCTGGCGCAGAACCGGTCGGTGGTTCAGAAACGACAGCATCACCGGATCCTTGTCGCCCTCCTGCCGTTCGAGTGATTCCCAGGCGATCGTGCGGCCGTCGAGCCTTGGCGGCGTTCCGGTCTTCAGTCGCCCCCTTTGCAGGCCCAGATCGGCCAGCCGGTCAGAAAGCCGTCTGGCGGGCGCTTCGCCAACCCGCCCGCCATCGCGCCTTTCGCTTCCGATGTGGATCGTTCCCCGCAGGAAGGTTCCGGTTGTCAGAACAACTGCCTCCGCCGGAATGACCGACCCGTCGCCGAGTTTCACCCCACCGACCCGGCCGCCCCCGAGAACCACATCTTCCACCTCGCCCTCGACGATCCGCACCCTATCAAGTCTTGCAAGACTGGCCTGGATCGCCGCCCGGTAAATCTTCCGGTCCGCCTGCGCCCGCGGACCGCGAACCGCCGGGCCCTTGCGCCGGTTCAGCAACCGGAACTGAATCCCCGCCGCGTCGGCCGCCTCGGCCATAAAGCCGCCAAGCGCATCCACCTCACGCACAAGGTGGCCCTTTCCAAGCCCGCCGATTGCAGGGTTGCACGACATCACGCCAATCGCATCCCGCCGCAGCGTCACCAGCACCACGTCCGCGCCCACGGCAGCCGCCGCCCGGGCCGCTTCGACCCCGGCATGTCCGCCACCGACCACGATCACCCGTCGATGTTTCACGTGAAACATCCTTCACTTCCCGATGCAGAATCGCGAGAACACTTCACCCAGTATATCCTCCACCCCGACCTTTCCCACAAGCGTATCGAGGCTGGCCATCGCACTCCGCAGGTTTTCCGCCACGAACTCTTCCCGCCCGGTCCCGGCCCGCACCTCGCGCAACGCACACGCGATCGACTTGTGCGCCGCGTCAGCACAACTTCGGTGCCGCGCCTGTGTCATCGCACGAATCTCGGTCACCCGCTGCGCCAATTCCCCGGAAATGGCGTCCAGCAACGGCTGAACCCCTACCCCCGTCAACCCGGACACCCCGCCCGCCGGATCCTGCCCCAGGTCCGCCTTAGCCCGCACCACGATGTCCCCCGGCTGCAGCGCAACTCCCGAAGGAACCTCACCGTCCACACTCAACACCAACCGAAGATCGGCAGCGGCGGCCCGCTCCCGCGCCAGATCGACCCCGATCCTCTCGATCGTATCCTCGCTGTCACGAATGCCCGCCGTATCCAGCAACGTCACCGGAAGGCCCGCGATCTCCATCCGCACCTCGATAACATCCCGCGTGGTGCCGGCAACCTCCGAGGTAATCGCCGCGCGCCTTCCCGCCAGGAAATTGAGCAATGTCGACTTTCCGACATTAGGCTCACCGACAATCGCAACCTCGAACCCCTCGCGCAACCGCTCGGCTGCCATGGCCCCGGCAGCCTCGAGGCGCAAGTCTTCCATTACCGGCTCCAGAAGGTGCGCCAGACCGGCCAGCACGTCATCCGGCACGTCCTCGTCGGCGAAGTCGATCGCCGCCGCCACCAACGCCGACGCCGAAACCAACGCCTCCCGCCAGCGTGCCGCTCTCTCGGCCAGGACGCCCCCAAGCCCCGCCACCGCCAGCCGCCGCTGCGCCTCGGTCTCGGCGTCGATCAGATCGGCCAGCGCCTCGACCTGGGCCAGATCCATCCGGCCATTGTCGAACGCCCGTTGCGTGAATTCACCAGGCCCCGCCGGCCGCAACCCCTCGAAACCGCTCAGCACCTCGAGCAGCCGGCGCACCACCGCGCCGCTGCCATGAACCGCCAATTCCACCGTATCGTCACCGGTAAAGCTTTGGCCTTGCACGAAATACGTCACCAGCGCGGTGTCCAGCACCTGGCCGTCAACCACGATCCCACGCAAAACCGCCCGCCGCGGGGCCCCAAGACTGCCGCATAACGTCCGCGCCGCCAAAGCCGCCCCCGGTCCGGATACCCGGACCAGCGCCACGCCCGCCCGACCCGGCGCCGACGACAACGCGAAGATCGTATCCATCCCCCTGCCTTCGGGGTCAGGTGTTCATCGAATCGAAGAACTCGCTGTTGGTCTTGGTCTGCTTGAGCTTCGAGATCAGAAATTCGATCGCATCCGTCGTCCCCATCGGATTCAGGATCCGCCGCAGAACGAAGGTCTTCTGCAGTTCCGACTTCTCGACCAGCAGCTCTTCCTTGCGCGTGCCCGACTTCAGGATGTCCATCGCCGGGAACACCCGCTTGTCGGCCACCTTGCGGTCGAGCACGATCTCGCTGTTGCCGGTGCCCTTGAACTCCTCGAAGATCACCTCGTCCATCCGGCTGCCGGTGTCGATCAGCGCCGTGGCGATGATCGTCAGCGAGCCGCCTTCCTCGATGTTCCGGGCGGCCCCGAAGAACCGCTTTGGCCGCTGCAACGCATTGGCATCGACGCCCCCGGTCAGAACCTTGCCCGACGACGGCACGACCGTGTTGAACGCCCGCCCGAGACGGGTGATCGAATCGAGCAGGATCACCACGTCGCGCTTGTGCTCAACCAGACGCTTGGCCTTCTCGATCACCATCTCCGCCACCGCGACATGGCGCGAGGCCGGTTCGTCGAAGGTCGAGGATACCACCTCGCCCTTGACCGAACGCTGCATGTCCGTCACCTCTTCCGGCCGTTCGTCGATCAGCAGCACGATCAGATAGCATTCCGGATGGTTGGTCTCGATCGAATGGGCGATGTTCTGCAACAGCACCGTCTTGCCCGTCCGCGGCGGCGCCACGATCAGTGCCCGCTGCCCCTTGCCCAGCGGCGCCACGATATCGATGATCCGCCCGGAACGGTCGCGCACCGTCGGATCGGGCACTTCCATGTGAAAGCGCTGGTCCGGGTAAAGCGGCGTAAGATTGTCGAAATGCACCTTGTGCCGCGCCCGCTCGGGATCGTCGAAGTTGATCCGCGTGACATTCGTCATGCAGAAATAGCGCTCGCTCTCCCGCGGCGCCTGGATCACCCCCTCGATCGTGTCGCCGGTGCGCAACGAGAACTGGCGGATCATCTCGGGCGAGACATAGATGTCATCCGGCCCCGACAGGTAATTCGCCTCAGGCGAGCGCAGGAACCCGAAGCCATCCTGCAGCACCTCCAGCACACCGTCGCCCGAAACCTCCCAGCCTTCCTCGGCGCGCTCCTTGAGGATCGAGAACATCATCTCGCCCTTGCGCATCGAGGGTGCGTTCTCGATCTCGAGTTCCTCGGCCATGCTCAGCAGGTCGGCGGGGCTCTGGGCCTTGAGATCGGCCAGTTTCAGTGTTTCCATTTCCATCGGGGATTCCGGTGCTCTGGTCGCCGGGGCGACGGGCGGCAAGTCTCGGGGAGGGGACAACAGGCCGAACGGCCCGCCGCCGCATCTAGCCGGCGCGCCGCGCCAAGTCAACCGCGATCAGAATTTGACGATCACCGACATCACGATCACGATCATCAACAGCGTCGGAAGTTCGTTCATCATCCGGTAGCGACGGCCGTTGCGGGTGTTCGTGCCGGCAACGAATTCCTTGCGCCGCAGCCCCAGCCAGTGATGAAACCACGTCATGCCCAGAACCGCGGCCGCCTTGGTCCAGGGCCAGACCGAGCCCCAGTCGACGATCCCCGGCGTGAACACCAGCAGCAACCCGAAAACCCAGGTCGCGACCATCGCGGGGTTCATGATCGCCCGCAGCAATCGCCGCTCCATCGACTGGAACATCGCATCGGTTTCCGACCCCGGCGCCACCGCTTCCACATGATACACGAACAGCCGCGGCAGATAGAACAACCCCGCCATCCACGCGATCACCGAGATCACATGCAGCGCCTTCACCCAGAAATAGACCGCAATCAGAAAACCGCCCATCTCGTCCCCTCTCTCCTTCTTCCTTAAGAAATTGATAAGAGGAGTGGAAGTGGTAGTTGTGCGGTGGGCGGTGGGGATAGCGGTTTCATCCCCCGGCCAGTCCCCATGTGGGCAAACCTGTCATCTCCTGTGGGAATAACGTCTTGATAAGAATATATGTGTTAAAACAACACTTTACAGGAAATTCAGTCACCCACGGCCAACCGCCTGGTGTGCACAATCCGCCGCGGTCCCGCCTTTCAACACCGGCCCCGCCGCGGTTGCGCACGGTGGACAGCCGCGGGACGGTCGACGTAGGCTTGCCCGGCCGCCCACAACGCCCCGCGCGAACCACGATCGGCCACAGATGACCGACATCTTGTCCACAGATCCTTCCCGCCCCCGTCCGGTTCTGGCCTCGGGCTCGGCGACGCGCGCGGCGATGCTGCGCGCGGCCGGCATCGGCTTCGACACCGCCCAGCCCCGCGTCGACGAGGATGCGCTGCGCGCCGCGCTCGAGGCCGAGGGCACGACCCCGCGCGATCTTGCCGACGCGCTGGCCGAGGCCAAGGCGCTCAAGGTCTCGCAACGCCTGCCGGAGGCGCTGGTGATCGGCGCCGACCAGGTGCTCGAATACCAGGGTCGCGCGCTTGCCAAGCCGCCCGACCTTGCCGCCGCCCGCGCCCGCCTGATGGCCCTGCGCGGCGGCAGCCACCGGCTGCACACCGCCGTCGTGGTGGCCGAGGCCGGACGCCCGGTCTGGCGCCACCTCGACACCGCGCGGCTGACCATGCGCGCGGCCTCCGACGCGCTGATCGACGCCTATCTCGCGCGCCACGGCGCCGGGCTTTGTGCCAGTGTCGGCGCCTACCGCATCGAGGACGAGGGGGTGCGGTTGTTTTCGCGCATCGACGGCGACCAATTCGCCATTCTCGGGCTCCCCCTCGTGGCGTTGCTGGATTATCTCTCCACGCGGGGGGTGATCGCGACATGAGTGACAACCGCATACCGCTTGCCGGGGTGATCGGTGCGCCGGTCGCGCACAGCCGCTCGCCGCGGCTTTTCGCCCATTGGCTGCGAAGCCTCGGGCTGCGCGGCCATTACATCCCGATGGAGGTCGCCCAGTCCGACCTGCCGGAGGTGCTGCGCACCTTGCCCAAGGTCGGTTTCGTCGGCCTCAACGTCACCATCCCGCACAAGGAAACCGTGCTTGGCATCGCCGATATCGTCACCGACCGCGCCGCGCTGATCGGTGCCGCCAACACCCTGATCTTCCGCCGCGACGGCAGGATTCACGCCGACAACACCGATGGTTACGGCTTCATCGCCAATCTGCGCCAGAACGCCCCGGCATGGGCGCCGCAATCGGCGCCGGCGGCCGTTTTCGGGGCCGGGGGCGCGGCGCGCGCGGTCGTCGCCTCGTTGATCGAGGTGGGCGCGCCCGAGATCCGCATCGCCAACCGCACCCGCCAGCGCGCCGAAACCCTGCGCGCGGATTTCGGCGCCCGCGTCACCGTCTACGATTGGGTGCAGGCCGGCAACATGGTCGAGGGGGCCGCGACGGTGGTCAACACCACCGCCCTGGGGATGGAGGGCAAGCCGCCGTTCCGCGTGCCCCTCGACGCGCTCGAACCCGGTGCGGTGGCCGCCGACCTTGTCTATACCCCCCTGCGGACGCAGTTTCTCGAGATCGCCGAGGCGGCGGGCTGCGTCACCGTCGACGGCCTCGGCATGTTGCTGCACCAGGCCACGCCGGGGTTCGAGCGCTGGTTCGGGGTCCGACCCGAGGTGACCGAGGAAACCCGCGCCGCGGTGCTCGGGGCATGACGCGGCCGTTCCGTCTTGGCCTGACCGGCTCGATCGGTATGGGCAAGTCGACCACCGCGGCGATGTTCGCCGACGCCGGCGTGCCGGTGTGGGACGCCGACGCCGCGGTGCATCGCCTCTACGCCCCCGGCGGCGGCGCGGTCGCCGCGATCGCGGCGCTCTTTCCCGATGCCGCGGGCCCCGGAGGGGTTGACCGCGACCGCCTGCGCGCCCGTGTCACCGCCGATCCCGACGCGCTCGCCCGGCTCGAGGCGGCGGTGCACCCGCTGGTGGCCGCCGACCGGGCCGCGTTCCTCGCCCGGGCCGAGGCCGACGGCGCCGCGCTCGTGGTGCTCGACATTCCGCTGCTGTTCGAAACCGGGGCCGAAGCCGAGCTCGACGCCGTTCTCGTCGTCTCCGCCCCGCCCGAGGTTCAGCGCCAGCGCGTGCTGGCGCGGCCGGGAATGACGCCCGAGGCGCTCGCGCGCATCCTTGCGCGCCAGATGCCCGATTCCGAGAAACGCGCCCGCGCCGATTTCGTGATCGAGACCACCGCGCTTGAACCCGCCCGCGCCGCCGTGGCATCGCTGATCCACCGCCTGACCCACCCGGAGGAATGATGCGCGAGATCGTGCTCGACACCGAAACCACCGGGCTCGACCCTGCCGAGGGCCACCGCATCGTCGAGATCGGCGCGGTCGAGCTGTTCAACCACCTGCCGACCGGCGCCACCTTTCATCGCTACCTCAACCCCGAACGCCCCATGCCCCCCGAGGCCGAGGCGGTGCACGGCCTGTCCGACGACTTCCTGCGCGACAAGCCCCGCTTCGCCGAGGTCGCGGCCGAGTTCATCGCCTTCATCGGCGACGCGCGGCTGGTGATCCACAACGCCACCTTCGACCTGCGCTTCCTGAACGCCGAATTGCGCCAGATCGGCCAGCCTGCCCTGCCCGCGGCCCGCGCGCTCGACACGCTGGCGATCGCGCGCCGCCGCTTTCCCGGCGCGCCGGCCTCGCTTGACGCGCTGTGCCGGCGTTTCGGTGTCGACAATTCGGGGCGCGAGAAACACGGCGCGCTGCTGGATTCCGAGATCCTGGCCGAGGTCTACCTGGAGCTGATCGGTGGCCGGCAGCCCGGCTTCGGGCTTCAGCCTGCCTCGTCCGCCACCACCAAGGCGCAGCAGGCGGCCGGGCCGTGGCGCCCGGGCCGGCGGCCCGCGCCGCTTCCCGAAAGACTGACGGCCGCCGAAGCGGCCGCCCACGAGGCATTCGTTGCCGGGCTGGGCACGGACGCGCTGTGGCGCCGCTACCCGCCCTACGACTGAACCGTCACGACGGTTGCGGTTGCGTCGCGGCCGCCTGGGCGCCCTGCTCTTGCGCCTTGCGCGCCAGTTCCTGGCGGTAGAGCGTGACGAAATCGACGTTGTCGAGGTTGAGCGGCGGGAAACCGCCATCGCGGGTCACGTCCGAGATGATCCGGCGCACGAACGGAAACAGGATCCGCGGGCATTCGATCAGCAGGAACGGGTGGAGTTGCGCTTCCGGCACGTTCTCGACCCGGAAGACACCGCCGTAATCGAGCTCGAGCAGGAACAGCGTGTCTTCGGTGCCGCGGTTCTTCGACTGCACCTTGAACTTGGTCGACACCTCGTATTGATGCTCGACCCCGCGCTTGCGCGCATCGAGGCTCACCTGCACCTGGATGTCGGGCGTCACCTCGGTCGCCTGGAGCCCCTTCTGCGCGACCACGTTCTCGAACGAGAGATCGCGGATGAACTGGCCGAGCACCTGCATCTTGACCTGCGGTTGCTGGGTCTGGGCCTGGGCGCCGTTGGGCGGCGACGGCGGCGCTTCGGGGGCGCTGGCGGGGGTGTCGTTCTCGGCCATGACAAACTCCTGATCAAACTGTCGGCGCTTGTCTAACAGGTCGATGCGTCGGCCTCAACGGTGTGTCCAGCCCGAGGGCGGGCTGTCGTCGCGCCGCGGCGGCAGTTCCTCGAACGCGCCCTCGACGACATCCTCGCGTGCCGGCGGCGCGCCGCGGCCGCCGCCCGGGGGGCCGAAACGCGCCACCACCACATACTGCGCGATCAGCCGCATCGCCGCCACCCGCACCCGCGGCACCAGCAGCGCCAGCCCGATCGTGTCGGTCAGGAACCCCGGCGTCAGCAGCAGCGCGCCCGCCAGCAGCAGCAACGCGCCATGGGCCAGTGGCGCCGTGGGGTCGCGCATCTCGTCGAGCGAGCGGCGCAGATCGGCCAGCACATGGCGGCCCTGCGCGCGCACCAGCACGCTGCCCGCGACCGCCGTCGCGACCACGATCGCCAGTGTCGGCCACAGCGTCAGCCAGCCGCCCACCTCGATGAACAGCGCGATTTCGATCAGCGGCACCGCGATGAACAGCACCAGAAGCCACATGGGCGCCTCCGTCGTTCCGGCCCGAGGTGGACTTGCCCCCCGTGCCACCTTACATAGGCGGTGAGGACGACACTTGCCACCTTCCACCCCATCGAGGATCTGATGAGTTCAGCCGTGATCCAGCTTCTGGTGCTCGCCGCGATCGCGGTATTCCTGATACTGCGGCTGAAGAATGTCCTCGGCACCCGCGAGGGGTTCGAGAAGCCGCCGCTGCCCGCCCCGGGCACCACCGGCGCGCCGCGCCGCGGTTTCGACGTGATCGAGGGCGGCATCGACGCCGACATCACCGATCATGTGCCCGACGGCAGCCCCGCCGCCAAGGCGCTGGCCGCGATGAAGATGGCCGAGCCCGGTTTCAACGTCGGCGAATTCCTGCACGGCGCCCGCGGCGCCTACGAGATGATCCTGATGGCCTATGAGCGCGGCGCGCTGGACGACGTCGTGCCGTTCATCTCGCGCGATGTCTACGAGGCGCTCAACGCCGTGGTCGAAGCGCGCGAGCGGGAAGGCCTGCGGGTCGAGGCGAACTTCGTGGGCGTGCGCGAGATCGATCTTGTCGCCGCCGAATTCGACCGCGAAAGCGCCGAGGCCGAGATCACCGTGAAGTTCGTGGGCGAGTTGACGTCGGTGGTGCGCAACGCCGAGGGCGAGGTGGTCGAGGGTTCGCCCACCGAAATCCGCCGCCAGAAGGATGTCTGGACCTTCGCGCGCCGCATGGGCCGCGACGATCCCAACTGGCAGCTTGTAGCCACGGGTGGCTGAGACGTGCAGGTGCGCGCGGCGATCGGCGCCCTCGCGCTGGGGGCCTTGATGGCGGTGTCGGCCGGCGCGTCCGAGCGTAGGGTGCTGTCGTTCTCCGACCTCGACGCCTGGCACGAGGATGATCATGCCGCCGCGCTCGAGGTCTTTCGCACCACCTGCCCGCTGATCGACGCGCCGGAATGGCGGCCCCTGTGTGCGCTGGCCGCCGAGGTGAGCGACGCGCGCGCGTTCTTCGAGCTGTTCTTCCGCCCGGTGCTGATCGAGGACGGCACGCCGCCGCTGTTCACCGGCTATTACGAGCCCGAGCTTGCCGGCGCGCGGGTGCGGACGGCGCGTTTCCGCCATCCGATCTACCGGCTGCCACCCGAGGCGGCCGGCGGCGGCCTCTGGCTCAGCCGCGCCGAGATCGAGGAGGGCGGCCATCTTGCCGGCCGCGGCCTCGAACTGGCCTGGCTGGAAGATCCGGTCGAGGTGTTCTTCCTGCAAATCCAGGGCTCGGGCCGCATCCGGCTGCGCGACGGAAGCGTGATCCGGGTGGGCTTCGCCGGGCGCAACGGCCACCCCTACCGCTCGGTCGGGGTCGAGTTGGCGCGGCGCGGGCTGGCGTCGCCCAGCCAGGTCTCGGCCGCCACCATCCGCAACTGGGTGCGCGCCAACCCCGGGCCGGGGCGCGAGTTGCTGCGCCACAACCCCTCGTTCGTGTTCTTTCGCGAACTGGACGCCATGTCGCCCGCGCTTGGCCCGATCGGGGCGATGGCGCGGCCGGTCACGGCGCTGCGCAGCGTTGCCGTCGATCCCGCCTTCACCCCGCTGGGCGCGCCGGTGTGGCTTGAAAAGGACGGCGCCGCGCCGCTGCGCCGGCTGATGGTGGCCCAGGACACCGGCGGCGCGATCACCGGCGCGCAACGTGCCGACATCTTCTTCGGCACCGGCGAAGCGGCGGGCGAGGCCGCCGGCCGGGTGCGCGACGGCGGCCGCATGGTGGTGCTGCTGCCGATCGAGATCGCCGACCGCGACCTGCCGTCCGGGGGCTGAGCCGGTGCGCGCGCGCCGCCCCCGCCACCTGCGCCACGACGAGGCCGAGTTGTGGCAGCGAATCACCGAAGGGGTGGCACCGCTGCCCGGCCGCGCCAGCCCGCCGCCCTGCGCCCCCCATCCCGCCCCGGCCCTGCCCGAGCCTGCGCCGCTTCCGCCCGCGCGCCCGGCCGCGCCGCTGTTGCCCGAGGGCTTCGCGGTCGGCGGCCGCGCCGCGGGCCTGCCGCCGCCGCGCGCCGCCACCGCGCTGCCCGATGCCGCCCTGCCGTCCCGCGCCGATCCCCGGCTTCTGCGCCGCCTGTCGCGCGGCCGCACCGCGCCCGAGGCGCGGATCGACCTGCACGGCATGACGCTGGACCAGGCCGAGCGCGCGCTGCGCCACTTCGTGCTGTCGTCGCAGGCACACGGGCGGCGGCTGGTGCTGGTGATCACCGGCAAGGGCCGCGAGGGCCGCGACGATACCGGCCCGGTCCCCGAACGCCCGGGCGCGCTGCGCCGGCATGTGCCGCTGTGGCTGGCGCGCCCGCCATTGTCGGCCGCCGTCGTCTCGGTGACCGAGGCGCACCGCCGCCACGGCGGCTCAGGCGCGTGTTACGTCCACCTGCGCAGGCCGCGGGGATAGCGCCCGGCCCGCCCGCGCCAACGCCACCGCGAACAGCCCCAGCGCGGCGACGAAATAGCCCGCGATCGGCAGCATCTGGCCCTCGAACGGCAGCCCGCGGTCGATCAGCGCCCCGGTCACGCCCGGGCCCACCGCGCTGCCGAACACCATCACCGCCGCCGCCGCCGACTTGATCGCGCCAAGGTGGCGGGTGCCGTAGAACTCGGCCCAGAACGCCGAGACGGCATTGTTGTTGGCGCCCCCGCCGATCCCGACAAGAAACATGGCAAGCCCCGCCAGCGCCAGCGACCCGGCCATCCACATCACCGCGAAGGCGGCTGCGAACGGCAGCAGGTAAACCCGCAACACCCGCCCGGTTCCGAATCGGTCCACCGCCCAGCCCGAGGTTGCCATGCCCACCATCGTGCCGGCGGTGAACAGCGGAAACAGCGCCACGAACCCCAGATGCGCCCAGCCCTTCGCCTCGGCGAGGTGCACCTGGTGAAAGAACAGCGCGGTCGAGAACGCCGGCGGCCCCAGAAGCGCCGGCACCGCCGCCCAGAACAGGCCGTGGCGCAGCATCTCGCCCCGCGCCCAGTGCCGCCCGCCCATCCCCGGCGCCGGATTGTCGCCGGCCAGCGATTGCGGCGTCCGCTCGCGTCGCAGCAACAGCAGCAACACCGGCAGCGCCGCCACCAGGATGCCGGCCGACACCACCCACAGCACCCGCCACGGCAGCCCCGCCGCCATCAGCGCCACGAAGCCCACCGGCAGCACCATCTCGCCCAGCGCGATTCCCAGCCCCGCGATCGCCAGCGCCCGGCCGCGGGTGGCCACGAACCACCGCGCCATCGCGACGATGGCGATATGGCTGCTCATCCCCTGCCCGAACAACCGCAGCGCGAAGATCACCACGCCCAGCATCGCGACCGAGCGCACCGCCCCCATCGCCAGCGCCGCCAGCGCCAGGCACACCAGCACCGCGACCCCAAGCGTGCGCACCCGAAACCGGTCGGTCAGCGTGCCGGCCCAGATCATCACCCCGGCCGAGGCGGTCGTGGCCAGCGTGTAAAGCCCGCCCCATTGCCCGTTGCTCAGCCCGAACTCCTCGCGCAGCACGCCGCCGAAGATCGCGATGAAATAGGTCTGCCCGAAGCTCGACAGAAACGTCAGCATCGCCCCGGCGGCGAGCCAGTGGGCATTGGAGCGCAGAAACGTCAGAAACGGGGCCATTGCGCCGGTTTTTCACCATCCGCGTCGAAAGGAAAGCGGCAAACCGCCTCTGGTGCCGCCAGCGCCAGCGGCCTATCCTGGCGCAAACCCGCAATCCCCGGGGGCAGGCATGAGCGAGTGGTGGCGCGGCGCGGTCTTCTACCAGATCTATCCGCGATCCTTCCAGGACACGACCGGCAACGGCGTGGGCGACATCCCCGGCATCACCCGCCGGCTTGACCATGTCGCGGCGCTGGGCGCCGAGGCGGTGTGGATCTCGCCGGTGTTCCCCTCGCCCCAGGCCGACATGGGCTACGACGTGTCCGACTACACCGGGATCGACCCGCTGTTCGGCACGCTGGCAGATTTCGACGCGATGCTGGCGCGCGCCCACGCGCTGGGCCTCAAGGTGATCGTCGACCAGGTGCTCAGCCATACCTCGTCGGCGCATCAATGGTTCGCCGAAAGCCGCGCCAGCCGCGACAACCCGCGCGCCGACTGGTATGTCTGGGCCGACCCGAAGCGCGATGCCACCCCGCCCAACAACTGGCAGTCGATCTTCTCCGGCCCGGCGTGGGAGTGGGAGCCGCGCCGCCAGCAATATTACTTTCACAACTTCCTTGCCGCCCAGCCCGACCTCAACTTCCACAACCCGGCGGTGCAGGACGCGCTGCTCGACGCCGTGCGCTTCTGGCTCGAGCGCGGGGTCGACGGCTTTCGCCTCGATACCGCCAACTTCTACTTCCACGACGCCCGCCTGCGCGACGATCCGCCCGACCCGAAGATGGCCGGCCGCCCGTGGCAGACGCCCTATTCGGGCCTCAGGCACATCCACTCCAAGACCCAGCCCGAGAACATCGCCTTCCTGCGCCGCCTGCGCGCGTTGTGCGACCGCTACGGCGCCGCCCTGGTGGGCGAGATCGGCGACGAAGACCGCTCGCTTGCCACCATGGCCGAATACACCCGCGGCGGCGACCGGCTGCACATGGCCTATTCGTTCGAGCTTCTGGGCCCCGAGTTCACCGCCGCGCATGTCCGCTCGCGCGTCGAGGGGTTCTTCGCCGCCGCGCCGGACGGCTGGCCGTGGTGGAGTTTCTCCAACCACGACGTCAACCGCCACCTCACCCGCTGGGCCGCCCACGGGCACGACCCGCAGGCGCTGGCCCGCCAGTGCGCGCTGCTGCTGGCCACCCTGCCCGGCACCATCGGGCTCTATCAGGGCGAGGAACTGGGGCTGACCGAAACCGACCTCGAGTTCCACGAACTGACCGACCCGCCGGGTATCCGCCTGTGGCCGGAATACAAGGGCCGCGACGGCTGCCGCACCCCGATCCCGTGGGACGACAGCGCGCAGGGCGGCTTCACCACCGGCACGCCGTGGCTGCCGCTGAAGCCACCGCAACGCGCCCGCAACGCCCGCGCGCAGGCAGGGCAGCCGGGCTCGACGCTGGAACATTACCGCGCCACGCTCGCCTTCCGCCGCGCCCATCCGGTGCTGCGCACCGCCGCCACCCGGTTCCACGACCTGCCCGAACCGCTTCTGGCCTGCGAGCGTGGCACCGGCGCCGGGGCGCTGACCTGCGTCTTCAACCTCTCGCCGGCCCCGCAGCGCCTGAGGGTGGAGGGCGCCGCCCAACCCCTTCCGGTCTCGCAGGCGGCCGGCCTGACGGGCGCCACCCTCGCGCTCGGCCCCAACGGTTGCGCGATCCTGCCACGCGCCGACGAAGGCACCGCGATCCAGCTTCACCTTGGCAAAAATACTCAAGCAAGCTGACCGCCCGCGCCACCGCCGGCGGGGGCGCGTCAGTCCAGCGGCCGGTCGTCCTCGCCCAGCCGCACCCGCGTCGGCAGGCCCATCCGGCCCAGCAGCGTCAGGAACGGGCGCGGCGGCAGTTCCTCGACGTTGACCATGCGGCCCACGTCCCACGCCCCCTCTGCCACCAGCAGCGCCGCGGCCACCGGCGGCACCCCGGCGGTGTAGGAGATCCCCTGGCTGCCGACCTCGGCATAGGCCTCGGCATGGTCGGCGACGTTGTAGACGAACACTTCCGCCGGCTTGCCGTTCTTCACCCCGCGCCCGAGATCGCCGATGCAGGTCTTGCCGGTGTAGTCGGGCGCCAGCGACGCCGGGTCGGGCAGGCATGCCTTGACCACCTTGAGCGGCACCACCTCCAGCCCCTCGGCGGTGCGCACCGGCTTCTCGGACAGCAGCCCGAGGTTTTTCAGCACGGTGAACACCGTCACATAGCGCTCGCCGAACCCCATCCAGAAGCGGATCGTGGGGATGTCGAGGGTTTGCGACAGCGAATGGATCTCGTCGTGGCCGGTCATGTAGGTGGTCGAATTGCCCACCACCGGCAGATCCCAGTCCTGCCGCACCTCGAACATCGCGTTCGCCACCCATTTCCGATCCTGCCACGACCATACCTGGCCGGTGAACTCGCGGAAATTGATCTCGGGGTCGAAATTGGTGGCGAACCAACGCCCGTGGCTGCCGGCGTTCACGTCGATGATGTCGAGCGTGTCGATGCGGTCGAGATACTCGTCGGCGATCAGGCGGGCATAGGCGTTGACCACCCCGGGGTCGAACCCGGCGCCGAGGATCGCGGTCACACCGGCCTTTTCGCACGCCGCGCGGCGCTTCCACTCGTGGTTGGCATACCACGGCGGATCCTCGCACACCTTGTCGGGTTCCTCGTGGATGGCGGTATCGATATAGGCCGCGCCGGTCTCCAGGCAGGCGTCGAGCACATACATGTTCACGAACGCCGAGCCGACGTTGATGACGATCCCGGCGCCGGTCGCGCGGATCAGCGCGGCCACCGCGGCGGTGTCGGTGGCGTCGATCGCGTGGGCAATGAGCCGGCCGGGGGCGGCCATCGTGCCGCGGGCGCGCACGTCGGCCACGATCGCCTCGCATTTGGCCAGCGTGCGCGAGGCGATGTGCAGGTCGCCCAGCCGGTCGTTGTGCTGCGCGCATTTGTGCGCCACCACCTGCGCGACGCCGCCGGCGCCGATGATCAGGACGTTGCGTTTCATCGCCTCTCCCTTCCAGTCACGACAGCGCCGCGGCGAAATCGGCATAGCCGAACTCGCGCACCAGGCGCACCGAGCCGTCTTCGTCGCGCACCGCGATGGCGGGCATCTGCACCCCGTTGAACCAGTTCTTCTTGACCATCGTGTAACCGCCGGCGTCGAGGATCGACAGCCGGTCGCCCACCTTCAGCGGCTCGGGGAACCGGAAGGTGCCGAACACGTCGCCCGCCAGGCACGACTTGCCGCAGACCATCGCCTCGTGCGGGCCGGCATCGGGTGCGATCCTTGCGCTTTCGCGATAGATCAGCAGATCGAGCATGTGCGCCTCGATCGAGGCATCGACGACGGCCAGGGGACGGCCGTTGTAAAGCGTGTCGAGCACCGTGACCTCAAGCGTCGTGGTCCCGGTGATCGCGGCCTCGCCCGGCTCGAGGTAGACCTGCACGCCGAAGCGTTCCGCGAAGGCGCGCAGCCGCGCGGCCAGCCGCTCCACCGGATAGCCGGGACCGGTGAAATGGATGCCGCCGCCCAGGCTGACCCAGTCGACCCGGGACAGGAAGGCGCCGAATTTCGCCTCGATCTCGCCCAGCATGCGGTCGAACAGGTCGAAATCCGCGTTCTCGCAATTGTTGTGGATCATGAAGCCCGAGATGCGGTCCATCGCCGCCTCGATCCGCGTCGCGTCCCATTCGCCCAGCCGCGAGAACGGGCGCGCGGGATCGGCGATGTCGAAGCTTGACGAACTCACGCCCGGGTTCAGCCGCAGCCCGCGCGCGATGCCGGCAGCGCGGGGTGCGAAACGCTCGAGCTGGCCAAGCGAGTTGAACACGATCTTGTCGGCATGGCGCACCGCCTCGTCGATCTCGTGCCCGGCCCAGGCGACGGAATAGGCGTGGGTTTCGCCGCCGAACCTCTCGCGCCCCAGCCGCACTTCGTTGAGCGAGGACGAGGTGGTGCCGTCCATGAAATCGCGCATCAGGTCGAACACAGACCAGGTGGCGAAGCACTTGAGCGCCAGCAGCGCCTTCGCGCCGGATGCCTGCCGCAGACGCGCGATCACCTCCATGTTGGCGCGCAGGCGGGCACGGTCGATCAGGTAGTAGGGCGTCTGTATCATCGTGCGGCCCCCCGGGCGTCAAGGAGCGGTCCGTATAGGGTGAGGCGGGCGCGGGATCAAGCATTCCCCCCCGGCGGCGCGGCGGCGGCGGTGGCGTGCAGTGAGTATTTGGGCCAAGATGAAAGGGGCAGGGGCGCTTACGTCCGGCGGCGGCGTTCGGTCTTGCGGGCGGCCTTGGCGCGGCCGGTCTTTTCGCGTGCCGGGCGCCGCGGGCGGGCGCCGCGCGGGTCGGGTTTCGGACCGCGGGCGATGGGCTTGCCGTCGAGTTCCAGCAGTTCCAGCGTCAGCCCGCCGGTGACCGGCACCGCCTCGGCCAGCCGCACCAGCACCTTCTGGCCGATCGAGAATTGCAGGCCTGTGGCCTCGCCCATCAGCGTCTGCGCGTCGCGGTCGAGGTGGAAGTATTCGTTGCCCAGCGTCCGCATCGGCACGAGGCCGTCGGCGCCGGTTTCGGCCAGCCGCACGAACAGGCCCGCCTTGCTGACGCCCGAGACGCGGCCGGCGAACTCGTTGCCGACCCGCTCGGACATCCACGCGGCAAGGTAGCGGTCATTGGTGTCGCGCTCGGCCGCCATCGAGCGGCGCTCGGTCTCGGAGATGTGTTTCGCGGTCTCTTCCAGCCGGTCGATGTCGGCGGACGAAAGGCCGTCGTCGCCCCAGCCGTGGCCGAGGATCAGCGCGCGGTGCACGATCAGGTCGGCATAGCGGCGGATGGGCGAGGTGAAATGCGCGTAGTTGCGCAGCGCCAACCCGAAATGGCCGTAGTTCTCGGGGTGATAGAACGCCTGCGCCATCGAGCGCAGGGTGGTCATGTTCATCAGTTCGTCGAAGTCGGTGCCCTCGGCCTGCGCCAGCAGGGTGTTGAGGTGGCGGGTTTTCAGCACCTGCCCCTTGGCCAGCGTGAAGCCCGAGGCCTGCGCCACCTCGCGCAGGGCGTCGAGCTTTTCGGGGCTCGGTTCCTCGTGCACGCGAAACAGCAGCGGCCGGCGCAGGCGGTTGAGTTCCTCGGCCGCCGCGACATTGGCGAGCACCATGAATTCCTCGATCAGGCGATGTGCCTCGAGCCGCTCCTTGAAGGCGACCGAGGCGACGCGGCCGTCCTTGCCGATCACGATCTGGCGTTCCGGCAGGTCGAGGTCGAGCGGCTGGCGCGCCTCGCGCGCGGCGGCGGCGGCGCGGTAGGCGGCGTAGAGCGGGGCGATCACCCCGGCGACCAGCGGCGCGGTGGCCTCGTCGGGGTGGCCGTCGGCGGCGGCCTGCACCTGTTCGTAGGTGAGCGAGGCGCGCGAGGCGATCATCGCGCGGGTGAAGCGGTGCGACAGCACCTTGCCGTGGGCGTCGAGCTTCAGGCGCACCGCCAGCACCGCCCGCCCGACGCCCGCGTGCAGCGAGCACAGGTCGGACGACAGCCGGTCGGGCAGCATCGGCACCACGCGGTCGGGGAAATAGGTGGAATTGCCGCGCGTCCACGCCTCGCGGTCAAGCGCGCTGCCGGGGCGGACGTAATGGGCGACGTCGGCGATCGCCACCCACACCACATGGCCGCCGGGGTTGGCGGCATCGTCGTCGGAATGGGCGTGCACCGCGTCGTCGCGGTCGCGCGCGTCGGCCGGGTCGATGGTGACGAAGGCGAGGTGGCGCAGATCCTCGCGGTCGCCCAGGGGGGCGGGCTTGGCGCGGTCGGCCTCGGCCAGCACGGTGTCGGGGAAGGCATCGGGGATGCCGTGCTGGTGGATCGCGATCAGCGACACCGCGCGCGGCGCACCGGGGTCGCCCAGCCGCGCCACCACCCGCGCCCGCGGCAGCCCCAGGCGGGTGCCCGGCCCGGCCTGCTCGGCCTCGACCAGTTCGCCGTCGCGGGCGGCATGGGTGGCGCCCTCGGGCACCAGCCATTCGCGGTCGGCGCCCTTGTCGATGGGCACGATCCGCCCGCCCTCGGCGCCCTTGCGGAAGATCCCCAGGATGCGCCGCGGCGCCAGGCCGATCTTGCGGATCAGGCGGGCCTCGTAGTCGTGGCCCTCGCCCGCGGCCTCGACCAGGCGGGCGAGGATGCGGTCGCCCTCGCCCAGTGCCTCGCCCTCGCGGGGGATCACCAGCACCCGCGGCTCGGGCCCCTCGCCGCGCCATTCGAGGGGGCGCGCATGCAGGTCACCGGCGGCGTCGGGCGCGAGCACCGCGAGGATCGTCACCGGGGGCAGGCGCTCGGGGTCGCGGTAGGTCTTGCGGCGCTTCTCGAGCGCGCCTTCCGCCTCCATCTCGCGCAGCACGCGCTTGAGTTCGATTCGGGCGGCGCCACGGATGCCGAAGGCGCGGGCGATGTCGCGTTTCGCGCTCAGGCCCGGGTTATCGGCGATCCAGGCGCGGATCTGGTCCTTGGAGGGGATGGGGGATGGGGTATCGTTCATGTGCCGCGATGTAGCACGGGCCGAACGGGGCGTCATCGGCGATTCTGGCGCGCTTGTCGGGGCGGCCGGCGCACACTAGCCTGCGGCCATGACAACCGCGCTTTTCACCCATCCCGACTGCCTCGGCCACCGGACGCCCGAGGGCCACCCCGAGCGGGTGGACCGACTGCGCGCGATTCTCGCCGCGCTCGACGCGCCCGCATTCGCGGCGCTCGACCGGCGCGCGGCGCCGATGGGCGACGAGGCCGACATCCTGCGTTGCCACCCGCGGGCCTATCTCGAGGCGATTCGCGCCGCGATCCCGGCGGCGGGCAGCGTCGCGCTCGATCCCGACACGCACGTTTCGCCCGGCTCGTTCCGGGCGGCGCTGCGCGGGGCCGGGGCGGTGTGCGCGGCGGTGGATGCGGTGATGGCGGGCGAGGCGGCGAATGCCTTCTGCGCCATCCGCCCGCCCGGCCACCACGCCGAAACCGCGCGGCCGATGGGGTTTTGTCTGTTCGGCAACGTCGCCATCGCGGCGAAGCGGGCGCTTGACCGTCACGGGCTGGCGCGGGTGGCGGTGGTGGATTTCGACGTCCACCACGGCAACGGCACCCAGGATCTGCTGTGGGACGAGGCGCGGGCGCTTTACGTCTCCACCCACCAGATGCCGCTTTATCCCGGCACCGGCGCGGCCGACGAGCGTGGCGCGCATGGCAACGTGCTGAACCTGCCGCTGCCCCCCGGCACCGGCGGCGCCGGTTTCCGCGCCGCGTTCGAGCACGCGGCGCTGCCCGCGCTGGACGCCTTCGCGCCCGAGATGGTGCTGATCTCGGCCGGGTTCGACGCCCACCGCGACGACCCGCTGGCCAACCTTGCGCTGACCGAGGACGATTTCGCCTGGGTCACGGCGCGGCTGTGCGACCTGGCGCGCGATCATGCCGGCGGGCGGGTGGTTTCGGCGCTGGAAGGCGGCTATGACCTTGACGCACTGGCCGCGAGCGTCGCGGCCCATGTGGCGGTGCTGATGGAGCGGGGCGGATGAGCACGGCAACCAGAACGGATCCCGACGGCGCCGTCCGGCCGCATGTGGGCGTGCCGGAACGGATGGCGACCGCTGCCGATCTGGCGGCACCGGCCGGCTTTCTTGGCGCGCCGTGGGGGGCACATAGGCCGGGGCCGGTGCAGGCGGCGTTGATCGCGCTGGGCCGGCGGACGTTCCTGCGCCGGGCGCGGTTGCGGCTGTGGATGGCGCGGCTGGTGGCGCGGCTGGGCGCCCCGGTCGACGTGACCTTCCGTGGCTGCCGCTACCGCGTCGACGGGCGGCGCAACCTGATCGAAGCAGCGCTGATGATCAACCCCGCCTACAACGCGCGCGACATCGACTTTCTGCTCGACGGCCTGCCCGAGGGTGGCACAGCGGTGGATATCGGCAGCAACATCGGGCTTTACACCCTGCCGCTTGCGGCCAGGGCAGGGCTTTCCGGCCGGGCGATCGGGATCGACGCCAACCCCGGCATGAGCGCGCGGCTGGAATTCAACGCCGCCGCCTCGGGGCTGACGCAGGTGGTCGGGGTGACGGCGGCGGTCAGCGATTGCGCGGGGGTGGTCGAACTTGTGGTCCACCGCGACGATCTTGCCATCGTCGCGGTGCGCGAAACCGGGGGCGGCACGATCCGCATGTGTCCGCTGGCCGACATCCTGGCCGACCTCGGGGTCACGCGGGTCGACGTGCTCAAGATCGACATCGAGGGCTATGAGGACCGCGCGCTTGCGCCGTGGCTGCGCACCGCGCCCGAGGCCATGCTGCCGGCGCGCATCGTGATCGAGCGGGTCGAGCGGGACCGCGACTATCCCGCCTGCGCGGCGGCCTTCGCGGCGCGCGGCTACGTCCTCGCCGGGCGGACCCGCAACAATTCGCTTTACCGGCGCGACCAGCCGCAGGCCGGCGGTTCTGCCGACGAACGGGGGTGAGATGACCGAAAGACCTGTGGCCGAGATGACCTTCGAAGAGGCGATGGCCGAGCTTGAATCGGTCGTTGGCCGGCTGGAGCGGGGCGAGGTGCCGCTTGAGGAATCGATCACGCTTTATGAGCGTGGCGCCGCGCTCAAGGCCCATTGCGAGGCGCGGCTGAAGGCGGCGGAAGAGCGGGTGGAGCAGATCACCCTGGGCGCCGACGGGCAGGCCGCGGGAACCAAGCCGGCCGATGAGCGCTGAGGCGTTCGCCGCGGCGCTGGGCGCGGCGCGCGCGCAGGTCGCGGCGCGTCTGGCCGGGGCGCTGGCGCGGCTGCCGGACGAGGCGGTGACCGCGGCGATGGCCCACGCGCTGGAAGGCGGCAAGGGGCTGCGCGGGTTCCTGGTGCTCGAGGGCGCGGCGCTGCACGGCATCGGCCCCGAGGGGGCGGTGGCCGCCGCCGCCGCGGTCGAGGCGCTGCACGCCTATTCGCTGGTGCACGACGACCTGCCGGCGATGGACGACGACGCCCTGCGCCGCGGCCGGCCCACCGTGCATGTGCAATGGGACGAGCCGACCGCGATCCTGGCCGGCGACGCGCTGCATTCGCTGGCCTTCGGACTGCTGGCCGACCCCGCGCTGGGCCCGGCCGAGCGGCGCATTGCGCTGGTGGCGGGCCTTGCCGAGGCGGCGGGCGCCGGCGGCATGGTGCTGGGGCAGGCGCGCGACATCGCCGCCGAAACCGCCGACCCGCCGCTGACGCTGGACGAGATCACCGCGCTTCAGGCCGGCAAGACCGGCGCGCTGATTGGCTGGGCCGCCACCGCCGGCGCGGTGCTGGCCGGCGCCGATCCCGCCCCCCTGCGCGCCTATGCCGCCGCGCTGGGGCTTGCCTTTCAGATTGCCGACGACATCCTTGACGAGACCGGCGATGCCCATCGCCTGGGCAAGGCGGTGGGCAAGGACCGCGGCCGCGGCAAGGCGACGTTCGTCTCGCACCTCGGGCTTGACGGCGCGCGGGCGCGGGCCGAGGGGCTGGTGGACGCGGCCGAGACGGCGCTTGCGCCCTACGGTGCGCGGGCGGAAAACTTGCGGGCGGCGGCCCGCTTCGCTATTGCCCGGCAAAGCTGACCGCCGCGAGGGGCGCGCATGAATGAACGACCCCATACGCCGCTGCTGGACCGGATCGCCGGTCCGGCCGACCTGCGCCGCCTGTCCGACGCCGATCTGGCCCGGCTGGCGCACGAAGTGCGGGCCGAGACGATCTCGGCGGTGTCCGAGACCGGCGGGCATCTGGGCGCAGGGCTGGGGGTGGTGGAACTGACGGTGGCGATCCACGCGGTGTTCGACACCCCCACCGACAAGCTGATCTGGGACGTGGGCCACCAGTGCTATCCCCACAAGATCCTGACCGGCCGGCGCGACCGCATCCGCACCCTGCGCCAGAAGGGCGGCCTTTCGGGCTTCACCCGCCGCTCGGAAAGCCCCTACGACCCGTTCGGCGCGGCCCATTCCTCGACCTCGATCTCGGCCGCGCTGGGCTTTGCCGCGGCGCGCGACCTGGGCGGCGATCCGGGCGACGCGATTGCGGTGATCGGGGACGGCGCGCTTTCGGCGGGCATGGCCTACGAGGCGATGAACAACGCCGGCCACCTGGGCAAGCGGCTGTTCGTGATCCTCAACGACAACGAGATGTCGATCGCGCCGCCGGTGGGCGCCATGTCGGCCTATCTCACCCGGCTTTACGCCGGCGCCCCGTTCCAGGACCTCAAGGCCGCCGCGAAAAGCGCGGTCGCCTTCCTGCCGCCGCCGTTCCAGGAGGGGGCGCGGCGCGCGCACCACGTGCTCAAGCACATGGCGGTGGGCGGCACCCTGTTCGAGGAGCTGGGCTTTTCCTACGTCGGGCCGGTGGACGGGCACGACCTCGACCAGCTTCTGCCGCTGTTGCGCACCGTCAGGGCGCGCGCCAAGGGGCCGGTGCTGATCCACGCGATCACCCGCAAGGGCAAGGGCTATGCCCCCGCCGAAGCCGCGGCCGACCGCGGCCACGCCACCGCCAAATTCGACGTGGTGACCGGCAAGCAGGCCAAGGCCCCCTCGAACGCACCGGCCTACACAAGGGTCTTCGCGCAAAGCCTGCTGCGCGAGGCCGAGGCCGATCCGCGCATCGTCGCCGTTACCGCCGCGATGCCCGACGGCACCGGGCTGAACCTGTTCGCCGAGCGGTTTCCGGGGCGCTGCTTCGACGTCGGCATCGCCGAGCAGCACGCGGTCACGTTCTCGGCCGGGCTGGCGGCGGGCGGGCTGCGGCCGTTCTGCGCGCTCTATTCCACCTTCCTGCAACGCGGCTACGACCAGGTGGTGCACGACGTCGCGATCCAGCGGCTTCCGGTGCGCTTCGCCATCGACCGCGCCGGGCTGGTGGGGGCCGACGGCGCCACCCACGCCGGCGCCTTCGACATCGCCTTTCTCGCCAACCTGCCCGGCTTCGTGGTGATGGCCGCCGCCGACGAGGCCGAGCTGGTGCACATGGTCGCCACCGCCGCCGCGCACGACGCCGGCCCCATCGCCTTCCGCTATCCGCGCGGCGAGGGGGTGGGTGTCGAGATGCCGGCCCGCGGGCAGGTGCTGGAGATCGGCCGCGGCCGGGTGCTGCGCGAGGGCGGGCGCGTGGCGCTGCTGTCCTACGGCACCCGCCTGGCCGAGGCGATGGTGGCGGCCGAGGCGCTGGCCGCGCGCGGCATCGGCGTGACGCTGGCCGACGCGCGCTTTGCCAAGCCGCTCGATACCGCGCTGATCGACCAGCTTGCCCGCCACCATGAGGCGCTGATCACGCTGGAAGAGGGGGCGCTGGGCGGCTTCGGTTCGCACGTGGCGCAGCACCTCGCCGAGTCCGGGGTGTTCGACCGCGGCCTGAAGTTCCGCGCCATGGTGCTGCCCGACAGCTTCATCGACCACGCCAGCCCGGCCGAGATGTATGCCGAGGCCGGCCTTGCCGCCGCCGACATCGAGGCAAAGGTGCTACGCGTGCTCGGCGTCGATCTGCTGGCCGGGCGCCGGGCGTGAACTGGCCGGTTTGCCGGGGCGGGGATTCGCGCTAGGATCGCCCAAAACCCACGAAGGGCGGGCAGGTGGCGACATGGCAGGAAGATGGGCGGCCTTCGGGCTTGCATTGGTGGTGGTTCCGGCGTGCGGGTTCGGCGGCGCGGTCGAACGTTCGCCGCGGCCGGAAACGCGGCCCGACACGCGGCAGGCGGTGGTGAGCCAGGCAAGCTTCCGCCCCGATGCCGGGTTTTCGGCCTGGGTCGCGGGGTTTCGCGGCCGGGCGCTGGCGCAGGGGATCGCCCCCGAGACCTTCGAGCGCGCCTTCGCCGCCGCCGGTTTCCTGCCGCAGGTGATCGAGCGCGACCGCCGCCAGGCCGAGTTCACGCGCGCGATCTGGGATTACCTCGACAGCGCGGTGTCCGAGACCCGCGTCGCCAACGGCCGCGCCGTGCTGGCCGAGCACCGCGCCGTGCTTGACCGGATCGAGGCGCGCTTCGGGGTCGACAAGGAGGTGGTGGTTGCCATCTGGGGGCTGGAAAGCGCCTATGGCGCGGTGCGCGGCGACACCCCGCTGATCGCGGCGCTGGCGACGCTGGCCTACGACGGCCGGCGCGGGGCGTTCTTCGAGGATCAGTTGATCGCCGCGCTGCGCATCCTTCAGGCCGGCGACGTGGCGCCGGCGGCGATGACCGGAAGCTGGGCCGGGGCGATGGGGCATACCCAGTTCATGCCGACCTCGTATCTCGCCTATGCCGCCGATTACCACGGCGACGGGCGGCGCGACATCTGGGCCGACGATCCCGCCGACGCGCTGGCCTCGACGGCCAATTACCTTGCGCGGTTCGGCTGGCAGAAGGGCCAGCCCTGGGGGGTGGAGGTGGTGTTGCCGGCCGGGTTCGACTTTGCCCAGGCGGGCAAGGGCACCCGGCGCGCGGTGGGCGACTGGGCGCGGGCGGGGGTGCGCGCGGCCGGCGGCGGCGCGCTGCCCGACCACGGGCCGGCCTCGATCCTGCTGCCGGCGGGCGCGCGCGGCCCGGCGCTCATGATCTTCGACAATTTCCGCGTGATCTCGCGCTACAATTCGGCCGATTCCTATGTCATCGCGGTGGGCCACCTGGCCGACCGGATCGGCGGAGGGGGGCCGTTCCGCGCCGGCTGGCCGCGCGGCGACCGCGCGCTGGAACCCGACGAGCGGCGCGCGTTGCAGGCGCTGCTGACGCGCGCGGGGTTCGACACCCGCGGTGTCGACGGGCGCATCGGGCCCAATACCATTGCCGCCATCCGCGCCTGGCAACGCGCGGTGGGCGAGGTGCCGGACGGCTACGCCACGGCGGCGACGCTGGAGCGGTTGCGGTAAGCGCCGGGGCTGAGGCCGGGGGGCGCTGCCCGTGTCCGCCCGGAGGGCGGCGCGGAAAGGCCGGGGGGCGCTGCCCCCCGGACCCCCCGGAGTATTTGGGGAACGATGAAGGGGCGAGGGGGGAATCAGCCCCAGGTAACGTCGCCCAGGAAGATGTAGCCGGCGCCGTAGATCGTCTTGATCAGGCGGGGGTTGCGCGGGTCTTCGCCAAGCTTGGTGCGCAGGCGCGAGATGCGCACGTCCATCGCCCGGTCGAAGCTGTCGCCGGCGGCGCCGCCAAGGCTTTCCTGCATCTGCGCGCGGGTGATCAGCCGCTTCGGCGAGTCGAGGAACAGCCGCAGCACCTCGCCCTCGGCGTGCGAGAAGGGCACTTCGGTGCCGTCCTCGGCCACCAGCAGGTAGCGGTCGAAATGCGCGGTCCAGCCGTTGAAGCGGGCGGTTTCGGAGGGCCGCGCGGCGCCGCGGCCGCGGCGCAGGCGGGCGCGGACGCGGGCCACCACCTCGGCCGGGTCGAACGGCTTGATGATGTAGTCGTCGGCGCCAAGCTCGAGCCCCGTCACCCGGTCCTGCACCTGCGCGCGGCCCGAGACGATGATGATCGTGGCGCCGGATTCGAGCGCGAGGCGGTGCACCACCGCCAGCCCGTCGCGGTCGGGCAGGCCGAGGTCGACCAGGCAGACGTCGGGGGGCGCGCGGCGCAGGCCGGCCTCGAACTCGGTCGCGCGGCCGTAGGCGGCGGTGCGAAAGCCGGCCTCTTCCAGCGTGTCGGCCAGCAGGCGGCGGATCTCGGGTTCGTCGTCGAGAATCGCGACGAGGGGCGCGGTGGGGGTGGTCATGGCGGGCCCTCGCCGGCAAGGCAGGCGGCCAGCGCGGCGCGGTCGAAGGGCTTGGCCAGCACCGGGCACAGCGCCGCGCCGCGGGCGCGCAGCGCGTCGCCCTCGGGCAGCGCGGTGATCAGCCGCCGTTGCGCGGGGTGGGCGCGTTGCCTGAGAAGCTCCACCAGATCGACGCCCGACAGCGTGCCGGGCAGCGAGATGTCGCTGAGCACGATGCCGATGCCCGGCAGGTCGGCCAGGGCCAGCGCCTCGTCGCCGGTGGCGGCCTCGATCACCTGGTGGCCGAGGCCGCGCAGCATCTCGCGGGTGGTGGCGCGCAATTCGGGCGAATCCTCGACCAGCAGCACGATGGTGGCGGCATCGGGCGCGTCGGTGGCGGCGCGGCGCAGCGGCAGGCGCAGCGTCACCTCGGCGCCGCCGGCGGGGCGGTTGGCGAGCCGGACGCTGCCGCCGGCCAGCTTGGCGTGATCGTAGACCATGGCGAGGCCAAGCCCCGAGCCCTCGCCGCCCTTGGTGGTGAAGAACGGGTCGAGCCCGCGTTGCAGCGCCAGCGGCGTGAAGCCGGGGCCGCTGTCGGCGACGGCGAATTCGAGCCAGGTGTCGCGCAGCATCCGCGCGGTGACGGTGATGGTGCCGGCGGTGCCGATCGCGTCGCGGGCGTTGAGCAGCAGGTTCAGCAACGCGTCCTGGATCGCGCCGGCGTCGAGCAGCACCGCGCCGCCGTCGGTTTCGTCGGCGGTCGAAAGCATGACCGCGTCGGGCAGGGTCGGGCCGGCGAGAACGCGCAATTCCTCGAGCAGCGCGGCGGCGGTGACCGGCGCCGGGTGCAGCGTGCGCGGCCCCGAGATCGCGCCGATCCGGTCGAGCAGGCGGCCGCCGCGCCGCGCGGCGGCGGTGGTGGCGGCGACAAGCTCGGCCCCGGCGTCGGGCAGGCCGGGCAGCGCGGCCAGGCGCGATTGCAGCCCGAGGATGATCGTCAGCAGGTTGGCGAAATCGTGCGCGAGGCCCGAGGTGAGCTGCGCCGCAAGCTCGCGCTTGCGGGTCTGGGCCAGCGCGGCGCGGGCCTGGCTTTCCTCGGTCACGTCCATCGACAGGATGTAGACGCCGGCGACCGGCCCTTCGGCCGGGCGATCGGGGTTGAACGCGGCGCGGATGCGCCGGCCGGTGTCGGGATCGGTGAATTCCATGACCGAGGCGACGCCGTCGAGCGCGCGCAACAGGTTCGGCTCGATCCGGGCGAAGGTTTCGGCGCCCAGCGCCTCGCGCCCGTGCAGCCCGAGGATCTCGGTCGGGCGGCCCGGCAGGATCGCGGTGAGGCGGCGGTTCGAGAAGGTGTAGCTCAGGCTGCGGTCGACGCGGGCGATATGGGCCGGCATCATCTCGGTGGTCAGCCGGGTGCGCGCCTCCATCGCGGTGAGTTCCGCCTTGGCGGCTTCGAGCGCGGCGTTGGTGGCGGCCAGCTTGCGGTTGGCCTGGCCGAGGCGTTCGGTATGGGCCAGCACCTGGTCGGACAGTTCCGCCGAGCGGGCGCGCAGCAGCGCCTCCTGGTGCTTGATTTCGGTGATGTCGGTGTAGACCGTCACCCAGCCACCCTGCGCCAGCGGCGCGCCCTCGACCGAGATCCAGCGGCCGTTGGCGCGGCGGCGCTCCATGTAATGCGGCTCGAACGCGCGGGCGGTATCGACGCGGACGCGCACGGCGTCCTCGAGGTCGTCCACGGGGCCGTATTCGCCGCGGGTGACGAGGAAGCGGATCGTGTCCTCGAAATGCGCGCCGGGGGTGACGAGCGCGTCGGGCAGGCTGAACATGTCCTGGTAGCGGCGGTTGCAGACCGCGAGCCGCAGGTCGCCGTCGAAGATCGACAGCGCCTGCTGGATCAGGCTCAGGCCCGCGGCTGTCAGCCGGGCGGTGGTTTCGTCGGTCTGGGGCATCCGCCTTCTCCCGTCCTTTCGCTAGCACCCGGGGGCGGGGCGGCAAAGGGGGAACCGACGCCGTTACAATTGGCAACATTTTCGCAAAAGTGGGGAAAGGGTTTCGCGTCACCCCTCGGGACAACACGCGCCGGCGCCTCGCGACCGGCGGGGGAGGAGAGTTCATGCCCGATCGCGACGCGTCCCAGACGTCGATCCCTTCGCTGCTGGCGCGCAACGTGCGCCTGCACGGCAGCATGCCGGCCTACCGCGAGAAGGAATTCGGCATCTGGCAAAGCTGGACCTGGGCCGAGGCCGCCGACGAGATTCGCGCCATCGCCATGGGCCTGCTCGCGCTCGGGATCGAGCGGGGCGATTATCTCGCGGTGATCGGGCGCAACCGGCCGGCGCTGTACTGGTCGATGGTGGCGGCGCAGATGTGCGGCGCGATCCCGGTGCCGCTGTATCAGGACGCGGTCACCGAAGAGATGGCCTATGTGCTGGACCATTGCGGCGCACGATTCGTCGTGTGCGGCGATCAGGAGCAGGTCGACAAGGTGCTCGAGGTGCAGGAGACCGCCAAGCACATCGAGCATATCCTGTATCAGGACAAGCGCGGGATGCGGAAATACGACCACACGCATCTGAACTGGCTGCACGACGTCGCCGAGGAGGGGCGCGCGGGGCATTTCCGGCTGGAGCCGGAGCTTGACCGCCGCATCGCCGAGCTGACGCTCGATCATACCTGCGTGATGCTCTACACCTCGGGAACCACCGGCAAGCCCAAGGGCGTGGTGCTGTCCAACCGCAACATCATCGAGACCTCGAAGAATTCGGCGCGGTTCGACAACCTGCGCCCCGGCGAGGAGGTGCTGGCCTATCTGCCGATGGCCTGGGTGGGGGATTTCATCTTTTCCATCGGGCAGGCGATGTGGGCGGGGTTCTGCGTGAACTGCCCCGAAAGCCCCGAAACCATGATGACCGACCTGCGCGAGATCGGGCCGACCTATTACTTCGCGCCGCCGCGCATCTTCGAGACGATGCTGACCAGCGTCATGATCCGGATGGAGGATGCCGGCCGGCTGAAGAAATGGCTGTTTGACCATTTCATGGCCCATGCCCGCCGCGTCGGCCCGGCGATCCTCGACGGCCGGCCGGTGTCGGCGGCGGACCGGCTGAAATACCGGCTGGGCGAGTTGCTGGTCTACGGGCCGCTCAAGAACACGCTGGGCTTCAGCCGGGTGCGGGTGGGGTATACCGCCGGCGAGGCGATCGGGCCCGAGATCTTCGATTTCTACCGCTCGCTCGGGATCAACCTCAAGCAGCTCTATGGCCAGACCGAAGCCAGCGTGTTCATCACCCAGCAGCCCGACGGCGAGGTGCGCGCCGATACCGTGGGGGTGCCGAGCCCCGGTGTCGAGGTGCGCATCGCCGAGAACGGCGAAGTGTTCTACCGCGGCCCCGGCACCTTCGTGGAATACTACAAGAACCCCGAATCGACCGCCTCGACCAAGGATGCCGAGGGCTGGGTGGCCACCGGCGACGCCGGCTTCTTCGAGGAGGGCACCGGCCACCTGCGCATCATCGACCGCGCCAAGGACGTGGGCAAGATGGCCGACGGGCGGCTGTTCGCGCCGAAATACGTCGAGAACAAGCTCAAGTTCTATCCCAACATCCTCGAGGCGGTGGTGTTCGGCAACGGCCGCGACTATTGCACCGCGTTCCTCAACATCGACCTGTCGGCGGTCGGCAACTGGGCCGAGCGCAACAACATCGCCTATTCCAGCTACCAGGAACTGGCCGGCCACCCGCGCGTCTACGAAATGGTGCAGGGCCATATCGAAGAGGTGAACCGCTCGGTCGCCGAGGACGCGATGCTGTCGGGCTGCCAGATCCACCGCTTCCTGATCCTTCACAAGGAGCTGGACGCCGACGACGGCGAGATGACGCGCACGCGCAAGGTGCGCCGCAAGATCATCGAGGAAAAGTTCGCCGACCTGATCGACGCGCTCTACGGCGGCAAGACCAGCATCTACACCGAAACCGAGGTGACCTACGAGGACGGCCGCAAGGGCACGATCAAGGCGACGCTCGAGATCCGCGATGCGGCGGTGGTGGACAGGGCCAACCAGCGGATGGCCGCGGAATGAGCCGCAACAGGAAGCCCGCGGGCCAGGATGAGGGGGTGACGGCGTGAAGGACAGCTTCGAGCCCTTTGTGACGGCGGACGGACGCACCATCGGCGGCGTGCTGATGGAGATGCGCAACATCACCCTGCGCTTCGGCGGCGTCGAGGCGATCAGGGACATCAGTTTCGACATCCGCGACGGCGAGATCCGCGCCATCATCGGCCCGAACGGCGCCGGCAAGTCGTCGATGCTCAACGTCATCTCGGGGTTCTACCACCCGCAGGAGGGCGAGGTCTGGTACCGGGGTGAACGGCGGGCGCCGATGCGGCCGTTCGAGGTGGCCCGGCTGGGCATCGCGCGCACCTTCCAGAACATCGCCCTGTTCGAGGGGATGAGCGTTCTCGACAACATCATGACCGGGCGGCTGACGCTGATGCAGACCGGCATCTGGCACCAGGCGCTGTGGTGGGGGCGGGCGCAGGCCGAAGAGGTGGCGCACCGCGCGCAGGTCGAGAAGATCATCGACTTTCTCGAGATCCAGCACATCCGCAAGACGCCGGTCGGCAGCCTTCCCTATGGCCTCAAGAAGCGGGTGGAACTGGCGCGCGCGCTGGCGGCCGAGCCGAAGCTGCTGCTGCTGGACGAGCCGATGGCGGGCATGAACGTCGAGGAGAAGGAGGACATGAGCCGCTTCATCCTCGACGTCAACGACGAGTTCGGCACCACAATCGTGCTGATCGAGCATGACATGGGGGTGGTGATGGACCTGTCCGACCGGGTGGTGGTGATGGATTACGGCCGCAAGATCGGCGACGGCACCCCCGACGAGGTGCGCGCCAACCCCGAGGTGATCGACGCCTATCTGGGGGTGGCCCATGACTGACGCGAGCAATTCCGGCCGGGGAGGATGCGATGCCTGAGCAGCTTCTGTTCGCGATGGAGGTCACGCTGAACGGCCTCATGGCCGGGGTGCTTTATGCGCTGGTGGCGCTGGGCTTCGTGCTGATCTTCAAGGCGTCGGGCGTCTTCAACTATGCCCAGGGGGTGCTGGCGCTGTTCGCGGCGCTGACGCTGGTGGGGCTGCAACAGGGCCAGATCCCGTTCGCGCACCTGATCAACGCCGTCTTCGGGACCGAGCTGCACGCCTTCGGCTGGCAATTGCCGTCGCTGGTCGCGATCGTGCTGACGGCGGTGGTGATGATCGGGCTGGCGATCCTGATCGAGCGGCTGGTGCTGCGCCACCTCGTCAACCAGGAGCCGATCATCCTGTTCATGGCCACCATCGGGCTGGCCTATTTCCTCGAGGGCTTCGGCGACGTGATGTGGGGCGCCGACGTCAAGACGCTGGACGTGGGCCTGCCGCAGGGGATTTCCGAAACCATCGACGAGGTGACGTTCAACTGGTTCGGCTATGGCTTCTTCATCGACCGGCTGGACATCTTCGCGACCGTGATCGCGGCGCTGCTGGTGATCTCGCTCACGCTGTTCAGCCAGTTCTCCAAGCAGGGCCGCGCGCTGCGCGCGGTCGCCGACGACCATCAGGCGGCGCTGTCGGTGGGCATCTCGCTGCGGTTCATCTGGGTGCTGGTGTGGTCGATCGCGGGCTTCGTGGCGCTGGTCGCGGGGATCATGTGGGGCGCCAAGATGGGGGTGCAGTTCTCGCTGTCGCTGATCGCGCTGAAGGCGCTGCCGGTGCTGATGCTGGGCGGCTTCACCTCGATCCCCGGCGCCATCGTCGGCGGGCTGATCATCGGGGTGGGCGAGAAGCTGTTCGAGTTCTCCATCGGCCCGCTGGTCGGCGGCGCGACCGAGAACTGGTTCGCCTATGTGCTGGCGCTGGTCTTCCTCGTGTTCCGGCCGCAGGGCCTGTTCGGCGAGCGGATCATCGAGAGGGTGTGAGATGCGTATTTTCACAACGGTGAAGCAGGAGGGGCGGGCGTGATCTATCGCGAGGCAGGCGATTTCAAGACCACCTATGTGGCCGACAGCCAGACCTTTCCGATCAGGTTCGACCGCTGGGGCTATTTCGCGCTGCTTGCCGTGGCGGTGGGTGTCGTTCCCTTCGTGATCAACGATTACTGGGCGAACGCGATCTTCGTGCCGTTCCTGATCTATGCGATCGCGGCGCTGGGGCTGAACATCCTGACCGGCTATGCGGGGCAGCTCAGCCTCGGCACCGGCGGGTTCATGGCGGTGGGGGCCTATGCCACCTACAAGCTGATGACCGCCTTCCCCGAGGTGTCGATCTTCATCCACATCCTGCTGGCCGGGGGGGTGACCGCGCTTGTAGGCGTGCTGTTCGGCCTGCCGAGCCTGCGCATCAAGGGCTTCTACCTGGCGGTGGCGACGCTGGCGGCGCAGTTCTTCCTCGTGTGGCTGTTCAACAAGGTGCCGTGGTTCTACAATTATTCGGCCTCGGGGCAGATCTCGGCGCCCGAGCGCACGATCTTCGGCATCCCGGTGACCGGGGCCAACACCTCGGCCTGGGCGCAATACTTCGTGTGCCTGGCGTTCGTGCTGCTGCTGGCATGGGTGGCGCGCAACCTTACCCGCGGCGCGATCGGCCGGCAGTGGATGGCGATCCGCGACATGGACATCGCCGCCGAGATCATCGGCGTGAACCCGCTGCGCGCCAAGCTGACCGCCTTCGCGGTGTCGTCGTTCTTCATCGGCGTGGCCGGGGCCCTGTTCTTCGCGGTCTACCTCGGTGCGGCCGAGGTGGGCGAGGCGTTCGGCATCCAGAAATCGTTCCTGGTGCTGTTCATGGTGATCATCGGCGGGCTTGGCTCGGTCTTCGGGTCGTTCGCGGGGGCGGCATTCCTGGTGCTGCTGCCGGTGTTCCTCAAGAACCTGCTGGTGGGGGGCCTGGGCTGGCCCACCGACCTGGCCGCGCATATCGAGTTGATGATCGTCGGCGCCCTGATCGTGATCTTCCTGATCGCCGAGCCGCACGGGCTGGCGCGGTTGTGGCGGGTCGCCAAGCAGAAACTCCGGCTCTGGCCCTTCCCGCACTGACGGGCGGGCCGCCCAAGACCAGAACCGGGCAACCGGCACCCAGCAACGAGATATCAAACCACGGGAGGAAACCCCAAGATGAAGATCAGATTTGCGGCCATCGTGGCGGCGGCGATCGCCGCGGGCACCCCGGCGCTGGCGGAACTCGTGTTCCCCTCGCTCAGCTATCGCACCGGGCCCTATGCCGCCGGCGGCGTGCCCTTCGCGGACGGCTATGCCGATTACTTCACGCTGCTCAACCAGCGTGACGGCGGCATCGGCGGCGTCACGATCCGGGTGCCCGAGTGCGAGACCGCCTACAACACCGAGAAGGGCGTCGAGTGCTACGAGGCCACCAAGGGCGACGGCGCGCTGGTCTATCAGCCGCTGTCGACCGGGATCACCTACCAGCTTATCCCCAAGGTGACGGCCGACGACATCCCGATGCACACGCTGGGCTATGGGCGCACCTCGGCCGCCAACGGCGCGGTGTTCAGCCACGTGTTCAACTACCCCACCAACTACTGGGACGGTGCGTCGGTGGCGATCAACTACCTGCTGGCGGAGAACGGCGGCAGCCTCGAGGGCAAGAAGATCACGCTGATCTACCACAACTCGGCCTACGGCAAGGAGCCGATCCGCACCCTCGAGGTGCTGGCCGAGAAGCACGGCTACGAACTGACGACCATCGCCGTCGACCATCCCGGCCAGGAGCAGAAAAGCCAGTGGCTGCAGATCCGGCGCGAGCGGCCGGACTACGTGGTGATGTGGGGCTGGGGGGTGATGAACCAGGTCGCCATCCAGGAGGCCGCCAACATCCGCTTCCCGATGGAGAATTTCATCGGCACCTGGTGGTCGGGCGCCGAGCATGACGTGATCCCGGCCGGGGCCGGTGCCGACGGCTACAAGGCGCTCGCCATGCACGGCACCGGGTCGGATTATCCGATCTACGACGACATCCAGAAATACGTCGTGGATGCCGGGCTTGCCGCGGGCGCCGGCGATCAGGTGGGCAGCGTGCTCTATTCGCGCGGGATGCTGGCGGCGCTGATCACCGCCGAGGCGGCGCGCACCGCGCAGGAGATCCACGGGGTGGCCGACATCACCCCGCAGATGATGCGCGACGGCCTGGAGGCGCTGAAGATCACGCAGGAGCGGCTGGCCGAGCTTGGGCTGCCGAACTTCGCGCCGGCGATCGAGGCGTCGTGCGCCAACCACGGCGGCGACGGCTATGCGCTGGTCCAGCAATGGGATGCCGATACCCAGACCTGGTCGCTGATCACCGACTGGATCCAGTCGGACCGCGAGGTGGTCGAGGCACTGGTGGCCGAGGACAGCGCCGCCTACGCGGCCGAGAACAACATCACCCCGCGCTGCACGGAAAACTGATGCGCCATGCCCGGCCGCCGCACCAGGCGGCGGCCGGGGACTTGAGTATTTTCGCCAAGGTGAAGCACATGCTGGACGCCGGCCAGACCCGCGAGGCACTGCTCGAGGTCAACAACGTCGAGGTGATCTACAACCACGTCATCCTGGTGCTGAAGGGGGTGAGCCTGACGGCCGAGGAGGGGCGGATCACCGCGCTGCTGGGGGGCAACGGCGCCGGCAAGACGACGACGCTCAAGGCGATCTCGAACCTGCTGCACTCCGAGCGCGGCGAGGTCACCAAGGGCACGATCAGCTATCGCGGCGAGGCGGTCGAGGCGCTGTCGCCGTCCGACCTTGTCAAGCGCGGCGTGGTGCAGGTGATGGAGGGGCGGCACTGCTTCGAGCACCTGACGATCGAGGAGAACCTGCTGACCGGCGCCTATACCCGGGCCGACGGGGCGGGCGCGATCGCGGCCGACCTCGAGATGGTCTACGGCTATTTCCCGCGCCTCAGGGAGCGGCGGAAAAGCCAGGCCGGCTATACCTCGGGCGGCGAGCAGCAGATGTGCGCGATCGGCCGGGCGCTGATGGCGCGGCCGCGGATGATCCTGCTGGACGAGCCGTCGATGGGGCTGGCGCCGCAACTGGTCGAGCAGATCTTCGAGATCGTGAAATCGGTCAACGAGAACGAGGGGGTGACGTTCCTGCTGGCCGAGCAGAACACCAACGTCGCGCTGCGCTATGCCCACAGCGGCTACATCCTCGAATCGGGGCGGGTGGTGATGGAGGGGTCGGCCGCGGCGCTGCGCGAGAACCCCGACGTCAAGGAATTCTACCTCGGAATGTCGGACCAGGGCCGGCGGTCGTTCCGCGACGTGCGCTCGTACCGGCGGCGGAAACGGTGGCTGGCATGAGCGGACATGCGGAGGGAATGACGGTGAACCTTGCCGGTCGGGCCATGGGCCGCCACTACGACGATCTCGAGACCCGCAGCGCCGAGGCGCGCGCCGCCGACATCGCGGCGGCGTTGCCGCGCCAGATCGCGCGGGCGCAGGCGATGGCGCCGGCGCTGGCCGAGGCGCTGGCCGGCGTCGACGCCGCCGGGATTGACCGCCCCGCGGCGCTGGCCGCGCTGCCGGTGATCCGCAAGGCCGATCTGGTGGCCGCCCAGGGCGCGGCGCCGCCGTTCGGGGGCTATGCCGGCCAGCCGGCGGCGGGGTTCGAGCACATCTTCCAGTCGCCCGGCCCGATCTACGAACCGGGGCGCACCACCACCGACTGGTGGCGGATGGGCCGGTTCCTGCACGCCTGCGGCATCGGGCCCGGCGACATCGTGCACAACTGCTTTTCCTACCATCTGGTGCCGGCCGGGATGATGTTCGAATCGGGCGCGCGCGCGGTCGGCGCGGCGGTGCTGCCCGCCGGCACCGGCCAGACCGAGTTGCAGGTGCGCGCCGCCGCCGATGTCGGGACGACCGCCTATGCCGGGACGCCCGATTTCCTCAAGGTCATCCTCGACAGGGCCGAGGCGCTGGGGGTGCGGCTGCGGATCGACCGTGCCGCGGTGGGCGGCGGGGCGCTGTTCCCGTCGCTGCGCGCGGAATATGCCGAGCGCGGGATCGTCTGCCGGCAATGCTATGCCACCGCCGACCTGGGCAACATCGCCTACGAATCCGAGGCGCTGGAGGGGATGATCGTGGACGAGGGCGTGATCGTCGAGATCGTGCGCCCCGGCACCGGCATTCCGGTGCCCGACGGCGAGGTGGGCGAGGTGGTCGTGACCACGCTCAACCCCGATTATCCGCTGATCCGTTTCGCCACCGGCGATCTTTCGGCGGTGATGCCGGGGCAATCGCCGTGCGGGCGCACCAACATGCGGATTCGCGGCTGGATGGGCCGGGCCGACCAGACCACCAAGATCAAGGGCATGTTCGTGCGCCCCGAGCAGGTCGCGGCGCTGGTCGCGCGCCACGCCGAGGTGACCCGTGCGCGGGTTATTGCCACCCGCGAGGGCGAAATGGACGCGATGACCGTGCAGATCGAGACCCGCGCCGCCAACCCCGCGTTGTATGAGGGCAGCGTTCTCGATACGCTGAAGCTGCGGGGACGGGTGGAACTGGTGCCGCCGGGCTCTTTGCCCAACGATGGCAAGGTGATCGAGGACCAGCGCCGCTACGACTGACCCCGCCGACAGGGGAGGGCGCGATGCGAGTTCCGGGTCTTGTGGCACTGTCCGTGGCATTGTGGCCGGCGATGGCGGCGGCCGACCGGGCGTTGATCCTTGCCAACGAGCGTTACGACGCCGCCGCCGCGATTTCGGCCGCCGACGAGGCGCTGTCGGCCACAGGCCCGCTGCGGCAGGCAGGATTCTCGGTCGTGCAGGGCGCCGACCTCACGACCGCCGAGATGCGCCGCCGCCTGTCGGGGTTCCTGACCGCCGACGCCGGGCCGGAGCGGCTGGTGATCGTGCTGACCGGCCATTTCGCCCATGGCGGCGCCGAGACGTGGTTTCTTGGCACCGAGGTTGACGCGCCCGACCTTGCCACCGTCGGCGGTGCCGGGATCGCGCTGTCGACGGTGCTCGAGATTGCCGGCGCCGCGCCCGGGGGGGCGGCGGTGCTGCTGGGCTCGGAAGAGCGGCGCATCGCGCTGGGGGCGGGGCTGGCGGCGGGCATCCGGGTGCCCGACACGGTGCCGCAGGGCGTGACGCTGATCGCGGGCGATGCCTCGGCCGTCGCCGGGGTGGTGGCGGGCGACCTGATGACGCCGGGCCGGCCGCTGGCCGAGGCGCTGGCGGGCCGGCGGAACCTGTCGGTGTCGGGCTTCGTGTCGGGCCTGGTGCCGTTCCTGCCGGGCGGTGCGTCGCCGGCGCCGGCCGACACCGGCGCGACCGAGCGCCGCACCGAGCAGGGGTTCTGGGAGGCGACCGCCGCGCTCGACACCGCCGCGGCCTATCAGCGCTACCTCGAGCGCTATCCGCGCGGGCTGCACGCCGCCGAGGCGCGCGCCGCGCTCGAGGCGATCCGTGGCGAGCCCGAGCGCGCCGCGCGGCTGGCCGAAGAGGCGCTGGCGCTCAGCCGCGACGACCGGCGCGAGGTGCAGCGGGCGCTGTCGCTGCTGGAGTTCGATCCGCGCGGCATCGACGGCGTGTTCGGCCCCGGCACCCGCGCCGCCGTCACCGCCTGGCAGCGGCGCAACGGGTTCGAGCCCACGGGCTTTCTCAACCGCGACTCGCTGGCGCAATTGCGCGCGCAGGCCGAGCGGCGCGCGGCCGAGCTGGAGGCCGAGGCCGCGGCCCGCCGCGAGGAACAGGAACGCGCTGATCGTGCCTTCTGGGCCGAGACCGGCGCCGCCGGCGACGAGGCCGGCCTGCGCGCCTATCTGCGCCGCTTTCCCGACGGGGTTTATGCCGACCTTGCCGAGGCGCGGCTGGCCGAGTTCGAGCAGGCCCGCGCCGAAACCGCCGCCGAGCGCGACCGCGCGGCCTGGGCCGACGCCGAGGCCGATGGCAGGCCGGCCGCCTACCAGGCCTATCTGCGCGGCTTCCCCGAGGGCGCCTTCGCCGACGCCGCGCGCGACCGCATCGACGCGCTGACCCGCGATCCCGCCGAAGAGGCCGCCGCGCGGGCCGAGGCGGCCCTGAACCTGCCGGTCTTCACGCTGCAACTGATCGAGTCGCGGCTGCAATCCATGGGGCTCGACCCGGGGCCGACCGATGGCGTGCTGGACGACCGCAGCCGCCGCGCGCTGCGCCGCTATCAGGACGCGCGCGGAATGACGGTAACAGGCTACCTCGATCAGCCGACGGTCGTGCGCCTTCTGGCGGATTCGCTGCCCGGGATCGGCCGCTAGAGCGGATCGCGTTCATTCGCATTCACGCGACCCACTCCAACCTTCTGATTTCGCATGTCCGAGCAGCGCAAAACCGGTTCCCACTTTTGCGCGACATGCTCTGGCGCGCGGCCCGGTTGCGGGGGCGGCGATTTCACGCTAGCACGGCCTCGCCCCGTTCGGGGCGAGGAACGGGGGTGTGCGATGCTGTCCGCATTCGGATTGGATCAGGGGCGCCTGTTGCCGCTCGCGCCCGACGCCGACGCGCCCACGGGCGTGTGGTTCGACCTGCTGAACCCGACGCTGGAGGAAGAGCGCGCGCTGGAGGCGCGGCTGGGCGTGAACCTGCCCACCCGCGAGGAAATGCAGGAGATCGAGATCTCGTCGCGCCTGTATCAGGAGGACGGCGCCACCTTCATGACCGCCAACGTGCTGGCCCGCACCGATACCGCCGAGCCGGAACTGGCGCCGGTCACCTTCGTTCTGACCGGCGGCGTGCTGACCACCGTGCGCTATCACGAGCCGCGCGCCTTTCAGATCGTCACCCAGCGGGCCGAGCGCAACGGCATGCCCTGCGAAAACGCCGAGCAGGTGCTGCTGGCACTGCTCGAGGCGATCGTCGACCGGATCGCCGACGTGCTGGAGCGCGAAGGCGCGCTGCTGGACCGCATCGCGCGCAGCATCTTCCGCCGCGACGGACAGCGGCGGCTGGGCAAGGTCGACCTGGGCGGGGTGCTGGAAGAGGTCGGGCTGCGGGGCGAGCTGAATTCCAAGATTCAGGAAAGCCTGATCACCATGGACCGGATCGCCGGGTTCCTGGGGCAGATGGCGCTGGCCGGCCAACGCTCCAAGACCGCGCGCGCGCGGGTCAAGACGCTGGCCCGCGACGCCCGCTCGCTTGCCGACCACGCCGGTTTCCAGGCGCAGAAGATCACCTTTCTGCTGGACGCGACGCTGGGGCTGGTGAACATCGAGCAGAACGGCATCATCAAGATCTTTTCGGTGGCCGCGGTGGTGTTCCTGCCGCCGACGCTGGTCGCCTCGATCTACGGGATGAACTTCGCCTACATGCCCGAGCTTGGCTGGCGGCTGGGCTATCCGTGGGCGCTGGGGCTGATGGTGGCCTCGGCGGTGCTGCCCTACCTGTTCTTCAAGCGGAAAGGCTGGCTCTGATCGCGGCCGCGGGTTTCCGAAACGCGGCGCGGGCGGCGCCGAAAGCGTCGGTTTCCCGCTGACCTTGCCGCGGCGGCGCGGCTATACGCGGCGAAGCAGCGCGTCGGAGAGGAAACAAGGCCGTGAAGACCGATATCGAGATCGCCCGGGCGGCGACGAAGAAGCCGATCGTCGAGGTGGGCGCGCGGCTGGGCATCCCGGCCGCGCATCTGCTGCCCTACGGCCACGACAAGGCCAAGGTTTCACAGGATTTCATCGCCGGGCTGCGCGACCGGCCGCGCGGCCGGCTGATCCTGGTGACGGCGATCAACCCCACCCCCGCGGGCGAGGGCAAGACGACGACGACGGTGGGCCTGGGCGACGGGCTGAACCGGATCGGCAAGAAGGCCGCGATCTGCATCCGCGAGGCAAGCCTCGGCCCGTGCTTCGGGATGAAGGGCGGGGCCGCCGGCGGCGGCCATGCGCAGGTGATCCCGATGGAGGACATGAACCTGCACTTCACCGGCGATTTCCACGCCATCACCTCGGCCCACAACCTGCTGTCGGCGCTGATCGACAACCACATCTACTGGGGCAACGAGTTGCAGATCGACCAGCGCCGGGTGGTCTGGCGCCGGGTGATGGACATGAACGACCGCGCGCTGCGCGACATCGTGATCTCGCTTGGCGGGGTCGCGAACGGCTATCCGCGGCAATCGGGCTTCGACATCACGGTGGCGTCCGAGGTGATGGCCTGCCTGTGCCTGGCGTCCGACCTTGACGACCTGCAACGCCGGCTGGGCGATATCGTCGTCGCCTACCGGCGCGACCGTTCGGCGGTGACGGCACGCGACCTCAAGGCCGACGGGGCGATGACGGTGTTGCTGCGCGACGCGATGCAGCCCAACCTGGTGCAGACGCTCGAGCATACGCCGGCGTTCGTGCACGGTGGCCCGTTCGCCAACATCGCGCATGGCTGCAACTCGGTCATCGCCACCGACACCGCGCTGCGGCTGGCCGATTATGTCGTGACCGAGGCCGGCTTCGGGGCCGATCTGGGGGCCGAGAAGTTCTTCGACATCAAGTGCCGCAAGGCCGGCCTCAGCCCCGCGGCGGCGGTGATCGTGGCCACGGTGCGGGCGATGAAGATGAACGGCGGCGTGGCCAGGGCCGATCTGGGCGCCGAGAACGTCGAGGCGGTGCAGAAGGGCTGCCCGAACCTTGGCCGCCACATCGCCAACGTCAAGGGCTTCGGGGTGCCGGTGGTGGTGGCGATCAACCATTTCGCCGGCGACACCGAGGCCGAGATCGCCGCGGTGCAGGCCTATGTCGCCGCCCAGGGCGCCGAGGCGATCCTGTGCCGCCACTGGGCCGAGGGCAGTGCCGGGATCGAGGCGCTGGCGCGCAAGGTGGTGGCGCTGGCCGAAAGCGGGGCCGCCCATTTCGCGCCGCTCTACCCCGACGAGATGGGCCTGTTCCAGAAGATCGAGACCATCGCCAAGCGCATCTACCACGCCGACGAGGTGCTGGCCGACACCAGGATCCGCGACCAGTTGCGCGAGTGGGAGGGGGCGGGTTACGGCCACCTGCCGGTGTGCATGGCCAAGACGCAATATTCGTTCTCGACCGATCCCAACCTGCGCGGGGCGCCCACCGGCCATTCGGTGCCGGTGCGCGAGGTGCGGCTGTCGGCCGGGGCGGGGTTCGTGGTGGTGATCTGCGGCGAGATCATGACCATGCCGGGCCTGCCACGGGTGCCGGCAGCCGAAACCATCGGGCTGAACCCGGCGGGCGAGATCGAGGGCCTGTTCTGAGGGGGGCGGGCGCGGGGGGCATCGAGCCCCCCTTGCCCGCTTCGCCTCCGGCGGGAGTATTTGGGCCAAGATGAAGGGGCGGGCATGGCGGCGGAGATCATCGACGGGAAGGCCTTCGCGGCCGGGTTGCGGGCGCGGGTGGCCGGCGAGGTGGCGGCGCTGAAGGCCGCGCACGGGTTCGCCCCCGGGCTGGCGGTGGTGCTGGTGGGGGCCGATCCGGCAAGCGAGGTCTATGTCCGCAACAAGGGCCGCGCGACGCACGAGGCGGGCATGGCCTCGTTCGAGCATCGGCTGCCGGCCGACACGCCCGAGGCCGAGCTGCTGGCGCTGATCGCGCGGCTGAATGCCGACGCGGCGGTGGACGGTATCCTGGTGCAACTGCCGCTGCCGGGGCATCTGAGCCCCGCGGCGGTGATCGCGGCGATCGATCCGGGCAAGGACGTGGACGGGTTTCACGTCGAGAACGCCGGGCGGCTGGCTTCCGGGCAGGCGGCGCTGGTGCCGTGCACGCCGCTGGGCTGCCTGCTGCTGCTGCGCGACCGGCTGGGCGATCTGGCCGGCGCCGAGGCGGTGGTGGTCGGCCGGTCGAACATCGTCGGCAAGCCGATGGCGCAATTGCTGCTGCGCGAAAGCTGCACCGTGACGATGGCCCATTCGCGCACCCGCGACCTGGGCGCGGTGTGCCGGCGGGCCGACATCCTGGTGGCCGCCGTGGGCCGGCCGGCGATGATCCCCGGCGCGTGGGTGAAGCCCGGCGCCACGGTGATCGACGTGGGCATCAACCGGGTGCCGGGCGAGGGCGGCAAGACGCGGCTGGTGGGCGACGTGGATTTCGCCTCGGCCGCGGAGGTGGCGGGCGCGATCACCCCGGTTCCGGGCGGTGTCGGGCCGATGACCATCGCGTGCCTGCTGGCCAACACGCTGAGCGCGGCCTGTGCCGCGCGCGGCCTGCCGGCGCCGGCGGGCCTGGCGATCTGATCGCGGAAAGTTCATCGCCGCCGGGGTGAAGCCGCGGCGCCATTCATGCTAGCCACCGAATGTATTGTCACGAGGAGGCAGACATGAAGCGGATACTTGCAGCGATTGTGGCGTTCGCGCCGGTAATGGCCTTGGCCGATGTGGCCGACATGGCCCCGCGCGAGGGCTGGCGGGTGATCGACACCGAGTTGGCGCCGGCGGCGCTGATCGAGCGGGTTCTGGCCGCGGTGCCGCAAGAGGGGATGGGGGTTGTCACCCAGGCCGGCCCCACCGCCGCGGCGCGCGGGCGCGGGGTGGAGATCCCCGAGAACCGGGTGATCGGGGTGTTCAACAACGTCTTCGCGGTGCGCATCCTGAACCTGTCCACCGCCGCGATGATCGAGGCGCCGGTGCGGATCTATGTCACCGAAGACGCTGACGGCACATCGAGCCTGAGCTGGAAGACGCCCAGCTTCGTCTTTGCGCCCTACGTGGCCGAGGGGGGCGACGATCTGGCCGCCGCCGCGGCCGAGCTGGACGCGAAGTTCGAGGCGATCGCGACCCGCGCGCTGGCACAGTAGCCGCCCCGGGCCGCGATCAGGTTCGTCGGGCCGAGCGGGGGCGCCGGCAGTGACAGCGGTGTTGTAGGCGTGAAGGCGCATGACGCGCCCGAATACGGGTGCCGAAGGTCTGCATCAGGCCCCGGCCGGGGCGTGAGTCACGGGTTCCCCGGCGGGAATGGGGTGCGTCGGCGCGTGGCCGTCACCGGCACGGCAAGGGTGCCGCGCCCGGTCAGCACCGCCATCGCGCCCGGGCGCATCAGCAGCGAAAGCGGCGGGCGGTCGGCGTGCAGGCCGCCGGTATAGGCGCCGAAGGCGGGCAGGATGACCCGCGCCCGGTCGATCAGGAAGGCCGGCCGGGTCAGCCGCTGGCCGCGCGCGGCGATCGTCGCCTTGGGGTGGTAGTGCCCCGACACCTCGCCCGACGCACCCGGCGTCGCGACATGGCGAAACGAAAGCCCGCCGGCGCGCAATTCGTCGGCATGGCTGCCGCCCAGCGCCAGCGGCCCGGGATCGTGGTTGCCGGTGATCCAGAGCCAGCGCCGCCCGGCCATCAGGCTGGCAAGTGTCGCGCCCTCGTCCGGGGGCAGCGCGTCGGCGGCGGCCAGATCGTCGAAGCTGTCGCCCAGGCACACGACCTCGGCCGGTGCCGTGGCGTCGATGGCGGCGGCAAGGCGGGCCAGCGTCTCGCGCCCCTCGAAGGGCGGCAGCAGCGGCCCGCCCGCGCGCGCCAGCCGCCCGGCCTTGCCCAGGTGCAGGTCGGCCACCGCCAGCAGCCGGCGCGCCGGCCACCACAGCGCGCCCGAGGGCAGGGCAAGCAGGCTTTCGCCGGCAAGGGTGAAGGCATGGCCATCCATCGCCGCGACTGTGCCGGCGCCGCCGGCTCAGTCAAGCCCGGCGGCGGCCATCAGCCGCGCGGCGGCGTGGGCGGCCAGCCGTTCGCGCCCCGCGCCGTCGATCGGCACCCGCCCGGGTTCGAGCAGCAGTGGCGCCGCCAGCGGGCTGACGCGGCCCAGCCGCTGCGTGTCGATCCGCCCGGCGGTGCCGGCCAGCATCGCCTCAAGCCGGTTGAAATCGACCAGCCCGCGCCCCGCCTCGGTGCGGGTGATGCGCAGCAGCAGGTGGTCGGGCTCGTATTTGCGCAAGGTGTCGTAGAGGATGTCGGACGAGAACGTCGCCTGCCGCCCCGACTTGCGCTGCCCCGGGGTGGTGCGCTCGATCAGGCCGGCCACCAGCGCGGTGGCGCGGAAGGTGCGCTTCATCACCGCGTTGCCGGCAAGCCAGGTCTCCAGTCCCGCGCGCAGGCGGGCGGGGTCGAGCAGGCGGGCGGCGTCGGTCACCGGCTCCATCCCCCAGATCAGGGTGGCGTAGTCGGTGGCGACGAAGCCCAGCGGCGCCAGGCCCGCGTCCTCCATCGCGCGGGTCACCAGCAGGCCCAGCGTCTGCTGCGCGTTGCGCCCGGCGAACCCGTACAGGCACAGATGCTCGCGCCCCTCGTGGGGGAAGCTTTCCGCCAGCAGCCGCCCCGGCTCCGGCAGCCGCGAGACCCGCGCCTGAAGCGCCAGCCAGTCGGCGGTGTGGGCGGGCAGACCGGGCCACGCCCGCTCGGCCAGCATCGTCAGGATGCGGCCGGTCAGCACCGTCGAGGCGGCGAACCTGGTGCCGCCGAACACCGCGATCCGGGGCTCGCGCCCGGGGCTGCGGCTGACCTCGACCACCATCTCGCGCAGGCCCTCGTAGCGCACCACCTGCCCGCCGATCAGGAACGTGTCGCCCGGCGTGAGCGAGGCGGCGAAACTTTCCTCGACCTCGCCCAGGGCCGCGCCGCCGGCCTGCCGCCGGTAGCGCACCTTGAGGGTTTCGGTGGCCACGATGGTGCCGATGTTCATGCGGATGCGGGCGCCGGTGCGGGGGTCGCGCAACTGCCAGACCCCGTCGCGGCACACCAGCCGCTGCCAGCGATCATAGGCCCGCAACGCATAGCCGCCGGTGGCCGCGAACTCGAGGCAGGCGTCGAAATCGGCGCGCGACAGGGCGGCGTAGGGGCCGGCGGTGCGCACCTCGGCGAACAGCGCGTCGGCGGTGAAGCCGCCCGCGGCGGCCACGATCAGGATATGCTGGCACAGCACGTCGAGCGGCCCGGCCCCGCGCGCCTCGCCATCCAGGTCGCGCGCGCGCACGGCCGCCAGCGCGGCGTGGCATTCGAGCACCTCGAACCGGTTCGCCGGCACCAGCAGCGCCTTCGAGGGGGCGTTGTAGCGGTGGTTGGCGCGCCCGATCCGCTGCACCAGCCGCTTGACGTTCTTTGGCCCGCCCACCTGGATCACCAGATCGACATCGCCCCAGTCGATGCCCAGATCGAGGCTGCCGGTGCACACCACCCCGCGCAATTCGCCCGCCGCCATTGCCGCCTCGACCTTTGCCCGCGCCTCGCGCGACAGGCTGCCGTGGTGGATCGCTATGGGCAGGCCCGCGTCGTTGGCCATCCACAGGTCGCGGAAGAACAGCTCGGCCTGCGCGCGGGTGTTGTGGAAGATCAGCGTGGTGCGGTGGCGCGCGACCTCGGCCAGTACCTCGGGGATGGCGTGGCGCCCGCCGCCGCCGGCCCAGGGCGGGGGCAGCGCGGTTGGAAGCATCGCGATGTCGGGGGCGGGGCCCGGATCGGCGGTGACGATGGTGCAGGGCTCGGGCGCGCGGGCAAGAAAGCGGGCGATGGCGGCGGGGTCTTCCACCGTGGCCGAAAGCCCGACCCGCCGCAGCCCCGGCGCCAGCCCCGCCAGCCGCGCCAGCGCCAGCACCAACTGGTCGCCGCGCCGGGTTTCGGCCAGCGCGTGGATCTCGTCCACGATCACCCGCTGGAGCCCGGCGAAGATCGCGGGCGCCTCGGGGTAGGACAGCAGCAGCGCCAGGCTTTCGGGGGTGGTCAGCAGGATATGCGGCGGGTCGACCCGCTGGCGCCGCCGCCGCGTGGCCGGCGTGTCGCCGGTGCGGTCCTCGACCCGCACCTCAAGCCCGGCGCCGGCGATCGGCGCCGACAGGTTGCGCGCGATGTCCGCCGTCAGCGCCTTGAGCGGGGACAGGTAAAGCGTGTGCAGCCGTGGCCGCGGATCGGCGGCGAGTTCGGCCAGCGTCGGCAGGAAGCCCGCCATCGTCTTGCCGCCGCCGGTGGGCGCGATCAGCAAGCTGGCCGGCTCGTCCGCGCGGGCCAGCATCTCGGCCTGATGCGGGTGCAGCGCCCAGCCGCGGCCCGCGAACCATCGCGCCAGTGCGGCCGGCAGCTCAGACAGCGCCTTGCCCCTTCACCTTGGCGAAAATACTCACGGCGCGCGGGTTGCCCCGGGCGCGCCGCCGGTGGCGGGCGCCCGGGGCGATCCTCAGCGGTTCGGGCGGATGATGATTTCCACCCGCCGGTTCTGCGCCCGCCCCTCGGCGGTGAGGTTGGTGGCCACCGGCTGCTCTTCCCCGCGCCCGAACGCGGCCACCCGCGAGGGCGAGACGCCGGCGTTGATCAGCACCGCCGCGACAGCGCCGGCGCGCCGCTCGGACAGGTCCTGGTTGTAGGCGGCCGAGCCGGTGTTGTCGGTGTGCCCGACGATCTGGATGGTCGAGTCGGGGTAGGATTGCAGGTTGCCGGCCACCGCGAACAGGTCGTTTCGCAGGTCGGGCCGCACGGCGGCGCTGTCGGTGGCGAACAGGATGTCCTGCGGCATCGTCACCACCAGCGCCGAGCCGGTGTTGGTGACCGTGATGTTGTCGTTGCCGATGGCCCGGCGCAGATCGCGCGCCTGGCGGTCGAGTTCCTGGCCGATGGCGCCGCCCAGCGCCGCGCCGGCGGCGGCGCCGATCAGCACGTTCTCGGCATCGCCCTCGCCGATCTGGGTGCCGGCCAGCGCCCCGGCGATCGCGCCGATGGCGGCCCCGGAGCGGGTGCGCTGCTGTTCCTCGGGGGCAAGCGTGGGGTCGCAGGCGGCCAGCGCGAAGACGGCGACGCCGGCGATGGCAAGCGGGGTTCTGGCGATCATGGTTCTGCCTCGCAATGTTAAAGGGTTATGCCTCTCGTTTGAGTATATCACCACCGCCGGCGGGGGCACAGGCCCCACGTCCGGGCGGCGGAATGTCGCCCACGCCATGCAGGGCCGGAAAAGGGCATCGTCGGTGGCCCGGGCTCAGGCCCCCGGCGCGCCCCCGGCGTCGGCGCGCGCGGCCTCCCAGGCCAGCATCGCGCGCTTGACCGGCAATCCCCAGTGATAGCCGCCCAGCCCGCCCGACTTGCGCAGCGCGCGGTGGCACGGGATCAGCCACGAGACCGGGTTGCGCCCCACCGCCGTGCCCACCGCGCGCACCGCCCGCGGCGCCCCGACGGCGCCCGCGATCTCGGAATAGGTGGTGACATGGCCCGAGGGGATGGCCAGCAGCGCCTCCCACACCTTGATCTGGAACGGCGCGCCGATCAGGTGCAGCGGCGCCCGGCCGGTCGCGAAGGCGCGCGCGGCCAGCGGCGCGACGGCGGCGGCATCCTCGCGAAAGCGCGCCGCCGGCCAGCGCGCGCGCATGTCGGCCAGCGCCGCCTCGCGCCCGGTCTCGGCGGTGAAGGCCAGCCCGCAGATGCCGGCCTCGGTGGCCATCACCAGCGCCTCGCCGAACGGCGACGGGGTGACGGCATGACCGATCTCGAGTCCGCCGCCGGCGCGCGCGTAGTCGCCCGGCCGCATCGCTTCCCACCGCAGGAACAGGTCGTGCAGCCGGCCGGGCCCCGACAGGCCCGCCGCCGCCGCGGTCTCGAGCGTGGTGAAACGCTCGGCCAGCAGCCGCCGTGCATGGCCCAGCGCGAGGTATTCCTGGTAGCGCTTGGGCGAGACGCCGACCCAGCGGCTGAAGGTGCGCTGGAAATGCGCCGGGCTCATGCCCATCCGCGCGGCAAGCTCGGACAACGACAGCCGGCTGTCGGCGGCGTCGATCTCGGCGATGGCGCGGGCGATGACGCCGTAGTGATAGGCGTCGTCGGCGCGCGGGGGGGAATCGGGCGTGTCCATGGCGGCAGTATGCCCGGGCTCCGCGCCGCCGCGCGACCCGGAAACGGCGCAAAGGGCTTGCCCGTGTGCGCCGCGCACGGCAAGAGGGGCGCCATGGCCGATCAGATGGATTATGCCACCCTGCGCGAGGTGTTTGCCCGCTTCGCCGCCGCCGAACCGGCGCCGAAGGGCGAGCTTGCGCATGTCAACGCCTTCACCCTGCTGGTGGCCGTGGCGCTCAGCGCGCAGGCCACCGATGCCGGCGTCAACAAGGCCACGCGGGCCCTGTTCGCGGTGGCCGACACGCCCGAAAAGATGCTCGCGCTGGGCGAGGCCGGGCTGGTCGAGCACATCCGCACCATCGGGCTTTTCCGCAACAAGGCCCGCAACGTGATCGCGCTCAGCCGGCTTCTGGTCGAACGCTTCGGGGGCGAGGTGCCATCCTCGCGCGCCGCGCTGCAATCCCTGCCCGGGGTCGGGCGCAAGACCGCCAATGTGGTGCTGAACATGTGGTGGGGGCACCCGGCGCAGGCGGTCGACACCCACATCTTCCGCCTCGGCAACCGCACCGGCATCTGCCCGGGCCGCGACGTCGTCGCCGTCGAGCGCGCCATCGAGGACAACGTGCCGGTCGAGTTCCAGCGCCACGCCCACCACTGGCTGATCCTGCACGGCCGCTACACCTGCACCGCGCGGCGCCCGAAATGCGGCGCCTGCCTTATCGCCGACCTCTGCCAGTTCGAGGACAAGACCGCATGAAATCCTACCAGGTTGTCGGCATCGGCAACGCCATCGTCGACGTCATCAGCCCCGCCGACGATTCGTATCTCGACCTCATGGGCATCGGCAAGGGCATCATGCAGCTTGTCGAGCGCGAGCGGGGAGAGCTGCTTTACGCCGCGATGAAGGACCGCCGGCAGGTGCCGGGCGGATCGGTGGCCAACACGCTGGCGGGCTGCGGCAACCTCGGGCTTTCCACCGCGTTCATCGGGCGGGTTCACGACGATGCGCTGGGCCGCTTCTACGCCGAGGCCCTGCGCGCCGGCGGCACCGACTTTCCCAACCCGCCGGTGGCCGGGGGCGAACTGCCGACCTCGCGCTCGATGATCTTCGTCTCGCCCGACGGCGAGCGGTCGATGAACACCTACCTCGGGATCTCGGCCGAACTGGGCCCCGACGACGTGGCCGACGCCGTCGCCGGGCGTGCCGAGATCCTGTTTCTCGAGGGCTATCTCTACGACAAGCCCAGGGGCAAGGCGGCGTTCGAGCGCGCGGCGCGGCTCTGCCGCGAGTCCGGCGGACAGGCCGGCATCGCGCTGTCCGACCCGTTCTGCGTCGACCGCCACCGCGGCGATTTCCGCAACCTGGTGCGCGAGCTGGATTTCGTCATCGGCAACGAACACGAGTGGGAATCGCTCTACCAGACCGACCTGTCGGCAGCGCTCGAACAGGCGGCGGCCGAATCGGGGCTGGTGGTATGCACCCGCTCGGGCCACGACGTGGTGGTGGTGCGCGGCGACCAGGAGGCGGTGATCCCGGTCAACCGCATCACCCCGGTCGACGCCACCGGCGCGGGCGACCAGTTCGCGGCAGGCTTCCTCTACGGCCTCGCCACCGGGCGCGACCTGGCCACCTGCGGGCGCATGGGCTGCGTCGCCGCGGCCGAGGTGATCGGCCATTACGGCGCCCGCCCCGAGGCCGACCTGCGCGCGCTGTTCGCCGCCGCCGGCCTCCTCTGAGCGATTCAGGCTTCGTTAACCTTGCCCTGCCAGTCTGGCGCGGCGGTACAGGCGGGGACGCCGATGACCGCCGCGAAGGAAGCCGCCGCGCCCGGCAGCCCCGGGTGCGGCGCACTTTCCCTCGGCCCGGCTTCCTTTGCGTGCAAATATCCCCGGGGGTGCGGGGGCAGGCAGCCCCCGCTTCCGCCGGTGCCGCCCGCGCCTCAGTCGCCCAGCTTGGCGTGGATCTCGGCCAGGTCGATCTCGCCCAGCGGCATCCTGTTGGCGGGGTTCTCGAAATCGTAGCGGAACAGGCGGAAGTCGCGCTTGTAGATCTCGTAGATCAGATGCATCGACAGATCGTCGAAGTAATCCTCGACCGGGTGGGCGCGCCTGGGCCCGTGCCCTTCCGATTCGTTGAACCGCGGCATCGTCGCCAGATCGACCGGGTGGCGCACCGGCGCCCGGTCGAGCACCACCTGCATGCCCTCGTTGAACTTCTCGGTAAAGAAGATGTGGTCGTATCGGCCACCGTTGACGATGAAGGTGGAGATATGGCCGGACATCGCGGACCAGTGGATATCGGGCTCCATCGGGCGGCGCCAGCGGATGGTGTCGCGCGCGAACAGCAGGAAGCGGCGAAAGCTGCGGATCTGGTCGAACTCGCCCTCCACCTCCACCCCGTATTTCTGCACCAGCATCGGCACGAGGTTGCCGCGGTAGCGGCGGCCGTTGCGCTGGGTGCCGCAGATCTTGTCGAAGAACGACGACAGGATGCGGCTGTAGGGGTTGCGCACGCAGGTGAAGGTGAAGGCCGAATGGGTGCGCACGTTGGCGCTGATCGGCCCCTGGCTTTCCTCGCGCGACCATTTGTGCAGCCCGTCGGTGGCATCGTGGATGTCGCCGTCGAAGAAGCGGCCGTGGTCGGAATAGTACATGATCTGGCCGATGGTCGAGCAGGCGCACTTCGGCACCACGCGGTAGACCATCGATTCGCTTTCGGTCATCCAGGTTCCGGGAAAGCCCATCTGCGCGCTCCGTCCGCTCGTTCGCCAGCCTGCTGCGGGCCGTGGCATGGCCTCTGCCCGCACACAAGCAAAAGAACCCTGTCACTTCAATTGCGAAACGCGTTAACTGTCACCGAGTAACCGAAGCGCCGGATTGTCCGCCCGATGGCCAGGATCGCCTACATTCTTCTCTGCCACAAGGATCCGGAGGGGGTAGTTGCCCAGGCCCGCCGGCTGACGGCGGCGGGCGACGCGATGGCGATCCACTTCGACGCCAACGCCCCGCAGGCCGCGTTCGACACCATCGCCCGGCAACTGGCCGACAATCCCGCCGTCACCCTGGTGCGCAGGCGCGAACGCTGCGGCTGGGGCTCGTGGTCGCTGGTGCAGGCGACGCTCAATGCCATGGAGGCGGCGCTGGCGGCGTTCCCCGATGCGAGCCATTTCTACATGCTGTCGGGCGATTGCATGGCGATCAAGTCGGCCGAATACGCCCATGCCTTCCTCGACGCCGAGGATGTGGACTACATCGAAAGTTTCGATTTCTTCCATTCCGACTGGATCAAGACCGGGATCAAGGAAGACCGGCTGGTCTACCGCCACTATTTCAACGAACGCCGGAACAAGCGGCTGTTCTATGCCTCGATGGCGGTGCAGAAACGCCTCGGCCTGCGCCGCCGCATCCCCGCCGACATCGAGATGATGATCGGCTCGCAATGGTGGTGCCTGCGGCGCTCGACGGTCGAGGCGGTGATGGCCTTCACCCGTGACCGGACGGACGTGATGCGGTTTTTCCGCACCACCTGGATCCCGGACGAGACGTTCTTCCAGACGCTGGTGCGCCACCTCGTGCCCGAGCCCGAGATCCGCACCCGCACGCTGACCTTCCTGGTGTTTTCCGACTACGGGATGCCGGCCAACTTCTACAACGACCATTACGACCTGCTGATCAGCCAGGATTACCTGTTCGCGCGCAAGATCTCGCCCGAGGCGACCGAGCTGAAGGAACGGCTGGGGGTGCTTTACGCCAGCAAGGGCATGCGCTTTCACGTCTCGAACGAGGGGCGGCAGTTGTTCCACTTCCTCACCGGGCGGGGCCGGATCGGGCGGCGCTTCGCCCCCCGCTTCTGGGAGACCGAATCGAGCCTCGGGCGCGAACGCGAGCTGATGATCGTCACCTGCAAGAAATGGCACGTCGCCAAGCGGCTGTCCGACCGGGTGCGGCGGGTGACCAACCGCCCGACGCTGCACTACCTGTTCAATGAGGAATCGACGCCGCTGCCCGACCTCGGCGGCATCGAGACGACGCTGGGCAAGCGCGCCCGCCACCGGCGGGCGCTGATGCGGATGCTGTTCGAATACCACCGCACCGACAGCCTGCTGATCTGCATCGACACCAGCAGCCTGGACCTGTTGCAGGATTTCTACGCCGACCGGGCGATGACGCGGCTGCTGGAGGTCGAGTGCAACTTTTCCGACGATTACCTGATCGGGCACGCCCGCCGCGTCGGGCTGGCCGGTGATCTGACCCCGCGCGACACCATCGACCGGCTGATCCCGACGATCCGCAACGATATCCTGCTCGAGGTCGAGCGTATCCGCGACGCGAGTTTCCCCCACCATTACCGCATCCGCGAAGGCGCGAGCGTCGACGAGAACACCATGCCGCTGGCGCAGTTCCTCGGTGTCGCCCCCGAGACCGCGCGCGAGATCGCGGCAACCGAATACCTGTTTGCGGACTGACCCGCCGGAGGAGCCATGGCCTACACCTACGATCCCGAAAACGTCTTCGCCCGCATCCTGCGCGGCGAGATCCCCTGCGACAGGGTTTTCGAAAGCGAGCACGCGCTTGCCTTTCGCGACATCACCCCGCAGGCGCCGCACCATGTGCTGGTGATCCCCAAGGGCCCCTACGTCTGCTACGACCATTTCGCGATCGACGCCTCCGACGCCGAGATCACGGATTTCACCCGCGCCGTGGGCCGGGTGTGCGAGATTCTGGGCATCCGGCCCGGCGAGGGGGGCAACGGCTATCGGCTGATCGCCAATACCGGCACCGACGGCGTGCAGGAGGTGGCGCACATGCATGTCCATATCCTCGGCGGCCGCGTTCTCGGGCGGATGCTCGCCCGGGTCGGCTGAGGGCCGTCGATGTCCCCGGTCCTGCGGGCGGTCGTCCTCAAGCTGTCGTCGGTGGCGACGTTCGTGGTGATGGCGTCGCTGATCAAGGCGGTGGCGCCGCATGTGCCACCGGGCGAGGCGGTGTTCTTCCGTTCGTTCTTCGCGCTGCCGGTAATCCTGGGGTGGCTGGTGCTGCGGGGCGAGCTTTCGACCGGGCTGCGCGCCGCCAACCCGATCAGCCACGTCTGGCGCGGGCTGATCGGGACGATGGCGATGGGGCTGAACTTCGCCGCGCTGGGCCTGCTGCCGCTGCCCGAGGTGACCGCCATCGGCTATGCCGCGCCGCTGCTGACGGTGATCTTCGCGGCGATGTTCCTGGGCGAGCCGGTGCGCGCCTTCCGGCTGACGGCGGTCGGGCTGGGCATGGTGGGGGTGTTGATCGTGCTGTCGCCGCGGCTGACGGCGACCGCGGTCGACAAGGTGTCGACGGCCGAGACGCTGGGCGCGGTGCTGGTGCTGATGGGGGCCGTCTGCGCGGCGCTGGCGCAGGTGTTCATCCGGCTGATGGTGCGGACGGAGCGCACCGCGGCCATCGTCTTCTGGTTTTCGGCCACGGCGACGGTGATGTCGCTGCTGACGATCCCCTTTGGCTGGGTGGTGCCGGCCCCGCGCGAGGCGGTGTTCCTGGTGCTTGCCGGGCTGGTGGGCGGGTTGGGGCAGATCCTGCTGACCTCGGCCTATCGCCATGCCGAGGCCGGGGTGGTGGCGCCGTTCGACTATGCCTCGATGCTGCTGGCGATCGTGATCGGCTATGTGGTGTTCGGCGAGGTGCCGACGCTGACGGTGCTGGGCGGCGCCGCGCTGGTGATCGCGGCCGGCGTGCTGATCATCTGGCGCGAGCGGCAACTGGGGCTCGAGCGCGACCGGCAGGCGCGGGCGCGCACCCCCTCCTAAAGCATGGCGCGCAGAAGTGGGAACCGGTTTTGCGCTTTTCGGAGACGCGAAATCAGAAGGTTGGAGTGGGTCGCGTGAAGGCGGATGAACGCGATCGGCCCTAGTCGGACGAGGTGCCGATATCGTCCACCCGCCGCGACAGCGCCAGCTTGTCCAGTTGCGACATCGGCAGCGCCAGCAACAGGCCGATGCGCCGGTGCAGCATCGCGAACACCTCGGCGAAGCGCAGGGCGCGGGCAACCTCGTCGCCGGTGGCCGCCGCCGGGTCGGGCAGCGACCAGTGCGCCTGTGCCGGCTGGCCCGGCCACACCGGGCAAACCTCGGCCGCGGCGCGGTCGCACACCGTGATCACGAGGTTGAGGGCGGGGGCGTCGGGGGTGGCGAACTCGTCCCAGCTTTTCGAGCGCAGGCCGCTCACGTCGTAGCCCTGCCGGCGCAGCAGCGCGAGCGCCAGCGGATGCGGATTTTCCTTCGGGTGCGAGCCGGCGGAGAAGGCGTGGAAGCGCCCGCCGCCCTCGGCGTTCAGGATCGCTTCGGCCATGATCGAGCGGGCGGAATTGCCGGTGCACAGGAACAGCACGTTGCGGGGGGTCATCGCGGCCTCCGGGTTGCGGCAGGGGCCGGATAGCCGGGTTTCATGACGTGACGGTGACAAAACGTTGCGGCGCGTGCGCAAGAGTGACCGCTGCGGGGTGCGAAAGATGTGTTCGAGTATTATATAAGGGGCCCGGGGCTGCCCCGGGATGCTGCCAGAGGAGAACACGATGAAACGCCATGTCATCGATCAATCCCGTCCCGAACCGACCGGCGCACGGGTGAAGAACTTCGTCGCGATCGACCGCAGGACCGGCGAGGCGCATCCGGCCACCAAGGCGCTTCTGCGCAAGCCCGCTTCCCGCCCCGCCAAGGGCGCGCGCACCGCGCAATATGCCCGGATCGAGCGCGGCAGGACGGCCTGAGCCGGTGCGCCTCGGTCGATGATCGGGGCGCACCGACGTCGGTGCAGTTGCAGATGTTGGCCAGTCGGTGGCTGGCGGGAGAACCTGTGGCTGGCGAGAAAATTCAACGAAATGAATCGCTTGAGTCGGCCCTGCCTGACCCATGCAATTAGTTGATTCTCAACATGAATTCTGTCACTCTGGGCGCAGACTTGGAGGGCGCGATGGCAGATCGTGAGGCGATCGAAGATCTCGTGAGGAAAGTGCTTGCCACCCACGATATCCGGCGGGTTGACGTGGAAGAGTCAGTCAACCGCGACGGCGAGGGTGTGTTGAGCATCAGAATCGTCTATGCCGACGATGATGCATTCACAGGCCCCGCGCTGCTTGATGTAGTTGACGCGCTTTGGGAGCATACACGCAAGAGTGGACCGGACATGATCGTGGTTCCGTCGTTTGTTTCCAGCCATGATTATGAGACCGAAAAGTCCGCTGCTTAGCGTTGGATTGATTGAATCCGCCGAAAAGCGGTTGCGAAACCCGGGTCACGAAGCAGATCTGCGTCGAGCAACAAGTGATATGTATTACGCAATGTTCCATCGTGTCTGCGAGGGGTTGGTGGAGTGCCTTGCTGAATTGGGCGGCGATGCAGCGGCCACGATGGCATGCAATTCGTTGTATCGCTCAGTGGAACATGAAAAACTCACCCGTAAATTCAGATCCAACTAAATCAGTAAGTTTTCCGCTGATGGGAGAAAGTTCGCGCAACTTCTTGTGGCTATGAGAAGCAAGCGGGAGGTGGCGGACTATGCCCCCCTTGCGCGGTTTTCGAAGTCGGAAGTAATGAATGATTTCCTGCAAGTGACGTCAGCACTCGAATCGTTGAAGAACGCGGAACCTCACCGGCATACAGCGTTCTTCTTCTTTGTCGGCCTTCGTGGCAAGCACGGCAGCGAATCCTAGGCCCGCACCAGCTTCTCATAGGCGTCGGAGATTTCGCGGGTCAGTGCGCCGACCTCGAAATTGTAGTCACCGATCTGGCCCACCGGGGTCACCTCGGCGGCCGTGCCGGTCAGCCAGCACTGCTCGAAGCCCTCAAGCTCGTCGGGCAGGATGTGGCGTTCGTGCACCTTCACCTGACGCTCGCCCAGCATCCCGATCACGGTCTGCCGCGTCAGGCCGTTCAGGAAGCAGTCGGGCAGGGGGGTGTGCACCTCGCCATCCTTGACGAAGAAGATGTTGGCGCCCGTCGCCTCGGCGACATAGCCGCGATAGTCGAACATCATCGCGTCGGAACAGCCCTTCGCCTCGGCCGCATGCTTGGACATGGTGCAGATCATGTAGAGGCCGGCGGCCTTGGCATGGCTCGGGATCGTCTCGGGGCTGGGGCGCTTCCATTTCGAGATGTCGAGCTTCGCGCCCCGGGTCTTGGCGTCGCCGTAATAGGCGCCCCATTCCCACGCCGCGATCGCCAGCCGCACCGGGTTGTGGGCGCTGGCAACGCCCATGTCCTGCCCCGCCCCGCGCCAGGCGATGGCGCGCACATAGGCATCCCGGAAATTGTTGGCGGCCAGCACCTCGGCCTTGGCGGCCTCGATCTCGTCCACCGTCCACGGGATCTCGAAGTCGATCATCCGGGCCGAGGCGTGCAACCGCTCGGAATGGGCGCGACCGAGGAAGATGCGCCCGCCATAGGCACGCTCGCCCTCGAACACCGACGAGGCGTAGTGCAGCGCATGGGTCAGGACATGCACGTTGGCGGCGCGCCAATCCACGAGTTTCCCGTCCATCCAGATCTTTCCGTCGCGGTCGTCGTAGGCTCCGGCCATTCGGTATCTCCTTCCCGGATTCGCAAAAGTTGCAGGAATAACGCATTGTTTGGCACAATGTTGCGCCTTTGGTGGAATCCGCTAGCAATTGTCGCTTGGAAAGTCAACAAGGCTGACATAAAATCGGTTGGCAGACGGGATCGTGATCGCGGAGGGGCCATGGCTGAAGGTGGCAGCGCGGGTGGCGGCGAGAACCTGCTGTTCCTGACCGACGACCAGTTGCGCAGGGGGATCGAGGCGATGTTCTTCGCCTATCGCGGCTTCACCGCCGCCCCCGACCGAATCCTGGAAAAACACGGCTATGGCCGTGCCCATCACCGGGCACTGCACTTCATCCGCCGCAGCCCCGGGCTGACGGTGAATGCGCTGCTGACGACACTGGGTGTGACCAAGCAATCGCTCAACCGGGTGCTGCGCACGCTGGTCGAGGATGAACTGGTCGAAAGCCGTGTCGGCGACCGCGACAAGCGTGAGCGGCACCTTTTCCTGACCGAGGCGGGCGCGGCGCTGGAGCGCGAATTGTCGGATGCGCAGCGGGCGCGGATGCGGGCCGCCTACCGGGCCGCCGGCCCCGAGGCGGTGGCCGGGTTCCGGCAGGTGTTGGAGGCGATGATGGAGCCTGATATCAAGGCGGTATTCCAGACCTTGAAGGATTCCGGCCCATGAACGCGGCCCCGGCCCACGACGCCCACCTGCTGATTGTAGACGACGATGAGCGGATCCGCGTCTTGCTTCAGAAGTTTCTGATCCGGAACGGCTTCTTCGTCAGTGCCGCGCGCGACGCGGCGCATGCGCGGCGCATTCTCGAGGGGCTCGACTTCGATCTCGTGGTGCTCGACGTCATGATGCCGGGCGAGGACGGGCTGAGCCTGGCGCGCGCGATCCGCGAAACCCGCGACACGCCGATCCTGCTGCTGACCGCCAAGGGCGAGGCCGACGAGCGCATCGCCGGCCTGGAGGCGGGGGCCGACGACTATCTTGTGAAGCCGTTCGAGCCGAAGGAACTGCTGTTGCGCATCAACGCGGTGCTGCGCCGCACCCCGCCCGCCGCGGTGGCCGAGGCGCGGCCCAAGCTGCTGCTGCTGGGCCGGGTGCGCTACGATGTCGAGCGCGGCGAATTGTGGAACGGCGAGCGGCCGGTGCGCCTGACCGCCACCGAGGCGGCGTTGATGCGCATCTTCGCCGGCAATCCCGGCGAGGCGATAAGCCGCACCCGGCTGGTCGAGAACCTCGGCCGCGACCGCGCGCAGGGCGAACAGGCGCAGGAACGCGCGGTGGACGTGCAGATCACCCGCCTGCGCCGCAAGATAGAGGCCGATCCCAAGCAGCCGCGCTACCTGCAGACGGTGCGCGGGGCGGGCTACATGCTGGTGGCCGACACCTCGGCGAAGTAATCCGCAAGGATGCGGCGATAGATCGCCGTCAGGCTGCGGATATCGGCCACCGCCGCGCGTTCGTCGGTCTGATGCATGGTCTGGCCGACAAGCCCGAACTCGACCACCGGGCAATGGCCGCGCACGAAGCGCGCGTCCGAGGTGCCGCCCGAGGTGGACAGCACCGGCGCAACGCCGGTTTCGGCCTCGACCGCGCGCGCGACCAGGTCCGACAGCGGGCCCGGCGGGGTCAGGAAACTTTCGCCCGAAACCTCGATCTCGAGGCCGAAGCGCACGCCGGACTCGGCACTCACCCGGTCGGCGGCGGCGCGCAGCCACTCGGCCAGGCTGTCGGAGGAATGGGCGTCGTTGAAGCGGATGTTCAGCGTGGCGCGGGCCGTGGCGGGGATCACGTTGGTGGCCGGGTTGCCGGTGTCGATGGTGGTCAGCGCCAGCGTCGAGGGTTCGAAATGCGCGGTGCCGGTGTCGAGGCGGTGCCGCGCCAGCCGGTCCAGCAGCGTCACCAGCGCCGGCAGCGGGTTGCGCGCGTGCTGGGGATAGGCGGAATGGCCCTGGATCCCCTCGGCCGTCAGCCGCGCGATCAACGATCCGCGACGCCCGATCTTGATCATCTCGCCCATCGTCGCGGGGCAGGTCGGCTCGCCCACCACGCAGGCCGACATCGCCTCGCCGTTCGCAGCCATCCAGTCGAGGATCGCGCGGGTGCCGTCGCGGGCCGGCCCCTCTTCGTCGCCGGTGATGGCGAGGATCACGGCACCGTCGGGCGGCGCGGTGGTGACGAGGTCGATCGCCGCCGAAACGAAGGCCGCGACGCCCGATTTCATGTCGGCCGCGCCCCGGCCCCACACCGCGCCGTCGCGGACGGTGCCCGAGAACGGCGGCTCGCGCCAGGCCGCGGCGTCGCCGGGGGGCACGACGTCGGTGTGGCCGTTGAAGCCGAAGCTGCGGGGATGGCCCTTCGGGCCGAAGCGGGCGAAGAGGTTCGCGACCTCGCCGCGGTCGACCCGGGTGCAGGCAAAGCCCGCGTCGGCCAGCAGGCCCTGCAGCAACTCCAGCGCGCCGCCCTCGTCGGGTGTGACCGAGGGGCAGCGGATCAACCGCGAGGTGAGATCGACGGGATCGGGGGCGGTCATGGCGGCTCCTTGCAACTGACGACGGTCTGGCACGGGCGGTGCCGCTGTGCAACGCTGCCGGTCAAGTCACGAGCAGCGCGTGAAAATCTTGTGGCGGGTCGCGACCCATCCGTGCAATATGTCCGAAAGTTGTCCCGAGGCAGGACAGGCAGGATAGCGGCGACGAACCCGGAACACCGGGGCGTGCCGGTGGAAACCGCGGGCGGGGCCCTTCCCGCGCCGGTCTGTCTGTGCTGCCCCGACTTGGAAGGGGTGCGCATGGTCAACGCGACGCGGCTGCCGGTCAACACCAACGCTTCCGCCATGCAGATGGCCGAGACCATCTTCGGCGATGGCGTCAACGTCGTCGGCGCCAGCTATTCCGGCGACAGCCGGTCGGCGGGCATCTACAGCAACGGCGATTCCATCTCGGCCGAGGCCACGCCCGGCGACAGCGGCGTGATCCTGTCCACCGGGCGGGCCACCGATTTCACCAACTCGCGCGGCCAGGCGAACCAGGGCGGATCGGAAACCACCAACACCTCCGGCATCAACAACGATTCCGACTTCAACGCGCTGGCCGGATCCACCACCTACGACGCCGCGATCCTCGACGTCGACATCATCCCCGATGGCGACACGCTGACGTTGCAGTTCGTCTTCGCCTCGGAAGAATATCCCGAGTTCACCGGTTCGCTTTTCAACGACGTCTTCGGGGTGTGGGTGAACGGCTCGCCGGTGCCGCTGGCGGTGGGATCGGGGCTGACCTCGGTCAACAACGTCAACCAGAACGCCAACATCAACCTGTTCAACAGCAACACCAACGACCAGGTGAACACCGAGATGGACGGGTTCACGGCGACGCTGACGCTGAAGATGGGCGTGGTGCCGGGGCAGTTGAACTCGATCCGCATCGGCATCGCCGACGTCAACGATTCGTCCTACGATTCGAACGTGCTGATCGCGGCGGGCAGCGGCCAGACGGCGCTGATCGCGGGCGATGACGCGTTCAACGTCGCGCCCGGTGGCAGCCGCATCGTCGATTTGCTGGACAACGACCAGGGCCCGGGCGGCAGCGTGCTGATGATCACCCACATCAACGGCAAGGAGGTGACGGCCGGCTCGACCGTCACGCTGTCGACGGGCCAGCAGATCACGCTCAACGCCGATGGCACCGTCACACTGGTGGCCGACGCCGATACCGAGACGGTGAATTTCAGCTACACGGTCGCTGCCGGCGGCGGCAACGGCGTGTCGGACACCGCGTTCGTGACGCTCAACTCGGTGCCGTGCTTCGTGGCCGGCACGCTGATCCGCACCGTCGCGGGCGAGGTTCCGGTGGAACGCCTGCGCCCCGGCGACCTTGTGCTGACCCACGACGACGGCCCGCAACCCCTGCGCTGGATCGGCCGGCGTCGGGTGCCGGCCGAGGGCACGCTGGCCCCGATCGAGATCCGCGCCGGCACCTTCGGCGCGCACCGGCGGCTGATGGTGTCGCCGCAGCACCGCATCCTCGTGCGCGACGCGGCGGCGGAACTGCTGTTCGGCGAGGCCGAGGTGCTGGTGGCCGCACGAGACCTCGTGAACGGCGACAGCGTGCGCGTCCGGCCGGGCGGAACGGTGGAATACGTCCACATCCTGTTCGACGCGCACCAGGTGGTGTGGTCGGACGGGCTGGCGAGCGAAAGTTTCCTGCCCGGCCCGCAGACAAGCGGCCTGTTCGAGGCGCGGGTGGTGGCCGAGATCGCCACGCTGTTTCCCGAGATCGACGTCGCCAGCGGGCAGGGCTATGGCCCCGCCGCCCGCCGCACCCTGCGCCGGCACGAGGTGCAGGTGTTGCGCGCCCAGGCGGCGGCCTGACCCGGGATGAGCAGGCACGAGGTCTTTCCGGCGCGGATGGCGGGCGGCTGGTGGGTGCTGGGCCCCGAGGGCGGCACCCCGCCGCCCGCGCCGGCCGAGCCGCTGCTGGTGCGTGGCGCGCTGCTGGCCGAGACGCGGCCCGGCGCGGTCGAGGCCGGCGGTGCATTGATCGACTGGACGGGCGACGGCGGCATGCCGCGGTCGCTGCGGCTGACAATCGGGCGCGGGCAGGTGCGGCTGGTCCATGCCCAGGGCCCGATCCGGCGCGAGGCGTTGCTGGACGGGGTGGTGCCGGCCCCCGGTGCAGCGCTGCGCATCGCCTTTGTCTGGGACGGACCGAACCGCCGCTGGCGCCTCGATCTCGAGGATCTGGCAAGCGGGCGGGCGTGGCGTGCGCGCGGGGTCGATCCCATGCCCCTGCCGGCCGCGGACGCCGCCGCGCTGGTCGCGGGCCCGGCGCCGGCGTTGGCATGGCTTGCGCTGACCGACACCATCGCCCGCGCTGCGGGCACCATGCTGACCCCGGGCAGCGTTGTGCCCACCCCCACCGGGCCGCGCACCATCGGCGCGCTGATGCCGGGCGACACCGTCCTGGCCGATGACGGCGCATTGGTGCTGGATGCGGCGGAAACGGTCGCGATGCCGGCGATCGGCCCGTTCGCGCCGGTGCGGATCGGGGCGAACAGCCTTGGTGCGCGCCACGACCTTGCATTGTGCCCGCGCCAGCGCCTGGTGATCTGCGACCGCGCCGCCGAATACCTGTTCGGCGAGGAAACCGTGACCATCGAGGCGCGCCACCTTGCCGGCCACCCCTCGGTGCGCCTGCATCCGCAGCGCGGGCCGGTCGACTATGTCGCGCTGCGATTCGCGCGGCCGGCGACGATCCGCGTCAACGGCTGCCGCGTGGCGGCATCGGGCCCCGATGGCTGGCGGACGCCGGGCCGGCTGTTGCGCGGGTTCGAGGCGCAGGCCCTGGTCGGTGCGCTGCAACGCGCGGTCGGCGGGCACGCCGCCTGAGGCCGCGCCGCTCAGGCTTCGGGAAAGACCGGCGTCGCCTGGGCCACGATCACCGCGTTTTCGGCCAGCGCCCGGTCCATCAGCGCGCGTTCGTCGGCTGCGATCTCGGCACCGGCGGCAAGCTGTTCGTCCAGCGTGCCGTAGCCGGTGACGTCGAGCGGCGCCAACCCCGCCTGGCGCAGGACCGCGACAGTCTCGCGCACCGCCTCGGCCTCGTTGATGCCGGCGGCGTAGCACAGCAGCCCCGCGCCGGTGGCGCCGTCGGGCAGCCCGTCATCGGGCGCGCGGCCGACCTCGACCAGAAGCGTGAAGACCGCCGGCCCCACGGGCTTTCGTTCGACCATTCCATGTCCTCCGGCCGCCACGCGCAAAACTCTTTCAAAGAGTTTTGCAAGGTTTTTTGAAAAAACCTTGGCCGCTCAATCGCGCAGCAGTTCGTTGATCGAGGTCTTGGCGCGGGTTTTCGCGTCGACCCTCTTCACGATCACCGCGCAATAGAGG
>Ga0209024_1000107_pt1 | contig 162425 bp, 138 predicted proteins | sample AutmiccommunBRH5_FD_187380 | JGI IMG/M metagenome (GOLD analysis project Ga0209024, IMG submission 187380) | Deep subsurface microbial communities from Mt. Terri, Switzerland - Autotrophic microbial communities BRH/5 (SPAdes) (version 2) | ecosystem: Environmental > Aquatic > Deep subsurface >...
TGCGCGCGACTCATGCGCTTGCAACGGTAGTCACCGCGCACAATCTCTACCTTGCAAATACCACAGCCACCGCCCCGGCACCCCACCGGGATGCCCTTGCGGCCCAACCGCTCCATGCCCTTGAGCACCGTGCTCTCGGCCCCGCAGCTGTAGCTCTCCCCGCTGTCGAGGAGGGTTATTCGAAATTTTTCCAGGCCGGTGTTAATTGGTCCACCGCCCTAGATACGTTTGAATAGCGCGCTGCGCTGGGCTGTTGCAGCACCATCCGCGGCTGTAAGAAAACGTTCCATATGAATATCCCGCTCGAACAGACGCCCCTGCATCAATGCAGTTACCGCGGCATCAATCATCGGTGGTGGCCCACACAGATACGCCTTGTGGCCAGCAAACTTGCCAGCGAAATGCGCTACCGCCGCCTCGTGAACAAAGCCCTTGAAACCCTGCCAGTTATCCTCCGGCAGGGGCTCGTTGAGGGCCGGGATATAGGTAAAGTTGACGTGCTGCGACGCCAGTTGCGCAAACCGTTCGCGGTGGTACAACTCGGCGAGATTGCGCGCGCCCTGAAACAGGTAAATGTTACGGTTGTCGCCCTGTTCTAGCATATCCATCACCATTGACTGCGGGCTAGACAGGCCAGAACCCCCAGCAATAAAAACAACATCGCCCGGGTCGGATTTGCGCACAAAAAATTGCCCGTAGGGACCCGACAGGGCCAGCACATCACCCTGCTTCAGGGTTTCGTGAACAAACGTAGTGGCGGCCCCGCCGGGAACCAGTCGCACGTGCAGTTCAAGTAGCCGCTTCTCGCTGGGGGGATTGGCGATGGAGAACGCGCGGGAACCCTCAATCCCGGGCAGTGTAAGGTTAATATACTGGCCCGCCTGAAAATCCATATCCCGGTCGAGTTGCAGAACCAATCCTTTGATAGTCGGCGACAGCGGCTCCAGCGTGATCACAGTGGCGGTAAAATCCCGCACCGGCAGCCCCAGAAAATCGGGATCCACATCGATATCCGCTTCGATAGTGACGTCGGTATGCGGAATCGCGCAGCACGCCAGTATTTTACCTTCTTCGCGCTCCACATCCATCAGGGCGAAGGACGACGCGATGCCGATATCAACCTCACCTTCCAGCAACTGCACCTTGCAGGTGGCGCAGGTTCCGTGCCCGCAGGCAAATGGCAACCACACACCCTGGCGCAGCGCCGCAGCGAGGATAGTTTGCCCCTCTCCCACCGTAATAATGTCGCCGGTGGGCTCGATGGTGACCTGATAACTCATACGGTGATACGCTCCTTCTCCGCGGCCGTCATCGACGACTTATGCGGTTACTCCAAATCCCGGCGCTAAATGCCCAGGTCGTTATGCAAAGCCACAACCTGCTTTACCGCACGCTCGCCCAGACCGGCACTCAGAGCCTCGCCAAACTGCTCGGCCGCCTCCGTCGCCAGCGGCATCCACTTATCCTTCCACGACGCCAGTACTTCAAAATTGCCAGGCTGCGTCAACGCCATGTCAACCACGGCTTTGGCCCAGCGCGAGTGCCGCTCCGCATCGCGCAACTGGGCCTGACACAGCAGATCGAGCAACATATCGTTATTTTCCCGGGCGAGGCGCGACAACCCACCCAACACAACCGCGTTGATAATCGGCTTGACGATCAAGCTGGTGCTAAAAAAACTTTCGCCCCAATCGTAACTGGCAAGCGCGTTTTCAATCAGTTTGCGCAAGCCCTGCCACGCCGGATCGTTCTCCCACGTCTGACGCTCGGACGTGCCAAATACAAATCCTCTGGCATTCCAGCCATCGGCAAGCTCCTGGGTGCGATAGGCCGTATGACTCAGCCAGCGCAGCGAATCCCCCGCCTGAAAACAGGCGCAGTTGGTAATCGTGCTGGCGGGTGCAATCTGGTGTAAATAGGCCGATGCCATTTGTACGCCGTGAAACAGGTATCGGACAGGCGCGTAGAACCGCTCGAGGCTTTTTACCCAGTCGACATCCAACATCTGATCGTGTCCGCGCTCGTTAAACTGGTCAAACAGACCGCGTACATAGGTTTCCTGCCCGTCCTGCAATAGATTGTAGCTGCGATACACCAACTCATCCGGATCGCGAAAGGCATTCCAGTCGCCATGTCGCAGCAGACCATCGGCCCGATAGCGTTTGTACCACTGACTCATCGGCACATCGCCGCCAATTTCGTGACGCCAGTTACCCTCTCCCATCTGCGTGTGCAAATTGGTGGAAACCACCTCGTATTCGCTCGGCTTACGCCGATTTTTTGCCAGGTGTGACCAGGTTTTGAGTGGTTTGAGTATCTCTGTATTTTCATTCATGACCAGTGTTTTCCCTCAAGTTGCACTACAGATGCCTGGTAAAATAAAACCGCACATGATCCGAATCCCCCTCGATCTTGCCGGAAAAAGAGGCCAGATTTATTTCCAGCTCGCGCATTTCAAAGTCGCGCCCGATCATTTCTTCCAGGGTCTCCCGGCGCAGAATCAACTCATCGTCCGTTTGTATACGAACGTAAGCGACCTTATCCTCGATTTGAATATCTTTGCCGGGATTGTCCGCAATCGCCGCTTCACACACAGCGGTCGCTATGTCCCCGGCGCGTACTACCGGTCCCACCTTGTTGTTCAGGTGGGCATTGTTGATTTCTGTCATTTCATACTCCAGCCAAATGCGGCGCGTGCGCCATTGTTAAATCGCAGATTCCAGCCCCTCAACTGTGGGCCCGCAGCGGCTCTACGCCCGCCACATCCACATAGATGTCCTCGCCCTGCAGCTTGACCGGATACTCCGCTAGACACACATCGGTCGGGTTGACGCCCCGGCCGGTGCCCACGTCGAACTGCCAAAGATGCGCGCGACAGGTCAGCACCTTGCCGTCGAACTCGCCCTCGACCAGTTCAATTTCCTGGTGCGGACACATACCCTGGTAGGCCTTGAAGTCACCACCCGCAACAGCCACGATCAGTACCGTCACCCCGTCACTGGTTTCAAAGGACTCCATTTCCCCCTCCCAAACATCATCCACCGCGCAAATTTTTTCAAACGCCATTTCCACCCCGCTCAAATTATTGCAACACCAACAAATCAGTCGTCCAGAAAAATAATATCCAGTGTTTCCGTAGGACGCAGTTGCGCTTCAACTATTGTCATGGTGCGCGGAAACAACGCCTGATCCGCATGGCGACGGACGCGCATCACTTTCCCTGGCTGTGGCGCTACGCGCCGATTAACAGAGTGATGGGCACATTTTTCGGCCACCTGATCCATGGTATCCCCGTCGTCCACCGCCACCAGGTTCAGCACAAAATCCCCCTCAAAATTCGAATGTATCGGAAATAACGCCACTATTTGACCCTCCACTCCCAGGGGCGTACACCCCGAGTCCTTGTTATGCCACTTTAGATTTAAATTTTTCAGCCCAGGCGTAGCCGTGCGCGTCATCGCCCCTCTCGCCCGGTTGTAGTCCCATATATGCGAGCGCACCGTGCAGATCCATGGGCTGTATGTCTCCCGCCAGGAAACGATCAACCACACTCATATGATGTTGATAGCGCACTGGATCGGTTTTAAAACACCACAAATCTACCTCGGAGCCGAAGTGATAGAGCCTGCCTTCGTGCTCGTATTGATAATCTTTTACGTTCCAGTCATCGCCGGGAATGCCGACAATAGGTAACTGACACATATTGCACACGGTGGGCAACGTTTCCGGCAGGGTCAACTCCATGCGCCCGGCGTTGATATTGTCCGTAATCACGTCCCAGCAACGACCCCAGCGCCGGTTCCAGCCCGGATATTTTTCTTCGAGCCAGGCGCGCTCCTCCGGCGAAACACCCGCCGCCGGGTTCCACCACACGGTCGGTCGCCAGTACCACACCCCCATATGCATACCGTGATGGGTAATGCTGATATCGTTGATAAAAGTGTCCCAGTACCAGGGCAAATCGAGACCGAGATCGAGTAACTGCCGCTCAAACTGCGCGACTATCCACTCCTGCATAAATTCTTTGAACGACTGCTTCCGATGAGCCAGGGGTGTGTAGTAATCCATGGCCGGGCCGGTCAACACGGAAAACAATTTCCAGGAACGCCAGATCGCCACATCCACCAGTTTTTGCGCTTCCTCTTTCAGCCCGTTGGCGATCATAATTTCCAGATTGGGGCCGCCCTGTTGGGCGTGACGGGATTCATCGGTTTGAATCGACGAAATCAGGCTGGCAAATGTATGGTCTCCGTTGTCAGCGGCATCCGCCGCCAACCCCAGAAACTGCATGTTGGTAAAACCGGTTTCAAACGCGAAAGTCAGCATGATCGACACCGCGAGGGAATCACGCGCCATCATAATGTCGTCGAAGGTATGACGCGCGGCAATCGCGGCCCACTCGTTGGTGTGCATCGCCTTGTGCGCCCAATCCCACTGCCGACTGCGCTTGGTATTGGCGTGGGGAAAGAACAGCTGCAACTGGCCGTGGCGAACCTCGTCCAGCATGCCAAACACGGCCATATTGCGGTTGCCCGGAGCCTTGGCGAAGCGGGCCATACGGGCTTCGGCCGTGCTGGCCGCGTATTCGTTGACGGCGATGGCACCGTAGTGCTGCTGCATGGTCGACACCCAGCCCGGATCGGCCCGATCCACAAAGGCGTCCCGTTCCAGCGCCGCTTTGACCGAATAAGCGCCGGCATCTTTCTCGCGCTGGGTGCGCACGTACTCGTCGTAAGAGACCTTGTAGGGCTCATCGTAATTTTCCCATACGTCCATGGGCACACCGCGACAACCGGACATTTCTTCCGGAAAAATCGCCTCTTCACTGACGTAGGTCGGTGTCCAGTTTGTTTGCCTGGTTAACGCGTACCACTGTTCGCGCTTCATTAATGCCATGGGTGCCTCCTAGGGTCTAATTAACGTCTTGACCACACCGTCCGCTTTATCAGCGAATGTGGCAAATGCCTGATCAATATTCGTGAGTGAAAATTCGTGGGTAAAATATTCGTCCGGGTTGACGACACCGCGATCGAGCATTCTTAGGCAGCCCCACATATAAGGCTGCACATTGGCAAACCCGTGCATATGCAGGGTAATGTCCCTGAGAAAACTGTCCGCCAGCGGCAGCGTAAAGTCTGCATCCGTAAATACGCCGAGGGCCGCGATCACGCCGCCGGGACGCACGATATCGATCGCCAGACGCAATGTTTCGCGAAATCCGACCATTTCAATCACCTTGTCGAAGCCGATTCCACCGGTGATTTCCATGGCCCGCGCCAGGGGCTCGGATGTAGCTGCGGTGTCGACAACATCGGCGCCCTTGGCGGCGGCCAGCGCCAAACGATAAGCGACCGGGTCGAACACTGTAACCGGTATGTTACCCCGCCCGAGCAGAATATCGAGGGTCATCAGCCCGGTGGGACCCGCGCCAATAATGGCGACTGTCTCCCCGGGTTTCACGTCCGCCAACTGATTGGCGATATAAGCGGTGGGCAAGTTACAGGACAGTGTCAGCGCGGACTGATCGGAGATAGTACCCGGTAAGCGCAGCGTGTGGGCATCGGCGTGGGGCAGCACCATAGCGTCGGCATGGGTTCCATTAAGATTGCCAAAGGGTACGCCGAACCCGTACACCGCCTTATTGGTAGTCTGGCAGTGCGCCGTTTGACCCACCTCGCACATGTAGCAATCGCCACAGGAGCAGGAATAAGCCATGGTCACACGATCACCCTTTTTCAACCGACTGACCGCGCTGCCCACCTGCACCACGCGACCGCACAGCTCGTGACCGGTCTGGGACTTGCCGTGATCCATAAAGGCATCCAGCGCACCGCGATACATGTGCAGATCGGATCCGCAAAGGGAGGTCGCCAGCACCTCGACCAGCACGCCGTGATCAACATTTAGTACCGCGTCGGCGACCTGCGTACAGTGGATGTCCCGCGCGCCAAAATAGACACTTGCCTTCACAGTTTCACCTCAATACTGCCCGGGAATCCGACGCCGTCAGCAGGCCAGGTTCGCCACACATGCGCTCAAACACCTGCATTACCGATACCCATCGCCCCAGGCGTGTCGAATCTGATGACGGATTTATGTCCCACCCCCAGTTCTTTAAGAGTTTTTTCTGGCACTGGTTCAAACGCCGCGCCATCCACCTTCCACTGCACACCGGACCAGTCAATGGTCGTAAAATCCGGGTGGGCACCAAATGATTCCGGCATCACTTTGTGCAAAAACTCCGCGAACGGCAAATCCGGCGACAGCACCAATGCCTGGGGTGCAGCGTACAGCATGTGATGATCCCACCCTATGTGCACAATATAGTTGCCACCATAATTTTCGACGCGATCTTTGACCTCGCCGATGTATCCTTCGTGCAATGGTTTTACCGCCATACCCAAACTCTCCAACACTACATTTATTTTGAGCGGACCTGGTGAAGTACCGCCCTCGCATTAATCTGATCCGATCTGATCAGGCTACGCCCTTCCACTGTTTCCAGCGCTGCATATCGTTCGAGTCCTTCATGTCCGCGTTATCCGCGCCGACATTAAACTGGTAGTAATCCGCAAGTATGTCGCTCACCTCCGGCCCACCGCAGTTACCCTGGAAAATCTGATGCACCGGCAACCAGGCCTGCACAAACTTTTCCGGCTCATCGTCAAAAATATCTTTGCACCCATCGGAACAGAAATTATAGTGCTCGCCCTTGTAGTCGCTGGCACGATAGGTGGTCATGGTCGGGTCGTCCTGCTCGGTAAAGACCGCTGGAATCTGGCAGGTTTGGCATAGCATTGGCAATCCAGGAAAGAAAAACCGTTCGCCTTTTTCCTCAAGCTGGCGCGCGTACTCCCAGCGCGGACGATAGTATTTGTCAAAAGTCTCAGGATACTTTTCGCTGAGCCAATCCATCTCCTTATCTGTCGGAATCCAGGTCTGAAACGCCGTGGCAAAACCGTGGGTATAGAAAGTCCACCACAATTGATGGGAAATATGTTGTTTTTCGATTTTACTTTGCTCGGAATACTTGGGTGGCTTGATGCCGTAGCGAGCCAGGTCCTTAAACAACGCGCCACCGCCTTCCTCGAAATACACCTCCCATGCCTCTTGCCAGGACATAACTTTGTTGGGCAGCATATAGTCCATCATTGTCGACACAATCGACAATAAACGATTACCGCGCCAGAACCATTTATCAATCCATTTTTGCACGATGGGTACATTATCCTCGTGCTGCTCGAGGATAAATTTGATCACCTCGAGACCCAGGGTCATATGGCGCGCTTCATCCGATTGCGCACTGAACCCGAACGTTACAGTGGCCATATCGCCGTTGTAAGCTGCGCCGGACATAAAGGGCACAAACAACAAACTGGTCAGCACATATTCAAACGAAAAACTTACCGCCACCAGAAATTCGAATGGCCCCGCCGTGCGCGCGTCTTCGAAAAACGATTTCGGCACCGATAGATACCACACTCGATCGTGCATGTGGGCCGGCGAGTGCAGCCCATCGAAAAATTTATTGTAGTGACTCATGGCATGCACTTGCGTTTGTACATGCCGCAGCTCATCGATGGATTGCATTTGCGACGCGACCCGCGCGCCAACACCACCAAACTGTCGACCAACATGGGCAAAGCCCTGGTAGGCCTGATATTCGAGCGGCGTTACTGCTGTGAGAAACAATTTCACTACGTTCACGTAGCGCGGATCTGAAATATTCAGGTGTCCATTATTCTGGGCAAACGCATCAAAAATAGCGTACAGCTTCTTCTCTTTTTCAGCCTGGTATTTCCAGTAGGAGTCCATGGTCATACGAAATGGATCTTCCCACTTATCCCAATCGACGATCTTGATACCCTCGAACTCTTCGTAAGGAAATGCCTCTTTGCGATCTTGGTAAGAAAAATCCCAGTCGAGATCGCGAGTCAGCAAACGATACTTGTCTTTGATATTAAGTTTTTTGGCGGTCATTTCTTGGCCCTCGAATTAACTTTTCCAGAACAAATGGAAATATTCTTCGTCTTCATCCACGTTACCCGCAAGACTGATAAGGCTCAGTTGCAGCTCCTGAACATCCCAATCGCGACCCAGCTTTTCTTCCACGGTGGCACGCTTTAACATCAATGCCCCTTCACATTCCACGCGGGTCATGGCCGGCTGATGAATAACCACCGCCTGTGGGTTATCTTCTTCCAGCGCAGCGATAATGTACCGGGCATCATCGGTATCCTGTAACGCGATATAAACTTTTGACATAGAGTTATCCTTTTAATTCGAAAGATAGCGCCATTGTTACTTGAACAAACCGGCTCGCTCCAGTCGTGCATCGAGTACCGCCAGTGACTGCGCCATAGCCTCTGCACCGAGCATGGCGTCGGCAACGGGTGTCCACGCCAGGACCGCCTTGTCGCGCCAGTGCGTGACCCAGGTCTCTAGCTGCGCTTTATTTTCCGGCGATTCCGCGACCACTGTCTTGAGAACACTGTCCAGCCAGCGGGATATATCCTTGTACCAGACACGCATAAACTCGGTTAACAGGCCAAGGTCCTGTCCGTTATTCTGATTCAGCCATTGATCAAACTGGCTGTAATACAGATCGCACATCAGGTTATCGGAAACAAAATTCTGCGCCACGGCCACTTCAAACCAGTCGGCAACCACCAGCGTCTCCTCACAGTAGGCGCGCACCCCCTGCCAGACCGGCTCATTTATCCAATAGCCTTTGGCCTGCGCCAACGACGTGCCGGTATTTCCATCCAGCACCAGGCCAATACGGGATAGATATTGAGCAATCCCGAGGCGATCCATCCCCGCAAACATAAATGCCTGGGTGAGGGTAGTGCCGTAGCCGTAAGCGGAGGCGTTGACATTGTTTAGATTGGCCGTGTGCTCCACGTGGCGCAGGGGCAGTAAATATCTGATCAATTGAGTTTTGACGTCTTCCGTGAGATGACTGACCAGATCGCGCTGCTCGAAGAAGCCGTAGTTCGATTCTGCAGTTTCCTGCATTTTTGCCCGGGCCTGCACGTAGGACCCATAGTAGTACTGGCGCGGGTCGTGCACATCGTACCAGTCCCGCATCACAATCGCGGTGCGCCGTACATCGTTCAATTCGTACTGGGGTTGCCACAACGGACGATAGTGAAAATTGGCCGATGGTTGCAAATCGTAGGACGCTTCCTGATATCGTGACGCCGGTTTGTCGCCGAAACGACGCTCGATATTGGCGAACGTGTTACGTACCGGCTGCAGGGCCGTGGTTTTAATTTCAATGGACATATGTAGTTGTCGCCCCTGATCAATGAATTTTTAGTCCTGCTCGGCATCCTTCCCATAACGCCACCTGGCTGCTTCGCTCTCAACTAACTGACACTGCTCCGCGCTCATCTCGATCACGTCGTTGGCCTCACAAAACTCTGCGTACGCAGCCACCGGCAATATCAGTTCAACAAACAGTGTGGGATCGCCAATAGCGAAATTAAATTCCACGAATTTATTGTCGATCACGCGGCGTACCGCAACGTATTTTTTTAACGCGTCGGTAGCACTCACCGGTAAACATCCAAATCAGTTACCACACAGGTTTCTTTCTGAGTCCACTCATTCATGCACCTTATGTGCCAAAAATTTATTACCACTCTCAGACCCGGAAACGGCAACCATAACCCTTTGTTTATATTGACCATAACGGCAACTGAACCAGTTGACCCTTGCCTCTGTGTCTAGCCACCTATAAACAAAATTATGTAATGATCATAAATTGGAGTCATTCTTAACTATTTTTTACGATATGATGATAAAGTTCTGCTAGCCGAATTGAAGTGTTCCCATTCTCCAATAGGTGTTTCCCCATCATGACTCCCATCTCCTACCCCGAAAACATTGATCTCGCGTCGCAAATCGAATTTGACAGCGCAGGGGGAAAGATCTGGCTGGATCAACAACGCATGACCTTGTTTTCCCTCACTGCACTGGCACAGCTGCGGGGAGAACTTATCGAAACCATAGGCCGCGAAAGGGCCAAGGGATTTTTTATCAGGCAAGGTTACAAAATGGGAATGGCCGACGCGCAAATAGCCAAACAACTGCGCAAAGGTAGCAAAGAAGACGGTTTTCTTGCCGGCCCTCAGTTACACGCCCTGCGCGGCATGGTCAAAGTAGAGGTTATTGAACTGGAGATCGGCGAGGATACATTCCACGGCGTTATCGACTGGATTGATTCCTACGAAGTGGAAATCAGTCTGCAGCAATCGGAACCGGAAAATGAACCGGTGTGCTGGAATCTAATTGGCTATGCCTGTGGCTACAGCTCTATGTTCATGGAACGTCCGATTTTTTTTCAGGAGGTCGAGTGCGTGGGCTGCGGCGACCACCGTTGTCGTATTATCGGTAAGCCGGCCGAAGACTGGCCAAATCACGATGAATTTAAAAAATTCTTCGCGCCAGACAGTATTATTGAGGAGTTACAGCAATTGCGTTCCGAAGTCGATGTATTGCGCAGTAATATCGATGAGACCGCAACCATGACCGAGGTCATTGGACGCTCCAAATCGTTCCGCCATGCGCTAAACATGGTGACCAAGGTTTCGGACAGCAAGGTATCGGTACTGCTGCTGGGGGAAACCGGGGTCGGCAAGGAGGTGATGGCGCGCACGCTGCACAAGTACAGCGATCGTCGCGACCAGCCTTTCGTTGCCATCAACTGTGCTGCCATTCCACCCGACCTGATTGAGTCCGAGCTATTCGGCGCGGAAAAGGGTGCCTTCACTGGCGCCACGCAAACGCGCATCGGTAAGTTTGAGCGCGCCCACGGTGGTACCATTTTTCTCGACGAGGTGGTGGAACTGCCACCGCGCGCGCAGGCCACACTGTTGCGGGTTCTGCAGGAAGGAGAATTCGAGCGCCTCGGCGACAATAAGACTCGCACGGTGGACGTGCGGCTGATTGCCGCCACCAACGAAAACCTGCAACTGGCGGTGGAGGAACATCGCTTTCGCGAAGATCTGTATTATCGACTCAACGCCTACCCGGTCTCGGTGCCACCCTTGCGGGAGCGCAAGGAAGATATCCCGCTGTTTATCGACTATTTTTCCACCAAATTTCAGGCGCTTTACAACAAACGCGTGCTGGGTTTTTCCGACCGGGCGATGGAAACACTGCTCAACCACCCCTGGCCCGGCAATATTCGCGAACTCAAGAATATTATTGAGCGCAGTGTGATTTTGGTGGAACCGCACCGGGTTATCGGCATCGAGCATATTTTCCCGAATACCAACTATGCGCCACCAAAAAGAAACGGCGCCAGCGAAGCGCTTACTGCACAGGCTCCCGACCCGGTGCAAACCGACTCAGACAGTAGCGCGGTATTGGCCTCACTGCTCGACTCCGGGGTAAACTTCGACACGCTGGAATCGCAGTTAATTGCGGCAGCGCTGGAAAAAGCCAGCGGCAATGTTTCCAAAGCGGCGCGGCTGGTGGGCCTCAGCCGACCAGCTTTTGCCTATCGCCTGAAAAAGTCGAAAGAAGATAAACCCTGACGCATTTTGGCGTATTGCGTGCCAGCGCAAGGGTCGCGGAAAACTACCGATTTAAGCCTGCCCCTCTTTAAAGAAGTCCGCGACCAGGCGATTAAAACGCGCATTGTGTTCGATCTGTGTCCAGTGCCCGCAACAGCCAAATATATGCAATTGCGCATTTTTGATCAGTTCAAACATTTTCTTTGAGGTAATGGGTGGCACGACAATATCTTCCCGTCCGTGAATCAACAACGTCGGTTGCTGAATTTTTTTAATGTCTTCCTCGGGACTGGCCAACGCGGAAATCCAGCGCTGGCGCGGCGCCGGAAACATGCTGCTGAAGGCTTCCTGAAAGCCGGGCTGAATACTCGCCTTGTAGCGCAACTCGGCCAGTTCGTCGGTAATCAGATCGTTGTTGTAGGCAAAGATATCCAGCAGTTTGCGCATATTTTCTACCGACGGCTCGTAACCCCAGGCGGCATCCAGTCCCGGCGTCAACTCGAACTCGACCCCGGCGGCCCCCATCAGTACCAGACGCTTGACCCGCTCGGGGTGGCGGATGGTCAACGCCACGGAGAGCGCACCGCCGTAGGAGTTACCCACCAGATTGGTTTGCTCGATACCCAGCGCGTCCATCAGGTCGATGGCGTGCTGCACCCAGGTATCCATGTTGTACTGGACCCCAGCGGGGCGGTCGGTATAACCAAAGCCCACCATATCCGGTGCGATCACCCGGAAATCTTTCGCCAGCTCCGGTATCACCAGACGCCAGTTGGCCCAGGCGGTAACACCCGCCCCGGAACCGTGTATCAGAAACACCGATTCGCCAGAACCCACATCGTGGTAATTGGTATTAAACGCGCCGGTTTTGATCGACAAACCGAGTTCCGGGTTCTGTGTACTCATTATGCTTTCTCCAATGTGGTGTACGTGATTGGGTTTACTGCACGCTGTCGGGCAGACCCATCAGGCAAGTTTAAATTCCGCAGCAAGGCGCTGATAGGAAAGTTTCCTTGGGGCAAACGAATGGGTGACGTTAACCACCATCACTTCGTCTACGTCGTAGGTAGCGGCGATACGGCGCAAGCGCTCAGCGCATTCTTCGGGGTCACCAAGTACCATGGTATCGAGGGTTTCCTGGTAGTAGGCGCGATCGGAGGGCGACAATTTGTCCCTTCGCCGCAGGGCTTCATTCGGCGCGCATAATGGATCCACCACGCCGTGGCGAAACGCCTGCACTTTCCAGAATACGTAACTGCTGGCAATCCATTCGGCGTGTTCGCGATTGTCGCCACAAATGGCGGCGATCGCAATCATTGCCTGGGGCCGCTCGAATGTGGCGTTGGCACGAAAGGCCGCCCGATAACGGGCGATAATTTCCGTCGGTCGGTCGTGGTTACCGATAAACAGCGCCAGCGCGAACCCCATGCCGAGATGGCCACACAATTTTGCACTGCCATCCGATGAACCGAGCATCCAGAAATCTGGCGCCCCCCCATCCTGCGGGCTGACCAACGCTTCGGCAAAGGGATGGTCCCGGGGCACCTTGTTGGTCAGGTACGCCACCAACTCCTGGGCCTGATGGGGGTAATAGTCCGGGGGAATCGGTTGCCGGGGCGCGGCCAGGGCCTGAGTGAGTATGGGTTTGCCACCCGGCGCCCGCCCGATACCCAGATCGATGCGCCCCGGATAGAAGGCGTTCAGCGCCCGAAATGTTTCCGCCACTTTAAACGGACTGTAGTGGGTCAGCATCACGCCGCCACTGCCTACCCGGATGCGTTCGGTTTTCGCTGCTACCTGACCAATCATAATTTCCGGGCATGGGCTGGCGTAGCCCGGCGTGGCGTGGTGCTCCGCCAGCCAGTAACGGTGATAACCGGCTACATCGCAAGCCTGTGCCAACTCCACGCTGCGGTGTAATCCGGAATACTCCGCACCGTCATCGTGTACCGGGGACTGGTCCAGCACACTGAGTTTAAGGGTTTGGTTCATACTACTGCCTGTTACTCCCCCAGCCCGACCCATTATGGCGGCTTATTACTATTAAAATCAGTAGCGCAGTTTAACAAATAAAAAAGGCAGCGGCGCCAGTGCGCCGCTGCCTGTATGACTAAATATTGTACGGGTGAGTCCGTTCACACCCCATCAAAGGCTATTGATAGTCCCGCAATTGGTCCACATCGAACTGTTCGTCGGTAACACCCGTAGCGCGGTCGTCCCAGTTAGGGGTCATAAAAAGAGTGTTAAAACGTTTGTTGATAGCGTTGTAAACCGTGACATGCCGCCACTGTGCATCGCCATCAAACGGGCGCCAGGAACGACTGTCATCCCAGTTGCGCAATGGATTGCCGCGCGGATCGTAGGTCATATGGTATTGCATGTAGTAATTTTCCTTATCGACCCATGACGTACGCTTGGAGTACATGTATTTACCGGTTTTGTCGGTAATTTCCAGTATCCACACCGGGCGCAATTCCAGCTCCATGGAGATCCACTTACACTGCGATTCAGCCAGCTTGGCGGAATCGTAGACATAGCCCACTTCCGGGGAAGCGAGGACAAAACCTTCACCGACCAGTTTGTAGTCAAATTTATCGATATCGGTCTTGCCCCAATAGGCGCGCCAATCGTCCCAGGTTAATTCCAGACCCGAGGCCAGGGGGTCCTGGGCGTCCGAGCCAGTGAGGACGCGGGTGCGGCGCAGACTGGGGATAAACACCTTAAAGTCGTCGTCTTTGCCGGCCTCAGGATAACGTTGGCGCACGCCGGCCAGACCACGCACATCGTAGGGCTCCGTAAAGAAAATGGCGCCACCTTCGATAAAGCGTTCCTTACCGGGAATATCACCCCTTACCCCTACCGTATTGCGCCCGTGAAACTTCTGCCACCACAGGTCCGCTTTGTACTGGCGATCCAGGGTGCCATCCGGGCTACAGGCATTCATGGCGATGGGCTGAAAAAACAGTGTCTCCGTACCCACCGCGTGGGCCACGTAGCTCCAGTTCAGCTCAAGACCATTTTTAGGGTGTAAAAAGGGTATGGCGTTGGCGGTATCACCATTGATCAAAGTATACGAGCCATCCGGGTTGACCAATTCTCCCTTGTCGTTAGTCAGCGGTTGCACACCCTTGGTCTGCATGGCCTTGGTAGCTGACAGCACGCCTTTGTGCATGTAATAGGTGTTACTGGGGACGATACTGATTTCGTCAAGCCAACCATCGGCGGCCATCATCGCGTCATACATTTCCTTGGGCATGTAATCCGCGAGCCAGGGGTACTGCGCTGCGTTGGCCTTCGATATCTTCAGGCCCGGTTTCAGATCGGCAGGGATATTACCCTTGGCAATCAGATCCTGTGCATCATAACCGCGCAGGGCTTTCCATTCCTTGGCCAGGGCGATGGCTTCCGGTTTAGAAATTGCCGCCACCCATTTGGCGTGATCTGGATTGCCCGATTGCGCGGCAAATGCCTTCCAGTCTTCCAGCGCCTGATTCGAATCTGCCGTCACTGGCGGCGCGAACGACAACACAGCGAGTACGCTGGCCATCATTGATAGTAATTTAATTTTCATTTCACAAACTCCTGTTAACCGTTTTGATGCAAATTAGAATTGGTAGGTGAGAGAAAATTCGACAAAGTCGGAATTTTCGAATACGCCATATGGCGTTGATTCCGGTTCCCCGTCGAAATGCATCCATTCCAGACGCGGCCGCCAGCTGTTGCCAAAGAACTGAAAGTCCACCCGTTGCCGATAGAAATACCCCTGGTTGTCCAGATCCTTAATCAGCAATCCTTCCAGAATCAGGGCCTCGCCCATAATCGGCGCGTTCCACAGGAAGGTGGTGTATTGCTGATTGTCTTCCACTTCCGTAAAGCCGTAGGGTGCCTGGGCCAGTAGTCCCTTATCCGCGTCCTTGGTATAGATATTGAACAACTGGAAGCTGGTAAAAATCGATTTTTGCTGCTTTTCCCAGCCCGGAATCCACAGGGGATAATCAAAGCCCACCATGGTGGAGATCACATCGCTCTCCACAATGGCATTGTCGGGATGCACCACCAGCGCCGGGCTGCCGGTCTCCACCGAGCCATCGAAGGGATTGCGCACGGTGCTGCGGTTAAAGGGCTTGTCGATCTCGTAGGCCACTTCGAGGCGCAGCGCTGGCGACGTGCTTTTCGGCCCAAACGCCATCATATCCCCCAGATCCCGGGCGAAGCTAAAACCCACCATTTTTTGCCGGTAATCGTAGTCCAGATCGAAGTTGACTGTGACCGAGCAACCTACGGTGTTTGGCAAAGGGTTAGTAGGGTCGAAACAAAGACCGCCCGTCAGCGCCGCCAGCGGGCTGTTGGAAAATGGCCCGGCACCGGTCAAGCCACGCAAAAAAGGCAGGTAGCCGCCAGTAGTTGGTCCAAAAGTTCCAACGGGAGCCCAGATAGCCGCCATGGTCGTGGCCAGATCCACCGGCACCACCGCCAGCGCATTGGCCGGATTGTTAAACGCATCGCCAACAACCACATTGGCCCCGGTCAATTTGACCACCGGTAGATCCTGCATGCCGTAAAACAGATTGATGGTCCCCTCGCCACCCAGGGTCTCGAACTTGAGGCGCATGGAGTACTCGGCATCCTTGAAACTGATATTGTCCGGCGTATTTTCGTGCAGGTTGGCGCCCAGTCCCACCAGGCCCAGGCCCGACTTGGGATCGAACAGGCGTGGAAACGGCAGGCCAAAAATACCCCCGGAGGTGGCATCGCTCGGCGTCGGGTTGTTGATAATAAACTTGGAGTGAATCACCTCGGGGACAAAATTAAACTCCAGGGTCGGACGGTGCATACCGAGAGCTTCGAACGGTGTGGCCAGACCCAGTTTTTTCAGATTAAAGTCCGTTGCCAGCATCAGCGCCGGAATACGCAATTCGTCGGAATCCTTGAACGCGAACCGCTCCCTCAGATCCTGGGCGTGCAATACGTCGAGCAGCCGCAAGCCGTCGGATTGCCCCCAGCCGCGTTGAAACTTGCCAAACTTCATGGTGTAGCGACGCAGTGGGTCGCGGTATTTTACCGACAGTTCACGCACCACGTCCTCCGCCTCACCCAGAGTTTTCAACTCGTCCGTGTCGGAACAAAAGGAGCCCATACTGGGGTTACAGCGATCTTCGTGCAGGGTCATGGGCAGGGTGTCGGAGAAGCCCGGCGAAAGCGGGTTGACGATACCAGCCTGCACGTCGAGAGGATCCCAATCCGGCGACCAGTCGCCGCGCAACCAGAAATTGCCGATAAACGTCAGGTTGCGGTTTGGCGTATATGACGACTTGATCTCTGCCAGATAACTGGCGGGGCCATTCTGGTTGCCCTGATCTTCCAGATCGTAAGCCACGGAATAGCCCTGACGCAGGCGACCGTTTAAGGTGAAATTATCAATACCGGTATCGAGTGCGGAAACCGGTAGCGACATCACCCCAACGCTCAGCGCCAACAGCACATACCTGTGTAGTCTTTTCATATCCAACCCCCTTGCTAATCATTAAGTTAATTATCTTTACGGGCTATCCCCACTACGGTCGTTAACGTACGGCCATTCGTTGACGTGCTACTGTATCGCCGTTACCCCACTTTTTCCGGCCCTGTGGTCGCGCCCACAAAGCCCAATTCAGCCATGTTTAGCACTGGTAAATCGTCAAATTTGCCCTGCACCCGCATTTGTTCGAGTTCCAACGCATGGGCCTACTCAGGGCTGCCTTTGGTAAACAATGCCTTGGGTCGGGTCGCGGCGATCGCGGCCGGCACAAACAGCAGCGAACCCAGCATATTCATAAACAGCACCAGTGCCAGCAACATGCCCATTTCCGCCTGAAAGCGCAGAGGCGAGAAAAAAGCCCAGGGCAATAGCGGACCAATCATGGTCACAGCGGTGACAAATATCGCGTTGCCCGCAGTCAACAGGGCGTTGTGAATTGCATCGATAACCGTGCCAACTTTTTGAAACTCTTCCTTGATACGGTCCACCATGTAAATCCCGTAATCCACGCCCAGACCCACGCCCAGTGCTGCCAGGGGCAGCGTGCTGATATTCAGCCCCACGCCCTTATAGGCCATAAAAGCGTAAGTTAGAAAGTTCGCTGTCGCCAAACTGACTAACAGAATCAGCCCGACCATGCCCGATCGGTAATAGAGGATGATGCAAAATGCGATCACAATCGCGATGGCAATCATCGTTTGCGTGTTAGCCCGTCGGATTTCCGTGTTTAAAGCCTCGACAATCCCAACCTGCCCACCGGAATACAAAAAGTCGGCCTTGCTGACCTGTTCTTCTTCAAACTGAAAAAATTCGTCCACCGCCTGGGTCAGGCGCGCGATGGTCGGCACGCTGTGATCCTCCAGGAAGAAGGAAATATTGCCGATTTTCCAGTCTTTGTCGGTGTACGCCGAAAAATCCCCCGGCTCGCCACGGGAACGGAACATATAAATATCGAAACCCACTTCCTCGGTGGAATCGGGAATGATTTCGTAGGACGGATCCCCTTCGTACAACACGGAATTTATCAGCTTGATGACCGGCACCAGGCTTTGTGCGGGACGCGCCTCGGGCACATGCTCGTAGATATAACGATCCAGGGCCTCGGTCTGGTGATACACCGTGGGGTCGAGCATGGTGTTCTCGTCGCCTTCGATGTACACCTGCATCATATCCGTGCCGAGCTGGGAAAAACGTGTATTAATCGAGTCCACATCCACATTAAAGCGCGAATCCGGCCACAAAATGGCGCTACCCTTGGTATCCCCGACCGTAAGATTTTTGGCGTAAAAAGCCCCAAACACCAGCAGCGCCAGGGTCACACCAATCGCCACATATTTGTGGTCCTCAAGCTCCACAATGGTTTTCCATACCTTGGTCAGGAGCTTCGAATGGGCTTTATGAGACTTCGGAGCCGGAATCATGCACAACACCGAAGCCGCAAAAATCAGTGCTGGCGCGATGGAGAGCAGCCAGACGCCACAGATCAGCGCCAGGGACTGGATACTCGGAATCGCCACCAGGCCCAGTACCGCGAAGCCCGCCGCATCGGTAATGATGGCCGCGGTACTGGGTATCAGCAGCCGGCGTAAACTTTTTTCCGTGCAAGTGGTTATATCACCGGGATTGGCTTCCAAGTTTTCCAGCACCCGATTGGTCAACTGCACACCGTGGGACAACACGATCGCAAAAATAAATGCTGGCAGCAGAATCAATAGCGGATCGAGGTTATAGCCGATAAAGCCCATGGCGCCCAACCCCCATAAGGTCGCCACCGACGCGGTGAACATCGGCACAAATACGCCAATCCAGGTGCGAAAATACAGGTACAACACCACCGCCACGATAATCAGCGAGAGCAACAAAATCTTGTACACCGCATCCAGCGATTGATAGATATAGCCCAGCAAAATGGGCCGCCCGACTACGTGCAGTGAAATACTGTCGTCTTCCACCTTGTCGCGAATATCAGTGAAGAATTTCAGCACGCCTTCAAAGTCGGCTTCATCCTTGAAGTCCGCAATAATCATCGCCGACGTTTCGTCATCCGACACCAAAAACCCGCGGAACTGTGCGTTGACCGCGCGCCGGAAATCGGTCATTTCCTCTTCGGTTTGCGGCAGGTTTGGCCACAGGATGGCGTTGATTTCAACGCTGCCGCCGGCACCGGTCACTTTTTTGGTTTTGCGCAGAATCAGCGATTGATTGAGGTGGCGGATACTGTCCGGATGATAATAAGTATCCTCCGCAATCTGTTTGTATTTCTCCAGAAACGCCTGCGAATAAATCGTGCCCTTTTTATTTTTCAGTTCGATCAACGTGGTATTGGCGCCGCCAAACTGCTGTCCAAAGCGCATAAACAATTCGACGTTTTTAGCCCCTTCGGGCAGCATTTCTTCGAGCACTACATTCAGGGACAATCCCTTGAATGCGAAGTAAACGGGAATGCAGGTAATAATTGCCAGGGTCACAAAAACCAGTTTTGAGCGATGTGCGACAAAGCGCGCTAAAGCAGCAATCATTGTGACTTCTCCCAGCGGGAAGAGGTAAGCACCACTCGATCGGAAGTCGCAAGATTAAATGCCAGCGTCAATGACCCACTCGCCAGATCCCCGCGCGCCACCGCTCCGCGGATTCCCGCCAGCCAGAAACTACCGTCCTCCAGCACCGCAACGCCGCCATACCAGCTAAAGGGCAGCGCCACCGAGTCGTCGGCAACCAGCGGAGAGACCACTGTGCCATTAATTTTCACCACCGCCGAGCGTCCCACCGCTATCGCCACATCGTTACCTGCAGAGGAAACCGCGAAAAAGTGCTCCGACGTGCCAGTGGCCAGCGCTTGAATTTGGTATTCAACAACGTGGGGGGATGCGCTTTGGCCGGCTGGCTCTGCCGTTGCGCTTTGGGCAGAAGCGGCTGCCGCTATCGTTCCCTCCGCCACTGCGGACGTCGACAGGGACACAACCGGACTGACCAGATTGATTACGCCGTCCGAACCAACAACCACGTAGCGATCGCCGACTGCGGCAATCGACAGTAACGTACCCCGCGACTCATTAGCCACCAATGACCAATGCTCACCACCATCCTGAGTATGGGCGACCACGCCAAACTCCCCAACCAGGGCAGCTTCGCTTGCACTGCGCACCACGATGCCATGCAGCCGGGGCAAATCCCGGCCCACGTAAGCGTCGAGCCTCTGCGCCGTCCAGCTGATACCGCCGTCGGCCGTATGCAGAATTGTCGATTCATGGCCTACCACCCAACCGTGGTTACGATCGACAAACGCTACATCCCGCAGAAAGGTATTCGCTACGCTGTTCTGCACCTCCCAGTTACGGCCACCATCTTTACTGTGAAAAATAGAGCCGCGATGGCCCACCGCCCAACCGTAATCCGCGTCGACAAAATCCACCCGGCGAATCAATTCGTTGCGCCCCATGTACAAGGCTTCCCAGTTTTCTCCTCCGTCCGTGGTACGCAGCAGTGTGCCGCTGTACCCGGCGATAAACCCGGTACTTTTATCGACGAAATCGACCGCGTAAAGATTGTCCGGCCAGAATCGATGAAAATCTTCGGCCAACACAGCCTCGACGTGGCACAGTGCCAGGATCAAAAGCCATCCTCCACTGACTAGCTTTGCGCAGGCGCTGACAACTGAATTATTCTTCATAAGAACAATGCTTCCCCTTGATCGCACAATCCCGCTTACTGCCCTATTTATAGCGACTCGGCACCGGTATTTGTAAGTGATAGAACCCGCCACGCACGCCGCATAAGTATCCTGAATTATTTTATGCAAACGGGATCATCTTATTTACCTTCGCCATATAGCCGAAGGGTTATAGTCAATATGCGTAGACAGCATAAATAATGCCAAAACAGGGCTTATAAATTAACCTAATGATTTTACAAGGTAATTTTATTCCCAACCAACGTTACACAGGCTCACCAGGAAGCCAGGCATTATGATTTGATCACTATGACAGCAACGATGTGACTATTTGGTAATATCGTCCCCGAGACACACCAATCATAGGCCCACTGCTTCGGTAAACTGTTGCCCAGCCGCAGCGGGAAAACTGGGGCCCTACCCTAGCTGCTGCACCAGAAAGCCTGGCCATATGGTTGTAATAAACCCCGTTGCGATAACGTATGATGAGCGATGGGTTATGGGTTATGGGTTATGGGTTATGGGTTATGGGTTATGGGTTATGGGTTATGGGAACATTTGCGCATACCGAGGCTCCAATTACAGCGCCAGTCAACCATGACGCCGGGCAAGATATTGACGGCCATTTCAGCGACTATTCGGATGGCGTATATGGGAACTTTTCGCACAACACGGTTTTACACTGTCCTTGCAGTGCTCGGGGCGCTGCTGAGCAGCATTGCGCTGGGTGGGGAGGTTGGCTATGCGACAGCTGACGGGACTAACGGCGCTGCTACTGCGGACTCGCAAACCATTCCCCCCGCGAGTCCAGAAAAGCCCGCCAGCGAAGCCCTGCCCCCCTCGATCGACGTAATTGAAAGCGCACAACCAGCACTGGGCAAAGTGGCCGATCTGGACAAATTTTACCAGGCTATTCAGTCCGAGCAGGCACTCAGTCCCTACAACCCTACCCTGTCGGAAAGTTTCTACAACCTGGGTCTGGCATTACAGCACAACCAGCAACACCAGGAAGCGCTGGATACCTTGCGTCGCGCCCTGCACATTATTCGCATCAACAGTGGTATTTACAGCCTCGCGCAATCGCCGGTGCTACGGGCGATTATCGACAGTCACCGCGCCCTGAACCGCGTCGAGGATACCACCGCCGATTACCATCATCTGTTGTGGCTGCATGTCAAAAGCCTGGGCGAACAGGATCCGCGTCTTATTCCGGTGCTGAACGAACTCAGCCACTGGCACCTCAATGCCTACACCCTCGATCCCGATGATTCAGCTTTCGACCACCTGGCCACGTCCCATTCCCTCAACAGCGCCGCCCTCGGTCTTGCCGAAGCCAACGCCACACCCTATGCCAGTCGTATCGAACTGTTGCGCACCTCCGCGCTCACCAGCTTCTTTCTCGCGGGTCACCAGGGGGATGACTGGCGCTCGGCCTACGACTCGCGCTTCCGGTTCAACACGGAACCGTTGAACGCGGGACTCCCCACCCGCGGCGAGGTTCTTACCAGTAGCAGCTATCGCAATGGTCGCGTTGCCTACGAACAAATAATAGCCATTTTGGAACAGCAACCCGCCGCCCCTGTGGAAGAAAAAATCCGCGCCTATACCGAACTGGGGGACTGGTATTTGCTGTTTAACCGCCGTGAAACGGCGTTGGCCACCTACGCGCAGGCCTTGAACCTGGCGCGGCAAATGACGGCGCCGGAAAAAGCGGTCAACCAGTTTTTCTCCGCCCCACAACTACTGCCAGCGATCTGGGTGGATGGTGCGGCAACTGCCGAAGCGGCCAACCCGGGAAATTCCTATGTGGAAGCAAGGCTGGATGTCTCGAAAACCGGCACCCCCAGCAACGTCGAAGTGGTGGGGTCGCTACCGGAAGACGATGTGATCCTGCGGCGCACGGTCAGATCGCGCCTTAAAAAAGCCCGCTTCAGACCGCGTTTTGTGGACGGCGTCGCTACCGACACCCAGGGTATGTTGATTAGAATTCCCGCTCTAAACTAATTGGATTCACAATGTTATTACGTTATCTATGTTTGTTTGCGATTGCAGTGCTGACCCTGGGCGGCTGCCAAAGTGCGTCGCAATCCCAGCCGCAACCGCCCGCCCAGGAGTCCACCGCGTCTGCTCCCGGCGCAACGCCCACGTCATCCTCTGGTAGCGAATCTCCCCCATCGAACACGCAAACTTCTGGCAGCCCGGCGCAAACATCCAACGCAGATGGGGGCGGTACGGCGAGCGCTCCGGGTTCTTCACCATCGTCATCGACAGATGAGCCACTGGCAAGCGAGGCCGAACAGGCAGAAGTGCTGGACGCACAACTGGATGAATCCCTGGCGGTATTCGACGGCATGATTCTGGAACAGGGTGCACAAATCGAGGCGATTCAAAACAGTAGCGGCAGTGACGCAGATGGAGACGGGTACGGCTACGGCGATGGGGACGCCGACGGCGACCAACCTTTAGGCGACCAACCTTTATTTGAAGAGGGCGACCTCAGCGCAGACGGAGCCAACGGCAACCCACCCGCTGAACCGGCGGGCGACGGCAGCGGGGCTGAAGGCGAGTCCACTGGCCGCGGCACCAGCACAGTGCGCGCGGGGGCAGGCACCATGCCCGGTAGCGGCGGCAACATTCCCGAAGATATTCCACGGGGACAGGACGATGATATAGTCGCGCGCCAAATACGCGAGGCGGCCATGCAGGAAAAAGACCCGGTGTTGCGGGAAAAACTCTGGGATGAATACCGTAAATACAAAAATCAGCAGAAGGCAAATTGATGAGAACGGCCCGTTTGTCCTGCCTGTTACCAGTGGCCCTGCTCGCATCGCTAACTTTGCTGGTTGCTTGCGGCGGCCCCAGTGTGAGGTCTACCACCTTTACACCGCTGGATCAGGAAACGGCACAAATCGCCGAGGCTCAGCTTCTCGATGTAGGCGTACTGACGTTTGACCCCGGCCTCGACAACGGGGACGAAGACACGCTGCTGCCAGAGGTGCGCAAGGCCGAGGGGCACTATCTGGCCCGGCAATTAACTGAAACTATTCAAAGCAGCGCCAGCTGGGGCGCGGTGCGCATGATTCCGTCTACCACCACGGTCACCGATGTGTACGTGGCGGGCACCATTTTACAATCCGATGGCGAAACCCTGGAAATTGCCATCTCCGTGTCCGATACCAGCGGTGCGCACTGGTATAAAAAAACCTATAAAGAGCAAGCCAGCAAATACGCCTACGAGCGGCGGCGCAGCCTGCAACGGGATCCGTTTCAGGGCTTGTTCAATCAAATTTCCAACGACTTGCTGGAGTACCGCCGCAAACTTAAAGGCGCCGCCGTGGAAAATCTGAGAACCCTGTCGGCGCTACGTTTCGCGCAGGATTTTTCCCCAGAGACCTACGCCGAACATATTCGCGCCAACCGCAGGGGCATACTGGAGATATCGCGCCTGCCCGCCGCCAACGACCCCACCATGGCCCGCATTCAACGCATGCGGGAGCGGGATTATCTGTATGTGGATACATTGCAGGAATACTACGGCGCGTTTGCCAAGCGTATGGAAAAGCCCTATCAAACCTGGCGCGCGCAAAGTTACGACGAAGTGATCGCCGCGCGGGAACTCAAACGGCAGTCCCTGCTACGCACTGCGGGCGGCATTGCTGCGGTGCTGGCGGGCATTGCCGCGCAAACCAGCGATAATCGCGCCACACGCACCGCCGGCGCGGTCGGTATCGGCACTGGCGCAATGGTGATCAAGAGCGGATTATCCAAGCGCGCCGAAGCGCAAATTCATATCGAGGCCCTGGCCGAACTCGGCCAGTCCCTGGAAGCAGAAATCGAGCCGCAGGTGATCGAGCTGGAAGACCGCACCATCACGCTGACCGGCAACGTGGACGCGCAATATCAGCAATGGAAAGAACTGTTGCGCAAAATGTACGCACTGGAACGGGGCGAAGGATAGGCTGGTAACGGCCACACCGACAGCGTCACTATGACCCACTCTGCAGAGCCCACCACACCCCCTGAGCACAGACCGGCAAACTTCGAACCGATCGAACCGGCCCAGGTGGCATTGACGCGACCCGCGCAATCCACGCGGGATACCGCGCCCGCTGGTCCCGCCTGGCATAGACGTCATCGCAGCGCACTGGTCATAACGCTGTGCGGTGTATTAGTGATGGCGGTTATTTTTATTCTGCCCAACCTGATTCAACCGCCTGTGGTAATGCCGTCGCCACCTGCCACAACCACCTCCAACGTTGCAGACGGCGCCGACAGTCCTTACGCACAGGCGCAACGCGCGCAAGCGCGCCGCGCGGCACAAGATGTACTCGCGCAATTGATCGACAAGCAGCAATTGCTGGAAAGCAAAAATGTGCAGTTGTGGGGGATGACCGACTATCGGGCCGCCCTTGACCTGGCACATCAGGGAGACACTGCCTACCGGCAACAAAATTTTTCCGTGGCGCTGCAACAGTACGCCGATGCCCTTGGCCAATTACAGGTATTAGAACAAGGTTTTGAGCCGTATATTGAAGCAACCCTCGCCACGGGCAACGCAGCGTTAAACACCGGCGACGGCAATGCCGCACTGGACGCTTTTAAAAAAATATTGGCTATCGACCCTGCCCACGAGCATGGTCTGAGCGGAAAACGGCGCGCGGAGTTACTCCCCGAAGTGCACGCCTTGACCTTGCAGGCCCAACAGCAGCAATCTGCGGGTAATCTGGCGGCGGCACGGGACTATTTTGCACAGGCGTTGGCAATCGATCCCTTGCACGCCCCCGCGCAGACCGGCCGTCAGGAAACGGCAGCGCGCCTCAACGAGCAGGACTTTAGCAATGCTATGAACCAGGGCTATACCGAACTGCAACGGGGCAACTATCGCGCCGCACTGACCGCATTTGAACGCGCCGCGGCGCTGCGCCCCAACGCGCCGGAAACCACATCGGGCATGGCTCAGGCGCGCAATCATCTGGCGCAAGATCAGCTTGGACGCGAACTTGCTCGGGCCGATCAACTGGAACAGGCAGAACAATGGGCTGATGCCGAGCAAATCTATGGGCAAATTCTGAGTCGCGACGACTCCCTGATCGATGCCCGCGTAGGCCAAATCCGCACCAGCGCCCGCGCTGCACTCGATACGCGGCTACAAAAAACCCTCGCCGATCCACTGCGTCTGGCGGGGGACGCGGATTACCAGCGCGCCCAGAAGTTGCTCGCCGATGCGCGCAACGTTGCTGCGCCGGGTACGCGGCTACAGGATCAGATAAGCGCCCTCGCCGCAACGCTGCAAACGGCAGCTATTCCCGTATCGGTGTCGTTGCGATCTGACAATCACACTGAGGTGGCGCTGTTTAAGGTGGGTGATCTGGGCAAGTTTCGCGAAAAAACCTTGCGCCTGAAGCCCGGCAGATATGTGGCCGAGGGTATCCGCCCGGGTTATCGGGACGTGCGCGTGGAATTTGCCGTCACACCGGATGGCGTCCCCGCACCCATTGCCATTCAGTGCCAGGAACCTATCTGAATGGCGCTCCCTCCGCAAACCAACCCACCCGATTCGACGCGCCATGACGACGTCATTGAAGCGATTGATTTTCAGCCTTTACGGGGACCGCGGACGCTGCGCAAAAGGGTGTTGAATCCCGCGCTGGTGGTCATCTGCGGTCTCGCCCTGGTCAGCACGATTATTTTCTGGTTCCTGTTAACAGCGCGTTCAATTGTTATCCATACTGATCCCGAAGCGGCGCGAGTCCGGGTGGACGGCATGGCCTTTCATCTCGCTAACCACTACCTGTTGCGCACTGGCACCTACCGCGTGCGCGCCGATATGCCCGGTTACGTGCCATATGACGGCTTGCTCACGGTGACCGACGATACGGATGCGCAGTTCAATATTACGTTGCAAAAGCAACCTGGGCACCTTGTTGTGACCACCGCTCCCGTCGATGCGGCCATCACCTTCGCTGGCACCGGGCGCGGCACCGCGCCCCTTCAGTTGCGCGATATTGCCCCCGGCACCTATCCACTGGTTGCTACCGCACCCCGCTACAGCGCGGCGCAAACTACGGTAACCGTAGATGGCATGGATCACACCCAGCACCTGATTTTGACCCTGCAACCGGCATGGGGCTACGTACAACTGACCTCCAGCCCGGCTGGTGCCGAAATCCGAGTGGACGGTGAGCTGCGGGGCATCACCCCCGCCAGAGTGGAAGTACTGGCGAGCGGAGAAGATGTGGTGCTATCCCTGGCCGGTCATAAACCCTGGCGGGCGACGCTGTCCGCACCCGTTGGCAAAACCCACGAACAACCGCTGGTTACCTTGCTGCCCGCGGATGCGATGCTGAGCATAACCACGCGCCCGCCCGGCGCCGGTATTACCATCGATGGTAAATACCGCGGCCACACACCGCTGGATGCGGAGGTTCCACCGGGACGAGAACAGAGTGTGCAGGTGTTTCTGGACGGCTACCACCCGGTGCAACGTAACGTAACACTGGCTTCGGGCCAGCAGTCCGCCCTGGCGCTCGATCTCAAGCCGCGTCTTGCTACATTACGTATCGTCGCCGACCCGGACGATGCGCAGCTCTACATTGACGGCGTAGCGCGTGGCCGCGTCGGGCAAACCATTGAACTGCCCGTCCGGGCGCATCACATCGAAGCGCGCAAGGCCGGTTACCTCAGCCAACACCGGGAGGTCACACCACAACCGGGACTGGAACAGGTGGTGCGCTTTAAGTTAGTCACGACGGTCGAAGCACGCCGCGCCGCGCTGGACAGTCAGATCACGGCGCCGGGGGGACAGGCGCTGAAGCTGTTTCAACCGCAACAGACGTTTACTACCGGCGCATCGCGCCGGGAGCAGGGCCGGCGAGCCAACGAAGCGCAACGCAACGTGGTGTTACAACGTCCGTTCTATCTCGGTGTGCGGGAAGTGACCAACAGCGAATTTAAAAAATTTGCTGCCACCCATAGCTCCAGTCATGTACAGGGCACGACTTTGGATACGCCTAAACAGCCCGTGGTAAACGTTAGCTGGAACGACGCTGCTCGCTACTGCAACTGGTTAAGCCAGCAACAGGGGTTGCCGCTTTTTTATCGGGAAAAAAACGGCAAAATCGTGGGCTTTACCGCTACGTCGACCGGGTATCGCCTGCCCACCGAAACAGAATGGGAGTGGGCGGCGCGCGCTGCCGGAGACGGCACCCTGCGCAAATTTGGTTGGGGAGACGGGTTTCCGCCGCCGAGCGGGGCCGGTAACATCGCGGATCAAAGTGCCGGGAAGCTACTCGGGCAAATCGTCGCCAACTATAACGATGGGTCGGCGAGTTCCGCTCCAGTAGCGTCCTTCGCCGCCAATGCCAAAGGGCTTTACGATCTGGACGGCAATGTTGCGGAATGGACCCACGATTTCTACGGTATCGCAATCGTCAGCGCCAGCACTGAACCCGAAGTGGATCCGCCGGGGCCGACCAGCGGTGAATTTCATGTAATTCGCGGGCAAAGCTGGCGGCACAGCTCAATTACCGAACTGCGCCTCGCGTTTCGCGACTACGGAGTCGATAGCCGCGACGACGTGGGTTTTCGCATCGCCCGCTACGCGCAGTAGATTCAGGAGAGAGCAACACCATGATGCGCACCAACAGATGGCCGTTAATACTACTGCTCACGCTGGGCTGCGGGGCACTGGCCCGCGCCGCGCCCCCCGCAGAACCTGCTAACGACGGAACGCCCTCTGCGCAGGATGGCAGTGCCCCGGACCATGCGCCATCACCACCAAAAACGAGCGCAGACCAACCGCTTGCTCCGCATAAAGCGTCCCGCCCCAATGTGGAATTCAAGCCCAGCGAGGAAATTTCGGAAGATTTTTCGGTGGCTTTTCCCACGGATATTTAAGTACCGCGCGGCCCCAATTGACCGTTGCGAAACCGTCGGCAATGTATCAGCATACGCGGCAGACACACCTTTAGCCGCATACCGATAAATGCAGGAAATTAACATGCGAAAACCGGCGTCGTCAGAATTTTTGTATCAGGTGATCGCGCTGATGCTGGCCATCATTGTGGTGCATACACTCTATGTGACATTGGTTCGCCCCCAGGCCAACGCCATTATTGCGCAGCAGATGGCCCGCGAAGCGGCCGGCGAAACCTACGTCGCACAGCGCTCAATCTACGTGGTGGTCAAGGATTACGAACAGGAATCCTGCTTTATATTGATGTTGTGGGCGCTGGCCATTATGGGCTTTAAGGCGCAGCGCGCAGTACAGGAAGGTAAATTATTGGAGCAACCGCTTCTGCAGGTCGCCGACGGTACGCGCATTCTACCCGAGGATGCGCGGCAATTTTCGCGCCCCATTCAGGCGCTACCCCCTGTGCAACTCAGCTATCTGTTACCCCGCGCACTGCTCGCGGGTTTGCGCCGCTTCAACGCCACGCGCAGTATTCAGGATGTATCCCACGCTGTCGGCGAAGTGTGCGACACCGAGTCCAACCGGCTCGACTCCGAGCTGTCCATGGTGCGTTACATCGCCTGGGCAATACCATCGATCGGCTTTATCGGCACCGTGCGCGGCATCGGCGAAGCGTTGGCGCAGGCACACAAGGCGGTACAGGGCGATATCGTCGGCGTGACCACCAGCCTGGGCGTCGCATTCAACTCAACCCTGATCGCACTGGTGATCAGTATCGGCGTCATGTTTTTTATGCACCAGCTGCAATTGCTACAGGAGCGGCTGGTGCTCGACACCCACGGTTATTGCGACGAATACCTGCTGCGCCACCTGAAAGCAGATTAAGCGACCGCGGTTTGCGCGCCGGAGAGCAATTTTGACCACAGCAGTTCTGGAACTTAACGATAGCGGTATTCAGTGGCGACATAACGAGCACCACGCGGTCAGCCCGGGCTACGCGATCGTCACCGATAGCGGCATCATTACCGGTACCCCGGCGCTGCGCAGAGCCTGGCTGGAACCGCAACGCAGCTTCAATCACTACTGGCATCAGCTCAACCTGACGCCCCTGCCACTGCGCACCGATTTCGCCCGCCACAGCGCGGATCTCGCGTATGCGCAACTCCAGCAGTTGCACCGCGACATGGGCGCTCCCGGCGAGGTAATTTTCACCGTCCCCAGCAACATGTCCAACGATCAGCTGGCGCTGCTACTGGGGCTGGTTAAGGCCGCCGGATTTAGCGCGGCGGGCGTGGTCGATGCCGCCGTGGCAGCCAGTGTCAGCAGTGGCCAGCAAGGCCATTTGCTGTACGTGGATATACAGTTGCACACGGCGGTGATCACGGAAATCGACGCCGCCAGCAGCGTTGCCCGGGGCGCGGTGGAGTCACTGCCGGAACTCGGTCTCAAGGTACTGCACGACCACTGGGCGCAGTGGATCGCCAACGCATTTATCCAGCAGTATCGCTACGATCCGTTGCACACGGCGGCGGGCGAACAACAACTTCGGGACCGCTTACCGGACTGGCTCTCCTTGCTCGGGGAAAAATCCGAAGTGGCGGTGGAATTGAGCGCCCCACAGGGGAATTTTCGTCTTAATCTATTGCGCAGTGATCTGATTGCGGTCAACGCGCAGCGCCTGGCACGATTACAACAGGCCATCGCCCGCTATCCGTCGGCAACTTTATTGATGAGCCAACGTGTGGCCGCGCTACCCGGTTTTGCGCAGTACCTGCCAGGCGCGACGGTGGTGCCGCACTACAGCGCGCTGCGCGGCTGCGAACTCAGCGCCGACGCCCTGTGTCACAACAACTCAGAGGGATTGCGCTTTGTTACCGCCCTGCCGACTGCCGGAGCGCGCACGACACCATCTCCTGCACCCGGCGCGCGACGCGTACCCACGCATCTGGTTTATCATCACCGCGCCTACCCTATCGGTGCAGGCATCGGCATTCGACACGCAGACACCCGCCTGGCATTTGGCGACAGCGACGCGGCACCCACCACACTGCAACTGCAGGACAGTAAACTGGTGTTGTGCAGCAGTGACGACGCCGTCCGCTGCTGCGGCGAGCGCACCGACCTGCTGTGTGGCGATCAGATTGAAATCGGAACACACCAAATCGGCCTGATCGAGGTGCTGTAACATGCGACGACAGCAGCGGCGAATCAGCACGTTCAGCCTGTCGTTTCTCGATATCATGGCCTGCGGCTTCGGCGCCGTCACGCTTCTGTTTCTGATTCTTAAACACGGCGCCATGGACGCCGCCACGGTGGATCCGCGCTTCGGTACGGAAATCGAATTACTGCACCAGGATCTGCGCACAGGCGAGCAGGAACTCGCTCAGCTACGCAACAGCCTGGCGGACATTGAGCAACAGGCGGTCGCAGCGCAGGGTCTGGCGGATCGCGTGCAAACGCAAATTAACGACAAAAAACGCGAACGCAGCATACAAAGCGACGTCCAGGAAGATATTCCCCTGTTGCGCAAGAAAGTACGGGAGCTGGAAAAAAAAACGTCTGAGCTACGGGAAACCGGGCGCGACAAAGATCTGCGTCGCTTTGTCGGCGACGGCGATCGACAGTATCTGACCGGACTCAAGCTCGGCGGGCGGCGCATCCTGATACTGGTGGACAGCTCGGCGAGCATGCTGGATGACCGCATCGTAAACATCGTGCGACTGCGCAATATGAGTGCCAGTGTGCAGCGCAATTCCGCCAAGTGGCGACGTGCGGTGCGCACCGTCGAGTGGTTGGTGGCGCAGATACCGCGCGACAGTCAATACCAGATTTACACCTTCAACACTGTCGCAACGGCACTCAATCCCGCTAGCGACGGTCGTTGGCAAAACGCGAACGACAGCGCCACCCTCGACACCGCGATGCGCGCACTCAAGCAGCAAATTCCCCACGACGGCACCAGTCTGATTAACGCGTTTAACGTGGTGCACGCCCTGACACCCCGTGCGGACAACATTTTTTTAATTACCGATGGCCTGCCCACCCAGGGACAGAAACCGCCCCGCGGCAACACGGTGTCCGGCAAGGAGCGTATCAAGTTATTTACCGAAGCTGCGCAGCGTCTGCCCGGAGGTATCCCGGTTAATATCGTATTGTTCCCCATGGAGGGCGACCCGGACGCAGCAGCGCTATTCTGGCAATTGAGTCTGGCCAGCAAGGGGGCTTTTTTAAGTCCCGCAAGTGACTGGCCGTGATGAGGCGCGAATGGCGGACGCCGACAATGCACCCTGTTTCCGGAATAATTAATTATGCTGTGCGCCAGATATTGTGATGCGACGTAAACGCCGCTTTCTCGAGGAAGTCAGTATTTCGTTTCTCGACGTTATCAGCTGCGGGTTCGGCGCTATCGTACTGCTGTTGATTATCGCGCGCATAGTCGACACGCCCATCCCACCCCAGGCGCCGGCGACCAGCGACAGTGTCGAGGAGCTACAGGCGCAGCTGTTCGACGTGCGCGCCGACGCGCGGGTGCTGAACCTGGAATTGACCAGTAAACAGGAACAACTGTCTGACCTGCGGGACAATATCGCCCGCCTGCGGGAACGGCTGGCTAACCTGGAACGCCAGCAGGACGCCGTTGCAGACGTCGATACCACTGAGCGCGACGAGCTCACCCTGGCGTTGCAAATCCTGAGCGAAGAGATGCAACGCCTGTTGGGCGAAAACAGTCGTAGCAAGAACCAGCTGGTGGGCGGTATCCCGGTGGACAGCGAATACATCATTTTTATCATCGACACGTCGGGCAGCATGTACAACTATGCCTGGCCGCGGGTGCGCAAGGAGATGATTAACGTGCTGGATATTTATCCCCAGGTAAAAGGCCTGCAAATCATGAACGACATGGGTGATTACATGTTTTCCGGGTATCGGGGTAAATGGATTCCCGACACGCCGGGACGGCGCAAGGCCATTATTCAACGCCTCGCGAGCTGGACGCCGTTCAGTAACTCCAGCCCGGTGGAGGGCATAGAGCGCGCCATTCGCGCGTTTTATGCGCCGGATAAAAAAATCAGCCTGTATGTTTTTGGCGATGATTTTACCGGTGGCTCGATCAGAAATGTGCTGGCCACGGTGGATAAAATGAACCGGGAGCGGCGCCAGGGTGAACGTCTGGTACGCATTCACACGGTGGGCTTTCCGGTACACTTTCTGGCGCCGGGAGGACGCGCGCAGACCGCCAGCCGCTTTGCCGCGCTGATGCGTGAACTGAGTTACCGCAACGGCGGAACCTTCGTCGGGCTCAATGGCCTCAACTAGTGAGGGGGCGCCACTAACATGCTGCCAGGGTTGATCCGTTCATTCGCCGCAATGGTCCTTGTAACGTTGTCGGGCTGCGCCACGGACGTAGTGGTGGAAGGGTCCTTTCCCCCGGCCCTTACGCGCCCTTTGCCGGTCAGCGCTACGCTGGTGTTTGAGCAACCGTTTCGCGAGTACATCTTTCGAAACGAGAGCGCTCGGGAGGTCAGTATCGCCGTGGGCACCACCCAAATGGCCCTGTTTACCACCGTGGCTCGCAGTATGTTTAAACAGCTCGCCACGCTCGATCAATTACCCGTGTCCGCCGCCACCGATCTGATCATTATGCCGGTGGTCGAGGAGGTCCAGATGGCGATGCCGAGCGAAACACAACTGAATATCTTTGAGGTGTGGATCAAATACAATATTCGCGTGTTTGACGCCAACGGCACCCCCCTCGCCGACTGGATTATGCCCGCCTACGGAAAAACGCCGACCCGATTTCTGAAATCCGACACCGAGGCCCTCAACCAGGCGGCAATCGTCGCACTGCGGGACGCTGGCGCCAATCTGGTGACCGGCTTTGCGCGGGTCCCGGAAGTTGCGGACTGGCTGGCGACCAGATCCGCCCGGTCTGCGCCCCCACAGGAGCGCGCGCCATGAAACCCGGCAATGCCCTGCTGCTCATCGCCTTCGCCATCTCGCTGGGCGCATGCACCAGTACCACCGTAGACGAATACCGGGAAAACAATACCCGGTTAACCCTTAATCAGGCGGAGCGCGTGGTAGTGCTTGGCCGCCGCCACGAGGGGAAATACGAAACCGAGCCGGATTTTATCGATTGCATTGGCGATAAGCTCGGCAGCGCCGCGGCAGTAACGGTTGTCCGGGAGCAAACATTTATCGACTCCCTGTATCCCTGGTTCGAACCGCGCACGGCTCCGCTAACATTGAACCGGCTGCAGGCCATGATGAACGAACCCCTGCTGGCGGAACCCATTCGCGCCCAGGGGGTTCGCTACATGATCTGGGTGGATGGCAGTACCGAGACCACGGACAAAGAAGGCTCCCTGGCCTGCGGCGTTGGTCCCGGTGGCGGCGGCTGTTTTGGTTACGCCACCTGGGATAAAAATGCCAACTACGAAGCTATTATCTGGGACGTCCACACCTTTAGTGAAAACGGGCGGGTCAAGGTCGACGCCAAAGGTACGTCCTACCTGTTTGCCCTGGGGGCGCCGATCCCGATCATTGCCCAGGTGAAAAGTGAGGCCTGCGATGGTATCGGCCGCCAGTTGCGTTCGTTTTTTTCCCCTGAAAAAACGCTCCCCGCCCGCTAGCTAACGCCATGAAAAACTTCCTTTCCCTTGTATTGTTGCTGAGCTGTACCTGGATCGCCGACGGCCATGGCGCGTTGATGTTATCGGAGAAAAAGGAGGCCAAAATCGGCAAGGAAATGTACGACAAAATTCTCGCCGAAATGCCAGTTTACGGCGATCAAAAACTAACCGCCTATGTAAACGACGTCGGCCAGCGGTTGGCGAAGCATTCCGACCGACCGGATCTGCCCTACACCTTCACGGTGATAGACAATCCCGACATCAACGCATTCGCCACCCCCGGGGGCTATATCTATATTCACCGCGGCCTGCTGACTTACATGAACTCCGAGGCCCAGCTGGCCGCTGTGCTCGCCCACGAAATCGCCCACGTCACCGCACGCCATGCAGCGCGCCAGAAACGCGCCCAGACCGGCAGCAATGTGGCGGCGGGATTACTTGCCATTCTTACGCAAAGTTACGAAGTGGGCGAAGCGTCGGCCATGTGGGGCGCGGCGACAGTGCGTGGTTACGGCCGCGACATGGAGCTTGAAGCTGACGGCCTGGGCGCGCAATTCCTAGCCCGCGCCGGCTATGACACCCAGGCCATGATTGAGGTGATTGCCCTGCTTAAGGATCACGAGCGCGTGGAAAAAAAACGCGCCCGCGACGCCGGCGCCAAGCCGACCACCTACCACGGGCTGTTCGCCACCCACCCGCGCAACGATAAGCGTCTGCTGGAAATCATTAATAATGCGGATAAAAATACCGCATCTGCGGCTGGCGAACGCAATATCAACGAGTTTCGTATCGCCAGCGAGGGGCTGGTCTGGGGACAAAATATTCAGACTGGCGCACCCATCGAAAACCGTTTTTATCACCGGCGCTATGGCTTTCAGTTCGACTACCCGGCCGGTTGGCAATTTGTGGAGGACAACAACGAAATTCGCGGTCAGTCAGCGGACCAGGAATTGGCCTTGACGCTACAAATCAAACCACGCACCACCCAGAGCCCGCAGCAATTTATAAAAAACACCCTCGGCATTCCCTTGCTCAAAAAATCCCAGCCGTTTGTGCAGGCCCGAATGCCCGGCCATAGCGGCGTGGTAGCGGCGCGCAACAACGCGCCGGAACAGCGCCTCGCGGTGCTGTACTACGGACGCGGGGCATTTGTGTTTAGCGGTGTTGCCCGCGCTGACGGCGCGCACAACCGGACGCTGAGTGAGGTTGATGACAAGGTCTATATGGGCATCGTGCAATCGTTTCGTCCCCTGTCCCGTCGCGCCCTGGCCGCGCAGGAGGCGCGCAGTATTCACTACGTCAAGGCACTACCCGGAGCCACCTACGCCGAGCTCGCAAGCCGTCTTAATCTCGGCAAAAACGGTGAGGACGATCTGCGTTTGATCAACGACGCCTATCCCGTTGGTGAACCGGAAGCGGGGCAGTGGATTAAAATCATCCGCTAGCCCGCCTTGAGACCCCGCTGCGCATCACCCATAATGTGCGGCCTTATCAAAACCGGGAGATTGCCACTATGCTTATTAAACCCAACGCAGTGGTCGCTATTCACTACACATTAACCGATGACAAAGGCACCGTACTGGATTCGTCCGCTGAGCAGCAACCGCTAACCTTTCTATATGGGGCGGGCAACATTATCCCCGGACTGGAGCAGGCGCTAACCGACAAAAAGGCCGGCGACAAGATTACCGCCCGTATCGAACCTCAGGATGGCTACGGTGAAATCATTGAAGAGATGGTCCAGAAAGTGCCCCGCGACGCCTTTGCCGAAGACACGGTCATCGAAATTGGCATGCGCTTTAACGCCCAGACCGAACGCGGTCCGCTGACCGTGGTGGTCACGAATATAGACGACGAACAGGTTACCGTGGACGGCAATCATCCCCTGGCTGGCGAGACGCTGAATTTCGATGTATCGGTGGAAGAAGTACGCGACGCCACAGAAGAAGAACTGCAACACGGTCATGTACATGGCCCCGGCGGGCATCACCACTGAGGTTTACCGGTCGCGCTCCATGGAGGGGTGCGACCGGCACGGGCACGGATTCGACGGCATCCTATGCGCCACTGGTTATTCAAGACCGAACCCGGCGAGTACAGCATCGACGATCTGGCGGCGGCGCCCCAGGGGATCGCGCGCTGGGATGGGATTCGCAATTACCAGGCGCGCAATCTGCTGCGCGACGAGGTACAGATTGGCGACCAGATTTTGGTGTATCACTCCAGCTGTAAACCGGCAGGGGTGGCCGGGATCGCGCAGGTAGTGAGATCCGGCTACCCTGACCCCGCCCAGTTTGATCTCACCAGTGCGTACCACGATGCCAAGGCTGATCCACAAAGTCCCAGATGGTTTTGCGTGGATATTCGTTTAGTCGAAAAATTTCCGCGCCTGATTACATTGCAAACCATTAAAAAACAAGCTGTGCTGGCCAACATGACACTGCTCAAACAGGGTCGCCTGTCCATTCAACCGGTCAGCGCTGCACAGTGGCGAAGGATACAGGCGCTGAGCGACAGCGCGTCACAGGCGTGAGCAGGTACAGAACTTTTGCTACAAGATACCCGCCTTGATCCCTATGGGCTAATTGCAATCCACCGCTTTGAGGAATTACCTATGAGCACCCGTCATCCGTTTCAGGCCAGCGGCCCGCTATCCGGCACCAAAATCATTGAGTTTGGAGGCATTGGCCCTGGGCCCCTGTGCAGTATGCTGCTATCGGATGCGGGTGCAACGGTGCTGCGCCTCGATCGCCCAACGCCGTCGGGGCTGGGGGTCCCCAGAGGTCAGGATTATGATATTCAGCGCCGTGGCCGCAAATCCGTCGCCATCGACCTGAAACATCCGGCGGCGAAAAACGTGATATTAAAGCTGGTGGAAAATGCCGATGCGGTGCTCGATCCATTCCGCCCCGGAACCCTGGAAAAGCTGGGACTCGGCCCGGACGTACTGCTGGCCCGCAATCCCAAACTGGTATTGACCCGTACCACCGGCTGGGGCCAAACCGGTCGACTGGCAAAATCCGCCGGACACGATATCAATTACCTCTCTATCACGGGCGTACTCGCGGCTATCGGCCCAAAAGAGGGGCGCCCTGTGCCGCCGCTGAATCTGGTGGCCGATATGGGTGCCGGCGCCATGTTCTCTGCGTTCGGGACCCTCGCGGCCATTATCTGCGCACGTAACACTGGCGTCGGCCAGGTGGTAGACGCGGCGATGTGCGACGGCTCGGCCTATCTGGCAGCAGGCATGTTTGGACTGCTGCAGGAAGGCGCCTATGTGCTGGAGCGGGAATCCAATATGCTGGACGGAGGCGCGCCTTTTTACGGGACCTACAAAACCGCAGACGGCCTGTATATGGCCATTGGCGCCATCGAGCGTAAATTTTTCGATATCGCCATGGCAACGCTCGGCATCGATGCAAGCCAGTGGAAGAATCATCGCGACCAACACCTGTGGCCCGAAATGCAACGCCAAATCGGCGCAGCCTTTGTCAGCAAGACCCGCGATCAGTGGAGCGACATCTTTGAAAATACCGACGCCTGCGTGTCCCCTGTACTAAACTTCGAGGAGGCCATGAGCTACCCCCACAACGTTGATCGCAACGGGTTTCAGACCGTCAAGAATGTGCAGCAGCCCAGTCCGGCGCCCGTGTTTCAAGGGACTCCGGGAGCCATTCAGTTTCCGCCCCCGGCGTTTGGGGCGCATACAGACGAAGCACTGGCAGAGTGGGGTTTTAGTCAGGAGGAAATTAGCGAGTTGAATAATAGCCGGGCCATTGGCACCGAGGGTTACACGCAAAATATTTAGGCACAACAAGTTAACCCACAACCGGGCTGGCAACTGATCCGCAAGCGCCTACAATGCATCGAGCTTACAACGGAGAATGGAGGCTTTACCATGGCGATATCAGGCAGTGCATTAATCAAAAACTTTCATCTGTATTTCGATGGCGGCGATGCTGCCAACGCCAGCCTGTATCTGTGCGCCGGGTGGGGCCTTAGCGACGCCGATGCGCAGACGATTATCGACCAGATGCGTAGCGCCGGATTGTGGTCAGCCGCTGCAGCCAAACAGGTGCCACCAGAACAAAAGTCCATGTACGAAAAGGAAATGACGTTTATCGGCTCAGCGGCGGGCGCTAGCAACGGCAGTGTTTTTTACGTCGCGGCCTACGATCACCCCAAGTACAAATACCATCCCGAGCGGTGGCGAGCCTGGCAAAAATTTGTGACCGACAATTACCCGTAACCGATATCCGCCCTGATATCTGTGCGCCCGCAGGGCCGCAGCTGACGACCATCCCAAACGGGACAAGGTGTGCGTGAAAATCACCCGTATCAACCATAGCGCGGTAAACAGCCACTCCCGCCTGGCGGAGATGGCCCATTTTTACTCAGAAGTACTGGGCACCACAACGGTTAAGCGCGACCTGCCGGAACACTACGATGAACTGATTCCGGGGTTCTGGATGCAGTTCCCCAACGGCCAGATACACGTGATCGAACGCAATGCGTCGGCCAAAGCGTCCGGCATGCTCGGTCAAATTACCCACACCAACTGCGATCCAATGGGCCCGCATACCGCATTTTATGTGGAAAATATTGATGATACGGAACGACATCTCGCGGCCCAGGGTGTCGCCTACGACCGCGTCGCGGGGTTTATTTTTACCTGCGACCCGGCTGGCAACACGGTCGAGTTTCAGCAGGATCCAGATATACCCTGACCCACCGGCTCCCAATAAATTTATTCAGAACCCCGTAACGCCCCTGTCCAGCTGCACACCAAAACTGTTTAGTGCCATCGACACCAGATGGTACTGCCCGACCGCAAACACCACATCCATCATCTGTACGTCGCTGTAGCGGGTGCGCAGCGCCGCCCAGGTGGCGTCACTGATGAACGCATCGTCGTGAAGTTCATCTGCGGCGCGCAACAACGCCCCGTCGAAAGTATCCCAGCCCGGCGCTTCAGGCCCCTCCTTGATACGTGCAATCTCTGCCTCGCTTAAGCCTTCCTTGCGCCCGAACAGGACGTGCTGACCCCATTCGTATTCGGCGTCACACAGCCAGCCGACCCTCAGAATCAGCAACTCCCGTTCCCGCGCCCCGATAGTGGAGGTCTTGCCCATCACGTGGTTGGCCCACACCCAGAATTTTTCTGCCGCGTCGATATGCCGACTGAGGGTGCCGAGCACATTGTAAAACTGCCCCTCTTTCTTCACTGGTTCCAGTAGCTTGCGCTGCGCGTCACTCCACTCGGATTCGCGCAACGGTTCGATTCTTGGCGATGCTAGTTTCATAGGTTTTTTCCTGGTTTTTTTGGTCGAATTCTTTTGTTGCCAACCGTGTATGAATGGCAACCGCCGCTCACATGGCGCTCCGTTCCAGATCCTCGGCGACAGCATCAATGCCCGCCTGGGCACAGATTTCATCCATTTCCCCAGAGGGGGCACCGCTGACACCAATCCCACCGACGATAGAACCAGCTGCGGTTACCGGCACCCCGCCACCGGAAAACATCAGCGTATCGTGATTGGCGAGAGGCGACTCGGCGCGCACTTCCAGGCGGGATGTCGGCGCATTAAACGACATCGCGGTGTACGCCTTTTTGCGACTCATCTCCAGGGTCAAATCCATCGCCAGCACGTCGCGCAACACCACCTGCGGATGACCGCCCCTGTCCACCACAGTCACCCCCACCTGCACCCCTTCCAGCAGCGTGCAACCGCAGCGGCGGCCATGCGTAGCGCCGTGTCCATGGACATGCGCTTGATGTCGACTATCGCGGGCAACTCTGCTTCAGCCCGCGCCGGGAGTGCAGTTAAGGTGCATAACATCATCAGTAGCATCGCTAAAGATTTACTGACCATTGGTGTTTCCTGATTTCCCCCAGCCCAATTGGAAACCGGGGCCGTTGCGATCAAGCGGATCCAGCAATATTCAACAGCAGTGCCGTCAACTCCTGGGGCTGTGATAAAAATGGTGAGTGGTCCGTGTCCAGCGTCCACACCGCCTGACATGGCGACGCGGCTTGCATCTTGCGCTGAAACGCAATCGGCAGAGCATGGTCCTGCAGGCATTCGATATACACTCGGGGAACCTGCCCGTAGCAACCGTCGCTCAATACCACCGGCGTTCCCAGGGGAGCGCTGGGCTCTGCAACCAGCAAGGCACGCGCGAGAGCGACATCCTCTGATGAGCAGCAGTTGTAAAACAGATTGGCCAGCGCGTCCGGTTTGATGGTCAGGTAACTGCCATCCGCAGACGGCACGCGAGTGGCAAGGGTGCCCGAGGTGCCATCCTCCGTCAGCAGTTGTAGTAATGACTCCCCATTGCGCGGTAAAAACGCACACAGGAATACCAGTTTCTGAATCCGCTCTGGCCAGCGTTCGGCCACCTGACTGATGACCATGCCGCCACGACTGTGGCCCAACAATACCACCGGCTCGCTTTGCAGGGCCAGCAAAGCACCGATGTCCTCCACCCACTGCTCGAGGACAATACCCTGTACCGGAGTTCTGTCCACGCCGAGACCTGCCAGATCGGGGGCCAGCACCCGGTGTCCGGCACCTTCCAGCAAAGGGACGATCTTGTGCCAGCACCAACCACCGTGCCAGGCACCGTGTACCAGAACAAATGTACTCATTTACGGCCTCTACTCTATGTCGCGACCGAACGCATGTTGCGTACCGAATGCGCCCGAAACCCCGAAAAGGGATTGTGGGCGCGCCTGTGGTTATGCGTTAGCTTGCGATCCGCTCCAGCACCACCACCGGGATCTGACGTTGCGTTTTTGCCTGATAATCGTCATAGGGTGGGAACAACGCCCGTTGCTGTGCCCATAATCGGGTGCGCTCCTCGCCCTGCGCAGTGCGACCCCGCGCGCGAAAGCAATCCGCGCCCACCTGGACATCCACTTCCGGATTGGCCAGCAGGTTGAGATACCAGGCTGGATGTGTGGGATACCCACCGCGAGAGGCAATCACCACATAGCCGCCGTCTGTTTCGCCGTAGATCAGCGGCATAATTCTACGCTCTCCGGATTTACGCCCCACGGTAGTTAGCAACAGTGCTGGTATCAGCCCCGGCCCGCCCACCGGGGTGGAATCCCAGAGATGACCATCCGCCCCATTACTCTCAAGATAACGACGGCGGTGCTCCGCAATCCAGCCCCGCTCACTGGCTTCCACAGCCTTATCACTCATGGCTACCTCCTCATACCCATATAAACGTTTGTGGACCCAACCTAACAGACTCCCGGCAACCGCCGCAACCGCCGATTAGCTTAATCACCCGCGTGATTGAGAACCTCTTCATTCAACCCATCCAACGCAATCCCTCTAAAAACTCGGGATTTAATACCGCCGCTATCATCGCCGTTCGATTTAGCATTACGCCCTCGTAAACTGTCAGTTTGGGCTATACCCTTGTCATTTTTAGCCCTATCAATGGAGCAACCAGCAAACCTACAGTGAACAGCTAGTAAACGTGGTGACCGAAGGGTATGTCGCACACCCATAAACGTACGTTGTACACCCACAAAACAATAGCTACACCTTACAGGGGCTTGTGTAAATGAACGAATCAAGATCTAACATTATCGATTCAGCCGTGAGCGAAGCCGTCCAGGCGCAGGTTGACGCAATACCCCTGGAAGACATCAACGTCGCCCAGCCAGATCTGTTCCGGGACAACATCATGTGGCCATATTTCGAACGGCTGCGCAACGAAGATCCCGTGCATTACTGCAAGGACAGCCTGTTCGGTCCCTATTGGTCGGTGACCAAGTACAAGGACATTATGACGGTGGAGATGGACCATAAAACCTTTTCCTCGGACACGGCAAACGGCGGCATCACCATCGAGGATGACAACCTCGGCCTCGGGGTGGAAATGTTTATCGCTCTCGACCCACCCAAACACGACGAGCAGCGCAAAGTGGTCAGCCCGATGGTCTCTCCGGAAAACCTCGCCAGAATGGAAGAGACCATCCGCAACCGTACGCGCAAAGTGCTTGCCGAGCAGCCCGTGAACGAAACCTTCGACTGGGTCGAGGAAGTATCCGTCAATCTCACCACACAAATGTTGACCACCCTGTTTGATTTTCCGTTTGAGGAGCGCCACAAGCTCACCCGGTGGTCCGACGTGGCCTCAGCTCAACCGGGGTCGGGGCTGGTGGACGAGGAAACCCGTCACCGCGAACTCGGTGAGATGCTGGCATATTTCACCCGCCTGTGGAACGAACGAGCGCAACTACCCCCGAAACCGGATTTAATTTCCATGATGGCCCATTCCGATGCGATGCGGAATATCACACCGAAGGAATATATGGGCAACTTAATCCTGCTGATCGTGGGCGGTAACGACACCACCCGCAACTCCATGACCGGCGGCCTGCTGGCTCTCAGTCAAAACCCGGATCAGTACCGCAAACTGTGTGACAACCCGGCGCTGGTGGAGTCTATGGTGCCGGAGATTATCCGCTGGCAAACGCCCCTCGCCTCGATGCGTCGCACGGCCGTAGCCGACACCGAACTCGGCGGCAAAAAAATCAGGAAAGGCGACAAGGTAGTGATGTGGTACGTGTCTGGCAACCGCGATCCCGAGGCGATCGAAAACCCTGAAGCGTTTATTATCGACCGCGCGAGACCCCGCCAGCATCTGTCGTTCGGGTTTGGCATTCACCGTTGCGTCGGCAACCGTGTCGCGGAATTGCAGTTGCGTATTTTGTGGGAAGAAATTCTCAAGCGTTGGCCAGAGCCACAAATTGAAGTGATGGGCGCACCGACTCGCAGCTATTCCTGCGTGCTACGCACCTATACATCCATGCCCGTGCGCATCAACGCCTAGGTTGCCCAGCCTTTATCAGAAGCAGACGTCATGAGTGAAACAGTCGCCATTATCGGCGGGGGTCAGGCGGGAGCCCAGACTGTCGCCAGTCTGCGTGCGGGAGGTTTTACGGGCGACATTGTGCTACTCGGAAATGAACCGTCTTTGCCCTATCAACGTCCGCCCCTGTCCAAAGCCTTTCTTGCTGGAGAGCTGGCCCGGGATCGCCTGCTGTTGAAACCCGCGGCGTTCTACCAGCAATCCCAAGTGGATATCCGGCTAAATACCGCCGCCACCAGCATTGACCGCGCGCAGCGGTTAATTAAACTCGATAACGGTCAGTCCGTGGCTTACGACCACCTGGTATTTGCCACAGGCGGGCGACCGCGGCCGTTGACCTGCCCCGGCGCCGATCATCCCGCACTACATTACCTGCGCTCCCTCAGTGACGTGGATGGGATTCGCAAGCGCTTCCATTCGGGGGCGCGGCTGGTAGTCATTGGCGGCGGTTATATCGGCCTTGAAGTAACGGCCATCGCCAGAAAACACGGCTTACAGGTCACTGTTCTGGAATTCGCGCCCATCGTACTGGGTCGCGTCACCTGTCCAGAAGTGGCGAAATTTTACACCGACGTCCATCGCCAGGCCGGGGTGAATATTCAGTGTAATACCGGCGTGGAGCGCATCGAGGACGACAACGGCACTGCCGTAGTGATAACCACCACCGGTGAGCGCCTCGTTGCCGACCTAATCATTGCAGGAATCGGTCTGGTGCCCAATGTGGAACTGGCTGAGTCCGCCGGTGTTGATTGTAACAACGGCATTGTCGTTGACGCCCGGTGCCGCTCATCCACTCCGGGTATTTATGCCGCAGGCGACTGTGCCAACCACCCCAGCGCGCTGTATCGCACGCGGCTGCGTCTGGAGTCCGTGCATAATGCTATCGAACAGGGTAAGACGGTTGCCGCTACTATCTGCGGTAAAGACCAGCCCTACAATCAGGTGCCGTGGTTTTGGTCGGATCAGTACGATATCAAATTGCAGACCGCGGGCATTTGCCGTAATTACGACCAGATTGCCGTGCGTGGCGATCCGGCAACGCGCTCGTTTGCGGTGTTTTATCTGCGCGATAACTGTCTGATTGCGGTGGACGCCATCAACCGGCCGGCAGAATTTATAAGCGCGCGACAACTTATTCCGCAGCGGCCGCAAATTTGTACCCGGCGCCTGAGTGATGAGAGCATACCGGTCAAGGAACTCGCGGCCTGAAGACGTACCACCCCGCTGCACACGGATTTATCAACCACCACCTACCACGACTAAACAGGGCAGACACACATGGCAAAGATTACATACGTTGACTTTGACGGTACCAAACGGCAAGTCACTGTGGAAAATGGGATGAACCTGATGGAAGGCGCAGTGACCAATATGGTGCCCGGCATCGACGGCGACTGCGGCGGTGCTTGCGCCTGTGCCACCTGCCATGTACATGTCGACCCCGCCTGGCTGAGCAAATTGCCACCCATGGAAGACCTTGAGGACATGATGTTGGGCCTGGTGGACAGTCGCGACGCAAACTCCCGCCTGAGCTGTCAGTTAAAAGCCGCCCCAGAACTCGACGGCTTGATCTTAAATACGCCGCAGGGCCAACACTGACGTTCTCGGCTTCCGTTCTCGGCTTCCTTAAGTGAAAAGAAATTGGGAGATGCGCCAACCTTCTTTCGCCGTTGCTGACGCGAGCCGACGGCTTGCTCCCCACCGGCATCGCCGGCGGGGGGAGTTAGCTGGCCGCTAGTCTATCTTTGATGGGTGACTGACTTTTCGCCAATGCCGATGATATTCAAATCCGGCGATGCCGCTAAACAGTGCACCGATACCCGTGGCGATCCAGCGATATCCGAAATCACTCAAAAAATGAATAGAAAGCACAAACGCAATGAGAGCTATACCTAACGCAATAAACCCGTAATTTTTTTGCATGTAGCTTACCCCCAAGGCCAGTCGTAGCGAACACCCGACTGCTGTCACAGTACAGGGTTTGCGGCGCGTCTGACAATTATGCACGCTTTGATATCCGCGCAACCCTGTGAACCAATTTTTACCCTCCCCCGCGCGGCCACCGTATCCACTGAGCACCACTTTCCTGCTAATTCAGGCGCAATCCGCTGCCATAATCCACACTGTTGGCCACCGCGCTTTCCATCCCACCCTCAACTAGGGTATAAGAACACCATGAAAACGCCCAAACAAATTCAGCCTCTGCTCGACGATGGTATTGTTGATGAAGTGCTTCGTCCGTTGATGAGCGGCAAGGAAGCCACGGTCTATATCGTACGCTGTGGCACACAGATACGCTGCGCCAAGGTATATAAAGAAGCTGCAAAACGCAGTTTCAAACAAGCCGTGCAATACCGGGAAGGCCGGAAGGTGCGTAACAGCCGTCGCGCCCGTGCCATGGAAAAAAGTTCAAAGTTCGGCCGCAAGCAACAGGAAGAGGTGTGGCAGAACGCCGAAGTGGAAGCACTCTATCGCCTGGCGGCGGCTGGTGTGCGCGTTCCGCAACCCTATGGCTGTTTCGAAGGCGTACTGCTGATGGAGTTGATCACGGACGACGAAGGCGAGGTGGCGCCGCGCCTGAACGACGTTTGCCTGTCCGCTGAACAAGCCGTAGAGGATCACGCTCTGGTGATGCACTACGTGCAACTTATGCTGTGCGCTGGCCTGGTGCACGGTGACCTTTCCGAATTCAACGTGCTGGTGGATGAACGGGGGCCGGTGATTATTGATCTGCCTCAGGCCGTAGATGCCAGCGCCAACAACAATGCCCGGGCGATGTTAACCCGGGATATTAGCAACATGACCGACTACTACGGTCAGTACGCACCACAACTGCTCGACAGTCGCTACGCTGAGGAAATGTGGGCCCTGTACGAAGAAGGCGAATTGCACCCCGACACCCGGTTAACCGGTTTGTTTGAAGACAGTGGCGCAGCGCCCGACGTGGACGCGGTATTAGAAGAAATAAAAGCCGTCCTCGCCGAGGAGCAGAGTAGACAGCAACGCCTGCGCGAAGCCGCTACAGTGGATTAACCCACTTTTTATTCTGGTTCTTCTGCTCGACTAACCGCCCGTTCGACACCACCATTTGCGCCCTGAAAATCACCTCACGTCAATCCAGAGATCTACGCGGCGGGCGAACCCTGCGGTTCGCCTGACTGAGATCCGGACACTGACTGACATCCGGGCAATAGTCACGCAAATTAGGTCGACCTGAGCGCAGTAAATCCCTATAGTACGCGCCCCCGCAAAATATCATTCGTCTTTAACCAGGGATATTCCGTTGATTTCCACCGCAAATGTAACCATGCAATTTGGCACGAGGCCATTGTTCGAAAACATTTCCGTCAAATTTGGCAACGGCAATCGCTATGGCCTGATCGGCGCCAACGGCTGTGGTAAGTCGACGTTTATGAAAATACTCGACGGCAGTTTGACGCCCTCGGCAGGCAATGTATCCATCGGCCCGAATCAGCGTATCGGCAAACTCCACCAGGACCAGTTCGCTTTTGAAAAATACTCGGTAGTCGACACGGTACTGATGGGTCACGAAGAATTATGGCGAGTCAAACAGGCACGGGATCGGATTTACGCCCTCGCCGAAATGACCGAAGCGGATGGTATGCAGGTCGCCGAACTGGAAATTCAGTTCGCCGAGCTGGACGGCTACAGTGCCGGGAGCCGTGCCGGTGAAGTTTTACTGGGTGCGGGTATTGCCCAGGAACTGCATTACGGCCCCATGAGCGAGGTCGCGCCGGGCTGGAAACTGCGGGTATTACTTGCCCAGGCGCTGTTCTCAAACCCCGACATTCTGCTGCTGGACGAACCCACCAACAACCTGGATATCAATACCATCCGTTGGTTGGAAGGATTGCTCAACGAGTGCCGGAGCACCATGGTGATCGTCTCCCACGACCGGCATTTTCTCAACGCCGTGTGTACCCATATGGCGGATATCGATTACGGCGAGTTGCGCGTCTACCCAGGCACCTACGATGATTTTATGACCGCATCCACCCAGGCGCGGGAGCAATTGCACTCGGACAACGCCAAAAAGAAGGCACAGATCGCCGACCTGCAACAATTTGTCAGCCGCTTTTCGGCCAATGCCTCGAAAGCCAAGCAGGCCACCTCGCGCGCCAAACAGATTGAAAAAATTCAACTGGACGATATCAAGCCGTCCAGTCGAGTCAGCCCCTATATTCGTTTTGCGCAAGATAAAAAACTGCATCGCCAGGCACTGACGCTGGAAAAACTAGGACACGGATTCGACTCGGGAGTCCTGTTTAAAAACGCCAGCCTGATTTTGCCGGCAGGCACACGGCTGGCGGTTATCGGTGAAAATGGCGCCGGAAAAACCACCTTTTTGCGGTGCCTTATGGGCCAATTGACCCCCAATAGCGGCACCATCAAATGGGCCGAAAATGCCACCCTCGGCTATTGCCCACAGGACAGTAGCGCCGACTTTGACTGCGATTTGAACCTGTTTGACTGGATGAGCCAGTGGTGTAAACCCCATCACGGCGATCAGATCGTACGCGCGACCCTTGGACGTCTGCTGTTTTCGTCGGATGATTTCCTCAAACAGGTCAGGGTTTGTTCTGGTGGCGAAAAAAATCGGCTACTGTTTGGCAAGTTAATGATGATGGATGCCAATGTCATGATCATGGACGAACCCACCAATCACCTCGACATGGAAGCCATCGAAGCACTGAATCTTGCTCTGGAACACTACGAGGGTACTCTGATTTTTGTCAGCCACGACCGGGAGTTCGTATCCTCTCTAGCTACGCGCATCGTCGAAATCAGCGATCAGCAATTGATCGATTTTCAAGGCACCTACGACGAGTACCTGGCCAGTCAGTTAGAGACCAGCAGAGTAGTTAATGCGCGCTAAAGCGACGGGCTATATTACGCGGCCGCACCACAGCCAGTCGGGCGATAGACACGGTGTGTAGATGCGGGATTTTTTTCCAGTTTATGGACAGGACGACGGGGACGGCTGACCAGCTCACCGCCGCAGTTAGGACATATGCCCCGGAGTTTAGTGTGCGCACACTCAGCACAGAACGTACATTCGAAGGAACAGATGCGCGCCTCGGTTGACTGCGCTGGCAGGTCTTTGTTACAGCATTCACAGCCCGGACGTAATTCCAGCATGGCTTGCCTCCTGATTTAGCCTGACGGCGATACTCCTTTCCTCCTTGCGACCCATGTTACTGCTATGCGGCATACCAGAGCACGGCAAAATAATGGCACAGGGTGCCGGCCAGAACAAACAGGTGCCAGATCAGATGGCCGTAGTGCAGGCGCGAATCGAGCAGATAAAACACGACCCCGGCTGTGTAAAACAATCCTCCACCAAGTAGCCAGGCAAGACCCGCAGTCTGCATATTCTCCAGCAACGGGCCGATAGCAACCACGATAAGCCAGCCCATCACCAGATAAATACCGGTGGAGAGCACCGGGCGCCGCATGCTGGCAAATATCTTCAGTGCCACCCCACCTGCGGCCAGCCCCCAGATAGCCGCTAGTAACCACCAGCCCCAGGGCCCTCGCAGTACGCCCAGGGTGAACGGCGTATAGGTGCCAGCAATCAACAGATAAATCGCGGAATGCTCGATGACGCGCATCAGACGCTTGACCTTACCGGGTGGCCATCCGTGGTACAGCGCGGAGGAACCATAGAGAATGATAATGGTCGCTGCGAATATCCCTGCTCCGACGACAAACGCAACGTCGCCGTGGCGTAATGCGTGCGCGATAAGATACGGCGCTCCAATTAGCGCCGCGACCAGTCCGGCACCGTGACTGATGCTGTTCGCGATTTCTTCGCCCCTGGATTGCTGCCGCTCAGCCTTTACCGGCGATTTTTTCATACCGACTCCCTTCGTGATCCACCTTTCGTGAACCACCTTTCGTGAACCAATATATCACTGTAGTGTTGCACGGCCTTTACCAAACACCTGCGTCGCAAAACCAGCGGGCTTTCCCCTGTTAAACCGTCCAACCATCCAACGACGGCACATTGCTGAGAGGTCACGGAACCAAATATTTACTTTACCAAGAGTGTTACACAGCTTAACTGGACGGTTGCCCGCTAAACTTCGCCCGCAGATAACGAGCGACAAGCGAAACGCCCTGTAGATGCGACGTGACCCTCATACTTCAACAGCCTCGATATTTATGTTGAAACCAGTCGTTCCATCCGTTAACGCCAGATTTTCGCCCACTTGGGGCATCCAGACGCCCACTAATTCTGCATGACTTCATACTGTCACATTTCCGAAATAAAGTTCGGCAAAGTTTCGAATCAGGAGTATTCCAGTCATGTTTACATTTTGTCCAGAAAGCTTGGGAATAGAACTTGATGATATTCTCGCAACCAAACATCTCTCTGCACTGTTCCAACCCATCGTCTCTCTTGGCAAGCAGGAAATTTATGGTTACGAAGGTCTGATACGCGGGCCTTCCGATTCCCGCTTACACGCGCCAACGAGTCTATTTGTAACGGCGGAGCGTTATAATAAGACCATCGAGCTCGACTACCTGTGCCGCAAAACTCTCATCGAACAATTTGCCAGCCTGCGATTACCTGGCCGTTTGTTTCTAAACATCAACCCATCAGTACTCATGTCACCAGATTTTAAACGCGGGCTAACGTCGCAATTTCTGGACGCCTGCGGACTCAACCCGAACCGGGTTGTGATAGAAATCACCGAAACCCAACCGATCGAAAAATACGACCTGATTCGCAGCGCCATCGAACACTACCGACAAGAAGGATTTGTCATTGCCCTTGATGATCTCGGTGCCGGCTACTCCGGGCTTAAATTGTGGTCCGAAATGCACCCCGACTTCGTCAAGATAGACCGCCATTTCATTGCCGACGTCAACAACGACAAAGTCAAACGGCAGTTTGTTAACTCCATCATCGACATCAGCCGCACCATCGGCTGCCAGGTGATTACCGAAGGTGTCGAAACGGAAGCCGAATATGCCGCAGTGCGCAACCTGGGTGCCGACTTTGCCCAGGGCTATTACTTCGCCAGACCGACCGCCCAGCCCATACACAGTATTGAGCCGGACCTGTTCCGCGCAGAACAGGACCGCCCGTTAATGGCGCACAAAAATACCGCCGCCAGCCTGCTCAAACCCATGCCCAGCATCGATGCCAGCTGCACAGTCAACCAGGCGGCGGATATATTTCTGCGCGCACCCACGCTACAGACCATTGCGGTATTATCTTCCCAGCAACCCATGGGATTACTGTTGCGCAACAATTTCATGAATATGTATGCCCATCGCTTTGGGCCAGATTTACATGGCAAAAAACCAGTCTCTCTTTTTGTTGAAAAAAATATCCTGTGCTTCGACACCAGCACTCCACTGGAGATGCTGAGCAAACGACTAACCAACGCCGAGCACGCCCACGTCGATGATTTTGTGCTAATGGAACAGGGAGTCTATAGCGGCAAGGGCACGCTACTGGATCTGCTCAAGGCCATCACTCATCAACAAATTGAAACTGCACGCTACGCCAATCCCCTGTCCATGTTACCTGGCAATGTGCCAATCATGCAGGAACTGCAACGACGCCTGACCAGGCAAACACCGTTTGTTGCCACCTACTGCGACCTTGATCATTTCAAGCCCTATAACGACACCTATGGCTACTCCAAGGGCGATGAAGTTATTTTTCTGTTGAGCAACATCCTACGCCGCAAGATCCGTCTGGACCTGGATTTTGTTGGCCATATCGGTGGTGACGATTTTATCCTGTTCCTCGATTGCGACGACTGGCAAAAAATTTGCGAGGATATTCTGTCTCAGTTTAAAACGGAAATTCCCCTGCACTACAGTGTGGAAGATCGCCGCAATGGTTATTTCATCGCAAACGACCGACACGATGAACCGCGCAGCTTTCCGATCATGAGTCTATCAATCGGCGCCGTCTTCGTATCGGCGGCAGACTTCCCGCAGACCACCGACACTATCAGCAAGGTCGTCACCAGCGCCAAATCCCTTGCCAAACGCAAGGCAGGTAACTCCCTGGCCATCTGTGCGCTTGCGCCGATCGCCCGGCAACTGGTTAACCGCCCCTTTTCCCCTAAAAAATCGGTTAGTAATTTTTGACAGGCTAGCGCCAGACAGTGCGATGAGTTTTTCCCGCAATCGCCACTTGCTGCGACCAGGCGCGGATGGCCTTGTTGGATCTACTGCTCCTTCGTATGTCAGGTCGAAGAAGATCCCAATATAATAATCGCCGCACCAACAAGACATACCGCAACGCCGACGCAGTCCGTTAGCGTGGGCCGCACCGCATCTATCGCCCACAACCAGCCTAACGCTACGCTGATATATACACCACCGTACGCGGCATACACCCGGCCTGCGGCATGGGGGTGCAAGGTTAACAGCCAGACGAATAACGCGAGGCTAAGTGCGGCTGGAGCCAGCAGCCACATTGAGCGCCCCTGTTTGAGCCACAGATACGGTAGATAACAGCCCACGATTTCCGCAATAGCCGTTACACCGAAGAGAGTAAATGTTTTGAGAATTTCCACTTTACGACCCCTTGTACAATTTTTCCCGTAAAAATCAGTCCACCGTGCTTAGCGTCGAATCACCACATATATTTCCATTCGATGGCCGGTACCGCACACCAGAGAGCAAAGGATATATCGCGGGCCGCATCGATTCGAAATATTTATCCAAGGTCGTGTGCTAACAGGCAACGTTTAAATCGCGCGGTAATTGGCAAGCCCAGTTTGTCGGTGGAATATATTTTTGTTTTAGCCACCTCTTGTCCCGCGACAGCAGCCGCTTTCCAGGTAATTGCTAACCCAGTGATCCATGCGCGTCGGCGCGCCTGGCCAGCTCATTTTCCGCCGCGCTACGCAACCGCTCCACAATCGCGTCCCGAGCGTCGAGGGTCAGGCCACGGGTGGGAATAGCCTTAAGCAAATGAATCTCGATGTGACCCGGCCGCAAACGCCAGCCGCCGGGGGGCAATACCTCCCGTCCGCCGTGTATCAGCATGGGCAGGATGGTCGCCTGCGCGCCGATGGCCAGCACTGCCGGACCTTTCTTATAGGGTAACAAACGTCCATCTGAACTGCGCGCACCCTCGATACTGATCATCGCATGCTCACCGCCCTGTAGACGACGCATAGCGCGCTCGATGCCGCGTTTTGCCTGCCATTTCCACTGACGGACTATAACCGGGTCGCCCATAAGCGCCCGAGCACAGCCAAACAATGGCATCAACGCGTACTCTATATTGATAACCACAAAGATAGGCGGGAGGCACATCATGCAAATAAGGCCTTCGGCGATATTGGATTGATTGAGCCAGACGTACAGCTGCGGTGATGGCACTACTTCACTTTGATTGTCATCGCGCAGTGAATAGGTGACGCCAAAAATTCGACAGGCCACTTTCACCCAGTTGCGATAAATGCGGTAGGCCAACGGTCGGGAAAAAGCGCACACCATCAACAAAGGCAGAAAATGCACCCACGAATTGATAAAACTCGCAATCCAGCGCGCAACGCTTGGCCAGAACGGCGGCGGCTCAGATATTAGCTGCATCGTTTATTCGCAATTGGCGCATGCCCGGCAACGGATGGGGGTGTATCGGGTTTGCAGCCTCACTTGCGCGGCGTTATTTATTTAGCCTTCGCCACGGGCAACTTTAGCCGCCCATTCTTCCATGGTGAGGGTGCCGCCGGACAACGCCGTTTTACCGGTATCTTTCGGCGGCAGCGCATCCTGTAAAAAATCAATGCGTTTCCATTCCGCGTAGGGCGTTTCGCAGGCCGCTTTGGGGACGTAGCGGGAGGTAGCGAGTTTCTGGTATTTGTGAATATAACGCGGGCAGTTAATCCAGGTTTGGGACACCGCGACGCGAATAATCATATCGGCTTCGGGGTATTCGGCAAGCAACGCGTCTTCAGTGTGGGCAGACGCGACCCCCTGTATGCGCATGCGCAGGGGATTTTCAAAGTCCATCAACAACAGGCCGACATGGGCGTTGGCGCAGATATTGCCCATGGAAAAGAACATGCCGTTGCCATCGTAGTTCGGAAACGCAATGGTGCGATCATCCAGCACGCGCACAAACCCGATATCGCCACCCTTATAGGACACCGTAGGTCGACCCTGATGATCCACCGTGGAGAGGAAAAACATATCCCGGGATTCGATAAAAGCTTTGCCTTGCTCTGACAAACAATCGCTGACAATCGACTCTTCAATACGATCAGCCATTTTGCGGGTTTGAAAATGATCCTGTAGCTGGCGGTGCTGGTCACCATACAAATTACTCATACGCCTGTTACTCCGCTGTGTGCTCGACATGGTTTTTTGTTGTCAGCCAATAGGTTATACCCGGAGCCAGAACCACCGTAGCGGTCGCATAAATATGTGCGAGGCGTCACTTTTTCAAAATCAAAAATAATGACTTTACGGGAAATCGCCATCAGCGCCGTGGCCACCACCAATCGCACCGGCATAACGTTGGTGCTCAAATACATACTGATATTGATAAATATTTCTATCGCGATCAACACCGCCAGGAACGATCCGAAGGTAGCCAGGATATGGCTAATGTGAAGCAACAAAAATGGCGGTTCCGTTAAGCGCTGAAAAAGCACAAATAAAACATCGCCCGCGCCCCACACGATAACGAACACCATCGGAATTGCCAGCACCTTGACCACCGCACGAATAACTTTGTGCAAAACCCGAATGGTGGCATCTTCATGCTCCAGCTGAAGAACGTGGCCGGGCTCGTGATGACGCAAATTATTTTTCTCGTCGTTCATGGTTTACCTTGTAACGCGCAAATACCAGAACGGGCCTCGACCCTGTATGTACCAGGCGCAACGCATCACCAATATTAATACGAGCGCGGCAGGCCCAACACATTAGTAGAAATAAAATTAAGAATCATATTTTGGCTGACCGGCGCCAGACGCGGCAGCATGGCTTCGCGCATCAATCGCTCGACGTGATATTCCTTGGCGTAACCCATACCGCCATGGGTCATCACCGCCTGCTGACAGGCTTTGAAACCCGCTTCCGCAGCGAAGTATTTACTGCCGTTGGCGTAGGCACCACATTCTTTGCCGTTGTCGTATAACCAGGCGGCGTACATGATTTTCAGATAAGCGGCTTCGAGCTCGATCCAGTTTTCAGCAAGCGGGTGTTGAACCGACTGATTCATGCCGATAGGTCGTCCAAACACCTCCCGATCCTTGGCGTACTGGGTGGCGCGCGACAGTGCGCTGCGACCCATGCCTACCGCTTCGGCGGCGAGCAGGATGCGCTCCGGATTGAGGCTATGCAGAATATAAGAAAAGCCTTTGCCTTCTTCGCCGATCATATCGTCCTTGGACACCACTAAATTGTCGTAAAACGTCATATTGGAGTTGACCGCTTTACGGCCCATCTTTTCAATTTCTTTGATTTCCACATGGGCCGGATCCATATCCGCATAGAATAAAGTAATGCCCTGATGGGGTTTGGCGCATTCATCCCGCGGCGTGGTGCGCGTCAGCAGCATCACCTTGTCCGCCTGTTGAGCGGTAGTGGTCCAGATTTTCTGACCGTTGATGATGTAGTTATCCCCATCCCGTTTGGCAAAGGTTTCAATGCGGGTGGTATCGAGACCCGCGTTGGCTTCGGTCACGCCAAAACAGGTTTTCTGTTGACCGGCGATCAACGGCGGCAACCAGCGAGCCTTTTGCTCGGGGGTGCCGAATTTGACAATCGGGTGTGGCCCGAAAATATTAATATGCACCGCCGATGCGGCCGACATACCCCCGTGATTAGCCACAGTCATCATCATCAACGCAGCTTCGGTAACGCCCAGGTTGGAACCGCCGTATTCCTCCGGCATGGTAATACCCAGCCAGCCACCTTCCGCCATCGCCTGATAAAACTCTTCGGGAAATACACCGGTTTTATCCCGCTCCAGCCAGAAGCTGTCGCCAAAATCGGCCATCAGGGCATTGATACTATCGACGATGGCTTGCTGTTCACTGCTTAACGAAAAATCCATGGTGAATATCTCTCTACAAGTTAAACTCGGTTTAGTGGTCGTGGTTAACGGGCATCACTGACAGCGGTAATGCGCGGCCACAATTGCTCAGCACCCCATTCCAGCACCTGCGTACCGAGGCGTTGTGCCCACACCGTATCGTTCCCAAATTCGTCGCGCCAGCTCCACAGCCTGCGGGTTAAGTGATGCAAACGATGTTCGTACGTAAATCCCATGGCACCGTGAACCTGATGGGCGATAGCCGCGCCATTATTGACCGCCTGTTCGAGCCGGATTTTGGCAGCCGCAATTTCAACCCAGGCGTCGGCGTCAATCAAGTTATACCTGGCCACAGCTTCGGCGGCGGAATCTGCCGCCGCATTTAGCGCCGCGACCTCCCCCGCCAGATCGGCGATACAGTGTTGTATAGCCTGAAATTTACCAATGGCACGCCCAAACTGCACCCGCTCGGAGGCATATTGAATAGTAAGATCAAGTACCGCTTCCAGCGCGCCCCCCGCTTGCACGCAACGCACCAGCGCACCCAGCGCCTCGACACTGGCGGCATTGGTAGAATCGCCAATCTCGCCAATCGCCAGCGGCTTCACCCCCGCGAAAACCACTTTATCCAGGGGTTCGCCAGCCAGGCTGGCCTGGGGTACGACAGTGCAGTCCGCAACCGCTACCTGTAACACCACGGATTGCTGCGGACCATCGACAATCACTACCAGATATTTTGCATTGCGCGCGTGGGGCACCGCGACTGCAACGCCATTAAGCACACCATCCGCGAATTTCAGATCACCGCGAGCTACCGTCATCGGATCGCTGGACACCGGCAAACCACCCTTGGCCAACAGCCAACCTGCCGTTAATGTTTCCGCCACCGGCACCGGCAGCGCGGCACTGCCTGCCGCTTTAATGACTGCAAATCCGTCCAGCATGGTAGCGCCAACACCGCCGCTCGTCTCCGGCACCCAGGTTAAGGTCAATCCGGATTCTTCCACCGCCTGCCACAACGCCAGCGGCCATTCTCCCGCCTCGGCGGCATTGATCGTTTCCGGCGTGCTCAGGTCGGTAAATATTCGCTGGGCAGTTTCAAAAATAATGTTATCGGCTGTCATCTGGCTCTCTCGAAATCACTGTAATGCTGGCGCGCAATTTCTTAGTCACTGCGCCGGGGATCGTGGCTCTATGGTCGGTATCTAATCAACGCAATCCCAGCTGGCGGGCAATCATGCCCTTGAGCACCTCGTTGGTGCCACCGCGCAGGGTCGAAGACGGCACCCGCAAAATACCGTCGCGCAATAACGCGGGTAACAATCCATCGTTCGAAGCAAGCAGGTCCTGCGGCAGAATGCCGCGTAGCTTTTCCAGCAGTTCTCGCTCAAAGCGCGTCGCCATATCCTTCACTAACGCGGCCTCCATTTCCGGCGACGCACCCTCCTGCAGCAAACCGGCAATGCCGAGGGACATACGACGCAGGGTTTTGAGTTTAGCCACCACCTGCCCCAGCACTTCCCGGGTTTTATCCGTAGGGTGATTGACCAGTACACGCATGGCTTCCTGCAACACAATAAACGTGCTCAAAAAACGTTCCGGCCCGGAGCGTTCCAGCGCCAGCTCGCCAACCACCATATTCCAGCCACCGCCTATTTCGCCAAGGACATAGTTATCCGGGACAAACACATCTTCGAAGTTAGTTTCGTTAAAGTGCACCTGGCCACCAATATCGGCGATACCGCGAATCTGCACCCCTGGCGATTTGAGATCAATAATAAACTGGGACAGACCCTTGTGACGGGCAGCCGTATCCAGAGGGGAGGTGCGCAACAGCGTAATCATGTAGTCGCAACCGTGGGCGCCGGTGGACCACAGCTTGGTACCATTGACCCGCCAGCCGCCATCAACTTTTTCTGCTTTGGTGGCTACCGACGCCAGGTCGGAACCGGTGTTGGGTTCACTCATGCCGATCGCGCAAAAACATTCGCCGGCGACAATGCGTGGAATAATCTGGTCGCGCAACTCGGGGTCGGCATGCTTGATAATTTGGGGGCCGCTCTGGCGATCGGCAATCCAGTGAGCCATTACCGGCGCACCGGCCGCCAACATTTCTTCGGTCACCACATAGCGTTCGAGAAAGGTGCGGCCGTGACCCCCGTATTTTTTATCCCAGGTCATGCCCAGCCAACCCCGTTGAGCTACCTTGCGGCTAAACTCGGCGTTCATTCCCGATGCCCAGCAATCCGCGATCGGTACAAATCCGCCACTGGCGCGCTCTGCCGCCAAAAATTCCCTGACCTCGGCGCGCAGTTGGGTGGCGATGGCAGGCATCTCCACGTGGGGGAAACGAAATCTCGACATGGATTACAACTCCTGAAGAACAACGCCCACCGCAGCGGGCCACAACAACGCTAGCCGCGAGAGCGCCCCGCCGCTAACCGGATATGAGAAGGACCAGGGCTAACGCAGCTTGCCAACCAGAATGGCTTTTTCTTCCGTGTACTCGGTGAGGCCGCTGGCACCCCACTCCCGTCCATTGCCGGACATTTTGTAACCGCCAAACGGCGCGGAAAAGCTAAATGGTCCGCCGTTCACCTTGACCTGCCCGGCGCGCAGTTGCCGCGCAATGCGCATCTGGGTTTCTTCGCTATCGGCCCAGACGCCACTCGACAAACCAAACGGCGTATCGTTGGCCAAAGCAATTGCCTCGTCTTCATCCTTGTAGGGAATCAGGCAAATCACCGGTCCAAAAATCTCCTCCCGTGCGATCGTCATGTCATTGCTCACATCGGCAAAAATTGTGGGACGGACATACGCGCCCCGGGTAATACCGTCGGGCAATTCCGCGCCGCCGGTAACCAGGCGCGCACCTTCTGCAATGCCCTTGTTGATGTAGCGCACCACACTCTCCCTGGCGCGCATGGAGCTGACCGGTCCAAGGAATACATTTTCATCCGTGGGATCGCCCACCTTGAGGGATTCCGCCACGGATTTGGCGACCGCCACCGCCTCTTCGTATTTGGACTCGGGTATAAAAACCCGGCTCAGAGCCACGCACATTTGCCCTGAATTGAACATGGTATCCTTCACCACATATTTGACGGCCTTGGCGATATCCGCGTCGTCGGCAATAATAAACGGCGACTTGCCACCCAGCTCCTGGCACACGCGCTTGACCGTGGGTGCAGCCGATTTGGCGATATCAACCCCGACTTCCGTGGAGCCGGTAAACGACACCAGATCCACTTCGGGATGGGAGCTCAGCGCATCGCCCATGACAGATCCCCGGCCGGGCACCAGATTAAACACCCCCGGCGGCAAACCCACTTCGTCGCATATTTGTGCAAAAACATAGGTGCATAATGGGGTTTGCTCACTGGGTTTAAGTACCGTGGTGCAGCCCGCCGCAATCGCCGGACCCACTTTGGCTACCACCTGGAACAATGGAAAATTCCACGGCGTAATAAACGCGCAGACGCCGACGGGTTCTCGCACCACAAGATAACCTTCCTCGTGCTGTCGGACTTCTTCCATGGTCTTGGCGAGGTCGGCAAATAGTGACAGCCCGTGGATCGGACCGGACACCTGAATACCTTTGGAAAAATGTACCGGAATACCCATTTCCTGGGAAATTAGCGAGGCCAGTTCGTCCTTGCGCTCCTTGAGCTTGGCGCAAATGGCACGAATATACCCGGCCCGCTCCTCGGCGCTGGTTCTGGACCAGGACGCAAAAGCGCGCCGCGCAGCTTGCACGGCCTTATCAACATCTTCGACAGACGACATCGGCACCGTGGCAAACGGCTCTTCAGTGGCCGGATTGACCAATGTGGTAACACCGCCGCCGCTGGCCGGTACCCATTGCCCATCGATATAGATAGTGGTGTGTTCAATCATGGGTTGATCCTTTTCTATGTATCACGTTGATTACTGTAACGTTAGAAGCACTGGTTCGTAGCCGCCTTGCGCCGCTACCCGTGCCCTGTTTGTGCCCCGGCCCCGATCACATTCCAGTTACACCACCAGGAGTAGCCTACGACGGTCAATTACGCAAGGCCCAGCTTCGGTCGCAAAAACTGTGCAATTTTGGCAATTGCGTCGTCCGCTTCCGGCGCATTACCGGCCATAAATTGAAACACATGCTGCATTTCCGGAAAGACCTGAAGTTCAACATCGACACCAGCCGTTTTTGCGCGCTCGTAAAAGCGTCGGCTGTCGTCCAGCAAGCCTTCGTATTCACCGACCTGAATCAGCATCGGCGGCAGGTTTTCGAGGTCCGCGTACAGCGGGTTGGCAATCGATCCCCTGGGATTTTTGCCCCCGAGAAACATCTCCGCCATACCCATTAATATGTCCTTATTGACCAACGCGTCCTTGTCCGCATTGGTACGCAGGGTTTCGCCGGTGCCTTCCATATCGTACCAGGGAGACAGCGGCACGCAGGCAGCCGGCATCGGATAGCCGAGTCGCTCACCAAACAGCAGCACCGACGTGCACAGGTTACCCCCCGCAGAATCGCCGATAGTAGCCATATGTTCGGGTTTGTAACCCCCTTCAAGCAAACCGGCGTACACCGCTACCGCCTCTTCGACAATACCGGGATGGGGATTTTCCGGCGCGCGGGTATAATCGAGTACCAATGCAGCGCAACCCACGGCCTTCGCGATATGGCCAAACATTTTGCGATGGCTGGTGGAGGATCCCACGACAAAACCACCACCATGGCAACAAATCAGTACTCGGCTTTCGTCGGCACCTTTGGGAATCGCCCACTTGCAATCGACGCCATACATGGTGGCATCCTTAAACTCCACATCGGCGGGTTCAGCGGTGATGTTGCCCCAACCATCAAATAATTCCCGCAATTCTTCCAGCGACATACCATCGTTCATCGCTAATTTTTGTTTCCACTCGGAATAGAGTTCTACGATCTGTTGCGCCGCTGCACTGGCCATCTTACTAACCTCCTGCATTTATTTTTCTCGGTTGGTTTATTCCCCAGTCGGGAACCGCCATGAAACCTGGGTCAAATACACCCCATTGCAAATCTCCGGGCTGTCGACGGCACTATTTTCCTCAGCTGCCAGCCCTTCTCCACACACTTGCGAACCGCTGATTATGCCAGAAAGTCGCAACTTTGCCCCCCATTTATCGATTTTTCGAGCTCCGCTTGTCCTTAAACGGGACTTTTAACAGGCGGGGCGGAGGCCAAAAGCACGAACACCCATCGCAGCGGGCTGTGTAATTTTCCGTCACGCAGAATCTATCCCGTAAGCACGCAGCTTGCGGTACAACGTGCTCCTGGAAATACCCAAAGATCGCGCCGCACGCGTACGATTGCCCGCATGTTTTTCCATCTCCAGCGCGATGGCCTTTTTCTCCACTTCGTTCAAAATGCCATGGGTGTCATGGGTCGCTTTGCCCATGTGCCCTGCGACGTTCGCTGACACCTGTTGGTGGCACAACTCATCGGGCAAATCCCGGACGGACAGCTGACCCTGTTCGCTAAAAACACACATGGGTTCCAGCATCCCGTACAGTTCACCGACATTACCAGGCCAGGGATAGCGCTGCATCCATTGCAGTAATTCCGCATCTGCAAATTTGCGTGGGGACCCCGACCTACGGGCCGTTTGCTCCAGCAAATAGTCTACCAACGCTGGCAAATCCTCCGCTCTATCCCGTAACGCTGGCACGTGCAGGGTCACGCCCTGCAACCCGAGGTAAAGGTTGCGATCCATAGCCTGGGCATCAGTACCCGCAACCTCAGCACCAGCAATCATAGAGACCATTATTCTGACACCAGCCAGCATGGCATGAGGTTCATTCGCGCCTGACAACTCTTGTTGCAAAAATCGTAACAACTGCACTTGAATCGCAGCAGGCAGCATGTCCACCGCGCGCAGAAATAATGTGCCACCGCTGGCAAGCGCTATTTTTCCCGCGCACTTATCGGTATCGCGACGGGCTAATCCTTTATGTTCGCAACCGAAAATTACTTCTCCGGCCGAGTAATTTTCCAGTTCTGCACAATTGACAGTCACGAATGGCCCATCTCGTCGCGGTGACGCGGCATGTAATGCCCTCGCTAATAATTCCTTACCGGTGCCTGATTCGCCCCTGATTAGAAGCGGGTCGTCCGTTGCGGCACAGCGTCTAGCTGTCTCCTTGAGACGCTCCATTAGCGCGCAATCACCAACAATATTGGCAAAAGGATCCACCGACAGCGACGCATCACGACGATTTTTTTCGACGAAACGACTCTGGGCCACAGGCATATCACGGCAATTGCGGTTTTCAAGCACCAGTAACCCACCTTGCCAGGTGCGTGCGCCATGGAATGAATCCACCGCCACCAGATCTATTCCAGGAGGTAAAAACTGCGCACAGTTTTCGATGTCGTTGATCACCGTCAGCGACAACAAGGCGTTGCCACTGCGCGCCAGATGCCCCTGCTGCACGTTGTTAAACAGCCTGCGTGCGTGTTCGTTGCACGTGATAATGCGGCCACGGCGGTCGAGTAATACCACGCTATCCCGATACCAACGCTCGGCCTTGTTGGCAAACCAGTCCAGTAATTGCACATTGCGCGCCAACTCCCGTGACTGCAACGTTTGCTCAATCTGTCGGGCAGCCGTCATGGCCAGCGCAATACTTTGACGGCTGAAGGCATGTGCGCGGGTAGTGATATCAATCACACCGAATAAGTCCCCGCTGACATGATCAATGACCGGGGCTGCCGAGCAGGTCCATATTTTTGCGGACTGGCAGAAGTGCTCCGCGCTGTGGATTTCCACAGGTTCACGCAGCGCGATGACGGTACCAACCGCGTTGGTACCCGCTTTTTGTTCACTCCAGTCGTACCCCGGAGCAACATATTGATCGGCCCCGCCCTCGATAACCTGGGGATTGCCACATACGTCCAGCAACACGCCACTGGGCGCGGCGACCAACAGCAGGCTCTCGGTGTCCACCAGAATATCCGACAACATTTTCCAGGTGTGCTGGGAGGCCAGGAGCAGCTCTTCATTTTCCTGCTTAAGCTGCTCCAGCTGTTTGCCCTTGGCAATTAGCGGCGAACAGGTGCGCGTCGCTTCAATTCCCTCATCTCGACATCGGTGCCACGAATTAAGTACCACGTCTCTGACGGACGCAGTCGCGCAGCTACCGTGATCTACAAACTGATGCCAGGCGCGCTCGACCTGCTTGCGAATGATTCGCTCGGACTCTAGAAATGTGCGTCCCACGTGCGGTGTTTGCATGACGCTAACTACTCCGGGTTACATGGAAAACTGCTAAATAATTTGCTCTGTGGGTACTTACCGGGACTAGATCAACAACACGACCTCGGTCATCGGGAGCGGAGCCTGAAACGCGGCAACCGCGTAACCTTATCAACAAGATCCCCGGCCGTCCACGCCAGGACAAGGCCTCCAGCATTGACGCCTACTCGGCGCCCGCGACAATATTGGCGTCGTGTAAACGACCAATCTCGGCGCTGCTCATGCCCAGCTCCTCAGCCAAAATTTCATCGGTGTGCTGCCCCACCAGGGGTGCCGCACGCACCGCCTGACGACGGCTACCAGTAAAGTACAGGGGGTTACCCGGCGTCAGATAGCGGCCGATGCCCGGATGCTCAACCTCCTCGAAAAGGGGGTTCGCCGTGGAGCACTCGGGATCCTGATCCACCAGTTCTTTAATTGTCTGATACTTACCCCAGCACACGCCCGCCGCGTCCAGAGCCGCCGCTACGGCGTCGAAAGTGCGAGCGGCAAACCAGGGTGCAAAGAGTTCCGTCAGTGCTTCGCGTCCAAGAAAACGGTCGCCTTCGCGCTCCAGATTCAGATGCAGCCTTTCCCCCAGTTGGTCGATGTCCACACCGAGGCCGGTGGCCTTCCTGATGCCCCGCCACTGATTGCCGGTGAGTCCCACCAGCATAATTCGGCGCTGATCAGCGGTCACAAAATCCTTGCCGTAGGCGCCGTACAGGTAGTTGCCACAGGCCTCGCGGTCAGTGCCATTGAGCTGCGCTTCGGCAATAAAACCGAGGTGCCCCATGGTCGCCAGCGCGACATCCGCCAGCGCCAGACTGACCATCTGTCCCTCGCCAGTAATGCGGCGATGCCGCTCCGCTGCCAACAGACCGAGGGCCAGTGTTTGTCCGGCGATCAGATCCCAGGCCGCCAGCACGTGATTCACAGGCTCCAGGGTGGATCCGGTCATCGCCGGGAAACCCACCTCACAGTTCACGGTGTAGTCTACCGCCGACCCACCGTGACGATCGCCGGTCAGATTCAGATAAATTAGATCCTCGCGATGTTTGCGCAGATTGCTGTCGGCCAGCCACCCGCGAGCGGGAAAATTGGTCACAAACAACCCCGCGTTTTCCCCCGGGGCACAGATCAGTCGGGTCAATATTTCCTGTCCCTCGGGCGTACGAAAATCCACCGCAATCGAGCGCTTGCCCTTGTTCAATCCGGCCCAGAACAGGCTCTGGTTATTGCGATCCACCGGCCAACGCCGATAGTCCAGGCCACCGCCGATCATGTCGAAACGAATCACATCCGCACCCATCTGCGCCAACGTCATTGCGCCAGAAGGTGCGGCTACAAACGCCGCGCCTTCCACGATGCGCATGCCCCGCAAAATATCCTGCATAATCCGTTCTGCCTCGCCGACGAATTTAACTAACTTCCAAATACCCGTTATCAATCACTACCAGGTCCCGTTCCACGACGCGACAGCGGAACGCAACGCCGCCATCTATCCGCCACATTTCGGTACGAATCGTTTCGCCCGGATATACCGGCGCGGAAAAACGACATTTGATGCGCTTGAAACGCGTTACATCGTAGTCGCAACAGGTTTTTAACAGCGCGTGACCGGCGACACCGAACGTACACAGACCATGTAAAATGGGGCGTTCAAAACCGGCTTGCCTGGCCACTGACGGGGAGGCATGCAGCGGATTAAAATCCCCCGACAGTCGATAGATCAAAGCTGCCTGTGGCAGCGTGGGAAGATCGCAGGTCATTTCCGCAGGCGTGTCGGGAATGGCCTGGGGCGTGGCGGGCGCCGCACTGGAACCACCAAAACCACCATGACCGCGAGCCATGGTATTTTGCGTCAACGTACACAGCGGTTCCCCGCTGGCAACGTCCACCACCGTGCGCGACGAATAAATAAATGCACCCTTGCCCGGCCCTTTGTCGATTATTTCATCGATCCCGGTACGCGCCTTGACCGTGCCCTGGGCTGGCAAGGGGCGGTGAAAGACGATTTCCTGATCGGCGTGCAATACCTGGGTCCAGTCGACGCCGGTATCGGGCTCTTTCAGCCAAAAACCCGGGTAGGCCAGCACCGCCGCCATAGTCGGCAGGGCGTTAAGGTGTTCCTCATAGGTAAACCGCAGCGCCTGCTCATCCGTGGGATCGCCGCTTAACCCCACCCCCAGGGCATACAAGATCGTATCCTTGTGGGAATAGGCATGTACGATTTCTTCGAATTTTCGATTTTTTAATTTTTCGTAGTCAATCGCCACGACTACCTCCTGTAAAAAATTGCTGGCCAGTAATAACATTACTGGCCGGGTGCGGACTTTTTTGTCTGCACCCCGGCCACGCTACCCGGGTTGGGCCTGATTTAAATCGGGTCCCAGCTAAATATATCCTGGGAGCGATGTAGTGGATAAAAGTGAGATTCCAGCGCGGGCATCGCCACCTCAAAGATACTGTCGATGGTCCAGCCGTCGCCGTTATGAGTGGAACGCACTGGCCGCGACTGACTCATCAGGAAAATTTCGTTCATACGCACTGCAAAAATCTGCCCGGTAATATGCGCGGCCTTGTCGCTGCACAGTGCCGCCGCAACAATCGCCACTTTTTCGGGCGTCATGCGCTTGATTTTTTCCACCCGCGCGACCTGGTCCGGCGTGTCGGCCGGAATAGAGGCGGTCATGCGACTCCAGGCAAAGGGTGCAATGCAGTTAGAGCGCACGTTGTAACGCTGCATGTCCAGGGCAATGGATTTGGACAGCGCTGCAATCCCGGCTTTCGCCGCCGAGTAATTGGCCTGGCCAAAGTTGCCAATCAAACCGGATGTTGAGGTCATATGCACACAGGCACCACGTTCCTGCTGGCGAAAATGGGTGGCGGCGGCGCGACTGACATTGAAGCTGCCGCGCAAATGGACATCCACCACCTGATTAAAGTCGTCCTGGGTCATCTTGTGAAAAATCACATCGCGTAGATTGCCTGCATTGTTGACCACCGCATCGACACTGCGAAAGTTGTCGACACAGGTGGTGACCATATTGTTGGCCCCCTCCCAGGAGGAAACACTGTCGGTGTTGGCAATGGCTTCACTACCGAGGGCGACGATTTGTGCTACCACTTCCTCCGCCACCTCACGATCCAGATCGTTGACGACGACTTTGCCGCCCGCTCGGGCGATTTCCAGTGCGATGGTGCGGCCAATACCGCGACCAGACCCAGTGACCACAACCGCTTTTCCGGCCAGATGTTTACTTTGACTCATGCTAGTTACTCCCCTTTATTCCAGTGTGTTATTTAACCTTGTTCACGGATGCAACGTCACTGCGACAAATTGTTAAAGCACTTTTCCGTTTCCGTGATATCCGCAGCATAGAACGTACGTTATCCGGCCCTGGCGATCAGCTCCCGCGCAATAACTTTCAACGCCAGGGTTTCCTCCGCACCCTCAAAAATTGACAATACCCGCGCATCCACAAAATAGCGGCTTACCGGCACCTCCTCGGCGTAGCCCATGCCACCGTGAATTTGCAGGGCCTCCCGGGTTACCGACTCCGCCGCGCGGCAGGCGAATAATTTCACCAGGCTCGCCTCCATGTGCCCGCCACCGCCGTCGACACGGCGCGCCACCGCGTAATTTAACTGTCGGGAAGCTTCCAGGGAAACAATCATGCGGCTCAGTTTGACCAGCGTCAGCTGATAATCCGCAATCGGTCGGGCAAAGACTTTGCGTTCCAACGCATAGGACGCAGCCTGCTCGCAGGCTGCCTGCATCACACCACAGGCGCGCGCTGAAGTTTGCATACGACCCCCAGTAAGACCGGCCATCGCGTAGTAAAAACCCTTGCCCAGACCGCCATCGCCGCCCAGCAAATTTTCCTCGGGAACAAAATAATCCTCAAAAAAAACGTCAAAGGAATGCATGCCCCGGTAACCGATAGTAGCAATCGCTTTGCCGGTCAACTTGCCGCCACCCTCCTGAACCACGTCGTAGCGATGCCCAGTAGTGCGTGGTTTTTCCACCAGGAAGAAGCTCAGCCCTCTATGGCCATCGCTGTCCGCGTCGGTGCGTGCCAGGGTCAAAATGACGGTGGCGGTGCCGGAAAATGTGCACCAGGTTTTACTGCCGTTGAGTAACCAGCCGCCGGTGGTTCGGGTGGCCTTGAGCTTTACCGACGCCAGGTCCGACCCGTAATCGGGCTCGGTCAGCGCAATGGCACACAGGGTTTCGCCGCTCGCCACGCGCGGCAACCAGTGCGCCTGCTGGGCGTCGGTACCACCTTTGAGCAGGGCGCGCGCGAGAATTTCCGGGCGCGTAATCAAACTGCCTGCGGCCCCCAGTGAGCCGCGGGAAAGCTCCTCCGTTACCAGCAACATCGACAGGCTGTCGTCTCCGTCATCCGGTTGCAAACCACCAAAGCGCTCGGGAATGGACAACCCGAAACAACCCATCTCCCGCAGCGGCGCCAGTATGACCTCCGGCACATCCAGGTCCTGGCGATGGATATCTTCCGCCAGGGGCATGACCACATCGTCGGCGAAACGCCGAAAGGTGTCGCGAATAATTTCTTTTTCCTGATCGAGACCGGTCGGCAAAAATTCGCCGCCCTGTCCGAGTAGCGCGCGCCCCAGGTCGGCCATCACCTGGCCGCGCAGATAATGCTGGGCGAGGCCCAGCTCATCCACGGCGGCGAAACAATCGGCAACGCAGGCGGCCTCGAGCCCATAATCCGCCGGTCGCGCCCGCAAACGGGCGGCAATGGCCTGCACCGCTTCCGCGATAAACTGACAGGCCGCCCACGGTAACCGTTCATCGCTGGCGCCACACCTGTGCGCGTAATCGATCAGCGCCTTTCCAGCGGCGATTTCAGCCGCGCAAAATGACAGATCGTAACTGACCAACTGATATTGATCGAGACGCTCTGGCAGCAGCTGGTCGCCAGCACTACAGACAGACTTAATGTGCGTCAGTGCCCGCGCCAGCAATCCCTCCGCCAGCGACAGGGATTGCTGCGCAATGGTTATATCCTTGCCTGGAACACCCGTGGCTGTGGTTGCAACTTTAAGCTCCATTACGCGTCGTGACGGCCGACGATGGCGACACTGACCACGTTCTGGTGAGGAAAACCACCAAGATTGTGGGTCAATCCGAGTTTTGGGTTAGCCAGCTGACGTTCCCCGGCATTGCCGGACAATTGCAGGTACATTTCGTAAATCATGCGCAACCCGGAGGCGCCGATAGGATGGCCGAAACATTTTAGACCGCCGTCAATCTGACAGGGAATCTTGCCATCAGCATCGAACATACCATCCAGCACATCCTGCACCGCGCCACCATCGTCCGACAAAAACAGGTCTTCCATGGTGACCATTTCAGTTACCGAGAAACAGTCGTGAACCTCTGTCATGGAAATTTCGTCGCGCGGTTTGCTCACGCCTGCTTCAGCATAGGCGCGTTTGGCAGCGACCCGGGTGGTGTGTACGAAGGACCCATCCCAGCTATCGTAACCACCTTCCTGACCGTTGGAGGCGCATAGTTGCAGCGCTTTCACCGTAACCAGATTGTGCTTACCCAGGCGGCGCGCAATTTCCGGCGTGGTGACAATGGCCGCGGCGGCGCCATCGCTGACGCCGCAGCAGTCGAATAAACCAATCGGCTCGGCAATCATCGGTGCATTCAGTGCCTGCTCCTCGGTAATGGCGCGGCGCAGATGGGCTTTCGGGTTTTTGATACCGTTGGCATGACTTTTAACTGAGACGTGGGCCATCGCCCGTTTTAGATCCTGCATGCTGGTGCCGTATTTGGCGCGGTAACCTGCGGCCAGCTGGGCGAACATACCGGGCGCTGACAGATTGGGGTAGTACAGATCGTTACTGACCCCGCGCGAACGCTGGGGCAGGCCACCGTAGCCGGTATCCTTTAATTTTTCAAAACCCAGGGCCAGGGCGATGTCACAGGCACCAGAGGCCACCGCATAGGACGCGGCGCGGAACGCCTCAGTTCCGCTGGCGCAATAGTTCTCCAGGCGCGTGACCGGAATATACGGCAACCGCAAACCCATACTGAGGGGCATCGCACCAGGCCCCACACTGAAAGCATCCACTGCGGTGGATTGCCAGGCCGCCTCAATCTGATTTTTTTCGATACCTGCATCAGCCAGGCACTCTTCGAACGCTTCGGCCATCAAATCGGCTGGCTCGCAATCCCAACGCTCGCCGAATTTACTACAGCCCATGCCAAGTATTGCAACTTTATCTTTAATTCCGCTCGCCATAATCGTAACTCCTGTGTTGTTACGCGGGTAGGTATATCTGGTTGTTAAACGGGTATCGCCTTCCAGAAATATTTACGGAAACCGTTTTGACTGTCGATTTGTTTGATCCGGAAATGAACCGACACTCTGGCTCCTGTATCAAATGTTGCCGGATCCACCTCGGTCATATCCATCATCAAACGGCCACCGCCCTCGAACGCAATCAGGCCAAAATAGGCTGGTGGGTTGTAGTCGAAGGTCAGGCGGTCGGCGGTCCAGGTGGCAACGTTGCCCTGGGTGGCGGCCATGGCGTGGTCGACCTGGGTATTGTAGGCACCGCAGTCCGGATTCACGCAGTAGAGGTGCTTGGGCATTTGCACCGTGTTACAAGCGGTACATTTGCCGCCGAGAAAGCGATTGGTCAAACCGCGGTTGCGGTACATGGCGGACAGATACGCCTGCTTATTAACTTCCGACCGCTTGCCCAGTTCCTTTTCCAGCAGGTCGTTAAAGGATTGGAATTTATTGTAGTTCTCTTCGGGTCGACCGGCGCTTAGACAACCGGAAACGCCACGCGCCGGACGTTTGTTGTTGATGGCAGCAGTGGCCTTGAACAGCAGGGCATCGCAGCCCTGACCAAAGCCGGTCAGCAAAATCAGATCGCCCGGCGCAGCCTGTTCGAGACGATGGGCAAGCAGCAACAGCGGGTGAGCAGCCCCGGTGATGCCCACACTTTGTAGCAGGTTATCCGCCAGGGCGTCCGGTTTGATACCCAGTGTTTTTGCTAATTCTACCGGCACCCGACCCTGATCCGTGGCGAACACCGCGTGGGCGATGTCACTACCCTTGACATGACAATCCGCCAGTAGCTTTTCAACCGCCGCGGGAATAATTTTCATGTACCCTTCATCGCGCACCCAGCGCTCTTCCCAGCCGTAATCAAAATCCTGACCCTCGCCACGGAAGTGGTCGATAAAATCCACCGCTTCGCTGTGCGAACCGATCAGTTCGGCAATCACCGCGTCACTGCCAACCGCGATCGCCGCAGCGCCGTCGCCATACAACATTTCTTCCCGCGATGCACACTTGGTGCGTCGGTGGTCGGACGCCACCAGCACCGCGTCGCCACGACCTGCGGCCGCGATATCCAGCGCAAACAGGAGCCCCGAGGTACCTGCCCGTTGCGACGAAGTGATATCCGCCGTGCGTAAATTAGCGGTATCGAGATTCAGGGCTTCGGCCACGACCACAGAGTTCTGACGGTCGCTGAACGGCAGGGTGGTAGAGGCAAGTAACAGTGCGGCCGGGGATTTCTCGGGGATTTTACCCAAACAGTCGGCAAACGCCTCCGTCGCCATGGTGATCGCGTCCTCGTCCCAGTTGCATACGGCCTTCTCGCCCTTGGCCAGTCCTCTCAGTCCTGCATCGAACCAGGCATTAGCGTCCGCTATCGCCTTTTTCTGCAATCGCATGCGCGGCAAGTACGCGCCGTAAGCTGTAATACCAATCATAGTAGGTTCCTGCTGGTTTCCATGGTTGTGAGGTTTTCCCCTGCGCCAAGCGCCTTAATGAGCGCTAGCAAAGAAGGCAAACGATTAAATAAATCTACTGATAAACAGTTTCATAATTTCCGACGTTCCGCCGTAAATGCGCCGAATGCGGGCGTCAGTATACATACGCGAGATAGGATACTCGCGCATGTAGCCGTAGCCACCAAACAATTGCAGACAGGTATCGACAATTTCACCTTCCCGCTCGGTCGTCCACAGCTTGGCGATGGCGCCCTCCTCGGCGCTCATGGTACCCGCCAGTATCTTTTCCAGACACTGGTCGAGATAGGCCCAACCGACCGCGAGATTGGCGCGCACCTCCGCCAGTTTGAACTGAGTATTCTGAAATGCCATCAACGGTTTGCCAAACGCCTCCCGCTGCTTGACGTAGTCCACGGTGATATCAAACGCGCGCTGGGCTTCCGCCCAGGCCCGAAAAGCGACGGTCAGGCGCTCGCGGGGCAACTCATCCATCAAATAGGCAAAACCGCGACCGGCTTCGCCAATCAGATTACTGGCCGGGACGTGCACATCGGCGAAAAACATCTCCGACGTATCGGCCGCCTTCTGTCCGATTTTGTCCAGATTGCGACCGCGCGCAAATCCGACCCGATCGCTTTCGACAATGATCAGACTCATGCCGTGGGCGCCCTGATCCGGGTCGGTCTTGCACGCCACAATCACGAAATCACAATGCTGGCCGTTGGTGATAAACGTCTTTTGCCCGTTGATAACGTACTCGTCGCCCAGACGCACCGCGCTGGTACGCACTGCTTTTAAATCGCTGCCCGTGCCCGGTTCGGTCATGGCAATCGCCGACACCACTTCGCCACTGACCATGCCGGGCAACCAGTGGAGTTTCAGTTCCTCGCTCCCATGATTGAGAATATAGTACGCTGTGATATCCGACTGCAGGGCAAAGCTGCAACTACCACCACCGATGGCATAGCCGATTTCTTCCGAGACAATCATGTTGTAGCGAAAATCCGCGCCGGGGCCACCATAGGCTTCTGGTATGCCACAGCACAACAGCCCCTTTTCCCCCGCGTCGCGCCAGAACTGCCTTGGTACGATACCCTGATCTTCCCAGGCGTCGATGTTCGGCTCCAGATTCTCACGAAAAAACCGCCGGGCAGTTTGGCGGAAAAGCTCGTGGTCCGCGGAGTACACCGTGCGGCTGGTCATGGTCATCGACAGGTTCTCGTAAATTCACGCCGTTTGCGAGTAGCGAGCGTCGGCAGATAATAGCCAACGTTGGTTCGGTGATAAGTATACCGGAAATGAGCTTGTATTACCCACCGGTAGAATCGCCAAGAGGACACTCACCTGGACAAGCTGTGCGCTCTTTGCGATTGGTGTTCGCCGGTCATGCTGAGCAACTGTCGCTGGAACCGAACCCCGCCGGTTCCAGCAGCGTGTCGACTTATTTGATTTTGTCGGTGAAGTGAGGAAACACCTTTTCCGTCAGCAATTCCAGACTGCGCAACATATTTTCGTTAGAGACCAGACCGTTGTAATTGAACAACCAGAAGTACTGGCAGGGCAAGTCTTTAAACAGCTTTTCCAGCTTACGCTTCACTGTATCGGGACTACCACAAATAACCAGGCCCCGCTCCTCCATGGTGTTAAAATCATTGGGCACGTCGAACGGGCTTTCGCCGGGGTTCGCGACAGCGCCGTTAAAGCCGAACGGCTGGAAGAAGTTGCACCAGATGTAAGAACCACCGTTGCGCGCAATCTCGTAGGCTTTTTCGTCGGTGTCGGCCACAATAACTTCTCGAGTCATACCCATACGATAGGGCTTGCCCGCCTTGTCGGCGGCTTCTTTGGCGGCGCGAATGTGGGACTGCGCTATCTCAGTATTGGTCACAATGGTGATTGGTGTGACGTCGTTTTCCTGAGCCCACACAATAGAGCTTTCCGAGACACTGAAAGGCTGGAACAGGTCGGGAATGCGTTTGTTAAAGGTGGGTGGGGCGATACCAATTTCCGTGAGAATATTGTTTTCATCGACCCCTTGACCGTACTTGCGGGTCACGTCGCCGGTGGCCCAGAAGGTGTTGGCCGGTGGAATTTCCCAGAATTTGCTCTTGTGGGAGAAAGTGTCATTCTTCCACGCTTTCATAATGATCTCGAAGTGATCGTAGTAGATTTCTTTTTTGAGTTTGTCGTACCCCTCGGCACCCAGCTCGTTGGCCTTTGCCATGCCGTCCATCTGCTGCCCTAGCGTGGCCACCCAGCGGGGCTGATAACCCCGGGCAAACCCGGCGAAAGCGCGGCCACCGGACATTTGGTCGAGCATGGCGATATCTTCCGCCAGACGAATCGGGTTGTGGGACGGCAAGACGTTGCCCAACTGGCCTACTTTGAGGTTTTTGGTCTGCATGGCGATATACAGGTCGATCAATATGGGGTTATTGGAAACTTCCTCCCCTTCGATATGAAAGTGGTGCTCCGTGGTGCCGATGCCATAGTAACCATGCTCATCCATAAATTTGGCCTGGTCAGACAGCTCCTTGAGCATGTACTGATACAGATCGGTGCGCTTGCCCGCCATACCCTGTTCAATCTGCTCTTTATTACCCACTACGGGCAAATAAAATCCGCCTACTTCCATCACTTGTCTCCCGACGTTGCTAATCTAAATAACTTACTACCAAAAATTCGCGGCCCGCTATCACCGCTGGTCAAGAACCGGACATCCGCACCAGGCTTGCGCGCATGCAGGTCAGGATGCCTACCCCCAGCGCATCGCGCTTTGACACATAGCATTTTCTGGTATGCACAACATGCGTGACCAGAACGCTATCTGGGAAGAGAGGATTCCCGATCCCGGATCGACAAAATGGGACTAACCGGTCAGCCTGGGGCCGCAGTTTTACCATAAATAACCGGAAAACCAGAATTTTTGGGCATTGCCGCAACCGGATGCTGTTTCAGATTGAAACAGTCTCCTAGCGTCCCTTGAACACTGGATCGCGTTTTTCCAGGGTGGCGTCAATCGCCTCAATATGGTCTTCGGTCAGCTGTAGCATGGCCTGCATACCCGCCGCCATTTCCAGCGCCGCACCGAGGGGCATATCCTGGGAGTCGCGCAGCAGTTTCTTGGCCATGCGTACGCCAATCGGCGGATGGGCGGCAATGCGTTTGGCCATGGCCAAAGCCGCGTCCAGTAATTTGTCCGGTGCAACCACTTCGGAAACCATGCCCCATTTTTCCGCTTTGCTGGCATCGATAAAATCGCAGGTATAGCTCATTTCAGAGGCGCGAGACAGTCCAATCACCCGTGGCAGAAACCAGGCCCCGCCGTCGCCGGGAATCAGCCCGACGCGCATAAAACTCTCGGCAAAAACCGCTTTTTCCGAGGCAATACGCATGTCGCACATCATGGTCAGGTCACAGCCCGCACCAATCGCATAACCATTCACTGCGGCAATGCAGGGCACCGAAATTTGCTGCATGGTGCGGGGTATCTGCTGGATCATGTCGAGGTACCAGTTGCGCAGCTCCTGGGCGCTCAGCTTTTTCTCCTGAGTCATGGCGCGAATCTCGCCGAGATGCCCACCGGATGAAAAACTGCTACCAGCACCAGTAATAATCACGCAGCTGACACCGACATCATCGTTGGCGCGATGCAGTTTTTCCACCAGCGATGGCACCAGTTCGTCGGACAGCGCATTGCGACTTTCCGGCTGATTCAACGTGATAATCGCCACGCGTCCTTGTTGTTCGTACAAAACGGGTTCGCTCATGGTCCTGATCCTTAGTTGCTGTAGATATTAGTTACAGTAGATAATTGATTGCGGTATTCAATTAAGTCGTGGTCACGGTTGGGTGATATAACGCTACACCAATTACGGGTGCGCAAACTTATCCCGGAGTGCTGCCTGTACGCGCAGGATTTCCCGCGCGCGCGCCACTACCGGTGCATCGATCATTTTACCGCGATATTCCGCGGCGCCACGTCCCTGCGCCAGGGCCTCTTCATAAGCCGCCACGAGTCCGGTAGCGTGCTCCACGTCGTCGGCAGACGGCACGAACTCTTCGTTCATAATACTGATCTGACTGGGATGAATGCCCAGCGCCCCGACAAAACCCAGGCTTTTCGCCTGACGAATACGCTGGCGAAACAGTTCCAGATCGGAATAATCCGCAATTGAACCGACAAATCCAAACGGCAACACGCCGGCGCGGCGAGCGGCAAAAACCACCTGCTGATTGGCCCACAACAAGCCTTCGGTGGTCGGCTGCATACCCACTTCGGAGCAGAAATCCTCGGCGCCGAGAAACAGGCCCAGCAGACGATCGGTGGCATGGGCGATAGCGTCGATATTGGCCAGCCCGTCCAGACCTTCGACGAATGCCAGCAGCCTGGTGTGACCAGGCGTTAATCCGCGATCCACCTCAACTTCGGCAACAACTTCCGCGATAAATGTTAAATGGTCGGCACTCATGACTTTCGGTACGGCAATGGTGTGCACGTGCTCGCCAACACTCGCCTCGATATCCCGCACCGCGAGGCGCCACGGGCGATTTATGCGCACCAGCACGTCGATGCCATGGCCCGCAATCTGGGCCGCAGCAGCGGGCACAGCCGCCCGAGCCCGTTCCTTTTCCGACAGAATCACGCTGTCCTCAAGGTCCAGAATAATGGCGTCGGCACCCCGCATATGGGCTTTCGCAACAAATTTCCCCACGTTGGCAGGGACGAACAGCGCCGAGCGCCACAACGGTAACACCCTGTTCCGATCAGCGTCCGCGCCCCTCATTGATCCGCTCCGGCACTCGCTTGTCGCAAACCGACCCTGGCCTGCATGGTCATGGCGCCGGTGTGGTCAACCACCCACAGGCTCACACCCTGTTCATCGCGACACCCCTGAACCTGAAACGGGTGCCCGGCAATCAGGGGGCGCAGCGCTCGATAATCGTAACTCTCAATGTCGCCCACCACACCAGCCGTGCGCGCTTCGGTGCGCACCAGATCGAGCAATAGCGTGGCACTCAGGGGTCCCTGCACCACCAGACCCGCGTAACCTTCCTCGTTAATCGCGTAATCCCGGTCGTAGTGAATGCGGTGGCTGTTAAAGGTCAATGCGGAGAACCGGAATAACAACACCGGGTCGGCAAACAATTCCCGATTAAATTGGGCAACTTGCCGTGGCGCGACGGCCGGCGAAGGCGGCGCGCCGGGAGCGGGATCCGCCCGATACACAATGTTCTGATCTTCGCTCACCGCCAGTTGGCCACGAGCGTAAATTTCATGGCGCACGACGACAAACACCAGATCACCGGAGCCACCGACCTTGTGGGTAACGCTGGTTACAGTGCTAATTCTCTTCACGCTATCGCCGATGAGTAGCGGCTGTGCAAACCGCACGTCACCGGACGCCCACATGCGCCGCGGTAACGTAACTGGCGGCAGGAACCCGCCCCGTTGGGGATGGCCATCCGACCCGATACGGGACTGACGCTCCGTGGCCAGAAAATAGAGCCAGTGCCAGGGTGTCGCCAGCTCATCGCCCGTATTGGGAACGGCGTCCCAATCGAGGGTGGCGGCCATGGCCCGTGCCGTACTCAGCGCAATAACATCCTCGCGGGTTTCCTGTTTGCCCACCCACTGTTGCAGGTGTTCGATATCAATTTCGCTCACTGACGCTCTCCGCTGGTTCGTTACTGCTGTCATACCGATATTCTGGCACCCCGATTAAAACGATTTCGGCAAACCTAACTCGTGCGTTGCCACATGGGACAGAATCAGATTGGTGGAAATAGGCGCAATTTGATACAGACGGGTCTCCCGGAATTTGCGCTCGACATCGTACTCCTGCGCGTAGCCAAAACCACCGTGGGTCTGCAGGCAGGTGTCCGCCGCGTGCCAGGCCGCTTCCGAGGCCAGCATTTTGCTCATATTGGCCTGCGCGCCGCAGGGCTTACCCGCATCGAATAATTCGGCGGCATTGTAAACCATCAGCGCGGCGGCCTCGGTTTCCACGTGGGCGCGGGCTATGGGAAACTGCACCCCCTGGTTCTGCCCGATAGGACGGCCGAACACTTCCCGATCCTTCGCATACTGGGTGGCGGTTTCCACGAAGTAGCGCGCGTCGCCAATACACTCCGACGCAATTAAAATACGCTCCGCATTCATGCCGTCCAGAATGTACTTAAAGCCTTTATCTTCCTCGCCAATGCGGTTCGCCGCGGGCACCCGCAAATTGTCGAAGAACAACTCGGTGGTGGAGTGGTTAACCATGGTTTTAATCGGGTTGATGGTCAGGCCATGACCCACCGCGTCGCGCATATCGACCAAAAACACCGCCATGCCATCGGAGGGCTTTTTGCACTCTTCCAGAGGGGTAGTGCGCACCAGTAGCACCATCAGGTCAGAGTGCTCCGTGCGCGAGATAAAAACTTTTTGCCCGTTAATCACATAGTCGTCGCCATCGCGCACCGCACGGGTGCGAATACGGGTGGTGTCCGTGCCGCTGGTGGGCTCGGTCACGCCAAACGCCTGCAGACGCAGGGAGCCGTCGGCAATGGCGGGCAAATATTTTTGTTTTTGCTCCGGGCTGCCGTGTTTCAGCAGCACGCCCATGGTGTACATCTGCGCGTGGCAGGCTCCTCCGTTACAACCGCTGCGCTGAATTTCCTCCAGCACCGCACAGCCGGCGGCAATGGGCAGCCCGCTGCCACCGTACTCTTCGGGAATCAGCACGGACAGGAAGCCAGCATCTGTCAACGCTGTCACAAATTCAGTGGGATAGGTGCGGGTGTCATCCAGCTTGCGCCAGTATTCACCAGGGTACTGGCTGCACAATTTCGCGACGGCCTCGCGGATTTCAGGGTAGCACTGCGTATCGCTCATATTTCGATGCCTGTGTTCAATTGCATTAGGCGTTGCCAATGACGCCATGTCGACGGCGGGTAGTAGCAGATAGAATCGCTGCCTGGTACATACGATTGCCAGTGAAGCTGTTCCTCCGGGCGAGTTCCCCGACGGGACTCCCTGCGTGGATCAGGTGGCCTGGAGCGGACGGCGGCAAATTGTAGCGGTAATGGTTTGGACGGTAAACCATGAGGCTTACGCGGTGGATAGACGACCCGCAGTGATTGATAGCGCCTTTTCAGCAAAGCTTGAGATTCAGCCAGAAAACCTCGGTCGAATGCGCTTACGCAATGACTACTTACGCAATGACTACCAGAGTTACCACTAAAATCGCGTGTTTATCGGTCCGTCAGGTGGGCATCCTGACCGCCTTCCAGTAGCGAGCCGCCCAGTACGTGTTGGTCAAACTGGAGATTTTTATGCCCGTTTTGGTGGACGCGTGCAAAAACTTGTTGTCCCCCATGGCGATACCCACATGGTTAACCGACGGTTTGGTTTTGAAAAACACCAGATCGCCCGGTTGAATGTCATCCATGGCTACCGGCTGGCCTATGCGCGCCTGCGCCTGGGCGGTACGCGGCAGCGGCAGACCAAATTGTTCGCGAAACGTCAGAAACACAAATCCCGAGCAATCGACACCGGCTTTCGTCAAGCCACCGTGGCGGTAAGGAACTCCCTGCCAGTCCCGGCGAGCGTCCTCCAGCTTGGCATAAATCTCAGCGTACGTACCGACGACCGGTGCCTGCGGCGTGGGGATGGTTTGCACACCGGGAGCGTGCTGGTGCATACAGCCGTGCAGCAACAACACCCCTATTATCAAAAAAAATCTCATCGCGCCGCCGCCCACCTGGTATCTGACTGAAATAACTATCTGACTGAAGTAACCCAATGAATTTTAACCCGATTACGGCTTTTCAGTAAAGCTGACACCTGACAATAAAAAAGGGGGAGTCACCTCCCCCCTTTTATTACTCCGCCATTAGCGTACGCAATATCAGCGACCTTCGGTCAATGCGTTGACATCGTGGCTACGCTTGACCTTGCTCATTTTGGTCGCGGGGTAACTCACTTCCGTGGTGGGTACCAGCGTACCTCTATCATTCTGCTTGTCGATGACATTGATGCTTTGAAACGCACTAATACTATCGCCTTCACCCTTAAAGTGCGGATCATTTGTCCAGGTCACGGACAACTGCCATATTTTCCACAACTGGTCCGCATGATCGTAGGCGTTGCAGTAGTAAGGCGCCGCATTTTGCCGATCCGTCATCATGAATTTCGTGGAATAGGGATGGCTTTTACTTTTGGGAATCATTTGAAAAACATCCACTTCCCGCAACTCCCAGTCATCCTTTGGGGTCCAGCCGTTCGGTCCGTAGTAAACCGTGTCTAGATTGCGCGAGCGGGCCACCGCCAGCAGGCGTGCGGTGCCGATATATTTCCAGTCGTAGGTGGGAACACGGCCCGCATAGCAATAAAAATCCTCGAGCGTGTGGTCGGTACCCAACAGGCTATCGGTTTTTACTTCGGCGGAGATGCGTCGCACCCGGCGCAAACTGGGCACGTACGCCCAGGCGTCGTCCGCCACATTCTTATCGTGGCGCCAGATAATAAACGCCGTGCCGCCGATGTCGAACGGACTGGTAAACGCGGTCAATTCCCGAAACTCGGTATCCTGCGCCCAGCGATCCGGCTCTTTGAAATCTGTAGCGACCTGATCAGCGCGATGACTCAGATAGACCCGCTGATAGGGCCCCTGGAGGACACGTTCAAATTTCCCGCCGCCCTGAAACATACTGGCGTATTCACTTTTCATAATTTCGTGGTCTTCATGGCTGCCCCCCTTGCGCACCCAAACCCAGAGCACATTGCCAATATCCAGACCATGATTTTGCCACCGATAGTTAAAGTTCCACGCGGCCTTGTAACCGGACATTCTATCCCCCGGCACAAATGAAGCCGGGTCAAAGGGCCGGCCGGCTTTGTAGTTGCTGATCACACCGTTGTCGTCCAGCGTCGCCTGCCCCTTATAGGCCTCGGTGGCGTCAGTAAACATTTTGGCTGGCGTCAGATCCGACGCACCCCGTATTTTTACCTCCATACCCTGGAAGAACATGTCGTCGTGGTAGCCGGGCGGCACAAATGCCCGGATTTTTTCGATATCCTCAAAACCGATGGTGTCGCCCTCCTTGAACGTCACTTCGGCCTTTTGGTTGGCCTCAAACCAGGCCATAAAATCTGCGGGCGTTTGCGCCAGCACCTGCCCACAGCAGGCTGTTAACAGGCTGGCATAAACTATTTTGCAAATAAACCTAAATTGACTTTTCATGTTCCTGGCCTCTGAATCAGTATGAATCCCAAAATCGTTGTTATGCTCAGAACTGGTAGCGAACGCTCACAAACACCTCATCGGTGTCGCGTAGCGCGCCGATGCCCTGCCGCGCATAACCAAACACCGTGTCCTGTGCGTAATTGCCATCCAGGGTAAAGGAAGTAAACGGACCGACGTCGTGTTTTACGCGATCCCCGCCCCAGATAAAGTAGGCACCACCCTTAATGGACCAGTGATTGTTAAACAGGTATTCGGTGGTAATCCCGGACACCCAGGAATCCGACTCCTCCTCCCACACCAGAAAGCCGTTGGGAATCAACTGGTCACGCATGTACTGGGTCTGTGCGAACAGGGTGTAGATAAAGTTGTGTTCGCCCACTACGTAGCCATCACCTACGCCCTGTTCGTGATCCAGATAGTAGGTATCGAAAATCTGGGCGGACAGGAAGAAGGTGCGATTGGCATTCAGGAACGGAATAAATGTCGGCCGATCCATACCCAGGGAGAATCGCACCACATCGCTTTCGTCCAGCCAGTTGGCTTTGCGGGTATTTTGCACCGGCTCGTCAATGGTGTAGGACGACTCTATGCGGAACACGATGCCGGACACCGGCTCGAAATAATCGATGGACAGCCCCGGCGTATGCACCTGCTCGTAAAACATATTCACCTGACCACCAAACGTCGTGCCCTGTTGGTAGAACAGGCGAGCATTATCCTGAGCCAGTGCGTCGATCGCGCCCGCATCGCCATTGGCGGCAGCGGCCATAATAGCCTGTTCGGGATCCATCACTGCAACAGGAATTGTGAACGGGAGGGTGAGATCGGCAACGAGTTCATCATTCACCAATCCTGGATCAACCCCGAAACCAGCCCCCGCAGCGATCACGTTGACGCTGGTAAAGCCAAACAGCGGCGTATCCGCCCAGCCGTAATGGTAGGTTAACGCGGCACGTACACTGCCCACCAGAAATTCAAAGCGGGCGCCGAACTCAGTGTTTTCAAATTTGTGCTCCGGAATACGCTCCTCGCTCAGCCCCACAGGGATGCCAAACCCGGACGGCAAACGGCCATCCCCAGCCACGCATGTCTGACCCGGCCCCGTCGCGTTAGCAACCGATACACAGGGCTCCGGCGAGAAGTAGGTGTTAAATGAGGCGAAGGTGCCGATCATCTGCCCAAACGGATGGGCCCAGGACTGGGACGGATTCCCCAGCCCAACGCCCTGGAAGCGGTCGAAATTCCAGATCAGTTCCAGCGCCGCATCGCTGATAAAGCCGAGATTACCAAATTTGTACTGGCCCCGTGCAATCCACTGGGGAATACGGATATCTTCAAATGAATCGAAGAAAAAGTGGTAGCCGAAATCCACCGGGTTAATAATGTCCTGCATACGGAAAAAATCTGTCTTGCCCCACACGATCTGCTGTTTGCCGATCCGCAGCCACCAGTCGTCGATAATGGCGTCCACATAGAGCTCCCTGAACGGGTACAGTCCCCCGCCAGAGTCGGTATTGCCCCAGGCGATACTGCGCTGGCTGTTATCGACGTTATTGCAGTTCTTACAATCCATATTCTGGCCGCCGGTGGGCACCAACAGCGGGAACATCGTACCGCCGCCGATCACCTCGAATTCGGTCAGTTGTTGCGCATCCCAAACCCCATTGCTGACATTTTTAGATAAGCCCCCAGTGAGCAAACCAGCACCAAAGCCGTTGTAGCCGATAGGATCGTTCGCCCCGCTAAATGGCACCCCCAGGTAGTTTGGATTGGTGGCACCCCGACCGACGCGGTGATCGGTCAATCCGCTCTCCCAGTACCCCACATCAAACTCGGGCCGAATCACACTGACAAACGACAGCTTGTCAAAAATGCCCGTATCTTCAAAGGTTAAATCCAGCTCCACCTGAGCGCGAATAATATTCGCCGATATATACGAATTGTCGATGTTGTAGCGAGTTTCATTGCGCAGAAAACCCGTGGTTTTCAGTTCACCGCCAAATAAATCCGTAGTCACTTCGGCCCGCGCGACCGGCAGGGATAGACATGCCACCCCCAGCCATACAGACCACCCCAACCCTGCTAATCTCTTTATGTTTTTCATCGCTATCTCCCCGAGTTTTTACCATTGAACTGCCACATTCATATTCCCCACCCTGCGCTAGCCGGGTTTCTTACCGTCTTACCCATTTTCAGCTTCGTTTTGTGCATATCCATATGTAATAACACTCCCCTTTAGATAGTCGCCCCACTTCCATCTGTCAAGGCTGAACGTCTTCTTTATGCTCGCGCATAACAAATTTTGGTTTAAATACTTTAATGAGCCACGGCAACAATGTAATTGCACCAATCATATTGCTGATCATCAATAGAGATAACAACATGGCCATCTCGCTGTTAAAGCGCAACACCGATCCCGGAATCCAGTAGGCGATGCCGCCCACCACAGTCACCGCGGTAAACAGCACCGCCGACCCCGTGGTGGTCAACATGGCGCGAATCGCGTCGGTTAACGATTTATCCCGGACTTCTTCGCGCACCCGGTCCATTACGTAGATCGCATAATCCACGCCGACCCCAATCCCCACCGCCGTAACCGGCAAGGTATTGATATTCAGACCAATGCCGCGCATCCCCATGTAGGCCCGGTTAACCAGCACGGCGATAGCCAACACGACAAATACCAGCGCCGCAGCGGTTGCGGAGCGGTAGGTAAAAAACACCGCCAACATAACCACCACCATAATCAGGATAGTTTGTAACAGCTCCGAGCGCTGCACTTCCTGATTGCCGGCCGCGGTGGTGCCAATGATGCCACCCGCAAACTGATAGGTAACGCCTTCCAGTGGATGGGCGGCGAGAAACTCGGTAGCCCGCGCGATGGCGGCTGTTACCGTGGCGCCGGTGGCGTCCTTAAAAAACACCACGACGTTGGCCACTTTACCTTCGAGGTCCATGTATTCCAGGATAACCCCCGGCACAGCCGCACCGGCTTCATACATAAACAGAATATTGCCGACATCCCGCTGGGTCGGCGGAATAATCGACCAGCGCGGATCGTCAAAGTGATACAGCCTGTTTACCGAGCGTACCAATCCGGGTATTTCCCGGGTACCGCCAAAGGTTTCATGCGCGGCCATGTGTTTGGCGAACTCCTGCATGACCATCAGCACTTCGGGATCTTTCATGCGGTGCGCCTGCTCGGACTCAAAATAAATGCTGAGCTGATTTGAGCCGGCAAATTTCTCGTTAATGCGCTGTGCCGCGACATTATATTCGGAGTCCTGAAACAGAATCGGCGAACCCGGAGTGCTTTCCCCGACCACGGCATCCTTGGCAAAATAGACGCCACCGATCAATATCAAGGCAACCGTGCCCAGAACCGGCACAGTGGAAATTGGCGACACGATAAAGTTGGCCATCTTGCCCATTAGCCTGGATGGCAGATGATTGCGCTTGGACTGATCGATAACCGGTTGTGGCAACAACAGCAACAACAGGGGCACTAATATCACTACCGTGAACAGGTTGCTCATGGACCAGAAGGCACAAAATATACCGAGTTTGGCAATGATGGGCACTGAAGATATCGCCAGCACCATCAGGCCCGCCGCGTCGGTAAAAATGGCAATGGACGCCGGCACCATCAGCTCGCCCATGGTGGTTCTCACTGCGCTATCCTTGCTCGCCCCTTCCCGTAGCGCATCCTGATAACGCTCCATGATTTGCACGCAGTGACTTGCAGTTCGCGCGGAAATAAGTATCGGCACGACCAGGATTAACGGGTCGATGTTGTAGCCGAGCCAGCCCACCAACCCGAGCCCCCACACTGCGGACATCCCGGTCCCCAGTAGCGGAATAAACACCCCCGCGAAAGAGCGGAAATGCAGCAACAGCAGCAATACTATAATGCCGAGCGTTACTGCAAAAATCTCCTTCAACTCGCTGGAGTGATAATAAATCCAGCCTTTCAGCATGGGCTCGCCGGTTATATACAACAACGTTTCGCCATCCGCTTCGATCTCTTCCTTGAGCTCGGTAAGGCGCGTAAAAATCTTACTGTAATCCAATCTTTCTTCGTCAAAGCCCGCCAATATCAGCGCCGCAGCGCCATCGGTCGAAACATAGGTTCCGTACACAATGTCGTTGCTGAATACTTCCTCGCGCAGGCGCTTCAATTCTCGCTCACCCTCTGGAATTAACTTCGGGAGTACCGGTTCGGACTTGATCAGGCCACTTGAGGTGGTTCTGACTCGGCGTATTTTGGGGTGCGCGATACTGGCTACCTGGTAGTGGTTGATACCTTGAATAACATCCACTTCCTCGGTAAGCATGCGAATTTTTTGCAATGTTTTGGTGGTGAAAATATCGCCTTCTGTTGCCTCAATCGACATCGTGACAACGTTTGCACCGCCAAACGTTTCCTTCATCCGGTTATAGTTTTTTATATATTCGTGCTGCTGCGGAAGCAGGTCCGCAAAACGGGAATACACTTCTATCCTTGGCAGCGCATAGCCAAGAATAAGTGACGGGATCAAAATCAGCAGCATGGTTATAAATTTATGGTCAATCATTCGATTGGCCAGACGCACGGATATTTTGTGGTGGTTATTTGCGTTGTTCACGGTTTATCTCCCACCACCACAGCCACATTCAATTTTTTCCAGTTATTATCGATAAATAACAGCGCAGTGGATCTACCACCTAACACAATCCATTCTTCGTCATGCAGATGCAATATATTTTTCCCCCAGGATCGCAATCCGAGTGCCGTGCGATCGGCCATCGCCCAGCCACCATCCCGGTAAATGCCGAGCAGGCCGACGGCACCGGCCACAATCGGCGTGTTGTCGTCAATGAAATCCACGCCAAAAACTCCTTCCTGACTGTCTATCGGAAGTGTTTCCCAGGTAACCCCGTTGTCGTCGCTCAAATGTATTTTCCCTGCAGCACCCCCAAGAATAATTCTTCCGTTTCTGGAAGCACCACATAACCAATAGGGTTGCGCTGGCTCTTCGCGCGTAATCACGCCGTCGCGGCGAATCCACTGTTTGCCCTGGTCTTCACTCTGCAAAATCAGTCCAAATTCGCCCACCAACGTCACTATGCCTGCGTCGGCGATCACTGCGCTCCAGGTCACATCGCCGCCTCGATAGGGAGGGCCGGGCTGAAATTGGAAAGATATACTGACAGCGCCCGGATCCAGCTCGTTAAAAACCGTCAATCGCCCTTCGTCGACGTCCAACTCAAAGTCCTCGTCAATAACCGCGGGGCGACCGTTTACCCTTGCGTTGAAAACTACCGACTCGGGATCGATGTTGGATACACCCAGATACCAGACACCCGGTTCCCGCGACGGCAAATTGAGCTCTGGTTGAATCACCGCGCCAACCTCCACCGCCGTCCAATCGCGACCGCCGCTGGTGGAAGTCGCCAACAATCCGCGACCACCACTCGCCCAAATCAGGTTGGCGTGGCTGTCGATATCCAGAATCGGTTCGCTGTATTCGGAAAGACTGGCAACTTTTTTAACGCTGCCCTTCTGATATGTATAAATATCGCCCTTGGACGAGCCAAGTAACACGCCACCGTTCGCGACTTTTTCAATCACCAGAAAGTCGTCTTTAACATCGGTGCGGGATATGCGCGCCACCATGTCGGTGCCCGAGCTGGACAAGGTGCCCACGACCCCGGATTTGCCAGAAAAAATAATTTGCCCGGTCTCATCCTCGACTATGGCGCTCACCATATCCACTGTCTGGATGAAATTGGCGCTCGTATCTGGCGATTCCTGTGCCCACAACATGGATGCAACAGATCCGGAAAGGACGGCACATAGCGCCGCCTGTCGGGCAACGAGCAACCGTCGCCTCGCGCCAGCGCCGATTATCTGATACCGCTTTTTTATACTGGTGTTGCGTGAGCGACACCGATTTTTCGCTAACCCCACATCCATATCTCTGTCACCAGTTGCTGTACAGCATTAAATCAGTAAAAAACACGCCGCGCACCCAGGGCGTCGGCCGGGAGTTCGCGTATCTTTTTTTCTCGGCACGGTGAAATCCCCACTCAGGTCTCCGCGAGCAAGCCAAGGTTCACACTTCACGACAGTGCACTATATTTAGAATATTTAGATCACTTATGCATAGTAAGCATACTGCGTATAACCGATGAAATAAATCGTCGCCATATCATCATAGGCGGGATGTGTGCCATTTTGGAACAACATCAAGATGTGGGCCGAGCGAGTCAGGTCGCCCGGTGCGAAGGGGAGGCTTAGCGGTTTACCTTTGAGCGGTTATTTATTGCGGTTTTTAAACAACGCCCTTGATCCAGGCTAAGAGATAGGCGAGTCCACCCACGATGCTGACTACAACCCACAATACCAGCAACAGGCGCAGCGGACGAAATGGCTGGCGTTCCACACTATGCACGGGCGTTGACAGGTACTCGCGCACCCGCGCCATGTCTTCTTCGGATAATTTATTGGGCTTTTGCATACAGTTCTCTGGTGGTCACGTCACGCAATAAAACTGTCTTCCGCGATCTCCATCAGGGGTTCCGCGCCCGCCTTGATGGTCGCTACCAGACTGCGTGTTCTGGGCAGCAGTTTAGCGTAATAGAAGCGTGCCGTGGCTAATTTCCCGTTATAAAACGCACTTTCGGTACTACCGGCCTTGAGTTGTCGGTCGGCCGTCTCGGCCGCCATCGCCCACATCAGGGCCAGCGACACGTAACCCGCATACATCATGTAGTCGAAAGAGGCAGCGCCCACTTCCTCTGGATCCTGTAACGCCTTAAAGCCGATATCGCGGGTCAGTTGTTCCCATTCGTCCGCAAGGTCCCGCAATGGGCGAATAAACTCGGCCAGTGCGCGGTTAGCGCCGTGCACCTCGCAGTAATTGCGAATTCGTCCGGTAATCAGCCCCAGAGCCTTGCCCTGGGTGCCGAGCACTTTACGACCCAACAGATCGAGGGCCTGAATGCCACTGGTGCCCTCGTATATGGTCGAAATGCGCGCATCGCGCAGATTCTGTTCCATGCCCCACTCGCGCACATAACCGTGGCCGCCGAACACCTGCACACCAAGACTGGCGCTCTCAACACCGGTTTCGGTGCAGAACCCTTTGGCAATGGGAGTCATCAGTGCGAGAAATCGTTCGGCCTGCTGACGCTCCACTGCGTCCGTCGACAGATGGGTGATATCCACCTCGTGGGACAGATAATGAATCAACAGCCGATTGCCCTCCGCAAACGCTTTTATGGTGAGCAACATGCGACGCACGTCGGGGTGCACAATAATCGGATCGGCGGGGCCGTGCGGGTTTTTCGGGCCGCTCAGGGAGCGCATTTGCAGACGTTCGCGGGCGTATGCCACTGCCCCCTGTAACGCCAACTCGGCGTTAACTACGCCCTGCATTGCTGTGCCAATGCGTGCCACATTCATAAACGTAAACATGCAATTCAATCCGCGATTCACTTCCCCCAGCAAAAAGCCGCGAGCGTTATCAAAGTTCAACACGCAGGTAGCATTACCGTGCAGGCCCATCTTGTGTTCGATGGAGCCACAACTGACCCCATTGGCTTCGCCCGCGCTGCCATCCGCCGTCGGCAGAAATTTAGGCACGATAAACAGTGAAATACCCCTGGTGCCCGGCGGTGAATCAGGCAATCTGGCCAGCACGATGTGTACGATGTTGTCGGACACATCGTGGTCCCCCGACGAGATAAATATCTTGGTGCCGGTAATGCGATAACTGCCATCCGCCGCAGGTTCGGCTCGGGTGCGCAGCATGCCCAGATCCGTGCCACAGTGCGCCTCGGTCAGGCACATGGTCGCCGACCACTCGCCAGATACCAGCTTGGGCAAATACGTACCCCGCTGTTCGGGGGTCCCGTGAGCAGTAATGGTGGCGCGGGCACCTTTGGTCAAACCTGAATACATATCCCATGCCCAGTTCGCCGCTCCTGTAAATTCGGTGACAATATTTTCCACGGAGGGCGGAAAGCCCTGCCCGCCGTGCTCGGGTTGACCGGTCAGGCCGGGCCATCCGTCGGCGACATATTGTCGGTAGGCAACTTTAAACCCCGAGGGTGCCCGTACCCCTGTTGCGGTCCAGGTGCAGCCCTCCTCATCACCGCTACGATTGAGGGGCGCCAGCACATTTTCGCTAAAGGTAGCGACCGCCTTGACCACGGCAGCCATCACGTCGGGCGTGGCCTCGGCGCAGCCTGGCAATGCTTGCCAATGTTTGTGAAAATCAAACACTTCGTTACGCACGAACTGCATATCGCGAACTGGCGCTTTGTAAGCAGGCATAGCTACATATCCAGAGGTTTCGGTAACAGGCGAGTCTATGCCTACCAAAAGTCAAAATACAGGGACGGCACCCATTTTGTATGACTCTGGGGTCAACAAAGCGAATCAATATGCAGGTGTTCGGCCACATTTTCGGGCGCAACGCAATCAAAAAACGGCACGACTCCGAGCAGCGGATACGGCAACCGCGCGCGCAGGGTTGCGAGATTTTCGCCATGGCGAACCATGTCCGGCTGCACACTGTTAGCGACCCACCCGGCGATCACCAGCCCATCGCGCTTGATGGCTTCCACGGTGAGCAGCGCGTGATTGATGCATCCAAGGCGCATAGCAATAACGATGATCACAGGAATATCGAGAAGTTTAGGGATGTCCGCGAAAGTTTGTGTAGCGTTGAGGGGCACGCGCCAGCCACCCGCCCCTTCGATCACCGTCAGATCTGCACCGCAATCCATTACCCGGCGACCCGCGACCGCCAGCGCCTCCGCGCGCAGTTCGATGCCGGTTTCGGCTGCTGCAATATGCGGTGCTATCGGCTCCCGGAGCGTCACCGGATTTATTAACGGATAGGGCAGTTTAATGGACGCAGTGCGTTGTAAAAGCAACGCGTCGTCGTTGCGCAACCCGTCCGAACCCTGTTCGCAACCCGCGGCCACCGGCTTGGCCGCTGCCGTGCGCAAGCCGCGCGCGTTGGCAGCGTGCAGCAACCCCGCTGCGATAAGTGTTTTACCTACCCCGGTATCGGTACCGGTTATAAAATACGTTGCCGCCATCAACTGCTCCGCAGGGCAGTATCCAGCGCCGCCAGCAAACCATCGATGTCGCTATGGCGGTGTTCGGCATTTATCGTCACGCGTAATCGGGCACCGCCTTTGGGTACGGTGGGCGGACGAATCGCGCCCACCCAATAGCCTGCCGCGCGCAACGCGGTGCCGACCGCGACGACTTTCGCGTCGGCGCCAATCATGACCGGCTGAATGGGTGTTATGGAAGGCAAAAGAGGCAAAGACAGTTGCTGCGCGCCACGCTGAAACCGGGCGATAAGATACCGCAGTCTTTCTCTGCGCCAGGTCTCGGTTTGTACCAGCTTCAGACTCGCGCGACTAGCCGCCGCCACCGCTGGGGGCAGCGCGGTGGTGTATATATAGGTGCGACTGAATTGAATCAGGGTTTCGATCAACGGCTCGCTACCCGCCACAAAGGCACCAAATGATCCCAGCGCTTTACCCAGAGTGCCCATCAGGATTGGCAGGCGCGCGCCGTCCAGCGCAAAATGTTCGGCCACGCCGCCGCCGTTTTCTCCCAGCACACCAAACCCGTGGGCGTCGTCGACCATTAACCAGGCTCCAGCGTCAGCGGCAATCTCAGCGAGTTGAGGTAGCGACGCGAGATCGCCATCCATACTGAACACACTATCCGTCGCGATCAGTTGACGGCCTCCCTGCCGCGCCGCTAACAGCTCGCGCAGTGCGGCCAGATCACCATGGGGGTAACGCCCGAAGTCGCCTTTGCAGAGAAAACCACCGTCCAGTAACGATGCGTGATTGAGGCGATCCTGCAATACTCGATCACCCGTTCCCACCAGCGCACCGATGGTGCCCAGGTTGGCCATGTACCCTGTGGAAAACAGCAACGCACGGGGTCGGCCGGTAAACGCAGCGAGCTCCTCCTCCAGCGCGTGGTGCTCCCGGCTGTGGCCACTGATCAAATGGGACGCGCCACTGCCAACACCGTAATGATTTGCCGCCGCCTGAAACGCGCTGATAACCGCTGGGTGATTGGCTAAGCCAAGATAGTCGTTACTGCTGAATGCCACACACGTATCGGATCCCGTCCTGACCAGCCTGCCCTGCGGCGAATCGAGGGTTAAGCGGTGGCGGTACAGCCCCGCAGCGCGCCGCGCCGCCAGCCCCGCTTCCAGTTCCTGGTCGAGGGCGCTCACGGTTTAGTGGGAGGCGTTATAAAACAAATGGGTAGTAGCGGCGCTCTGGACCTGATCGTGCAACGCTCCCGCCACCTCCCCATCATCGTGCGCCGCGGAGATTTCCTCTGGGGTAATACCCAGACGCGCGAATAACTGTCGATCCTTATTGGCCTCGGGATTGCCCGTGGTCAGTAATTTTTCTCCATAAAAAATAGAGTTGGCCCCCGCCAGGAACGTCAATGCCTGCATCTGTTCATTCATGTCTTCGCGCCCGGCAGACAGACGCACATGGGAGGTCGGCATCAATATCCGCGCCACGGCAACGGTGCGAATAAAATCAAAGGGGTCGAGGTCTTCCTGTGTATCCAGCGGCGTGCCCTCAACCTTGACCAGCATATTGATCGGCACCGATTCAGGATGTTCCGGCAAATTGGCCAGTTGCATCAACAATCCGGCGCGATCTTCGAGTGCCTCGCCCATGCCGACAATGCCCCCGCAACACACTTTCATGCCAGCGCTGCGCACGTTTTCCAGGGTCGTCAGTCGATCCTGGTAGGTGCGCGTCGTGATAATTTCGCCGTAGTATTCCGGGGACGTGTCCAGATTGTGATTGTAATAATCCAGTCCGGCGTCTGCCAGTGCTGCGGCTTGCGCGGAGCTCAACATACCGAGAGTCATGCACGTCTCGAGCCCCAATCCCTTGACCTCCTGCACCATACCGATAACATGAGGCATATCTTTGTCCCGCGGCGAGCGCCACGCCGCACCCATGCAGAACCGCGTCGCACCGCTCTGTTTGGCGGCCCGCGCTGCGGCGATCACCTGTTCCAGCTCCAGCAATTTTTCTTTTTCCAGCCCGGTGTTGTAGTGACCGCTCTGCGGACAGTATTTACAATCTTCGGGGCAGGCTCCGGTTTTAATCGAGAGCAGGGTACTGACCTGTACCTGATTGGGATCGAAATGGGTCCGATGCACGGTCTGCGCCTGAAACATCAGGTCGCTGAAGGGTTGTTTCAACAGGGCTAACACATCGCTTTTCGACCAGTCGTGACGGACGTTATGCATAATCAATCCAGTTGCCAGATAAAAACCAGTGAGCCATGATAATGCAGGCGAAAATGCTGTCAACCTAAAACTCGCCGCACGGTTAACTAGTTATCGAAAACCTGGCTTGCGGTATCGGGTCAGCCGTACCGCCCGAGGCACAACGAAAGGAGCAAGGATGCCCCCATTTAGCTTTCGACTGTTTCCGGGTCGCTGTGTCTTGTGCGGCAGCAACAGCGCCTGCGCTCGGGATCTCTGTTCGGGTTGTGAGCAGGATCTGCCGCACATAACTAACGCCTGCGTGCGCTGCGCACTACCCCTGCCCACGTCGGGCATTTGTGGCGAATGTTTGCACACGCCACCGCTGTTCTCCCGAGCGCTGGTGCCTTTTTGTTACGCCGCGCCGCTGGACGCACTGATTAAGCGTTTCAAGTACGGCGCGGATCTCGCAAGTGGTCGGGTACTTGGTCAACTATTTTGCAACTACCTATGCGCGGTGCGCGCACGCCAATCCCGTGCCGCGAACGGGCTGCCCCCAACATGCGTTATCCCCATGCCGTTGCATCCCGGCCGTCGCTGGTCCCGCGGATTCAACCAGTCCGTGGAACTGGCGCGAGTCATCGCCGGAGAATTTGATCTCCCCTGCCAGACGCGTGGTGTCCGTCGCGTCATAAATACGCCCGCACAACAATACCTCTCGCGCCGTCAACGCCGACACAATGTGCGCAACGCTTTTGCCACCACGGCTGATTTTAGCGGTCAACACGTCGCCATTGTCGATGACGTAATCACCACCGGCAGTACCGCAAACTCCCTGGCCCGCGCATTACTTGCCGCTGGCGCTAAAGAAGTCGAGGTGTGGGCGATCGCCCGCGCCACTGGCAAATTGCGCGGGGCGCGTCAATAATAGCCCCATGGACAAAAAAACCCAGCTTTGCAATGAGACGTTGTGGCAGCAGATATACGACGAGGTAAGCGTAACCTCCACCCAGGAGCCCGTGCTCGCCAGCTTTCTGCACGCCACCATACTCAACCACAAGACGCTGGCGGCGGCGCTGAGCTTCCACCTCGCCAACAAGCTGCACAGCGACGTCACCCAATCATTGTTGTTGCGTGAGGTGTTTGACGAAGCCTGTGCCGCGGACCCGACTATTATCGACAGCGTGCGCTGCGACATTATCGCCACCTACGAACGGGATTCCGCCTGCGACAGCTTTTCGACACCTTTTTTATATTACAAAGGCCTGCACGCACTGGCTGGCTATCGGGTCGCCCACTGGTTATGGCACCACGGGCGGCGCCCCCTGGCGCTGGTACTGCAAAACCGGATTTCCGTCGTGTTTGGCGTGGACATTCACCCCGCCGCACGCATTGGTAAAGGCATTATGTTTGACCATGCCAGCGGGATTGTGGTGGGCGAAACAGCGGTCATTGAGGATTGCGTCTCCATGATGCAGTCGGTCACTCTCGGCGGTACCGGCAAGGACACGGGGGATCGGCACCCCAAAATTCGCCGCGGCGTCCTGATTGGCCCCGGCGCGAAAATTCTTGGCAACATCGAAATCGGCGAAGGCGCGAAAATCGCGGCCGCCAGTGTGGTGCTCAAGGATGTTCCGGCCCACGCCATTGCCGCCGGGGTGCCGGCCAGGGTGGTCGGCACCACCCATATCGGAGACCCCGCTGAAAAAATGGATCACGGCCTGGAAGGCTGTGGTGCCGATTAGCGCGGACGCGCTCACATCGGGTTGTGGTTAACGCGGCAAAAACGGGAACCCGCTTAGACATCGCCAAAGGGCACAGCCTGTTGTATTCGCTCCAGACCAAGGAGCGCCATCAACAGTCGATCGACCCCAAGGGCGACGCCCGAGCAGACTGGTAATCCCGCTGCCAGCGCCGCCAACAGGTTCTCATCTGGTGTCACGATCGGTAACTTATGCGCCTGACGCAGTCGGTTGTCTGCATCGAAGCGACGGCGCTGCTCCACCGGGTCAGTCAGTTCGAAATATCCATTGGCCAACTCGGTACCATCGACAAACGCCTCAAAACGGCGCGCTACCAGATCGCCACTCTGATCCTCACCCAGCGTCGCCAGCGCACATTGGCAGGCTGGGTAGTCGTGCACGAAAACCAGTCCCTTCGGTAATTGTGGCTCTACCGCCAGGCTAAAAATCAGATCCAGACACACACTGCGTTCGGCCTGCGCCCAATTATCGCCAGCGTACTGCGCCGCGAGTTGCTGTAGTTGTGCGAGATCAGCACGATGGGGGTCACAACCGGTGACGCTCGTGAATAAGTAGCCGTAACGGTGCCTATCGGGCGTCGATGCCCGCGCAAAGCCCGCCGCCACCAATAACTCAGCGACCTCCGCCATTAACTGATGCTCGTCCCAACCCGGCCGATACCACTCCAACAGCGTAAATTCGGTGTGATGTCGACGGCCCTGCTCGCCATCGCGAAACACTTTGCCGAGGTTATAGATTGCGCCCAGCCCGGAAGCCAACAGGCGCTTCATATAGTATTCGGGAGATGTTTGCAGATAGGCGATACGACCGTTGGTGGCAGTGCTCAGGCCCTGAATATTAAATTCCGTAACACCGGTGACACCGAGTAATGGCACGTCGACTTCGAGTACGTCGCGTTGTTCAAAAAAATGTCGCATTGCCGCCAACAAGTCGGCGCGGCGGCGCAACGTCACCGCGGTCGCGCTCGGTAGCCAGTCGCCCATGGTCACCTTTTCCCCGCCAATTTTGTTACCACAAAAAAGGGCAGCTCGCGCCACCCTTCGTGCTGGAGAATTTTCCCACGACCGACAGTGGCCTAGTCCCGGGCCCGACCCAGGTACTCACCAGTGCGGGTGTCTACTCGAATAACTTCGCCCTCGCCAAGGAACAACGGCACCTTGACCACCGCCCCGGTGCTTAATTTTGCCGGTTTGGTGCCGCCCTGGGCGGTGTCGCCCTTGATGCCCGGATCCGTTTCGACAATTTCCATTTCAACATGGTTAGCGGGGGTTACCGCCAACGGCACACCGTTGTACAAAGTGACGATACAGGTATCTTCTTCGCGCAGCCACAGCGCGGCATCGCCCACGGTGTTCTTATCCGCCTGGTGCTGCTCAAACGTATCCGGCTCCATAAAATGCCAGTACTCGCCATCGTTGTAGAGGTACTGCATATCCTTATCTCGCACATCCGCTCCCTCCAGTGACTCGCCGGACTTGAAGGTGCGCTCCCAGACGCGACCACTCCTCAGATTGCGCAGACGCACGCGGCTGAATGCCTGCCCCTTGCCCGGTTTTACAAATTCGTTTTCGACAATGGAGCAGGGATCTCCGTCGAGCATTACTTTCAGACCGGAGCGAAATTCATTGGTAGAATAGGTTGCCATTCATGCCTCTATATTTGCTGGTAATCACACAGTTTTAAAACAGAACTTTTTCGAGGGTTGCTATGATACAGCACACCAGCCACGCATGGCACGCCCGCCCCTGGCAACAGGAGCTGGCAGAGGCCGTGCGCGACCCCCGCGAGCTATGCGAACTACTCGCACTCGACCCAGATTTATTCCCTGCGACATACGCCGCACACGGCGAGTTCGCGTTGCGGGTGCCGCGCCCCTACCTCGCCCGTATGCGCCGCGGCGACCCCGACGACCCGTTATTGCGTCAAATCATGCCCCTTGGCAAGGAACTGATTTCAGTGCCCGGGTACGACCGCGACCCACTCGGCGAGACGGATGCTAACCCCATTCCCGGGCTCATTCACAAATACCGCAGCCGGGTGTTACTGATTGTCAGTCCAGTGTGCGCCATCAACTGCCGTTACTGTTTTCGCAGACACTTTGCCTACGAGGAAAATCGGCCCACACGATCTCAGTGGCAACCTGCTCTGGATTACATCGCGGCACGACCGGAAATCAACGAAGTGATCTACAGCGGCGGCGATCCACTGGCGACCAACGACCGGCAGCTCCGGCACCTGACAACGCAAGTCGCTGCCATCGCCCATGTTAAACGGTTGCGGGTGCACACCCGGTTGCCGGTGGTGATCCCTTCACGCATAGATGCCGCCTGTATTGAGTGGCTTACCAGTACGCGCCTGACGCCAGTGATGGTGCTACATATTAATCATCCCAACGAAATAGATGACGAGGTTCGCGATGCGGTGACGCAATTAAAAAACGCTGGCGTTACTGTGCTCAATCAGAGTGTTCTGTTGACCGGCGTTAACGATAGCGAGCAAATTCTGGTGCACCTGAGCGAAAAGCTGTTCGCTGCGGGCATACTGCCCTATTATCTGCATCTACTGGATCGGGTTGCAGGTGCCGCGCACTTTAATGTTGCGCTACCCAAAGCCAGGACGTTGTATCAGGCGATGCTCGCAGCGCTACCCGGCTATCTGGTGCCGCGTCTGGTCAGAGAAGACCCTGGCGCGGCGTCGAAAACGCCCTGGGCGTGATGCGGTACTGAGAAACGCAATATTGCGTTTGTGATCAGAGAACGTACAATAGCAGCCAACGGGGCTGTTAATATTTTACTCAATAATACACGGGATATTTCGAGACATGGAGTTCGCCGATCAGGATCAAAGCAACAAAATGGAGCTGCTGTTACAACGCCTGCGGCCGCCTGCACTCAACCTGGAAACTTTGACCTTTGCGCGCCCACAAGTTTCTGAAATCGAAAAATTTATACTGCGCTTGCCCGCTACCAACTCTGCTAAAACAGCGCAACTGCTATATGGCGCGCTGCGCGAACTCAATCAGCTCAAGCTTGCACCTGCCGCCAAGCTCGCGCTTATCGAACCGCTGCAGGCCCACGCCATCAGCTGTGCGGACGCACTGACAAAAAATCTATCTCTGAACGAGCAAACCATGCGCTCCATTTCTACGGCGCAGGCGCTGTTAAAACATTTGCTGCTGGGCTACAAAGCCGTTATTGCCGAGGCCGCACAAGCATTCGAAGTAGAGCCAAAACTGATCGCACAGGCAATCCACGGTGCATTTGTATCAATGAATCGCATACTGCTAACTTGCTGGCAGTGTTATATCGCACCTCCGGAAAAGTTCTGGCTTGAGTTACACACCCTGTACCGCATTGCCAATTATTTTTACACAGATCAACAGACTGTTACCTGGCTGGAAGGCGGTCAGAAGATGCGCTCCACCCTGACCACCGCCTACCTTAAACCGCTATTATTAAGTTGCGCCAACCCCGGGCACTACACCCCGGTCGAAATCAAACAGGTTTTCACCTTTCTCGATAAGTGGGCGATGCTTGCGGAGCTCGCCCCCGGGCACCAAGAGGGGTTGTATGTGGTCGATCTCGACAGCGATAGCGGGCCAGTCTACGCTTCGCTGGCGGGGCCGATAACCGCTAACTACGTGCGCCTGCGCAACGGCAAACTGGTGCAGGCGCTGCGGGACCATTTTGCCCGGGAACACAACGGCGACGTTAAATTAATCACCCTGCCCGACAGAATCGTGCGCAACCTGTGCGAATACTGGGATCAGGAAAAAGTGCGTACCGAAGAGCACCTGGAAGATCAAACTCCAGTGCAGGTAGTGCTCGGGTTGACCGCGATTCACAATGAATTGAGCGGACATAGTAGCGTCGACGAGTTCCTCAGCGATGTGGATAAACATCACAACCTGAAAGCCTACGAATTATTTGGCGAGAACACCTCTAAATTACACAGTAAATCGGCAGGTGGTGAGGACGCCTGGGGTGACAGCGGCTACGACACCCAGATGCGCCACAGTGAGTCAGAAGAACAAACTAGCGCAACATCCGCGCCGCCGCTACCGGACACGACCGTCGCGGCGCAAAGAACAACGCCGCGTCCACCCGTGTACTACCAGGCGCGGCAACTGAATACCAGCGAGCGGGGAGCCTGCATTGAATTTACCGAAGCACCCAAACAACTATCCCCGGGGGAACTGATCGCAATTAGAGATGCCTCGCAGCAGGACCACAATTGGACGCTGGGGATTATTCGTTGGATTCATATTACGCCGCGCCTGAAGCGGGTTGCTGGCATCGAGAAATTCCAGCTTGCCGTGGAGCCCTGCGCCGCCTGCGTTATCAGCGACCAACGGGCCACCTCACCGTATTTACCCGGGTTACTCTTTCAAGAACAAGCTCACCACAAGGTGGGCGAGCAGACACTGGCCGATGCGGAGGTTATCCTGCCGTCCATGCCGTTCAAGCAGCGCAATCAGATTTCCCTGTTGTCTAATACTCGTGAACAACGGTACATTCTGGGCGACCCCACCGACACCACCTTCCACCTGTCGCGTTTCAAAGTTAAAGCGACCGCGGGCATCATCTGATAACTGGCTGGAGATAACGGTGTATCTCCCCCTATAATACCCATCACACGCAGATCCCGGCCGCTGCAATCACAGCGGCCAGCGGGGACGTGCTGAATTTGATGATTGTTCGCATACAGGGCACTGATGGAAAACGACGGCACACTCAACCTGCTACTTGTTCACGACAATATCGACGACGCCAATCGGCTGGTCAGCCTGTTACGCAATGCGTCCTACAAAGTTAATCAGCAGCACTGTGATAGCAAGGAAGTCCTGACCAAGTTGCTGAAGGAACAAAAATGGGACATCGCGCTGGTCCAGTTTGACAACCGCAATCCGCCCACCAAAACCATATTCAGCGAAATACGTAAGCTTAACCGGGATATCCCGGTAATATTGATCCCTGCCGAGCACGACGCCAACTATACGGTCGACGGGCTACGCATGGGCGCCACCGATGTGGTACCAATGGACGAGGATCAGCACCTGTTACAGGTCGTGTCGCGCACGCTTTACAATCTCGACCAACGACGCAAGCAGCGTTACTGGAAGCAGCGCTACACTGCCACCGAAGAACGCTGCGACGGGTTGATGGCAAGTTCGAGAGACGCCATCGCCATCGTTCAGGAAGGCACCTACGTTTTTGTCAACGACACCTACGCCAACCTGTTCGGCTACCTCGAAGCAGACGGCATGGTGCTACTGCCGGTGGTGGATTCCGCCGAAGAATCTTTCCAGGGGGAGTTAAAGCCGTATTTAAAGCCACTCACCACCGACGATTCCGTGGAAAGTACAACGCTCACATTTGTCGGCGTCAAACCCGATAACGGTACCTTCAATATTCCCATGAATATCACTCAGGTGGAGTATCAGGGAGACCCCGCGCTGCAATTCCTGGTGCGCAAGGAATTGCTCTCACCATTCCAATCCACTCCCGAGCATACCGCCGAAACTCACCACGCAGTGGCGGCCGTCGGCGCCATTGCACTGCGCAATATGCTGGAACACATCAGCGCGGCGATTCGTAAAACTTCGCGCTCTGAGGCCAGCACCGTTTTGCACTATCTCCGTATTGATCGCTTCGCCGCATTACAGGAAAGCGCCGGCATCAAAATCGCCGAAGACGTGGCCACTAATGTCGCGCAGTTTGTGTCGGAACAATTATCGGGCGCCTCAGTATTTGGTCGCATACGCGAGGACGCATTTGTACTACTGGTGAACAAAATCAGTCCCGACGACGCCCTGGTGCAGACCACCGGATTACTCAAAGCCGTCGCCGAAAAGGTGTTTGAGACAGGTGAGCAAACTTACTCTGTTACCTTAAGCGCTGGCCTGTACACTATCAGCGACAGCTCCTCAACTGCTGAGGGATGCATCAGCTTTTGTCAGAAAGCTATTGCGAAAATCGACGACGACAACCCGGATGCGGCGGGCAATGCGGCGCATCTGTTTGAAGAGGTTTTTGAGCCGACCGCGACCGATCTCGCGGAGGCGGATATCGTCCGCTTTGGCAAACAGCTGCTTGAGAAGCGGTTACTCGATATTACGTTTCAACCAATCGCTTCCATACACGGCGAAAAATCAGAATTTTACGAAGTATTGATGCGCTCCAAAGTAGATGCTTACCCAAAAGAAATTCCCCAGGATTTTATCGATCGCGTTTTCAAAACGGATGTCGCCAGCGATATTGATCGCTGGGTTATTATGGAATCGATGAAAAAGCTGGTGGAAAAACACAAGACTCGCCCTAACACAAAACTATTTATTCATATAAGCGCAGCCACCATGCGTGATGCGCAATTTATGCCCTGGCTTAAAGTGGCGCTCAAGGCCGCCAATATGGCCGCCGAGTCACTAATTTTTCAACTGCGGGAAATCGATGTCAGCCGCCAGCTCAACCACGCGGTAAAATTACTCGACGAACTCAAAAAAATAAACGGAAAAACCGCGCTCACCCACTTCGGAGTCGCGATTAATCCCCTGAATATTTTAAAGAAACTGTCGGTGGATTATGTAAAACTTGATCTGCCGATTGTTGAGCGCGCCCGATCGGACGAATCGGCCGTGGATACCATGCACGATCTGATCAATCGACTACGCGGCGAAGATCAGTGTGTGATTGTGCCATTTATCGAAAATCCGGGAATGATTCCTGCCCTTTGGCAGTACGGTGTGCAATACATCCAGGGGCACTATATTCAGTCGCCGCAAAGCACCATGAATTACGATTTCAGCGAAGAAGGTTAATTAGTTGCGCGTATCCCGATCGCTGATGCCCATCAGATAAAGCACGCCATCCAGACCTAAATGGGTAATCGCCTGTTTCGCGCTAGCCTTAACAATCGGTTTAGCACGAAAAGCAATGCCCAGCCCGGCAATGTTTAACATTGCCAGATCATTGGCGCCATCGCCTACAGCAATGGTCTGTTCGAGACAAATATTTTCTTTGACTGCCAGTTCAATCAGTAATTCGGCCTTGCGCGCGCCATCCACAACCTCACCTCGCACCTCGCCAGTTACCACTCCATCGATAATTTCGAGCTCGTTGGCAAACACGTAATCAATGCCCAACCGCGCCTGAATAATGCGCCCAAAATAGCCGAACCCGCCAGAGACGATGGCTGTGCGATATCCCAGCTTTTTCAGTGTCGCAATTAAATGCTCTGCACCTTCAGTCATGCGCAGGCGCGTCGCAACCCGTTCGAGGGCGCCTGCATCAAGGCCCTTTAACAACGCGACCCGACGTTGCAGGCTCTGACGAAAATCCAGATCTCCTTGCATTGCCGCTTCGGTAATTGCCGCCACTTCTTCGCCGACGCCCATTTCTTTGGCCAGTTCGTCAATTACCTCGGCGTCAATCAGGGTTGAATCCATATCAAAAACTACCAATCGCCGGTGGCGCCGAAAGATATCGTCCTCCTGGTAAGCGATATCCACATCCAGCTCGGCCGCGAGCTCCAGCAGGGATGACCGGAATTGGCCTAAATCTAGCGCTTCACCACGCACCGAAAATTCCACACAGGCCTTACTTGTTTCATCGCTGTTATGCAACGGCACGCGGCCCGACAGGCGCTGTATTTTATCGATATTTAATCGGTGTAAAGCAGTAACCGCCGTAATCCGGGCGATATGTTCGGCACTAATACGGCGCGCCAACAGCGTAACGATATGTCGTGGCTTGCCCTGCTGGGCCACCCAGTGACAGTAACTCTCGTCGCTGATGCCCTGAAAACGAGCCTGCATACCCAACTCGTGCACGCAAAACAGCACGTCTTTCGAAAGCTGCGTCTGTAACCCCGCTGGCACTTCCACCAACATGCCAAGATTAAGGGTGTCGTGAATAACCGCCTGGCCAATATCGAGAACATTGGCGCCGCACCTGGCCAGCACAGCAGTAACCACACTGGTCACCCCGGGCTTGTCGGCACCCCCTACATTTATCAGCAAAATTTCTTTCACAACGCCGCGTTACCACCTCGATTGGAATCGCTATTATAGGGGAGCGACTGATAAGATAGCATCCGTTAATTCCCCGAGAGCCACCATGTTTGTGTCCCGTGCGCTGAGTTATCGCCTACCCTTGATTGCGGCTTGCATAATGTCGGCATTCGGTATCGCGCTGACTGTCTTTCTGTATACGCACCTGTCCGTGCTCGCGGTACAGCAGCAGGCAATTATCGGTGAAACATTGGCAGTCCAGTTGGCACAGTCAGCCAAGTCAGCCATGGTACATGCGGATACCGTCAGCCTGCAGGTTGTCGTTGAAAATTTAGTGGCACAAACCCGTAGCGTCGAACGCGCATCGGTTTTTGACCTGAACCACGACCTGCTCGCCCAGAGTCAACGCTCGATCATTCAGGGTCGTGCGACCGTCGCCTTTACCAGCACGGTGTCCGTTGAGGATAGCATCAGTGGTTATGTGCGTGTCGAAATGCAACGCCATGGACTATTTTCCCGCGCATTCTCCGCACTGTGGATCGCCCTGGCGCTGTGGTTTAGCGCTGCGATGGTGTTGTCCGCCTGGTTATTTAAACAAGGCCATAGCATCAACTCTCGTTTGCGCTCACTCTACCAACAACTACCCGCAAGCGATAACAGCGACGATATTAATAACGGCGACGATCTGGCCAACCTCGAACGTCGCATCGCGCCATTATTGGTTAACGTCGGCGCCAGTGACGGCGGCACGCCCCGTTTCGCCTGCACCCTGGCGTTGCACTGCAGCAACTTGCCACGCCTTAAAGCACAACTCAGCAGGGACAATTTTGAACATTTATTATCCGGCCTGGACCAAACTATCGATCAGGCCTGTCGACTGTACGACGGCAAGCGCCTCAACAGTTTTCAACAAAGTGTCTTTATACGCTTTGCCACAGCGACCGCAGATGGCGATCAGGCATTACACGCCCTGCTGTGCGCCTGCGCGACACTGGAAATAATTCGTAGCGAAGCACAGGATCATGGCGTCGCCATCGAGCTTTCCGCCGCGCTGAGCGCAACGCCGGAAAGCCGCACCAGTTCCACCCTGGTCGCCGACCTGGATCGCCAGGAGCACCTGCAACAGCTCGCCGCGTTACTGCCCCTCGCGGGTCCCTGGCAAATATTGGTGGCCAAACCCCTCGACACACATACCGGGTTCGTAGACTGCGCAACGTTTGAAACACTACCTAACGCTCAGGAAACCGCCCGCTTCGTCAGCTTCGCGCCCAACCAGAGGGCGCTTCTCGACCGCCAATTAATTTACCTGCAAGCTCATGCGCAAGATGGGGACTGATCACCTACGGGAACAGCGTGGGTCACGCGACAGCCTGGACAATTCTATTTAGCGCTCGTTAACAGCGTCTTGTAATTAAACAGGACGGGCATCCGGGTTCGTCAACCCCAACTCCGCAATCATCGTTTCGCGCATCTTGTATTTTTGCACTTTGCCGGTAACGGTCATCGGAAAATCCGCCACCAGACGCACATAGTGCGGCGTTTTAAAGTGCGTAATCTTGTTATGGCAAAAGGATTTTACGTCCGCCTCCGTTAGCGACGCCCCCTCCCGGCATTTGATCCACGCGCACACCTGCTCGCCAAATTTCCGGTCTGGCACACCAATCACCTGTACATCCTGAATATCCGGATGGGTGTAGAGAAACTCTTCCACTTCGCGGGGATAAACATTTTCGCCGCCGCGAATAATCATGTCCTTAATACGCCCGGTGACTTGCACATAGCCGTCTGCATCCATCACACCGATGTCACCAGAATGCAGCCATCCGCCCGCGTCGATGGTTTCTCGGGTTTTTGCCTCATCGTCCCAATAACCGCGCATCACTGCGTAGCCACGCGTACAAATTTCGCCTCTTTCCCCAATTGCCACCACCTGATTGTGTTCGTCTACGATTTTGGTTTCCAGATGTGGGCAAGGTTTGCCCACCGTGGCCACGCGCTTGTCGAGCGGGTCATCGGGTTCAGTGGCGTGACTGACGGGACTCAACTCCGTTTGTCCATAGGCGATAAGAATTTGTTCCATATGCATCTTACCCATTACCTGCTTCATAACTTCCACCGGACAGGGCGCACCCGCCATAATACCGGTACGCAACGAACTCAGATCAAACTCAGCAAAACGCGGATGATCGAGTTCCGCGATAAACATGGTGGGCACACCGTGCAGCGCCGTGCACTGCTCGTCGCTTACCACCTGCAATGTGGTGAGCGGGTCGAACGCTTCGCCAGGAAACACCGCTGCGGCGCCGTGAGTAATACAACCCAGATTGCCGATAACCATGCCAAAGCAGTGGTACAGGGGCACCGGAATACACACTTTGTCCAGCTCAGTAAGGCGCATTACATCGCCGTTGACCTTGCCGTTGTTGAGTACATTGCAATGGGTCAGGGTCGCGCCCTTGGGGTGGCCCGTGGTACCGCTGGTGAACTGAATATTGATTGGATCGTCGGGCAGCAATCCCCGACCGATTTTTTCCATACGCTCCGTTTCGCGGTCACCACCCAGCGCACAGACTGCGTCGAAGTTGTACATACCGGGTGTTTTACCCAATCCCATACGCACCACCATTTCCAGATGGGGTAATTGTTTTGCCCGCAATGCACCCGGCTCGCAATGATCCAGTTCCGGCGCCAGCTCCCGCAACATCCCCAGATAATCGCTGCTTTTAAACAACTGTGCGGAAATTATGGCGCGGCACTGTACCTTATTGAGCGCGTATTCGAGCTCGTACAACCGATAAGCCGGATTAATACACACCAGTATGGCGCCAATTTTTGCGGTGGCTATCTGCGTAAGACACCACTCATAACAGTTCGGTGCCCAAATGCCAACGCGATCACCGGGACTAATACCCAGCGCCAGCAAGCCAGTCGCCAGTCGGTTCACCTGCTGCTGGTATTCCCGGTAAGTCCAGCGCACCTGCTGGTATGGCACCACCAACCCCAGATGGTCAGGAAAACGCTGTACCGTATTGTCAAACAGATTGCCGATCGTCTCGTACACCAGAGGTTCGGAGGCCGCGCCACACATGTAACTTTTTGCCAGTTGCATTGTTCGAATAGTCCTCCAATTTAGGAATGGCACGGACAGTAAGCGCGAAACAACATTCACCAGCGTTTCCTGCACGTAACGTAGTGCAGTTTACTCCGGGGTATTACCACGGACAACGCGGATCCCCGCACTGGCTAATTCGCTGGCCGTGGCACCACGTTGTCAATCCGCAGAGACGCCAGAGCACAAGTTGAAGTTAACGTAAACGTAAGCTATATTCCCTGCCCTGAATCAACAGATCCGAAACGCACTTATGTCGGCCGATGGCACCACCTACACGATTAGCGAGCTATCCCGGGAGTTTGGGATCACCACCCGCACCATACGCCACTACGAAGAAATCGGATTGTTTACACCCCAGCGGCGGGGGCAAACGCGCATCTTCAGCAACGCGGATCGCACTAAACTGAAATTGATTCTGCGCGGCAAACGGCTCGGATTGTCGCTACCCGAGAGCCGCGACATTATCAATATGTACGAACCAGGCAAAAACAACACGCAACAACTGTTAACCACCATTGAGACGATTAGCCAGCAACGCCAGCGCCTGCAGCGACAACTGGAGGACCTGAATAAAATGATGGCGGATCTGGACCGTGCGGAAAACGGATGTCGCGCGGAACTCGCAGCCAGTCGCAAACTGCGCGACAAAAAAATCCGTTAGCTTATTGCCAATCTTTAACGATCACTGAGGCCCTTATGAATACCGTTTTTAAAAGCATGAACTTCGATCTTGGCCAGGACGTCGACATGCTGCGCGATAGCGTCTATCAATTCAGCCAAAAAGAACTGGCGCCCCTCGCGGAACAAATAGATCGCGACAATGAATTTCCGATGGACATATGGCGCAAGCTGGGCGACATGGGTTTGCTCGGCATGACCGTGGAGGAAGAATACGGCGGCACCAACATGGGATATTTGGCCCACGTCGTCGCTATGGAAGAAATTTCCCGCGCGTCGGCGTCGATCGGACTGTCCTACGGAGCACACTCCAATCTCTGTGTTAATCAAATCCGCAAAAACGGCACCCCCGAACAGAAACAGAAATACCTGCCCAAACTCTGCTCCGGCGAGCATATCGGCGCACTGGCCATGAGTGAACCCGGCGCCGGCTCCGATGTGGTCAGCATGAAACTACGGGCGGACAAGCAAGGGGATCGTTATATTCTCAACGGCAACAAATTTTGGATCACCAATGGTCCCGATGCCAACACCTATGTTATCTATGCGAAAACCCGCCCGGACGCTGGACCCAAAGGTATTACAGCGTTTATCGTGGAGCGCGACTACCCCGGCTTTAGTCGCGCCCAGAAACTCGACAAACTCGGGATGCGCGGCTCCAGCACTGGCGAGCTGGTGTTCGAGGATTGCGAGGTTCCTGCGGAAAATATTCTCGGGCAGGAAAATGGCGGCGTGAAAGTCCTGATGTCCGGCCTCGACTACGAACGCACTGTGTTATCTGGCGGGCCGGTGGGCATTATGCAAGCCTGCCTGGATATCGTTCTCCCCTATCTGCACGACCGTCGTCAATTCGATCAACCGATCGGCGAATTTCAACTGATGCAGGGCAAGCTGGCGGATATGTATGTGGACATTAACACCTCCCGCGCCTATCTCTATGCGGTAGCCAAAGCCTGTGATCGGGGTGAAGATTCCCGCAAGGACGCCGCCGCGGTAATTTTGTACACTGCCGAAAAGGCCACGCAAATGGCTCTGCAGGCCATTCAGACCCTCGGTGGCAACGGTTACATTAACGAATACCCGACCGGGCGCTTGCTGCGCGATGCCAAACTCTACGAAATAGGTGCCGGCACATCGGAAATACGCCGCATGCTGGTGGGCCGGGAACTGTTCAACGAAACAAAATAAACGACAGGAAATTACCACTATGACCTATCAATCCGTGCTCAAACCCGACCTGTTCGCCGCTAAAACGATACTCGTCACCGGCGCTGGCAGCGGTTTCGGGCGCTGTATTGCCCATGAGTTGGCGGCCCTTGGCGCGACGGTTTTGATGATTGGACGCACCGAAGCAAAGCTGGTTAACGTAAAAAACGAAATCGAGGGCGACAATCCCGACACCGTCTGCGACTACGGCTGTGGGGATATTCGCGACGCCGACGCAATGGACGCGCTTATCGATAAATTTATCGCCGCCCACGGCCCGATTCATGGTCTGGTCAACAACGCCGGCGGGCAGTTTCCCGCCGACCTGGAAAATATCAGCCCCAACGGCTTTCTCGCCGTGGTGCGTACCAACCTGCTCGGCGGCTTTATCGTTTCCAAAGCGGTGTTTCTCAAATCCATGAAAGAACACGGCGGGGCAATCGTCAATATCACCGCCGATAACTTTGGCGGCATGCCGCGCATGGCGCACTCGGGCGCTGCGCGGGCCGGTATGGAAAACCTCACCCAGACTGCGGCTGTGGAATGGGCTTACGCGGGCGTGCGTCTCAATGCCGTGGCGCCAGGATACCTGGCGTCCTCCGGACTCGACACCTACGAAGACCCCGAAATGCTCGAGTGTATTCCCCATTTTCACGAAACAGTGCCGTTAAACCGCCTTGGCACCGAGTCCGAGGTCAGCTCTGCGGTATGTTTTTTACTGAGCGAGGGCGCCAGCTACATCAACGGCGTCACCCTGCGCGTCGACGGCGGCAGCTCCCTGTGCACGGATTCACCCCTGGGGAGAAAGATTCCACGGGCACAGCGCAACAACGCGCCCTATAACGGTTTTCACCGCGCAACCTTTCCAAAAATCCTTGAACCAAAAGCCTGAAGCGAGTAGGAACCCATGGCGATATTGCAATCCAAAATTAATACCCGCTCCGCGGAGTTCGATGCTAACGCCGCGCATATGCAGACGCAATTGGACGATCTCAATGCCAAGGTCGCCCAGATCAAACTGGGGGGTGGCGAGAAATCCTGCGCCCGCCACGTGGCGCGCGGAAAACTGCTACCGCGGGACAGGGTCAACGGTCTGCTGGATCCCGGCACGCCGTTTCTCGAGTTTTCACAACTCGCGGCCTGGGAAATGTACGACGACTATGTGCCGGGCGCAGGGATTATCACCGGTATCGGCCGGGTGTCGGGGCAGGAGTGCATGATCTTCGCCAACGATGCCACGGTCAAAGGTGGCACCTATTACCCGTGTACCGTTAAAAAGCAAATTCGCGGCCAGGACATCGCCCAGGATAACCATCTGCCCTGCATTTATCTGGTGGACTCCGGTGGTGCGTACCTGCCTGCCCAGGCGGAAGTGTTTCCCGACCGCCTGAATTTTGGCCGCAACTTTCACAACCAGGCCGTCATGTCTTCCATGGGCATTCCGCAAATCGCGGTGGTCATGGGCTCCTGCACGGCGGGAGGCGCCTACGTGCCGGCCATGGCGGATGAAGCCATTATTGTTAAACAACAGGGCACCATTTTTCTGGGTGGCCCGCCGCTGGTAAAAGCAGCGACCGGCGAAATCGTCAGCGCGGAAGAACTGGGCGGCGCGGACGTGCACTGTCGCACCTCCGGAGTAGCGGATCACTATGCACTCAACGACCACCACGCCCTGCAACTGGCGCGCAACGCCGTCAGCCGCCTTAACCGGGTCAAGCCGGTGCAACTGGATATTGCAGAGCCGGTGCCGCCACTGTACGACCCCGCCGAGATCTATGGCGTGGTGCCCAAGGACGCGCGTCAACCTTACGATGTGCGAGAGATCATCGCGCGTATCGTGGACGGTTCCGAATTTGACGAATTCAAAGCTCTGTTTGGCGCGACGTTGGTGTGCGGATTTGCCCGTATTCACGGCTACCCGGTCGGCATTCTCGGTAACAATGGTATTTTGTTTAGCGAGTCGGCACAAAAAGGCGCGCACTTTATCGAGCTGTGCGCGCAGCGTAAAATACCGCTGGTGTTCCTGCAAAACATTACCGGCTTTATGATCGGCAAACAGTACGAAGCGGGGGGCATCGCCAAAAACGGCGCCAAAATGGTCAATGCCGTGGCCTGCGCGCGGGTGCCAAAATTTACCGTTATTATTGGCGGCTCTTTTGGCGCTGGCAACTACGGTATGTGCGGTCGCTCCTACGATCCGCGTTTTCTGTACATGTGGCCCAATGCACGTATCTCAGTTATGGGGGGCGTGCAAGCCGCGTCGGTACTGGCCCAGGTCAAGCGGGACGCCATGGAAGCCAAAGGCGAAAGCTGGAGCGCGGAGGAAGAAGCAGAATTTAAGCAGCCCATAATTGAGCTGTACGAAAAACAGGGGCATCCGTATTATGCGTCGGCACGAATCTGGGACGACGGCATTATCGACCCGGCAGAGACCCGTATGGTGCTGGGCCTGTCCATATCGGCATCCCTGAACAAGGAAATTGAAGAAACTAAATTCGGCGTATTTCGTATGTAGCGTTGCCCGCGGGTGGCGTTTTGAAAATGCGTAAGACACCAGACCAACAACGGCATATTGTCACTAACTGGGTGCGACCAACAGGTACCGAGATGTTTGAAAAAATTCTGATTGCCAATCGTGGAGAAATAGCATGCCGAGTGATTCGCAGTGCTAAAAAGCTCGGTATCCGCACAGTTGCGGTGTATTCCGATGCGGACAAAAATTCCCTGCATGTCGCCATGGCCGACGAGGCGGTGCATATCGGGCCGGCGCCGTCCCGCGAATCTTATCTGGTAGCCGAAAAAATTATTGCCGCCGCCATCAAAACCGGCGCCCAGGCCATTCATCCCGGCTATGGTTTTTTGTCTGAAAATGCGCAATTTTGCGCATTGTGCAAGAGCAACAATATTGTTTTTATTGGCCCACCAGTCGCCGCTATTGAAGCCATGGGTTCGAAATCCGCCGCCAAAACCATTATGGAAGCTGCCGACGTGCCGCTGGTGCCGGGGTATCACGGCGATGACCAGGATCCGGCCATGCTGAAGAAAATTAGCGACCAGATGGGCTACCCGGTATTGCTCAAAGCCGCGGCTGGCGGCGGTGGCAAGGGCATGCGTCAGGTGTGGAGCGCCGCCGAATTTGATGCGGGGCTGGCCGCCGCAAAACGGGAGGCCATGAGCAGCTTTGGCGACGACAAAATGCTGGTGGAGAAATACCTGACGCAACCGCGCCATGTGGAGATTCAGGTGTTCTGCGACAGCCTGGGCAACGGCGTGTACCTGTTTGAACGGGATTGCTCCGTGCAGCGGCGCCACCAGAAAGTTATCGAGGAAGCCCCTGCACCCGGCCTGAATGAAACCGTGCGCACTGCGATGGGCGACGCGGCGTTGCTGGCCGCCAAAACAATAGCCTACGAAGGTGCGGGCACCGTCGAGTTTTTACTCGACAAGGACGACTCCTTCTATTTCATGGAAATGAACACCCGCCTGCAGGTGGAGCACCCGGTCACGGAAATGATTACCGGGCAGGATCTGGTGGAATGGCAGTTGCGCGTTGCCGCGGGCCAACCATTACCCCTGCGCCAGGATCAACTGACCATCAACGGCCACGCCTTCGAAGCGCGTATCTACGCCGAAGATCCCAACAACGACTTTTTGCCATCCACCGGAAAACTCGATTTTCTACAGCCCCCCAGTGAAGACGCCCACGTGCGGGTGGACACCGGGGTGCTGCAGGGCGACGAGGTCAGCCCCTACTACGATCCCATGATCGCCAAACTGGTGGTCTGGGACGAAAATCGCGACCGCGCGCTGGCGCGGCTGGCGCGCGCGCTCACCGAATACCGCATCAGCGGTGTCACCACTAATGTGGATTTCCTGTACAACCTCGCAACTAATCCAGCTTTCAAAGCCGCCGATCTGGACACCGGCTTTATCGAGAAACACCGGGAGGAGATTTTTCGCCCGACGAGTCAGGATATGCAGCAAGGTGTCGCCCTCGCAACGTTATTTGTGATCTTGCACCGACAACAGGCTGCCGCCACCCTCGCGCAAAAAAGCACTGACCCCACATCGCCCTGGCACAACGCCAACGGCTGGCGTTGCAACGAACCACGCACCCAGAAATTTGATTTTCTGGTCGCCGATGTGGCGCATCAGGTGCAGGCCAGCGAGCACAATCCGAGCGGCAGTAATCGCTATACCATTGTTAGTGATACGGACGCGCACGGGTTGACTGTCAGTGGCGCCCTCGACGGCCACACCCTGGTAGCCAACGTGGACGGCCACCGGGTGCGGGCAACCGTCGTTGCCCACGGCCAGGGTCATAGCCTGTTTACGGCCAAAGGCGCACTGCCCTTCTCATTGGTGTCCGCGGACTGTGGCGATGGCAGTGATGTTGAAGCCGCTGGCGGCCTGACCGCACCGATGACCGGCACCGTAGTATCGCTGGTAGCGACGGTGGGCACGACGGTGGCAAAAGGCGACCCTCTCCTGATTATGGAAGCCATGAAAATGGAGCACACCATTCGCGCCCCCAAAACCGGCATGGTTACAGAGTTTTACTTTAAACCGGGAGATCTTGTGGACGGCGGTGTCGCCATGCTGGGTTTCGAAGCCGGCGACGACGCCTGACAACGCCCCCAGCCCCTGTCCCAATCGACCCGACGCGCGCCAGGTATTACGGCAGCGGCATAGCGTGGGCGATCATCCGCAACAACCTCAGGGGCGGCGTTCGGTCAGTGGTGGCCCATCAAACTGGATACCTGCCCAACCACTGCGCATAAATGCGCGAATATTCGCGTGGTCACTGCCGCGGGGGTTGCCCAACACATCCTCCCGATAGTAGCGCCCAAAACACGCCAGGGTGTGCATTTCACTCAAACCCAGTTTTTGTGCAAACGCAAACAGTCGGCATGAACCCTCGTTAGTTCCCGCCCCGTTGACAACCATTAATTCCCCCGACCCATTGCAGAACCGGGTGGGACGATACACATAGTGTTCGGCGATCACATCCATCACCTGCGCAAATTCGACCGCATGGGGATGCTGTTCGAGTTGCGCAAGTAGCGCTACAACAGTCTGCCTATTGGACGCGACATGCGGCGCTGTTTTCATTGCGTGGACACCCCTGCGACGCGGTGAGCGAATGCTATAAAGAACTCGATACTGTGTGGATTTTTCATAGCATCTCGATTTACCGCTTTTTCGATATCGCCACCCATCAGAATTTTTTTCACCGGTACTTCCAGTTTTTTGCCGGTCATGGTGTAAGGTATTTCCTCGACCTGAAATATTTCGTCGGGGACATGGCGCGGTGAAAAATTGTCGCGTAGAGCTTTGCGGATCCGTTGCACCAGGTCATCGCCAAGTGACATCCCAGGCTGTAATTGCACAAACATGGGCATATAGGCGCCGCCGTCGGGACGCTCGATGCTGACCACCAGACTATCCACCACCCCCGCCACCGCTTCGGCACCGCGATACACCTCGCTGGTACCAATACGGATGCCGCCACGGTTGAGCGTCGAATCGGAGCGGCCCGTGATCTGCACGGTGCCCTGCGCAGATAACCGCATCCAGTCCCCGTGGCGCCACCACCCCGGGTACTCCTCGAAATAGCTTTCCCGATAGCGTTTATCGCCGTCGTCATTCCAGAAATAAATGGGCATGGATGGCATCGGTTGAGTAATGACCATTTCGCCAACCTGGTCGATCAATTCCTGCCCCTGTGCACCGACCGCGCGCACATCCACGCCGAGCATACGACATTGAATTTCGCCGCGGTACACCGGCAACAGCGGCGCACCGCCAACGAACGCCGACGCGATATCCGTGCCACCGCTCATTGAAATCAACCACAGGTCCTGCTTGATCGCCCGGTATATCCACTCAAAACCTTCCTCCGGCAGCGGCGATCCGGTAGACCCAATGGTCTGCAATGCGCTCAGGTCGTAATTTGCGCCGGGCTCCAGATCCGCTTTCATGCAACTGATATAGTACGCCGCACCGCCACCAAACAAATTAACCTGGGCGCGCTCGGCCAACGACCATAACCGGCCGCTATCGGGATAGGCGGGATTACCGTCGTAGAGTACCAGCACCGCGCCGGTCAACAGCGCCGCCACACCGATATTCCACATCACCCAGCCGGTGGTGGAAAACCAGAAAAATCGATCGCCAGGTTTCAGGTTACTGTGCAACCCCAGATGTTTGTACTGTTCCAGCAAAATGCCGCCATGGCTATGGGTTATCGCCTTGGGTACGCCGGTAGTGCCAGAGGAATACAGCGTCCAGATGGGATGCGCGAAAGGCACGCGCTCAAACTGAATATCCGTGGCGCTATTGGCCAATGCCTGTTCCCACAATTCAACCCGAGCGACGTTGCATTGATCGGCCGTGCCCAGCATATCGCACAACACAATATGCTCCACGCTCGGTAGTGCGGCGGCTATCTGCCCCAGTGATTCAAGACGATCCACAGACTTGCCGTTATAGCGATAACCATCCACCGCAAACAGCACTTTGGGAGAAATTTGCTGAAAGCGATCGATAACACTGGGAGTACCAAAATCCGGGGAACAACTGGCCCACACTGCGCCGATGGCATTGGCGGCCAGAAAAGCAACAACTGCCTGTGGAATGTTGGGCAGACAGGCCACCACCCGATCGCCGCGGGTAACCCCCAGCGCGCGCAGGTAATGCACCAGCCTGGCGACCTGTTCTTCCAACTGCGTCCAGCTTACAGAGCACAGCTCACCCGATTCAGATTCGGCCAATAACGCGGGACGATCATCGCTGCGTGCGCGAAAAATATGTTCGGCAAAATTAAGGGTTGCACCCTCAAACCATCTGGCACCCGGCATCTCCGAGCTGGATAGCACCTGGCTACAGGGCGTAGCGGAATGAACCTGATAGTAATCCCAGATGCTTTGCCAGAAATCCTCGAGGCAATCCACCGACCAGCGATACAGGGCGTCGTAATCGGCCAGCACCACGCCCCTCTCACGGGACAGCCACGCCATATAGGCAGCCATATTGGATTGTTGCTGGAAAGTTGGGGACGGTTGCCACAGCTGTTTCATGGCGAGCACTCAACGCTGACTTTTTAACGGCCTACGCGCTCAACCTACCACCTGCGAGCGACCCTGGAAGTGCGCTACTTCGACGCCCGCCTTATTACTGACTATCACTTGATAGAGGCTAAAACTTTTGCCCTCGTGACGCAGGGTTGCGGTGGCAGTTAGGACCTCGCCGGGCATCGCCGGGCGCAGATAATCGATATGGCAATGCACGCCCATTGCCGCCCGACTGCCACTGTTGCAGGCGCGGCCAAATACCGTATCCGCCAGCATAAAAATGTAGCCTCCGTGGCACACATCGTGTCCATTGAGCATGTTCTCGGTAACATTCAGCGTCGCCACACAGGCGTCCGGTGACACTTTCGTAAAAGTAATATTGAGATTGGGGGCTACCCGATCATAGCCACTGCGGGACACGTCGTCAGCTGCCGCACCGCGTGCCGCCGGGGTCGTCGATTGGTTCATAAAAAAGCCCTGTATTGCCGCGCTTGAACTATCTATTGTCTGTTGTGTAAGCCGTCTTCAAAACCGCGCGCCGTTGCCAGGCGGCCATCGGCGCGTAAAGTCCAAGCATACCACGGGATTCAATTGATGCCAGCGCACGCGCTGATTCTGTGTGCGGCTGTCCACGCGCTGAAAATACCTCGCCCAGCGTAGCAACCCTGCTACAATCGCCCCTCAAAAAAATGACAGCCTGCCGTGATTCGTCCCAACCCCGAACAACAACGCGCCATTCGCCACGGCGACGGCCCACTGCTGGTGCTGGCTGGCGCCGGTAGCGGTAAGACCAGTGTCATCGCGCGCAAAATCGCTTATCTGGTAACGGAGTGCGGTATTCCCGCCAAACATGTCGTCGCGGTGACCTTCACCAACAAGGCGGCCCGGGAAATGAAAGCGCGGGTTGCCCGGTTGCTCAACGGTTCTGCCGCCCGGGGTCTGACCGTATCGACTTTTCATTTACTCGGCCTGACCATTTTACGGCGAGAAATTAAACATTTGGGCTTTAAGTCGGGCTTCTCCATTTTTGACGCAGACGACGCCCGCAGCGTGCTTCAGGAACTGATGTTGCGCGAATCGGATTTCGACGCGGACTACGTGAATCTGGTGCAACAGCAAATTTCTCAATGGAAAAATGCACTCCTCGATCCCGACCAGGCGTTATCCCTTGCCGAAAACCAAGAACAGCAAACTATCGCCGCTGTCTATGCCCATTACCGACGTGCGCTAAAAGCTTACAACGCCGTGGACTTCGACGATTTAATACTCATTCCGGTAATGGCGCTACGCAACAATGTTGAACTGCTGCTTAGCTGGCAACAGCGGATTCGTTATTTGCTGGTGGACGAATACCAGGACACCAATCTCGCGCAATACGAACTGGTCAAACTGCTGACCGGAAGCCATCAACGTTTTACGGTAGTGGGCGACGACGATCAATCGATTTACGCCTGGCGGGGAGCGCGCCCCGAAAATCTGGCCCAATTACAACGGGATTTTGCCGATATTGATGTGATCAAACTGGAACAAAATTACCGTTCCACCGCAAGAATCTTGCGAGTCGCGAATCAGCTGATTGCCAACAACGAACACGTTATCAGCAAGTCCCTGTGGAGCGATCTGGGTGAAGGAGAACCCATTCGTCTGGTGCGTTGCCAAAATGAGGACACGGAAATGGAACGGGTCGTCAACGATATTATCGAACAGCGACTGCGCCGCAGCTGCCATTTTCGCGACTTCGCCGTGTTATATCGCGGCAATCATCAGGCCAAGCTCCTCGAAATGAAATTGCAGAGCCAGGGAATTCCCTACGCCATCAGCGGCGGCACATCGTTTTTTTCCCGCGCTGAAATCAAGGACACTATGGCGTACCTGCGCCTGCTGGTTAACCCCGCTGACGATAATGCGTTCCTGCGTATTATCAATACCCCGCGCCGCCAGATCGGACATGCCACCCTGGAAAAATTAGGGGAATACGCCACCCGTCGCCATATCTCCCTGTTCGCCGCAATTGACGAACTCGGGCTGGAAAATGACGTCCCCGCCGCCAATCTGCAACGACTCAGGCAGTTTAAAACCTGGTTTAACAAGGTCGTTCGCAATTGCTATCAAACGGATTCCGTCAGTGCGCTGCATGAAATGCTGGACGATATCGGTTACGAAGCATGGCTACATCAGAATGCCACCAGCGCGGCCGTGGCGGAAAACCGCATGAAGAATGTGCGCCTGCTGATTGAGCAATTGGGCAACACGTTGCGCGACAGCGACACGCTGGAAAGTGACGATACGCAACACGGTATTGAGAGCGCCATCGGCAAACTGGTGCTGCGCGACCTGCTGGATCGACACAGTGAAGAATCCGCAGACGACAAAGTGCAGTTGATGACCCTGCACGCCGCGAAGGGGCTTGAATTTCACCACGTATTCCTGATCGGTATGGAAGAAAATTTGTTGCCACACCGCAATAGCATCGATAGTGGCGACGTCGAAGAAGAAAGACGGCTCGCTTATGTTGGTATCACTCGCGCCCGCACGACACTCACCATCACCCTGGCAGCAAAGCGTCGCCACTTCGGAGAGATCGTCGAAACAACGCCGAGCCGTTTTCTCGACGAGCTTCCGGCAGGAGATATGGTGCGGGAAGGTTTTGGCGAAGTGCTGTCGGTAGAAGAGCGCAAGGAAAAAGGCCGCGCGTCGTTGGCCGCTCTGAAGAATCTGTTCGATTAAACCCCCGCGTCACTGGGCAGACTCAGGGCCGCATAGATCTTTGCCCGACAATTTTTACGGCGCGACCGCGGCAACCGCCAGCTGGGTGGACAAATGCACGCGGCTGCCATTGAGTCGCGCCAGTAACTTGGTATGCTTTAAACGATCGAGCACCGGCCCCTTAACCTCCGCGAGATGCAAACGAATATTCCGATTCGCCAACGCGCTTTCAAATTCCTCCAGCATTTCCAGGGCGCTGGCGTCCACGTAGGCGACGCCGGAAAACACCAGCACCACGTCGGTTAATTGCTCCTGGTCGACGACCAGATCCAGCAACATGGACTCCACCCGTGGGGTGTTGGCGAAATAAATATTTTCATCCACCCGCACCAGCAGGACATGTGGCCAGGTTTCTACTTGATGGCGCAAAATATTTCGGAAGTGTTCGGTACCGGCAATACGCCCCACCACCGCGATATGGGGGCGACTGGTGCGATACAGAAACAGCAGCATGCCCAGTCCCACGCCAATTAACAGCCCCTGCTCTATGCCCAGCGCCAGAACCCCAACTAAGGTAACTGCCTGACCAAGCCCGTCGCCCCGATCGTAGCGCCAGGTGTGTCGCAGCCCGTTAAAATCAATTAATTGCCACACCGCAACCACAATAATTGCGGCCAGCACGGCTTTGGGCAAATCCGCCAGCATGCCGGTAAACATAAACGTCGCCAAACCGACCCAACAGGCCGTCACAATCGCTGCCAACTGAGTATTTGCTCCAGCATCGTAGTTGACCATGGAGCGGGAGAAGCCTCCAGCCACCGGCATGGCACCGGCGCAGGCGGCAGCCAGATTAGTTAAACCCAGCGCTCTGAATTCAGTATCGGGATTAATCTTTTGCTGGCGACGAAAAGCCAGTACTTTGGCAACTGAAATGCTCTCCACATAGCCGATGGCTGCGATCAACACCGCAGACGGCAACAGGGTCAGCCAACCGGACTCGGACAAAAACCCCAGCGACAACCCCGGCAAACCCTGAGGTACGCCGCCCACCACCGCCACCTGCCACTGAGATTTGGCGTCTAGCATGACTGCCGCTGCGATGGCCAGTACCACCACCACCAGTGGCGCAGTACGCCCCATAATCGCCGCCGACCCGGAGCTGATACCCATGTGCTCCAACGCCATCACCAGGGGGCGGCGGGCTAGCAATAGCAGTAGCACTGCAAGCAGACCAAACGTAGCCGTCACCCCATTGAAAGAACCGATGTTACCAATCAAGGTGCTCACAATTTCGACGAAACCCGCATCTCGCGGTACGGCAATGCCGGTGAGCGGAGCCAGCTGTGTACCGACAATAAAAATCGCGGCCCCGGTGGTAAAACCCGACAATACTGGATGGCTAATAAAGTGCGTCAGCCAGCCCAGGCGCAGCACACCCAGGACCAGCAAAATTCCGCCACACAGGGCCGACAGAATCAGGGCGCCGGTCACATATTTTTGCGGATCACCGGCCGCATAGGGGGTCAAAGCGGCGGCGACCATTACCGCCGCCACTGCCACCGGCCCCACCGCAAGGGTGCGACTGGTACCGGTAAAAGCGTAGATGATCGGTGGGATCACGCTAGCATACAGCCCCACTTCCGGAGGTAGGCCCGCCAATAGCCCATAAGCCAGAGCCTGAGGCACCAGTAAAATTGCGGTGATAGTGCCCGCCAGAATATCCTGCACCACTTCACCACGGGAGCGGCTACCCACATCGGACAGCAGTGGCAGCCAGCTGCGGACCAGCGCAGCAACCGTCGGCATCGGGTTAACTCCCATCTACCTGTCCGGCCACGACGGTATGGGCTCCTGGGCCCACCGACCCGGGACACCGGTCGCCCTGAGAGCAGCGATGTATCGCGCGCTGAAGATTATCGGCCACATGATTGTATGCCATGCGTTACCCCACATGTTGGTTCCGGTAGTAACCTGTAACTCTTCAATATATCTTTGGAGAATAACGATATACTTTATGGTTATTATTGTCCGGCATCCCGCCAATTGCAAGGCAAGTCAAGTAATCTAGCCAACGCACGGAGCCTGGTGTCAGCCCCCTCCACTGAGCATAGTTAGCGGATTGACGTGCCGGTCAAAATCCTCTGCACTGATATACCCGGAGTTAATTGCCGCTTGCTTCAATGTCAGATCCTGCTCCCAGGCGAGCTTGGCGATGGCTGCCGCCCGATCGTAGCCAAGCACCGGACTCAGCGCAGTCACCAGCATCAGTGATCGCCCCATGGCACGTTGCAGTTCCTCGCTATCGGCCTGTATACCAATCACGCAATGATCCGCGAAACTACGCATGGCGTCGGTCAGTAAACGTAGCGATTGCAGCACATTGTGAATCAGCAGTGGTTTGTAGACGTTGAGTTCGAGATGACCCTGCGAACCGGCAAAGCCGACCGCCGCATCGTTTCCCATCACCTGCACCGCTACCATGGTCAGCGCCTCGACCTGCGTCGGATTGACCTTGCCGGGCATAATCGAACTACCGGGTTCATTGGCGGGCAGGCGCAATTCGCCGAACCCGCAGCGCGGGCCGCTACCCAGCAAACGAATATCGTTAGCGATCTTGAGCAACGCGCTAGCCAGTAACCGTAATCGCCCGTGCAAATCTACCAGTACATCGTGGGCGGCAAGTGCCATAAATTTGTTATCGGCGCTGGTAAACTCGGTGCCGCCTGCTTCGCTAAGAACCCGCGCAACTTTTTGACTCCAGCCCGGCGGCGTATTTAACCCGGTGCCAACCGCACTACCGCCCAGCGCGATTGTGTGCAGCGCAGGTAACAGATCGCTCAACGCGGCACGAGCGTAGGCTAACTGGGCCGCGTAGCCGCCAAACTCCTGTCCAAGAGTGATGGGCGTGGCATCCATTAAATGGGTGCGACCGGTTTTAATCAAATCGCGAAATTCCCGACTCTTGTCCTGTAACGCCGTTTCGAGATGCAGCAGCGCCGGCAACAGTTCGCTGTGTAACCCGCGCGCCGCAGTCACATGCATCACCGTCGGAAAGACATCGTTAGAGGACTGGGAACGATTCACATGATCGTTAGGGTGCAGCGGCGTACCCGCACCCCGGCCGGTGCCAGCCAGTTCATTGGCGCGGTTGGCGATCACTTCGTTGAGATTCATATTGGTCTGCGTGCCGCTGCCCGTTTGCCAGACAACGAGTGGAAACTGGGCATCGTGGAGCCCGGCGATAATTTCGTCGCACGCCTTACAAATAAGGTCGCACAACTCCTCGGGCAGTTGACCCAGGGCGTGATTCGCCAACGCGCAGGCTTTTTTAACTAGGGCAAAGTCGTGAATAAATTCCGCTGGGAAGCGCTGATCGCCAATCCGGAAATTTTGTAATGCGCGTTGCGTCTGCGCACCCCACAGTGCTTCTAGGGGAATATCGACGCAACCCAGGCTATCACTTTCCTGACGAAATTTACTCATGCTTCCATCCGTGCCACCCGCCGTCCCGGCGCACAAGGCGCGACCCCACGCCGTTAACGCTCCGCCAGTTGACCAAGCACATAGTGCAGGATGCCCCCGCTTCTGTAATAGCTTAGTTCGTTATCGGTATCGATGCGGCACAACAATGAACAGATTTCCCGCGTACCGTCACTGCGTTCCACCACCATCTGTACCTGTGCGCCGGAGGCGAGATCAGCCAGTCCACCGATATGAAAACGTTCGCTACCGTCCAGTCCCAGGCTAAGCCGGGTTTGCCCACCCGTAAATTGCAGTGGCAACACCCCCATGCCAATCAGATTGGAGCGATGTATGCGTTCGAAACTCTCGGCGATAACGGCCCGCACCCCAAGCAGGCGCGTGCCCTTCGCCGCCCAGTCGCGACTCGATCCAGTGCCGTATTCCTTGCCAGCAATCACCACCAACGGCACCGCGTCCCGCTGACAGGCCATGGCCGCATCGTAGATCGACAGCTGTGCACCGCCGACCAGGCGCGTGTAACCACCTTCCACCCCCGGCACCAGTTCGTTGCGCAGGCGCACATTGGCAAAGGTCCCGCGCATCATCACTTCGTGATTGCCGCGCCGCGAACCGTAGGAATTAAAGTCTTTTACGTCGACGCCGCGCTCCTGTAGATAGCGGCCCGCCGGACTGTCGCCATCAATATCTCCAGCCGGCGAAATATGGTCGGTGGTCACCGAATCCCCCAACAGCGCCAACAAACGCGCACCCACGACGGGCCTGGTGGAATCACCATGGTGCTCATCAAAAAACGGTGGGTTGCGAATATAGGTGGAGGTCTCATCCCACGTATAGGTGTCGCCCTCCGGGATCGGCAGGGCCCGCCACTGGTCGTCACCGGTAAACACATCGGCGTACTCGCGGCGAAACATATCCCGATCCACCTGCGCCACGGCCGCAGCGACCTCCCGGTTACTTGGCCAGATATCCCGCAAATAAATTTTTTCACCCTGCTCATTGACGCCCACCGGATCGACCGCCAAATCCAGGCGCGTGGTCCCGGCGAGGGCAAATACCACCACCAACGGCGGCGAGGCCAACCAGTTTGCCCGCACCTCAGGATGAATGCGCCCTTCAAAATTTCGATTGCCCGACAGGACAGCGGATACCGTCAAATCGCCCGCATGTATGGCCTGCTCCAGCTCCGGGGCCAGCGGTCCCGAGTTGCCGATACAGGTGGTGCAACCATAGCCCACCAGATTAAATCCCAGTTGATCCAGATACGGCTGCAATCCCGCTTTAGCCAGATAATCGGTCACCACTTTGGAGCCCGGCGCCAGCGACGGCTTAACCCAGGGCTTGCGGGTAAGTCCTTTCTCTACAGCCTTTTTGGCGAGCAGACCGGCAGCCATCATCACCGCCGGGTTGGAGGTGTTGGTACAGGATGTGATCGCGGCGATCACCACATCGCCATCCCGCAAGCCGTGTACCGTTCCTGCTACCGGCACTTCCGCGGCAACGGTACGTCCGCGTAGCGCGATCATCTCATCCATCGCTGCACCGAGACTGCCCAGCGCCACCCGATCCTGTGGGCGTTTCGGGCCGGCCATACTGGGGGTCACCGTACTTAGATCCAACCCCAGGGACGCGCTATAAATGGGTTCGACTTCATCGTTGCGCCACAAACCCTGGGCCTTCGCGTACGCTTCCACCAGCGCGAGGGTTTGATCGTCGCGGCCGGACAGGTGCAAGTAATTGAGGGTTTCCTGGTCAAATGTAAAAAAGCCACAGGTGGCGCCGTACTCCGGGGCCATGTTGGCAATGGTGGCGCGATCGGCAAGGGGCAGACTGTCAAGTCCCGGCCCGAAAAACTCGACAAATTTTCCTACCACGCCGTGCTTGCGCAAGATCTGCGCAATGGTTAACACCAGATCGGTGGCTGTGACCCCCTCGGCCAGGCTCTCAGTCAGTCGCAAGCCGACCACGTCCGGAATCAGCATGGAAATCGGCTGCCCGAGCATGGCGGCTTCCGCTTCAATACCGCCCACACCCCAACCTAATACGCCAAGACCGTTAATCATCGTGGTGTGACTGTCTGTACCCACCAGGGAATCCGGATATGCCAACGTCTCGCCATTGACCTCGGATGTCCACACACCTTTGGCCAGATATTCCAGATTGACCTGATGACAGATCCCGGTGCCCGGCGGCACCACTCGGAAATTGGCGAAAGCGCTCTGCCCCCAGCGCAAAAACTGATAGCGTTCACGATTACGCTGCATTTCTATGGCGACGTTCTCCCGATAGGCGGAAGCATTGGCAAACTTATCCACCATCACCGAGTGATCTATCACCAGATCCACCTGGGTCAGAGGATTGACCAACGCCGGGTCGGCACCGCGGCGCGCGAGCGCATCGCGCATTGCCGCCAGGTCCACCACCCCGGGCACCCCGGTAAAATCCTGCATCAGCACCCGGGCAGGACGAAAGGCGATTTCCTGATCCTGCGCGTTTGCGTCGCGGTTGGCCAACGCCAGAATATGTTCCCGAGTCACGGTGCTGCCATCTTCAAAACGCAACAAATTTTCCAGCAATACTTTCAAACTGTAGGGCAGGCGGGATACGGCGGAAAAACCCTGCTCCACCAGAGCGGGCAAGCTGTAGTAACGATAGCTGGAATCGCCAACTTCGAGTTTGGCACCCGCGTTAAAACTGTTTATTGAAGACATGACATAGACTCCGGGTAAAAGCGTCAAAAAAGATACTACTCCAGTTTACGGCTTGGCGTTACAGGCGTACTGGAACTATCGCGACCTGAGTCAGGGATCAGCAGGTTTTTCGGAGTTGTCTTCTGGATCCTTTTCACCCACCAATTTTTTACGGAATTCCAGCACCTTTTCGTGCAGCTGCTCCGCATCACCATAGGGCACAAAGGTATCGTAACGCGGGTGTGCGCCCTTTACCCTGCGGGCATTTTTGATGGGACACCAATACTGTTCCGTACGCGCGGCAATTTCCCGCGAATAGGCAATAACACCATTACCATAACTACAATACGCGCAATTCAACTTTTCAAACGCGTTCAGATAAGCGAGACGATGACGATCCATAATAACGTGATCGGTTCTGTTAACGCGCGGAATGCCATACAGACGAAAACAGATGTGTTGATACAGCGTCATGCTTATATCGAGTAGCGCCAGGGGCACGACCATGCTGTAAATAATGGGGGCGGAAAGAACATTAAGGGGCCGACTGTGTCCAAACCACTCCCCCCAACGCATTTTCATCTCGCGATGCGCTTCGCGCATCTGCTGTTCAAAGCGAACGCGGGTGCCCTCTACGTGATAGCGAAATTTTTGTTCCTGCTCTCGATAGGCACCCTCCAGTTCCGTTTCGAGCAGGCGTATACGGTCAATGATATTTTGAATGTGTCCGTTCATTTTGCCTCGCTATCGGTGCGAATAAATTTTTCCATAAAATCGATGGGCAATGGAAAGACTATCGTATTAGAGCGTTCACCCGCTATCTCCGTCAGGGTTTGCAGATAGCGCAACTGCAAAGCCTCGGGTTGCTGCGCAAGCGTTCGCGCCGCTGCCAGCAACTTCTCGGAAGCTTGCATTTCACCTTCCGCGTGAATCACCTTGGCACGCCGGGTGCGCTCCGCCTCGGCCTGCTTGGCAATGGCACGCACCATAGTTTCATTTAAGTCGACGTGTTTGATTTCCACGTTGATGACTTTTATACCCCAGGCATCGGTTTGTTGATCCAGTATGGTCTGAATATCAACGTTGAGCTTATCCCGTTCCGCGAGCATTTCATCCAGTTCGTGCTGACCCAGCACCGAACGCAGTGTGGTCTGCGCCAGTTGGCTGGTGGCCATGTAAAAATCTTCCACCTGAATGATCGCTTTTTCCGGATCCACCACCCGAAAGTACACCACCGCGTTGACCTGTACGGACACGTTGTCGCGGGAAATAACGTCCTGGCTCGGTACATCCATCACCACCGTGCGCAAATCTACGCGCACCATTTGTTGAATGCCCGGCACGATGATAATGAAACCAGGGCCCTTAACCTTCCAGAAACGGCCTAATAAGAACACCACGCCTCGTTCGTACTCACGCAGAATTTTCACCGCGCTGGCGATCAATACCAGGGCCAGAATGACGATTGTGTAGAGCGGATACTCCAGCATATCGGTATCTCCTCGGTTAGTTATGGACTTGCGATGTCGACGCAGTGGCGTCCGTACGCGCTTGAGGTGCCACGTCAAGGGTCAACCCCTGTACCGCCACCACCCTGATCGGCTGATCTTTGGCAATCGGCTCGGTGCTATGCGCCTGCCAGATTTCGCTATGCACAAACACTCTGCCCTTGCCGTCCGCGAAATTGACCACGGCACGACCTGTTTTACCCGGCATTTCTTCAACACCACTGACCACCGGACGCCCACGGGCTTTGAGGGCCAGACCCACAACGGCAGTTAGTATGAAAGCGCTGGCAAGCGCCACTGCGGCGATCACCGACAGATAAATTTTGAAGCCGGGCAGGCGAGTATCGATCAATATAATTGAACCAATCACCAGCGCGGTAATACCCCCGAAACCCAACATACCGAAGGAGGGTTGCAGCGCTTCGGCCACCATCAGACCCACACCCAGCAAAATCAGTCCGACACCGGCGTAATTGACCGGCAGCATCTGAAACGCATACAGCGCTAACAGCAGGCAGATGGCGCCAACTGTCCCCGGCACCAGCCCACCGGGATTGTAAAACTCCAGGATCAATCCATAGATGCCCACCAGCATCAGTATGTAAGCGACATTGGGATTGGTGATCACGCTCAAAAACTGACTGCGCCAATCCGGCAAAATTTCAACCACCGACGACCCGGCTGTGTGCAGTGTTCGTTTACGCGCCAGCACGCTCACCTCGCGACCATCAATTTGCGTCAGCAAATCGCTGATATCGCTGGCCACCACGTCGATCACATTCAGCGCCAACGCTTCGCGCGCCTGTAAACTGACCGCCTCGCGCACTGCTTTTTCCGCCCACTCCACATTGCGACCGTGCAGTTCCGCCAAGCCGCGAATATAAGCGGACGCATCGTTGATAATCTTGCGCGACATGGCGTCGCCCTGGGCTAGCGGAACATCCCCTTCACCACCGTCCTTTTGGTTTTTCTCTGCCGTTTTTTCTACTGCGTTTTTATCTTTGTCCCGATCCATGCCCGGCAACGAAATACCGCCAATCTGCACCGGCGTCGCGGCACCCAGGTTGGTACCCGGCGCCATCGCAGCAATATGGCTGGCGTAGATAATATAGGTGCCGGCGCTTGCGGCACGCGCACCCGTGGGGGCGACATAGGTCGCAACCGGCACGGTCGACGAGGTAATCAGTTGAATAATGTCGCGCATCGCCGTGTCGAGACCGCCCGGCGTATCGATCTGCAGGATAATAAGTTCTGGATTTTGCTGTACCGCCTGCGCCATTGCTCGGGCAATATAATCCGCCGTGGCCGGACCGATGGCATCCGCTACGGTCAGTAGTACCACATGCCGTTGCTGGCTGGCACCAGTGTCCTCGCTATCGGCAACGGTTGCTTTTTGATCCTCTACTGCAAACACGAGCAACGGGCCAACTACCAGCAACGGGCCAACTACCAGCGCCAGCCCCAGCACTATTCGTCCAACCGTTTGCCGCACCCACCCTGCTCTTTGCATTGCGCCTCCCTCCGACCTGTATAGATGCTCCTCTCGCAACTTACAATTTAATTCCCGGTTATATCAGACCAACTTGACTTAACTCAATGGGGATTGCCCATCACGCCCTGCAACAGCCGGGATTACCCTGCTGGATGGGTGGGCATTTTACAGTGCCATATGAGCAGAATACGCAACAGTCACCGGCCAGTGGTGACAGCACCACGCCGCAGGTCCGGCACTCATAAAACCACTGGCAAGCGTCGGTGGGCATAGCTTCCAGCCTGCTGGCACCACATTCGGGACAGGTGATTGTCGATTCAAGTACGATATTCATCTTTGTGCAAGCCTCGTTGCGTTCTGTAGTGGCCGTCCCGCGATGGCTCCCTGCCACACAGGTGTTGCCGGGAGACGACGGTGTGTTGATAAACAGACTTTCGTAGGCCGCCAAAAAACGCAGCCCAAGATACCCGGCCAACGACGCCACCCAGGGAAAGCAGGTCGCGCAACCCAGCGCTGGTAGCACCGCGCCACCCGTGCCGACGCTCTCCCCCCAAACCCAAAAAATTCAAAACATACAGCTCTCATTCACATCCACTTCTTGCATTGTAGACCCGAAGGCGACAGGCAACCCAATTCAACATCCGAGTTTTTTTGACTGCCGCCTTACTTGAGACCCCTGGCGATTCAAGCTACATTGGGCGCGCCGACCTGATTCGACTCCGTCGCTACGATCGGTAATAAAAAAACGAACACACTCATCTGCGCAATTAGAGAGCGACCATGTCCGATCAGCAGTCAATGTATGACGCCTTACAGCCTTTTCTCGAAAAGCGCGGCGCCCTGGACAATATAGATTATTCAAAACGCCACGCCAAAGGCATGCTGTCGGCGTGGGAGCGGGTCGATCTGTTGATGGATAAAGGCTCCTTTACGGAAATTGCACCGCTGGCTCGGGAAAGCGACCTTGCCCAGACCACCAAACCCGGCGCCACACCACGGGACGGTATTGTCGTCGGCTACGGCAAGGTCAACGGACGCACGGTGGGCGTGGCCGCCTACGATATTCAGTTTCGTGGCGGGTCCATGGGCAAAGTGTGCGAATGGAAGTTCACCCGGTTGAAACGACTGATTCTTGAGCAGGGCTTTCCTCTGGTTATTTTTTCCGAGGGCACCGGCGCCCGACTGGAGGAGGAAGTCAGCTCCCAGGGTGCTTACGACAATCCGCAATTTTCCAACCTCGCGGCCCTTAGCGGTTACGTGCCGGTAGTGGTAGCAATTATGGGCACCTGCGTTGGCGGCCACGCCAATCTATCCGCGTTTGGCGATTTTGTGCCGATGACCAAAAACTCGAGCATGATGATCGCCGGGCCATCCCTGTTAAAAACCAAAATGGGTATCGATGTCACGCTGGAACAGCTTGGCGGCGCCCGCAAGCATGTTGAAGAAAGCGGCATGGGCGATATGCTGGTGGACACCGAATCGGAGTGTATTGAGAAAATCAAAACATTTCTCAGCTACTTGCCGGATAACTGCAACCAGCCCGCCCCGTTTCGACAGCCCCGCGACGACCCACAGCGTAGTTGCGAAGAGCTGATGGATATCGTGCCCACCGACCTGCGCTTCGCCTACGACGTCAAAAAAATTATCTCCAGTCTGGTGGACGACGGTAAATTTTTCGAATTAAAACCCACCTTCGCCCGCAACATCGTCACCTGCCTGGCGCGCATGAATGGGCGCGTGGTTGGGTTTATCGCCAATCAGCCCCTGCACATGTCTGGCACCCTCGACGTCAAGGCCTGTCAGAAAATTTGCCGGTTTATTAATTTTTGTGATGTGTATGGTATCGCGCTTATTTTCCTTCAGGATATCCCCGGTTACTATCCGAGTCCCCAGTCGGAAACGGACGGCATCATCCGTTGGTCGACCCGCATGCTCTACGAAATTGAACACGCCACCGTGCCACGTTTCACCGTCATGATGCGCAAGGCATTTGGCCTCGCCCACTACGGCATGAACAGCCTCGGCATGCAGCCCAATATGCTGGTTGCCTGGCCGCTGGCGTCATTTAGCGCCATATCCCCCGACGATGCGGTGCAGATATTATTTGGCAAGGGATTAGCGGAGCTGGAAGACGGAGAAGCCCGCAAACAAGCGCTAATCGCCGAATTTAAGGCCAAAACCACCATCCTGCCCGCTGCCGAAGCAGCGCTGGTAGACGATGTTATCGACCCACGCGACACCCGCAAGGTGCTGATTCGTGCTCTGGATATGGCCCGGAACCGACGCCCGGCCCATCCCTTCAAACGACGCGGCATTGTGCCGATTTAATTATTCTGTCCGAGGGTGGGGTAGGACATCTTCACCCACGGCATCCAGCAAATCAGCAAAAAAAACCGCGCCAATGGGCGCGGCCTGTTATCCACACAAATACTCTAATACTTTATTGGCTTTTTCCAACCATGTAATCGACGGAAGCTTTCAGCTCATCATCCGAACAATCCATGCACAGACCCTTAGGGGGCATGCCGTTAAAACCGTTAATTGAGCTGGCGTACAATACGTCCATACCTTTGGCAATGCGCGGTGCCCACTCTTCAATATTGCCTAGTTTCGGTGCGCCCGCAACGCCGGTGGCGTGGCAGGTCATACATTTGGTGTTGTAAATTTCCTCGCCGGTACGGGCAGCACCGCCCGCTGTAGCCGCCGCTACCGGTGCAACGTCACTGGCCATTACCACTTCGCCGGGCGGCGCCAGTCTTGCCGCGACCTCTTTTTCCTGCTGCGCGGTCAGTGGCGCAGCTGCCTTATCGTCGCCACAGCCCGCTACTGTCAGTGACAGCGCCAATGCCAGCACGGCAATCCCCGCCTTGTTCAAGTACGCCATATTCGCCTCCGCGATAAACAATTACCAATTAAACAAACACCGACCAAATCATCGCGGCCATTATAGACAGTTTGTCGTCTATCGTGAAAAGATTATCGCACAAGGTATTATTCGGGACTCTCTGTGGCAGCCAAACACTATATTACCGCGCAGCAATTGCTCGACGACTCGTACCAGCTGGGCCTGGCGATCCTCGATAGCGGGTTTAAGCCCGACCTGATTATCGGCTTGTGGCGCGGCGGCGCACCCGTCGCCATCGCCATTCACGAATTGCTCGCCTACCTCGGGTGCAACGCCGACCATGTTCCGTTGCGCACCAGCCTGTATCGCGGGGTGCAAGAGCGCGCTGCGGACGTCAGTATTGACGGTCTCGAATACTTTGTGGACAACGGTACGCCAGCGGAGAACATTCTGGTGGTGGATGACGTGTTCGACACGGGTCTAACGGCACGCGCAGTACTTGCGCAACTTAAGGAACGCTGCGCGGCCCACGCCGACATTCGCATGGCCACCCTCTGGTTCAAGCCCGCCAACAATCAGACAGACCTCACCCCGAACTATTTCTTGCACCAAACAAGTGCATGGCTGGTGTTTCCCCATGAACTCAGCGGCCTGAGTTCGGCGGAGCTGGCAGACAAACCGGGTATCGATGCCCTGCGTACCCGGCTTACAGCGGATGTCACTGGCGATCGGTAACACTTCGTTATTAGCCACGACTCAAAAAATCGAGGCGAAAAAAAAACGCCAACTGTAAAGTCGGCGTTTTTCACTCTGAGCCTTTTGTTACTGCTAAAAACTACAGGCTTTTGCTAACTGAGAAAACTACGGTGCTCTCGGCCCAGTTTGTATCAAAGATTTCGTCCTTGTCGAGATCGGTGTCCACCCAGGCCAGGGCCAGGTCGAGACCCACGAGGGTCTTGGTCAACGTAATGGAATAGTCAGAGTAGCTGTCGGCATCATTACTCAGGAACGCTTTTTCGGCGTCCTTCAGGTTCGAATCCCCGCTGGCGACATCAAAACTGTTGTAGCCATAATGCAGGTCCAGACCAAAGCCCTCTGGCAAGGCAAAGCTGTAGTCCCCGTAAACATAGTAAAACTCACCGGATGACAGCCAGTAATCGTCAGAGTAGGCGACACCCAGGGTGGCATCTTTGTAGGACAGGCTGGCGTAAAATTCCTGGTAGTCTTCTTTCTCATTACCGTTCAGTGTGAAATCCACACCGTCACTGCCGGGATAGTCGTAATAGATATAACCCACGTCAAAGCCCAGATCTTCTGTGATGCTGCCGCCGTAGCCACCGTAGAAGTCCAGTTCAAGATCCGGCGAGGTGCCAAAGTCGACGTTAGAGCCCCACACGCCCAGATAAAAGCCACTGTCGAAGGCCACGTCAAATCCACCCTGGAGCGCCGGATCGGTATCCGACTGAGAAATTCCGCGAAATCGGTAGTCGCTGGTGAGCGTGACATTCCCGGAAACTTCCGCCGCCATTGTCGCAGCTGGGGATAACGCCATCATTGCCGCCAGAATCAAACCCTTGTTTGCTATAGCCATGTTGTATTCCTCTTAATGTGTGCGTACTTGAGTGTGCGCGCTATGGATACTCTCTATGGATACTCTCCCTATGGATACTCTGTTTTGCCGACTCGATTCTGCGCTGGAGAACGCCGAACTGCGCCAGGCTACTGCTGCCTTACAATAAAACCTCCCTCAACAACCGGGGCGGCTGATGTTTCCATTCTTCAAACCCACCTGAACCGGCTATACACACTCACTTAAGCACAAGTCGTGCCAATACCACAAAGCCGCACTTATCTGATGATTCCTACGCTTTCACGGTTATAGTGCACCATAATTGTGCGTTTTGCTGTACGAACTCCCTGTGCTGCACCATCAGGAACCCCAAATTAGCAGGCCGTCGCTACCACCCGCATTTTCTGTTGGAGCCGAACCCAGGCACGGTAGTACGGTATTCCCAAGTGTCCGCGTGGAATACACTGCCAAAAATCAATCCGGCCTGCGGCGTTCTGAAGCCATATCCCAGCTTATTAATATCATCCAGCCATGGACTCGGACTCGCTTGGCGAGTAAGCTAGCCACCCTGTTTTTCCAGCACCCGTAGCTCAGCTGGATAGAGCGCTGCCCTCCGGAGGCAGAGGTCAGAGGTTCGAATCCTCTCGGGTGCGCCATCTCCCAAAAACCACCTTCACGGTGGTTTTTTTGTGGGGGTGCGTGCGATGACTCACGAGAACATCCCGGTATTCACGAGCCGTGGTTCGACCGAACGGTGCAATACCGTTCCGGGCGGCGGTGGGCCGGTCCAACGGATCGAGGATCCGGAGAGCCCAGAGCCAGCCGATCCGCATGCGCGGAGGACTAGTCCATAATCTGGCGGCTAGACGTAATTTGGCTGATAGAATAGTCAGTTCCCAAGCATAACCGGACAACCAATGACCGATCTGCCCAAGTGTTTAAAATGTAATTCCGAATATACCTACGCGGATGGCACTATGTACGTCTGCCCGGAATGTGGCCACGAATGGCCCCAAAATGCAGTAGCAGAGAATAACGATAGTGGATCTGTTGTTAAGGACACCAACGGAAATGTCCTGAGCAATGGTGATACGGTAACGGTGATCAAGGACCTCAAACTCAAAGGCTCGTCGCTGGTGGTAAAAATTGGCACTCGGGTGAAGAATATTCGCCTGGTGGAAGGTGATCACGATATCGACTGCAAAATCGACGGCATTGGGGCGATGCAACTGAAATCACAATTTGTCAAAAAAGTTTAGTGGAACCTGAAAATGGCAACCCCATCCGAATTGCCCACTGAGGTCGTACAGGCTCTCCACGCCAATCGCAAAGTGGAAGCTATCAAGCGCCTGCGGGAACTGCAGGGACTGGGGCTGAAGGAAGCCGCAGACGTTGTCGATAGCTATATCGCTGCGCATCCAGGCAGAGTGACACGGCGCACCCCGCCGCGAGATTATGGCGCTGGCCGCGCCATATTAATTATCGTGGTGTCCGCGGTTGTGTACGGCGCGTATCAGTTATTCACCGGCTAACGGTACTGGAAATAGCGCATCTTTTTACTGAACCAAACCACCGCCCTCGTTCCTTGATCCAGCCGACCGTACCGCTCCGCATGCACCAGCCTGGAGGCGTGGCTTGTGCACCCAAAAACAACCCTGAACACCCCTTTTTGGCTTAACATGCGAAATCGTCTCTGGATATGGAGCGGGCTGTGTCGAAGGACTCAACCAACACGGATATTGAAAGCATCCACTACGCCGGTCTGACTGAGGTCGCCGCGCTGATCAAGTGCGGCGACTTGTCACCGGTCGAACTGACGCAACGGATGCTGAACCGCATCACCACCGTTGATGCCAACCTGCATAGCTATATCACAGTGATGGCCGAGCAGGCTCTGGCCGCGGCGCAACGGGCTGAACAGGACATCGCGGCCGGAAACTACCGCGGAGCACTGCACGGCATTCCAGTAGCAGTCAAGGATCTCGCCTATACCCGCAATGCCGCCACCACCGGCGGGCACAGTTTTATGTCGAACTTTGTGCCCGATTACGACGCCACCGTCGTCACCCGACTCGCCGGAGCTGGCACGGTGTTACTCGGCAAACTGAACCTGACGGAAGGTGCCCTGATTGGCTATCACCGGGATTTCCACATTCCGGTCAATCCCTGGCACGCGGATTATTGGCCCGGTTTGTCCTCCAGTGGCCCCGGCGTGGCAACCGCCGCGGGACTTTGTTATGCCTCCCTCGGCACCGACACGGGGGGCTCCATCCGCTTTCCCGCCCTGGCCAACGGCATTGTCGGGCTGAAACCCACCTATGGCCGAGTTAGCCGCTACGGGATACTCCCTTTGGCACCCTCGCTGGACCATGTCGGGCCCATGACCCGCCGCGTTGCAGATGCCGCGCTAGTGCTGGAAGCCATCGCCGGGTACGACGCCAACGACCCCACATCGCTGCAAGCCCCGATCCCCAATATGCGCGACGAATTGCAGAAAGGTGTCGCCGGGTTGCGTATCGGATTTGATCGCCTGTACGCGACGCACAATATGAGCACCACACTGTCGACAGCAATCCAAACTGCACTGATTGAACTTGAGCGGCTGGGAGCGCGAATCGTCGAAGTGGAGATGCCAGATTTTCCCGATGCGATGGTGGAAGCCTGGTTTGCGCTGTGCGCCTACGAAGCACAGGCCGCGCACCGCGCCAATTACCCCAGCCGGGCCGAACACTATGGCGAGTATCTGCGGGAATTCCTGGCCATGGGCGCCGCCGTCACCGATCAGCAATACGTAGACGCATCCCGGTTGCGCGCCGACTTTAACGACCGCTTACGCGGTGTCCTAGCCAACGTGGATGCCATCGCCACGCCCGCTGGGGGAGCGCCCTTTATCGCCTCACGGGACGTTCCCTACGGAGGTATGGGCGCTTCTGATCCGGTGATGGCGTCGATTCGACCGCGCTTTACCTTTCCCGCAGATCTTGCCGGCACGCCTGCCCTGGCGCTGCCCTGTGGCGTGTCCGAAGACGGTTTACCACTGACGATGCAGTTGATGGGCAAGCACCTCAGTGAACCAATGTTATGCCGAATCGGCCACGCTTACGAACAGGCGACCGAGTGGCATACGCGGCACCCCGCCGTATAAAACGCACACCAACAAACGTTCCCTTACCCAACGGAGCGCGTGGTTGTCGTGCCGAATACCTGATCCAGATGACTGTCGGACAGGCGGGGAGTAACCAGCGATACCGCAACAGTTACCAGTATCGAAACCCCTTCGCCAACGGTTGCGCAGGCAAACGGGTTGTCGGCCTGATTATGTACCCAGAAAAGCAGTTGTTGCAGCGCGTCGCCCGTCTCTACCCCGTCTGGCAGTCCGGCATTGCTCAGCAAGGTAAAGGTCGCGGCGCCAGCGATAAAACCCCAGATCGCGCCCTGTTTGGTTACACCACGCCAAAACACGCCAAGAATCAATGGACCAGCCAGGGCTGCCATCATCCCGCCGAGGCCAACCCACACCATCAATGCAATGTTTTGACCCAGTGACTGCCAGGCGAGCAGCGCGGCGCCGACCAGCACCACAACAATTGACCAGCGACTGATGCGCAGCACATTGTGGTCGATCTGCGCATCCGTGGCATGGGGGTGCAGAACCTTAACCAGCGTGCGGCGATAAATATCATTGGCAAATACCTGTGAAGTGGAAATGACCAGCCCATCCGCCGTGGACATAATCGCGGACAGAATGGCGATGCCCAACAGCGCCGCCAGCCATACGGGGAACAGCGCCACGAAAAGTGCGGGAATAGCCTGATTGGGACCGCCAGGCAACGCGAGCAAACTGTCGCCGAGTACCGCCCGTGCCAATACACCACCCAGCACCATGGACGCCAATATCAAGCCGAACAATAAACACAGCGCGATAAATTTGGAGCGCCCCACCCCTGCTTTCAATGCCCAAATTTTGTTGCCGATATGCGGCAGCATACCCAGTGACAGATGGGCCAGAAAAATCGCGGTGAAATCCCAGTAGGAATCAAAGATCGTCGCACCGGGATACAGGATGCCGACGGTGTTCGGGTCCAGTTCCTGGAGGCGATTGAGCATGCCGCTAAAGCCCCCCTCGACACCCACACCCGCAAAAAAAATTACGATCACCGCCACCGCCAGACCCAGCATCATCGCGCCCTGAACCCCATCCGTCAGAATATCCGCGTGGGCGCCACCGAGCACTACATAGCCCAGCAATACCAAGGTGGTGACTCCCAGCGCCGTCTGCGCATTCAGGCCCAGCATTTGTTCGAACATCACCAGACCGGCAACCAGTTGCGCCGCCAGGTAAAACAGCAAAACCACGGAAAAGACCGCAACGATCAGACGCAGCGCCTCTGACTGATAGCGGTCACCCATAAACTCGGGAATGGAACGATTGCTGAACGTGTTGCCAGCTTTTTGCACCTGCTTGAAACACAGCCATACCCCCAGATAAACCGCCGCCGGATAGACCAACGCGTAACCAAGGGCGGGTAACCCGTAACGGTAACCTAGGCCCGGAATACCCAGAAAGGTTGCCCCGGACGCGGTCGTGGCGGTCATCGCAAAGGCCAGAAAAAATAGTCCGTAGCCACCCCGCGCGGTGGAAAAATCGTCGCTGTTTTTAACCTGACGCATACCCAGGTAGCCAAAGCCCAGCATGGCGATCACATACAGTACGAGAAAAAACCACGCCCAAAGTCGAAGTGAATCCATGACTACATCCGCACTCAATAAATTGCGATGGGATCGGCCAGGGCCTGCACCGCACCGCGCACGCGGGGTGGTCCAAATACAAAGAAAAATTCCAGGGCGTTGTCGCGCACCAGCGGCCCGGTGTTCATGGTCTCAAACAAATAAATACCATTTTTCAGCAGCAACGTAATATGCCCCTGAAAGATACGCCCCGGCTTTTCCGGCGGCACCGGATCTACACCCCAGGTATCGGCACCCACGGCCAGCACATTTTGACTGGCAAGATAGGTGGCTACCTCCTCGGCAATACCTGGCTCCGACGAGCCCCATACTTGCGGGTTTTGCGTCATCATGTGTTCCGTCCAGCCGGTATGAAACAACACCACATCGCCAGCCTGAATCGGCGTGCCCTGCCGTTTGACCACGGCTTTGACATCTGCCACCGTAAACACCTGCCCGGCTTTTAGATAATCCACCTTAAAATAATCGGCCATATTGAGGATGATGCCCCGCGCAGCGATGGGCGGCACTTTCTCAATCCCAAATCGCGTGACACCGGTAGTCGTGACCAAATCCTTGCCCTCGGTGCAGTTATAAAAGATACCGTGTTGCCCCACATGCCCCAAGCCGTCCAGTTGCGAGCCGATGCCAAACCAGCCCTGAAACATATCGTCGTTGTAGTTAAATCCATTTTCAAACGCGTGACGTCCCCACTCCTGCCCGGGCTGAACGATCTGTAAATTCATGGTGCGCGGACCAAACGCCGGGGTATCCTTGTCGATGATCACACCCAGGTGGTGAGTCTTACCGCGCTTGATCAACTGCGCTGCAAGCTTGACGCTCTGTGGCGTAATTAAATTCGCAGCGCCAATTTCATCGTCCGCACCCCATTTGGTGGGCACGCAATCTTCTGCTAACGCCGAGCAGGCCCAGCCGACTAACGCCCATACCACTAAATTCGCGACGGTAATTTTTCTTGCCCACACTGTGCTAATCATCGGCATGATCTCCCATTTGTATTGGTTATCGGGGTCTTTGCAATATGTCGTTCCGGCTTTGGTGATCAACGAACATATCTGTTCTGCATCCCAGTATAAACTCGGCAGTCGTATTTCCAAGTTTTTTTGTTCGGCTCACTCTACTACGAATTATGGTTAGTGTCCGGCGCAAGCGCTCATATATTATCGTTATAATAGCGACTCCAACTACGCACCCCATCGCACAGGAGTCACACAATGCGTTTCAAACGGCGAGTAGCGTTAATTACTGGCACAGCCTCAGGGATTGGCCTGGCGACGGCGAGACAACTGGTTGCCGAAGGTGCCACCGTGGTCGGCACAGATATTAATCAGGATGAGCTAGCTCAGGTAGCTGCGGATATGGGCAGTCAGTTTATCCCCTATTGCAGTGATGCTGGTGACATTACGCAAATCGAACCATTGATGGCGATGATCAAAAAAGATCTCGGCCAACTCGACGTATTGGTTAATAACGCAGGTATCGCACGCTTTGCCAACCCGGAAACTATCGAAGCAGACAATTACGATTTGCAGATGAATATTCTGGTGAAAGGTCCAGTGTTTATGGTGAAACACGCCGCCACGTTACTGCGCGCCTCCCGCAACGGCTCGGTGGTGAATATCGCCTCGGTAGCCGCACAAATGTCCCTGTCCCATTCCTGCCCCTACGGCCTGGCCAAAGCAGCCATCTGGAAGTTTACCGAGGACTGCGTCGTAACCGTTCCGGGCGTACGCCATAACGCGGTATTACCCGGGTTTATCCACACGCCGATTATCGAAAAAAGTTACACCGCCACGGCAACCGCTCGCATTCTCGACTCCGTCCCGAAAATAGTTCCCGCTGGACGCATGGGCAAAGCGCAAGACATCGCCCACGCCATTTGTTTTTTGGCTTCCGATGAAGCGACCTTTATCAACGGCGCCCATCTGGTGGTTGACGGTGGACTCAGCCGGGTCAGCCCAATAGGTTAACTAGCCGACCCGTGCCACTGCCGCCAAATGTTTTCGTAACCTTTCGTCATTACAACCGCGAGGCGCTAAGTTCAACGTCAGCCAGTGCCCAGATTTTTTCAAATTGCTGACGGGTTTCCTCCGCTGCCGATTCCTTCCCCTGGGCCTGCAAAGTTTGCATCAGACCAAAGGTCGACCAGCCGTTATGCGGGAATTGCGCCAAATCTTCGCGATAAACCGCTTCGGCCTGGCGCAGACGACCGGCGCGCAGCAGCGCCAGTCCGAGAGACTGGCGGGTCGGGTAGTACCAGAACGGTGGCTCGGTGTAGGGCAGTGCGTCCTGCAATGCCACTGCCTGTGTAAAGTATCCGATGGCGCCGTCGGCATCGCCGCTGGCCATTGCTATTTCACCCTGCAGCAACTGATCCGCAATTTCCAGCACCTGGCTGGCGGGATAGTCGTGGGCATCGAGGAATTCAATGGACGGCGCTTTTTTACGTGCTAGCAGAGCGCTTCTTTCCTGCTCTGCGAGCGCCGTTTTGTCCGTCGCGATCAGCGCCAGGCCCCGGGCGTAATGCCAGAGCCCGTTGGACAGATCGAATTCGGGTAGCGGCGCGGGTTCGGCGAGAATTTCATCCCAGCGGGCAAACTGCGCCAGCGCCAGGATAGGCACAGTACGGAAAAATTCCACCACCGGAAATTGCCTGACCTGTTCGATACTAACTTTTTCCCCGAGTTTGCGCGCTGCCTCAATGGCGACCTCACTACGTCCTTCCATGCTTGAAGCGGACCATAAAAAATGGATATTGTGGGGATAATACAGCGCCGGATAGAACCCTTGAGCGTTGCACTGGGCAATGTAATTCTCATCCACCGCTGCCGCTCGGACGTTGGCCTCGGCCGCATCGTTGTAGCGACCAACTCGCCAATAGGTGTGTGCCGGCATATGTACCAGGTGGCCCGCACCTGGCACGGTGACCGCCAGCCGGTCTGCCGCGGCCTCGGCTTTACCGGGTTCACTCGAGGCTTCGGTGGCATGAATATACAAATGCATGGCGAGGGGATGTTCAGGCTCTTTTGCCAATGCAGCTTCCAGCATTGTCAGCACCTCCAGCGTAGCCGGCTTCGGTGCGCCTTTTTCCGACCAGTAATTCCATGGCATGGTATTCATCAACGCCTCGGCAAACAGCGTACTGGCGTCCACATCATCCGGGTATTTGTTGGCCAGCGTGCGCATGGCATCCGCGTAGGCCAGATCGAGAGGGTCTCGCTCGGCGGCCGGATCAAGGTGATAACGGGCGCCAAGGGCGTCTATATAATCCCGTTCCGGCTGGCTCACCTGATCCTTGCGTTCCACCGCCTTCTGCAGGGCCGCATAGGCGGCGACCCGCTCGTCGGTACTCATAATGACCTTGCCCTTACTGGTGATATTGATATTTGGCCCGGTCGCCAGCGCCTCTCCCCAGAAACACATGGCACAGTTATCGTCGAGGCGTTGCGCGGCGCGAAACGAACGAATCGCTTCGGCGTGGTTAAAGGCAAACGCCAGCACCAGACCCTGATTAAAGTAACGCTGCGCGCCGGGGTCGTTGGTGGTGATGGTGTGGTGGTGATTCCCCAGCCCGTCAAACAATGGCGCACCCGCACGGGCGACCAGTTGTTCGTTTGATTCTTCGGTACCGGCCTCGGTGAGCGCCGCTGGCGCGCCCGCCTCGTTGTCGCCCGCACTTGATGTTGTATCCGCCCGATCACAGGCGGACAAAGCCAGTGCACCCGCCAGAGTAATTACCCATAACATTTTCATAACGACGCTCCGTGTGTATCCCCGTGTAGCAACACGTAGCCGGAGTCGTGGCGCCCCGACTACCACCCAAACTGTCTAACTCACCTTAGGTCTAACTCACCTTAATCAGCTCACTCGCGAAAAGTTAAGCCACCCAAGCTTAGTCAAAGGTAAACCATTGCGCAAACTGTCCCACGATTGCCCACGATTGCCCACGATTGCCCTGAATGTAATCCTGTTGACCAAATTTACCACCATGTGCGGTTTCGGCGCACAAGGCAGGGCGTATAAAAAAGGCGACCGAAGCCGCCTTTTTAATCGTTAACCGGTCGAGCGCTAACTCGCTTTGCGCGCTGACCAGTCACTTTTTAGCCTCGGCAACACTTTTTCGCCGAACAGACGCATGCTTTTCTTGGCGTCGTCGTAGGGCATGCCCGCATAGCTGAAGGTAACATTCAGATCAATATCGCCCACCAGATCTTCGATAGCCTTTACCATTTGCAGAATATTGTCTGGCGTACCATATACCTGACAGTCAGTGAACATCTTGGCCATCCCTTCATTGCCCACATGGCGCATGGCCTCCGCGGATTTCGCATAGTGGTCATATTGCCCACCACCTTTACCGGCAAAATGATCACCGGTCATTTCGTAATGATTGGTGGCGGTGGTCCAATAACCGCCCATATATTTATGCGCCATTTCCTTGGCGCGAACCGGATCTTCGTCGCAATAACAAACCACGTTGGCGACGGACGGCGGCGCGGGGCGGTTCCATTCCTTCTCAAACAGCTCCTTCCAGGCGTCGATATCTGGTTTGCGTTTGCTCCAGGGGCCAATGGCAAACGTCATCAAGGCGCCGCCAATTTTTGCCGCGTACGGCACCGTATCTGGTGACATGGACACCACATAGGTGCGATCGCGGAAACTGCGCAGAGGGCGCGGGCGAATTTCACGACGCTCCTGAATAAAATAGCCGCTGGTGCTTTCCATAAACCCGGTATCCAGCGCATCGGTTATCAATTTTGCCGCCTGATTCATCCGATCCCGGGATTCTTCCATAGCGATTCCGAAACCGTCGTATTCGATCTGCGCCAGACCGCGACCGAAACCCGCCAGAGCGCGACCACCGGAGAGGTTGTCGAGCAGGGCAAAATCTGTGGCCACGCGCAGGGGATCTTTGTGCCAGGGCAGAATTACGGCCGCAGTCCCGAGCTTCAAATTTTTGGTGCGCCCCGCCATATACGCCAGAAATTCAATAATATTAGGCGACAGCAGGTAGTCCGTGAAATGGTGTTCCGTACACCAGATGGAATCAAATCCCAGTGGCTCCGTCATATCCGCCACCTGCAATTCGTTGACGTAAACTTCCGCGTCGGTCATTGGCAGGTTGGGGTGATTTTGAAAAAACATTAAATTGCCGACTTGCATAGCTAATCTCCAGACTTCAACCAATAGTATTTTGAGCACCCGCCAAATTGACGGGTAGATTTAATCAGGCGTGACGATAATGGAACACTTAGTATCATTGTCAGATTGCCGCAAGGACAACGATTTCTTTAGCCTTACCTGCGTTGCACGGATCGGTGCGACAACCTCCGGGCCACGCGGCACGCCAGACAATCAGTGCGACGCCACGGTCATACTACCCGCCGGTAACCTCAGGATATAGATAAACCGAGCAAATTAAAACCGGTAATTCCACACCCGGAGATACCTGGGACTTATACACCGCTTAAGGCGCGTTGGCTGGCCAACGGAGTGCGACAAAAGCGTTTTCTTCAGGCCCTGTGTGTGCACAATGGCAATACGATATTTATAATTATCACCCGGGGTGCGGACACCTGGTTGGACTAGAATTTATCCATCAGATCCTGCCAAGCACTGATCAGTTCAGTGCGAAACCCCGGATGGGCGATATTAATTAACGCCTCCGCCCTTTTTTCCACCGACAAATTGGCAAGACGGGCGACCCCGTATTCGGTGACTACATAATCGATGTCACTGCGCATACCGGTTACCGGCGCGCTACGCAGTAAGGGTACAATTTTTGAGAGCTGGCCATTTTTCGCGGTCGAGTGTACCGCCAGAATACTGCGCCCGCCTTTGCAGGATTTAGCACCGCGCAAGAAGTCGATAAGGCCGCCACCCCCACCCACCTGTTTACCGTTAATCGTTTCACTGTTGAACTGGCCAAACAAATCAATTTCCAGGGTCGTATTAATGGCCACCAGATTATCCATGCTGGCCAGTACCGCGGCATCATGGGTGTAGCTTACTGGCCGGATTTGCAGATCTGGGCGACCTGCGCACCAGCGATAAAACTCCCTGCTGCCCGCCACTACCCCGGTAACTATTTTGCCCCGATCCACCGACTTGCGGGCGCCGTTTACCACACCCTGCTCCACCAGCGGCACGAACGCCTCGGTAAGCAATCCGGTGTGTACCCCCAGATTTTTTTTGTCGGTGAATTTTTGCAAAATGGATACGGGTAACGCACCGATGCCCAATTGCAGGCAATCGCCATCCTCGACCAGTGCGGCAATGTGCTCGGCAATGACCATATCGGTTTCGGAGCTGGCCGCAACGCCATATTCGGCGAGATCCTCTTCTCCATGCACAACAAAGTCGATATCGCGCAATGAAATTTTGGGGCTATCAGCAATAAACGGTGTATACGGGTTAATTTCAGCAATAACACAGCTGGCGCGCTGCAACATCGACAGAGAGTAATCGCCGTGCAATCCAACACTGCAGAAACCGTGCGCGTCAGGCGTTGATAATTTAATCAGGGCGATCCCGATATCGTATTCCTGCTCCATGGCGCGATAGCGGGCGGAGTGGAATGCCGGCACAAACTCCAACCGGCCGGCGCGGTGTAGCTCGCGGTATTCGCTGAGAAAAAAACCGCTATTTAGCGTTGCGGCGGTAGAGATACGATTTACATCGAGTGCCTGCATGGTGGGCACCGAGCAATCGATAATGCGTAACTCGCAAGTCAGCTGCGCCTGGGACACCACATCAATTGCCGCATCCGGCTGACCACAACCGCCCGCAATAAACACGGTGGTACCAGCGACAAAATGTCGACGGACATGCTCGACATTCAAAAGTGTAGCGTCTATGGATGGTTGCACGGTGGGCATCCTCAGGAAATTAGCTGCGGCAATTTAGCACAGCGTAGCCGAATGAAACTACCCGCTTGTCCGAACGCGGATACCCCTCGAGGGTGCCAGACCAGTGCACTGGCGGGTGTGGCGGGCCAGTGGCCGAGTATCTATCCTGAAGCCGTACCGTCTAACCAACGCGGAAGGTCGACAGCTCTGACCTTAATTTCGCGTCCGGGCGGTGCGCCCGGATTCCCTGTCACCCACTGAATCGCCAAGTTCCTGAAGACGTCGCACCACGCCATCGCCCACTGCGTACAGATGTGCACGCACCTCCCGCTCCGCCGCATCCCCATCGCCGTCGATAATCGCCCTGCGAATCAAGCGATGGGCGCGTTTCACCCGCGTGGAAAAATACAGGGAACCAAATGCGATTTTTATATAGAAATCACTGCGATCCCAAAAGCTGGCCGCAATGTCACTGGCAAGCGGCGAGTCGGCCATGCGATGAATTTCACCGTGAAACAGCAGGTTGAGGCGCCGGTAACTGGGATCCTCGGCGGTTGGCGCGCCCGCCGATGCCGTCAAACTGTCGATCTGCTTGCACAGCTTACTAAACGCTGCCAGGTCGCCCTGGGAGCGGCGCTCTGCGGCAAATCGGGTAACCATGCCCTCGGCAGCAGCAAACAGTCGAAAAAAATCCATCACGTCTCGCACATCGGGAGAAACAATCTTGCAGCCGACCTGGGGAACAATCTGCACAAAACCGTCGCTTTCAAGCCGCTTCAGCGCCTCCATAACCGGCACCCGGCTACACCCGAGCTGGTCTGCCAGCGCCACCACCGACAGTTTATCCTCGGGAGCCAAACGCCCTTCGAGTATGCTGACTTTCACATGCTCGTAGGCCTGCTGCGCGAGCGCAGAGTGCAGTTTGGGTTTAGCGATCATAGGCAGTAACTCATAAGCACTAACTCGAAAATGAAAAATTTGGTTGCGCAAAGTATCCAGCGCCATTAACATTCTAATATATTAGCTCCAAAAGATACATAAGCAAAGGGGATCGATGACCATGAAAATGCGATTTGGGGCCTTTCTGGTACCTAGCACCAGCGCTACTCCGCAACAATACGAGCAAGGTTTCGCCGGACAAAACCCGGTTTTTTACCAGCGAGGCTTACGCGAAATGGGTCGTATGATCCAGCAGCTTGAAGAACTGGGATTCGATTTTGTCGCTTTTTCAGAACACCACTTTCACGTCGAAGGTCTGGAGATTTCCAATAACCCGGTCATGCTCGACACCTGGGCTGCCATGCAAACCAGACGCATTCGCGTCGGCCAGATGGGCAATGTACTGCCGTCGCGCAACCCGTTACTGCTGGCCGAAGATCTGGCCATGCTCGACCATTTTTCCGAAGGCCGGATGATGGCGGGCTTCGCGCGCGGTTATCAGTCCCGCCACGTAGCGACCGTTGGCCAGCACATGAACGCCTTTCCCACTACCGCCACCGACCCCGAGTTTGAAAAACACGACCGCGTAAACCGGGAACTATTTAACGACCACTACACCATTATAAGAAAAGCCTGGGACGAAGCCCTGTTCTCTCACCACAGCAGCCACTGGCAAATCCCACCCCCTGGTATTGAGTGGAATCACCCAGCATCGCTGCATATGGCACCCGGCATGGTTGGCACCGACGGCATGTTGAAAAAAATTGGCATCGCACCACAAACCCTGCAGGATCCCAGCGCCATTGAAGTCTTTACGCCATTCACTATGAGCGCCGACACCATTAAATGGGCGGCTAGCGAGGGCGTAAAGCCGGTAATCTTCACCCCGATTGAAGAAACCATCAAAGGTTGCCTCGACCTGCATCACGATGCGGCCCAGGCGGCAGGTCGCGACCTTGAGTGGGGACGTGGCGTCGGACACTTCCGCGACATTGTTATCGCAGACACGGACGAAGAAGCCCTGGAGATTATGTCGAGCGGGATGGGCTATATCTGGAATCGCTGGCACGACTGGTTCGGCTTCAACGAAGCGCTGCGCTACCCGGGCGAGAAAGGAGTCATTCCAAACAATCCGGAAACCATACGCGACCGCGGCTATGCACTGTGCGGAACCGTGGATACGGTCGCCAGGCAACTTGAACACATGATCAACACCCTGAACACCGATTTGATCGTACCCTGGATGGCGGTGGGGCCAGCGCCAATCGACAAGTTACTCAAAAGCAATGAACTATTAGTCGAAAAAGTATTACCCAAACTGGGTATTAAACTGGAACAGTACAAACCCGTGTTACGCAAAGAGTTTGCGGGCAAACTTTGGCGTGATGACACCAACTAAACAACGTAATCGACGAGAGCAATTATGGCAGTTAGAAACGGACAGGCCTATATCAACGGGCTAAAAGACGGCCGCGAAGTGTGGTACGACGGCAAGCGTGTGGACGATGTAACCACCTTTCCTGAATTTCAGGCAGCCGTAAAAACCCTGGCGTCTTTGTATGATATGCAACAGGATCCGGCACACTGCGACGTCCTCACCGTTGACTCCCCGGAAATTGGCGAGGTCATCAGCCGCTCCTACCAAATACCGAGAACTCAGGACGATTTGCGCCTGCTCCGCGAGACCTACACCAAAATTGCTGAAAAGACCTGCGGCATGATGGGCCGCAGCCCGGACTTTCTCAACATTATGATGGCCTCACTAGCGGCGAAAAAAAGTTTCTTTTCAGCGTTTTCTCAGGAACGCGCTGATGCGTTGCTCAATTATTATCATTACGTGGCAAAAAATGATCTGTTCTTTACGCATGCCCTGATTAGTCCTCAGCTGGATAAAAGTAAGGCCCGTCACGAGCAGGACGATCCCAGCATCCCGTTGCGGATTATTGGTAAAAATAGCGAAGGCATTATCGTCAACGGCACAAAAAGGATCGCAACCGCCGCGCCCTATGCCGATGAACTTATGGTATGGCCTTTCCCGCCAGGCTTTCAGCCAGGGGAACAACCCTACGCTAATGTATTTTCAATTCCAATGAACACGCCAGGTTTAAAGACCATCTGCCGAAGTTCCTTTGCCAAACATGGCGACCCAACCGACCACCCACTGTCCTCACGCTTCGACGAAATGGATGCCACTGTTGTGTTCGACCATGTACTGGTGCCCTGGGATCGGGTTTTCCTGCACGAAGACATTAACTTCCTCAATCGCATGTACAAAGACACCCGGATGCGCGAATTAACCGCCCATCAAACCAATGTGAGGCTGGAAGTAAAACTCGGTTTTCTCTATGCCGTGGCACTTAGAATGGCCGAAGCAACGGGTGTTATTGATCGCCCCGACATTGTAGAAAAACTTGGCGAAGCGGCCGTGCAGGTAGAGGTGATTCGCAACACCACGCGTTCTGCCGAAGCCCAGGCCGTGCTCGACCCCGACAATGGCGTGTTATACCCCGACCTGACCGCCTTGCAGGTGGGTCGCGCCCTCGGCCCCGTGTATTATCCAGCCATGCTCGACCTGATTATGCTGGCCGGAGGTGGCGGGCTGATTCAACTGCCGGTTAGCATGAGCGAATTTGATTCCCCCATCGGGGTAGACCTGGAACGATCCCTGCGCGGTGCCGGTATCTCGGGGCTCGATAAAGCGAAACTCATGAAACTGGCCTGGGATTTGTGCGGCAGTGAATTCGGCTCCCGCCACGAGTTATATGAAAAGAATTACGCAGGCGAACGGCGTATGGTGTTAGCGGGAATACATCGCGAATACAGTCGTAAAAAACTGCGCACTGATCACCTCGACAATTTTATGGCATCCCTATGACTGATCTCACAGACAACACTCAACCACCCCACCAAAGCTTCTGGGCAGACTTGCGTAAGGGCTCCTTTGAACAGGGTTATCTTCAGACTGGCCCGGTCAACACCCGCTTTCTGCATGCGGGTAACTCCGACCTTCCCCCGCTAATTTTACTGCACGGCACTGGCGGGCACGCCGAAGCTTACGCGCGCAATCTGCTTCAGCACGGAACGCACTTCAACACCTATGCGATTGACATGGTCGGCCATGGCTATAGCTCCAAACCCGATACCGATTACGAGATTACTGCTTATGTCGAGCATCTAAAGGATGTGATAGACACACTCAAATTCGACAAAATTTATTTATCCGGTGAATCTTTGGGCGGCTGGGTTGCCGCGCGCTTCGCACTGACCTACCCCGACCGGATTGAACGCATGGTATTGAATACCACCGGCGGCGCTACCTGTAACCCGGAGGTTATGGCGCGCATCAAGAACCTCACCACCGCGGCGGTCGAGAACCCTGCCTGGGACACCGTGAAAGCGCGACTCGCATGGCTAATGGCCGACCCCGCAAGCGTAACGGATGATCTGATCGCCTGCCGTCAGGCTATTTATTTACAGCCGGAGATGCCCATGGCGATGCGCCATATCCTGTGTTTACAGGAGTCAAAGATTCGCATAGCCAACAACTTGACCGACGAGGAATGGGCGTCCATCACCCAACCGACATTGGTACTTTGGACCACCAAGGACCCTACGGCGGATGTTAGCGTCGGTAAAAAAATTGCCGACCTGATTCCGAATTCCCAATTCGTGGTTATGGAAAATTGCGGTCATTGGCCCCAGTTCGAAGACGCGGAGATATTTAACGACATTCACCTGCGCTTCCTGCGCGCAAAAAACTGAAGCGCCGGTTATGACCGTCGCCGCACTTTTTTCGTCGCACTCGCCATTGATGGGGCTCAGCTCCCCCGGTAGCGAGGTGGAAAAAGAAGTTAAGAGCCATTTTAAACGGCTGGCGACCTGGGTGGATGCATTCAACCCCGATCTGATTATCGAATTTGCGCCGGACCATTTTAACGGCTTTTTTTACCGCCTGATGCCCAGCTTCTGTGTGGGCGTCGCCGCCACGGCGATTGGGGATTACGCAACACCGGCCGGACCACTGCCAGTGGACGGCCCTCTGGCCGAACAGTGTGTCAGCTGGCTACACGCCCATGGTGTGGACGCCGCCATTTCATATGATATGCAGGTGGATCACGGGCTGACCCAATTACCGGATCAATTATTCGACTGGCCAAACATTCCGCCGATGATACCTGTATTTATTAATTGCGTTGCCGCTCCGCGCGCGCCCCTCGCTCGAGTAATCGCGCTGGGAACAGCAATTGGTCAGTTCGCCGCAACACTGGATCGCAAGGTACTACTGATAGCCTCTGGCGGACTCTCCCACGACCCACCGATTCCACCCCTGGCATCGGCCCCGCCGGAAGTGCGGGCGCGTTTGGTCGCGGGCGGTGAACTGTCGCCCGAGGCGCGCGCAGCCCGTCAGGAACGTACTCTGGAGGAAGGGAAAAAGTCTGCCGCTGGTAAAAGCGACATTCTCGATCTCAATCCTGAATGGGATCGCCAGGTAATGAGCCTGTTGTCACAGGGGGATTTCACCACCCTCGGCGGCTACACGGACGACGACATTTCCCGGCTAGCCGGGCGCGGCGGCCACGAATTTCGCACCTGGCTCGCAGTATGCGCAGCACTCGCCGTCAATGGGCCCTACACCACCAAAACCTGGTATTACCGCCCCATACCGGAATGGATTGCTGGATTTGGCATGATGACCGCCGAACTCGATTGACAGACGTCAATTGCCAAACAGTTTGACGATCAACACCACATTCAACAACACAGCGAAAAGTGCCACCCCGCGCCAAAATCCAATCGGATTTCTCGCCAGCAACGGCTCAGTATATTCCCGCAATAATTCGTTATTCGGATTGCTTAAATCGTACACAAACTCGGACAGCTCGCCGTAACGGCGCTGCGGATTTTTGCGTAGCGCCTTTTCCAGTGCTTTATCAATCCACACCGGTAGATCCGCATAAAAATCCCGCGCCGACATGTAACCGAGCTTATTGATGGTACTTTCACTGTAGTCCTCGCCGTAAGGCAAGTGTCCGGTAATCATTTCATAGACAATGACCGCCAGGGAAAAAATATCCGAACGGGGAGTGCAGGGATAACCGAGCAGATATTCCGGGGCGGTGTAATTTTTGGTCCCCAGTAACGTCAGGCGTTTTACCGGCGTCGTCACTTCCTCGATGCCGGCAATTTTAACGGAACCAAAATCTATTATCTTTACCGTACCGTGGCGGTCGATCATGATATTTTCGGGCTTTAAGTCCTGATGGATCATTTCCATTTTGTGCAGCGCATGCAAACCGCGAGCGATTTGTCCGACTATATCGCGAATTTCGCTCAAGTCGGCGGCCGCATTGTCGTGCATCCAAATTCTAAGTGTTTGCCCTTCCACATATTCCGAGACGGTATAGAGAAACTGTTTCGGCCTGGCATGATTAACTATAGTAAGCAGGTGCTGGCTTTGCACCCGCTTGCCGATCCACTCTTCGTGCAAAAATAAATCCAGATATAACGGGTCGTCTTCGTAATTCACCGACGGTGTTTTTAGAACCACCTGTTGCCCGGTTTCTTCGTCCACGGCCAAATACACCTGGGTGCGCTTACTGGCGTGTATTTCCCGGACCACGCGATAGCCATCCATTTTCATACCCGGTGCAAGGGACGGCGGAATCGGTAACTCGGTCAATTTTCGATAGACTTCCTGCTCATCGGCACCGGGCAGTTGATTGATGCGTAAAATCTGGCAGCTCACGTTATCCTGGCTGCCATTGTGCAACGCCAGGTCGGCGATATTACGCGCGCCCTTATCTAAATCATCCGCACTGCGCAGTACCAGATCGCGCATCGCCGCATCCGGCACAAACTCGTGCACGCCATCCGTGGTAAACACAAACAGATCACCGGGTTCGACCAAAAAATTCATATAGTCGATATCCAGCTTCAGATCGATACCCAGTGCGCGTGTCAAATAATTTTTGTCAGCGGACACCCACACCCGATGATCCTGTGTCAGACATTCGAATTTATCGCCACGCAAGTGATAAATTCGTGTGTCGCCAATATGGAACATATGCGCGGTGGCGGATTTGATTACCAGCGCGCTCATAGTCGTGGCCAGCCCGCGCTGCATGTCGCGACTGGAAAGCCCCTGACCGTGCAACCAGCGGTTGGTTGCCAGAAGCACCTTGCTAACGGAGGTTTTGACGGTCCACGAATCCGCGGTGCAGTAGTAGTCCGACATTAAACTTTTGACGCAGGATTCGCTGGCGATCTTCCCGCCGTCGCAACCACTTACGCCGTCTGCTACCACAGCCACAATACCCTTGTAGCTGAGCGCCGGTTCGTCGGGCACCAGTACGCCATAGCTATCCTGATTTTCCTCCTTGGCACCGCGGCTCGAATATTGCCCGATGCTGATCATAGCTGTGCTCATACCAATCTGGCCTGTTATCAGTGTATTAGCCAATATTGCCTTTATTCTAAACTGAGCCGGTCAACCACCGTTAAACTAGAATTGTCAGGCGACGTCGATCAACTGAACTGTGCCATCTTCCAGCACTTCGGCAGTCTGGCCACGTGGCTCATCCAGAAAAATGATCACCAACGCCAGCACTGCCGCACCTGCACCGCCAATCACCAGAAAAAATACTGGCGCAGACACAAACGACAGCACCGTTAAAAACAGCAGCCCACCAACGTTGCCGTACGCGCCCGCCATACCGGCAATCTGTCCGGTCATACGTCGTTGAATCAACGGCACCATGGCAAATACCGCCCCCGAGCCACCCTTGGCAAACAAACCGCACAGCAATGTATTGGCGACCACCAAAGGTACTGCCCAGCCCGTATCGACCTGAGCCAAAATCACAAAACTGGCGGCAATACCTGCAAACAGAATAATCAGTGTGCGTTTGCGACCCACCCGGTCGCTCATAATGCCGCCCCCCGGACGGGCGATAAGATTCATCACCGGGTACGCGCCTGCGACGATGCCCGCCGCCACTGGCGACAGACCAAACGTATCCACATAAAACAGCGGCAGCATGGACACCAACGCGAGTTCCGAACCAAACGTCACCATATACGCCAGGTCCAAAATCGCCACCTGTTTAAAGCGATAACGAAACATTTCCGGTACCGGTTTGCTAAAGACGTCCTTGTTCACCTGATAAATATGGAACACCTGATAAGCGTAAACGACGGCAATGGCTAAATAGATGGCGTTGCTCAACGGTGCACCAAACCAGTCCATGCCAGCGGGTGACAGTTTCCATACCAGCAGCGCCAACGCCCCATAGATCGGCGCGCTCATCACCATATACAATACAAAATCCGTTTTACTGGTAACCTCCATCGCACCCATTTTCTTCGATTTGAAGTACGTCGAACCTTTGGGCGTATCGGTCACCGCAAAGTAGTAGTAAATACCATATAACAGGGAGATTATCGCCGTGACGCCAATGGCGTAGCGCCAGCCATTTTCGCCGCCCAACCACAATGCCAACGTGGGTAGCGCCAGCGCCGATGCGGCCGATCCAAAATTCCCCCAGCCCCCGTAGATACCCTGAGCAGCCCCCGCCTGTTTGGCCGGAAACCATTCGCCAATCATGCGAATACCAACAACAAATCCGGCGCCCACAAAACCCAGTAAAAACCGGGCTGCCGCAAGTTGTTGAAAGGTCTCGGCTAATGCAAAGAACGCACACAGGAAACCAGAAGTAATTAATATTCCGGAAAACATCAGGCGTGGACCATAACGATCCACCAGCATACCCACCAGAATACGTGCCGGAATAGTCAGCGCCACATTGAGAATCAGCAACACGCTGACCTCCTGGCTGGAAAGCTGAAACACGTCGCGAATAATCACCATCAACGGCGCGTGGTTGAACCACACCGCAAACGAGATAAAAAACGCCATCCAGGTAATATGCAGCACCCGCATGTTACCTTTGAAAGACAATAAATTGATTTTTTCCGACATGCACCACTCCCGATGTTCGATCAAAACCAGCCCATAGCTAAGCTGCCTGCCCAACGCGGTAGCAACAGCCATGCCAACTTGGTGCATGCGCACTGGTAGCAGCCCCGTCGTGGCGCACACAGGGCGCGCGATAAACACTACTCTCTGTTCTCGCCTGTACCTATATAAGTAGCAGTTAGCCGCGGCCCAACCCTTGCACCGTCACGGTGCGCCTTTGTAAAACACACACAGACTAGCGCACCATAGAAGTGCGGATGACGCAGTAATCCCGACAAGCAAACGCCCTGAGCAATTGAAGGGGTTCGAAAAAATACGTGAATATCACTGACTGCTGCTGACGCGACTGGCTTTCCCGCAAATTTTATCAACTAACACAGACACCTAACACAAACACCTAACACAGCCACCAAATTCATTTTTTTGTTTTGGCATAAAATTTGCAAAATATCCAGGTAACACGCGTTTAGAGCGCGCTCTAGCCGCTCTTCGATCTCGCGGCAGCAGTAGTCTAGAGCGGCGCAGTAACCAGGCTTTTGGAAATCACCTATGAGTAAACTTAAAGTCCTCGTCATCGGCAACGGTATGGTGGGCCACAAATTTCTACAGGCACTTGCCGACGCTGGCGTTGCAGATCAGTTCGCTATCACCGTCTTTTGCGAAGAGCCACGCGTCGCGTACGATCGCGTCCATCTTTCCGAATTTTTCAATGGTCGCTCAGCCGATGATCTGTCACTGGTTGAGAAAGGCTTTTACCAGCAACACGGTATTCGCGTCTTGCTCGGCGATAGAGCCGTCAGCATAGACCGGGATGCCAAAACCGTTACTTCAAGCAAGGGCGAAACCCTGGCCTACGACAAACTGGTGCTGGCCACCGGCTCTTTCCCCTTTGTACCGCCCATTCCCGGCCACGACCGGGATAACTGTTTTGTCTACCGCACCATTGAAGACCTCGAAGCCATTCGCGCGGGCGCCGCAGGCGGTTCGGTCGGTGTTGTCATCGACGGCGGCCTGCTTGGGTTAGAAGCGGCCAAGGCGCTAAAGGATCTGGGACTCACCACCCATGTGGTTGAATTTGCACCGCGCCTGATGGCGGTACAGGTGGACGACGGCGGCGGCGCCGTACTGCGCAAGAAGATTGAAGACCTCGGGGTGTTCGTGCACACCGGTAAAAACACCCAGAATATCAGTGCCGGCGACAAACACTTTCACAAAATGACCTTTGCCGACGGCAGCGAAATCGAAACCGACGTGCTGCTGTTCTCCGCCGGTATTCGCCCCCAGGACGCCCTGGCGCGGGAGTTTGGCCTCGACGTCGGCGAGCGCGGCGGCATTGTCATCAATGACAACTGCCAGACCTCGGATCCCGATATTTACGCCATTGGCGAATGTGCACTGTGGGGCGGCCGCATTTACGGCCTGGTAGCACCGGGCTACAAGATGGCCCAGGTTGCCGCCGAGCATATTATTGCCGCTCACACCAACTCGACCAGCAAAAACAGTTTTACCGGTGCGGATATGAGCACCAAGCTGAAATTAATGGGGGTCGACGTGGCCAGTATTGGCGACGCCCACGGCAATACGCCGGACTGCCGCGCCTACACCTACATTGATGGTACCGACGAAATTTACAAAAAGATTGTGGTGGATAAAGTCGGCAAGCGTCTGCTCGGCGCCGTGCTGATTGGCGATGCCACCGACTACGGCAACCTGCTGCAACTGGTGCTCAACAATATTCCCCTACCGGAATTTCCGGATGCCCTGATACTGCCCCAGCGGGACGGCAGTGGGGTCAGCGGGCTGGGCGTGTCAGCGTTGCCCGATTCCGCGCAGATCTGCTCCTGCAACGATGTGACCAAGGGTGCGCTGTGCACCGCCATCGCCGACGGCGCGACCACCCTGGGTGAGCTTAAAGCCTGCACCAAAGCAGGCACCAGCTGCGGGGGCTGCAACATCCTGGTCGGACAAGTGTTAAACGTCGAGCTGGAAAAAATGGGGCTCGAAGTGAGCACCGATATTTGCGAACACTTCCCCTACTCCCGTCAGGATCTCTATCATCTGGTGCGCGTCGAGGAAATAAAAACCTACTACGATTTACTGGACAAACACGGCACCGGCCGGGGTTGCGATATCTGCAAACCCGCGGTCGCATCCATTCTGGCTTCCTGCTGGAATGACTACGTGCTGGAACCGAAACATGCGGGCCTGCAGGACACCAACGACCGCTACCTGGGCAATATGCAGAAAAACGGCACCTACTCCATTGTGCCGCGCGTCGCTGGTGGCGAAATCACTCCGGACAAGCTGATCGCGCTCGGCGCAGTGGCCAAAAAATACCAGCTCTACACCAAGATCACCGGCGGCCAGCGTATCGATCTGTTCGGTGCACGTCTGGAGCAGTTGCCGGAAATCTGGCAGGAACTGATCGCTGCCGGTTTCGAAACCGGGCACGCCTACGGTAAAGCACTGCGCACCGTCAAAAGCTGTGTCGGCAGCACCTGGTGCCGCTACGGTCAGCAGGACAGCGTGGCCCTGGCGCTGGAAGTTGAGCACCGCTACAAGGGACTGCGCTCGCCCCACAAAATCAAGTCGGCGGTGTCCGGTTGCACCCGGGAATGCGCCGAAGCGCAAAGCAAGGACTTCGGCATTATCGCCACGGAAAAAGGCTGGAATCTGTACGTGTGCGGCAACGGCGGCATGAAGCCCCGCCACGCGGATCTGTTCGCCACCGACCTCGATAAAGAAACCCTGATCAAATATATCGACCGCTTTTTGATGTTTTATGTGCGCACGGCGGATCGCCTGCAACGCACATCCACCTGGTTGAACAATATGGAAGGCGGTCTGGATTATCTGCGCGAGGTGGTGATAGAAGATTCCCTGGGAATCTGTGCGCAACTGGAAGCGGAGATGGCGCAAATTGTCGGCACCTACCAATGCGAATGGAAAACCACCATCGAAAACCCGGAAAAATTAAAAATGTTCCGCCCCTTCGTCAACAGCGACAAGGGCGATAGCAATATTATTTTCGTCGAAGAACGCGGTCAGATTCGCCCCGCACAGAAACTGGAAATTATCAATGCTGGTGCTGAAAAATCTGCCGTCGCAAGGAAAGAACAGGTGCCTGCATGACGGACCTGAGCAAACCTGTCGACTCCTCGGTTGACACTGCCGCCTGGGTACAGATTTGTCCTTTATCTGACATACCCTTCGATGCGGGCATTGCTGCCCTGGTTAACGAGAATACTGCTCAGGAAACGCAAATTGCATTGTTTCGCCTACTGGACTCGGACACCGTGTACGCGATCAGCAACTTCGATCCCTTTAGCGAGGCCAATGTGCTCGGTCGCGGTATTTTGTGCAGCATCGGCGAGCAACTGGCCGTCGCCTCACCTGTTCTTAAACAGCACTTTAGCCTGACCACCGGTCAATGTTTTGAAGACGCAGACGTTTCTGTTACCACCTATCCCGTCAAAGTCAGCGATGCCATGGTGTTTGTACAGATCCCTGCCTCGAACCCGGAGGCAATGTGAAATATAGCTACTACACAGCGGATGTCTTTACCGGTCAGGTATTTCAGGGTGCGCAAATTGCGGTGTTCCCCGCAGCCAGCGACCTGTCGGACGACCTGATGGCCTTAATGGCCCGAGAGTTGAACCTGTCGCAAACCGTCTTTGTCATGGACAGTGTCACCAGCAGCACCAGCGCAGCCGACCAGCCCGCCCTGTTTCGCCTGCGTGTTTTTACCCCCGCTGGTGAAGTTGATTTTGCCGGCCATCCCATGCTGGCCGCCGCCCGCGTGCTGGTAGAAGCAGGGCAAATTGATTTCTCGGAAAGCAGTGCTGCACTGGTGTTTCGCCAGAACACCGGCGATATTGCTGTCAGCCTCACAAAGACAGAAAGCAAACCCTTGTTTGTGCAGTTCACTCTGCCCGCGAATCCGGTGGTTGATCGCTATACACCGACCGAAGCAGAGCTGGCGCGTCTGTTGGGTATTGAGGAGCGCGACATCGATACCCACACCTACCGCACCCGTCTGGTCTCGATCAATTTTCCCTATTTGATGGTGCCCCTGGTTTCACAGCAGGCGGTGCGCAAGGCGCGCTTTAGCCTCGATGCCTGGAGCCAGTCCAGCGCCCCCGCCATGGCCGCCCAGGAAATTTTTATTTTCAGCAACCGCACCGATTATCAGGAAACCGATTTTCATGGGCGATTAGTTGGCCCCAGCATCGGCGCCAGGGAAGATCCACCTATCGGCTCGGTAATGCCCTGTTTTGCCGGTTATCTCGCTAGCCACGAGCATATGCGCGAGGGCACCTACACCTTCACCATTGATCGCGGCACGGATAAAACCCGGCGCAGTGTGTTGCACATTGAAATGGATCACCACAGCGATAGACCCTCCACACTGCGTGTGGGCGGCGAGGTGGTGCTGGTCGGTGAATGCACCATGAACATCGAGAGTCATTGATATGTTGTTTGGTCGCCCGCGCAAAAATCCCATTATTATCGCCGACAAAAAAGTCAGCGACTGGACCTATGCCACCTGCGGCTATTGCTCCACGGGCTGCGCCATCGAAATCGGCAAGGACGCCACGGGCAAGGTAGTCGCGTCCCGCGGTGTCGGCAATGCCGATGTTAATCGCGGCAAACTGTGCCTCAAGGGGATGTACGGCCACGAATTGTTTAATTCGCCGGGGCGCGGCGACACCCCGCTGTTCCGTCAGCAAATAGGCCAGCCCTTTGCGCCCACCCACTGGGATCATGCGCTGGACCATATGGCTGGCGAAATAAAGCGTATTCAGGGCGCCTACGGTCGCGACGCTTTTGCGGTGGTCTCCACCGGGCAGATTTTAACCGAGGAGTTTTACACCCTGGGCAAACTCACCCGGGGTTTAATCGGCACCAACAATTACGACGGCAACACCACCCTGTGTATGGCCTCGGCGGTATCCGGCTACAAACGTTCTTTTGGCTCGGACGGCCCGCCGGGATGCTACGAGGATTTTGAACACACGGAATGTTTGATGGCCTGGGGTTCGAACCTGCCCGAACAACACCCCATTATTTACTGGCGTCTCAAAGAGGCGCTGGAAAAACGCAAGTTTCCGCTTATTGTGGTCGACCCCCGCGTCACCATGATTGCCCAGTTTGCCGACATTCACCTGCCCATTCGTCCCGGTACGGACGTAGTGCTGCAAAACGCGTTGATGCACGTGATTCTGGATGAGGGTCTGGAAGATACTGCCTACATAGCAGCCAACACCACCGGGCTGGACGCACTCCGGGCAGAAGTCGCCAACTGGGATCCCACCACCGCGGCGAAGGTATGCGGTATCGACGAAGACACCATTCGCCACGTGGCGCGGCTGTATGCCAACGCCCCCGCCGCCATGCATATCTGGACCATGGGCATTAACCAGAGCACCCACGGCTCCGACGGTGTGGTCGGCCTCAACAACCTGGCACTGCTCACCGGCAATATTGGCAAACCCGGCGGCACGGCCTTGTCCATTACCGGGCAGTGCAACGCCATGGGCACCCGCGAGTGGTCGTCCTGTTCCGGTTTGCCCGGTTATCGCGCCCTGGAAAATCCGGAGCACCGGGAGGAAGTCGGCAAGTTCTGGAATGTGGACCCCGAATTTTTCCCGAAAAAACGCGGGCTGTTTCAAACCGATATTTTCCCCGCCATCGAAACCGGGCAAATCAAAGGATTGTGGCTGGTAGCGACCAATCCCCTGACTTCAATGCCCAATACCGCGCGCATTCGCAAAACCCTGGAAAAACTCGAATTTCTGGTGGTACAGGATGCCTACGCGGATATGGAGAGCAATCAGTACGCGCATCTGTATTTACCCGCCGCCATCTGGGCGGAAAAAGAAGGCACCTTCACCAACACGGAGCGCCGCGTGAACATGGTGCGCCAGGCGACGCAGCCCAAGGCCAACAGCAAATCCGACTTGCAGATTTTTAATGAACTGGCGAAACGCTTTGATCCAGAGGGTAACGTACACTTCCCGGAGACTCCGGCAGGGGCGTTCGAGGAGATGCGCGAACTGTCCAAGGGCCGACACATGGATATTTCCGGTATGGATCACGACCTGATCGAAAAAAACCGCGGCATTCAATGGCCTTACACCGCTGAACAACGCCATAACAACGAAGCGCCTTTGCCCGGCGGCAAGCGACTGTATACCGAGCCTGCCACGTTTTGCCATGCGGACAAACGGGCCAAACTGATTCCCCTGCCGTTTATCGACAACAACGAACGGCCGGATGAACAATTCCCGTTCTGGCTGAACACGGGCCGCCTGGTGGAACACTTCCACACTCGCACCCGCACCGGCAAGGTCGGCAACAACAACAAATTCAGTCCGATTCCGTTTATGGAAATCAATCCCGATGCTGCCGCCGAACTAGGCGTTAAACACCAGGAATACGTGCGCTGTGTATCGAAACGCGGTGATGCCGTGGTGATGGCCATGCTCACTCAACGCGTACCGAGGGACATGATATTTATTCCCTTCCACTTTTTTGATTGCGTTAATCGACTCACCCTGGGCTTGCTCGACCCCCATTCCCGGCAACCTGCCTTTAAGCAGCAAGCGGTGCGGGTTGAAGCCCTTGCCGATCAGGTGAGTGCAGCGCGTTTGAGCCGGGAGTTACGGACCTACTGATGAACAATCGCGAAGCCCTGGAAACCAACGTCAAAGCCGCCACCAGCGGGCGGCCTATCTTTGAACTGCGTGGCGACGAACCCGCCAACGCCTTTCTGTGGGACCCGGTGCCGGAAAAAACCGCCGACCCGGCCACCAACTGCCACGGCAACCTGATTGATCTGCTCGACCTCTCCAGCCCCCTGCGCGGCGACAGCCTGCACATCAACGGCAACGACGCGGTGGGCGACAACCCCAACCGCTACAAGCAACACGGCTTTTATTTTAACGCCGACAACTGTATCGGCTGTCACGCCTGCGAAACCGCGTGCAGCGAAAAAAACGACAACCCGGCCCACATTGCCTTCCGCTCCGTGGGCTATGTGGAAGGCGGCACCTACCCGGACTACCAGCGCATCAATATCTCCATGGCCTGCAACCACTGCGACGACCCGGTGTGTTTAACAGGCTGCCCCACCCGCGCCTACACCAAGTTCGCTGAATACGGCGCGGTGTTGCAGGACCCGGATATCTGTTTTGGCTGTGGCTATTGCACCTGGGTGTGTCCCTACAACGCGCCGCAACTGGATCCGGTCAAGGGCGAAGTCAGCAAATGCAATATGTGTGTCGATCGGCTCGAAGTGGGCCTGAAACCCGCGTGCGTGTCTGCCTGCGTCGGCAATGCCCTGGACTTTGGCGTAGTGGAAAATATTCCGGAAAATCGCATCGAAGCCAAAACCGCAATTCCGGGTTTTCCCTCCACCGACATCACCCAGCCGAATATTCGCTTTCAGCAAACCCGCAGCACCCAGCGGGAAATGACCCGCCCCGACGGCATGCCGGTGAAGTACCACAAAGACGACGCCGGGCGCTTTAAGCCGGAAGTGGACAAAAAAATCGGCGACAAAAAACAGTGGAACTGGCGCAAGCTGCTCACCTCCCACGAAAGCGCCCACGTTATTTTTACCCTGTGCACCCAGGCGGTGCTCGGCGCGTTTTTGCTGATGACCGGCGCACAATTATTTCCCAACAGTGTATTCCCCAACAGTGCTTTGGCCGCCTTGCAGTTACCCGGTGTCGCTTTGCCCATGCTCGCGGTGATGATTGGGTTGATCAGTGTCGGTTTATTTAAACTCAATATGCACCTGGGCAAACCCCACCGCTTTTATCGGGGCTTTAATAATTTGCGCTGGTCGCCGTTAAGTCGGGAGATCGCCGGTATTTCCGCTTTCTATACCTTTCTCCTCGGCGTTGCTTTGTTTACCGCGCTTGCAGTCTGGTTTGACAGCCCGTTTATCGTGCAATCGTCCATCGTGCTCAAAAATCTGTGCGCCGCACTGGCAGTGTTCAGCGGCTTAATCGGCCTGTACTACATGTACCGCATCTACCGTATTCCGGCGCGGCCGTTCTGGAACCACTGGCAAACCGCCACCGCCTTTGGGGGCAATACCCTCAGCCTCGGCGCACTGCTAACCGGCCTGGTTACCTTGCCCGCACTGCTCATAAGCGGGCAATCGGTGAGCGGCATTTTGCCCGTACTCGCCACCGTCACCGCCCTTGGTTTAGTGGTGGAAAGCATTGGCCATATCTGCCACGGCCGGGATATGTACAAACTCGGCAACGAGGGCGCGTCCTCCTGGTATGTGCAGATCACCCGCTACGGTTACCCGTGGATGGTTCGCAATGGCCTGCTCCTAAGTGCCATCGTTATCTCCAGTGGTCTCGCCCTGGCCACACTGGCTTTCGGTGCACACGGTTGGAGTACCGTCGCCGCCTGGTCAGGGTTGAGCGCGCTAATTATTTGCGCCGCCGCCATCAGCCGCTCACTGTTTTTTGTGCTGGTGATACCCACCACCATGCCCGGTGCGTTTTTCTGGAAGAATCAGGACTTCGTGGAACACGCCCGCACCACCGGACTGGTGGATATGGAACAGGTAGGCGTGGTGCGAGAGCTGCACGGCAAATTCAAAATGGACGAATTACTCGACACCATTAAAACCACTACCCTGAAAGAACTATTCACCCACATCAAAGACATTGTTGTCTGGAAGAAATTGCCGCGCTGACATTGCAGGGGGTTTGCAGCGCCACGGGGTACCGGATTCCACACCCCATGGCGGTGATCGCCAATAGCTCCATGGCTAAACAACAGGAAGTGATGGGCACCCTGCAGGATATCGCCACCAAAGTACGCCGCACCCATTGTTAAAGCCTACCCCTGTGCAATCGCCGCCCGGTCGGCCGGACTGATGACCGCATGGCCGCCGCGATTCAGCACGTGGGTATAGATCTGAGTGGTTTTAACATCCGCATGCCCGAGCAACTCCTGAACTGTGCGGATATCGTAGCCCCCTTCAAGTAGCTGCGTGGCAAACGTATGGCGAAAGGTGTGGGTACTTATCTTCTTGCGTATTCCGGCTTGTGCCACGGCAATTTTTAAATTCCTCGCCAGCGTCGATGCGTGTAAATGGTGCCTGCGCTGTTCTCTGCTGCGAGGATCAATACTGCGGTGATTGGCACAAAAGACAAATTTCCAATGTAATGAAGAAGCCTGATTGGGGTATTTTTTTGCCAGGGCATAGGGCATTTCAACGGTGTCATAGCCTTCATCCGTATCAAGTCGATGAAAATGCTCGGTTCTGCGAATTGCCTGCTGCAAACCGTCTACGGCACACTTTGGTAGCACCGTAATACGATCTTTCCGCCCCTTACCTTCACGTATGGTGATGCTCTGTCGGTCAAAATCAATATCCTTGATACGAAGCCGGAGTATCTCCATTTTGCGCATACCGGAACCCCAGGCGAGTTGGATCATCGTTCTAAACGGCGGGCTGAGCGCATCGATAATGCGGCGAACTTCGTCATCGCTCAATATCACCGGTAACTTACGCACCTCTTTAGCGCGCACCGCATCAATATTGTCGAGCGGCATATTCAGCACATGGCGGAACAGAAAGAGCAAGGCGTCGAAAGCCTGGTTTTGCGTATTAGGTGAAACCCGCCGTGATACTGCGAGATAAGTCAGGAAGGCTATCACGTCATCGCTCCTGATCTCGCCGGGCGAGCTGTAATGGTGGTAGCGAATAAAGAACCTTATCCAGTAACAATATATTTTTTCCGTCGCCAGGGCCATTTGCTTGACGCGAATCGTTTCCCTTACTGTTTTCATAAACGGGCTAGTATTCATGAAAACTCCTTCTGAGCATGACTACTGTACATATAGCCAGTATATCTAAAATTGTCAACATTAAAATGAGTGCGTTCATCTGGCTCTCTGGCAACCCTATGCTATTATTTTCATATATTACAACGCGTTACGGCGTTTTCAGGAACGCGCCTTGTGGCTATATATATTTCGCGTGCTCAATTAAGTGCCAAAACGCCAGATAATTGAGCACGTGCGTCATATCTTGAGAGGGTTTAGGAGCCTATTGATTTTCCCTTTGAAATCAGAGTATTGTGGCGCAGATAATTTATCAATCAGGGAATGATATGTCTCACCTGCACGTTTATGTCCGAATACGGGTACATCATGCGCACACGCACGCGTTGCGAACATATGTCGCACGTGGCGTTCAATAATAGTTATGCATCCCTGACCTGGCCACGGTGACGCATGTTCGTAGTCCTCGATAGCAACATCTGGATATCGGAGCTCGGTCTCACCACCGTGCGGGGAGCAGCGCTTCTTCACTACTTGCTGCGTCGCGACTACATACTCGCGATTCCAGAAGTCGTGAAAACCGAGGTCGAATGGCACGTGCGGCGTATCCTTTCAGGACATCGGGCTGATATCGAGCGCAAGCATCGGCAACTCCTTTCAGTCTTTGGAAAGCTGAAGGAGCTTGTCTTGCCTACCGAGGATCAGATCGCTACGCGCGCCGCCGAGGTCTTTGCCGACCTACCGACGAGAGTTCGGGAGATTCCGTTCGCCTTACCCAGCGCTCGGGCATCGTTCGAGAAGCTTGTTCAGGGGGCACCGCCCAGTTCTGATAAGAATCAACAGTTCAAAGATGGCGTGATCTGGGCAGACTGTATGGAACTATTGCGGGAAGGCGACGTTGTCTTGGTAACGGCTGACCGAGGGTTTTTTCAGGATCGTCAGGTCGCCAACGGACTTGCGAGCAACCTACGGAAAGAAGCCGCCGGATATCCGCATCGCATTGACGTGTTCCATGAACTGACCGATCTACTTGAGTCAATTACAAGTCCGGCTAAAGTAGACAAGTCGTTACTAGTACGTGAGTTTCGCTCTTCATCAGGAGATACGTTTCAGAATCTCCTCGATTCAAACGGGTTCGAACTTTCTGGAGAGCCAGTCGTCGATGTCTCCTTCTATATCACAGAGAAGCCCGAGCAGTTGTACATCGAATTCTCCGTGACCTACCCATGTCGGGATCTCACCGAACAGGCGAGAACAGGAAGCGAACTGCAAGTACGTGGCGACGCGATGTATGAGCCTGGTGAAAGAAAATTCTCCGGGTTCCGGGTCACCGGCGAAACTCTTGCGTTTGTCGATGCAGCAGGAGAACAGCAACGTAGGCATAACTACATGTTCGCAGGCAACGTTGTGATAGGCCACCGTACGGTCGAGCACACGATTCGCCATAGGATGGAGGGGGGATAGTGCATAACCAGCTGGTCGACTTCGCGTCGGCCTTCGGCCGCCGCCGGACCGGTGCTCCGCTTCGCTCCGCCCCGGCCGGTCACCAGCGGCGTTATGTAACAAACCCAGAGGAAACACATGGATTTCACTCCAATCATTAACCAAGTAGTAGGTACGCTGTGGTATTTAATACCCATTGGGATTTTAGCTGCAACATTAAAATCCGCATGGTTCAAAGGTGTTGCAGGCGAATTCATCGTAAACTTGAGTGCTAAGTTATTTCTCGATAAAGAAAAATACCATCTTGTAAAAAATGTTACGTTGCCAACAGAAGATGGTAGCACCCAGATAGATCATGTAATTGTTTCAAAATATGGTGTATTTGTTGTTGAAACCAAAAATATTAAAGGCTGGATATTTGGTAACCCAAATCAGAAAACTTGGACGCAACAAATTTATAAGCATAAAAACAAGTTTCAAAATCCTTTACATCAAAACTACAAGCACACCAAAGTTCTTGAAAGCTTATTGGGGTTAAATGAGAATCAAGTATTTTCAGTTGTTGTTTTTGTCGGCGATAGTACGTTTAAAACAGAGATGCCAGAAAATGTAACGTATGGAAAAGGATATATTAGGTTTATTAAATCGAAGGTTCAGCCAGTATTAACAGAGTCAGAAGTTAAGCAGATCACAAGCAAAATAGAAGTTGGTCGGTTGACCCCATCTTTTAAAACAAACCGAGAACATGTGAAACATGTTAAAACTATTGTGGCTGAAAAAGAAAGTCGTCAAAACTGCCCAAAGTGCGGTAGTGAAATGATAATAAGAGAAGTTAAAAAAGGACAAAATGCCGGTAATAAATTTTGGGGTTGCTCAAAATTTCCAAAATGTCGAGGCGTTGTAAATGTTACATAACCAAGCGCTCCAGCTGACCGTAAAAAGCGCCGCTCCTATCGTCGCTCTGCTTTTTACGGCATCTGAGCTTGGTCGTTAGGGCTGAAAAAAAGGAGAGTCAGCTTGGCAACAAATTATGTCCTGATAGATTATGAGAATGTACAGCCGAGCAACTTGGAGATTCTCAAACAGCACCCTTTCAAGGTTTTTGTTTTCGTCGGTTCAAACCAAGTCAAGGTACCATTTGAACTAGCTTCGGCTATGCAGTCGCTTGGTGATGCAGGGCAGTACATCAAAATATCTGGCAATGGAAAAAATGCTCTCGATTTTCACATCGCCTATTATATTGGTGAGCTGGCTGCCAAAGAATCGAGTGCTCACTTTCACGTAATATCGAGGGACACTGGTTTTGATACGCTAATAAGCCACCTCGCGGAGCGAGGCATAAAGATACAGCGTGAGCGAGACCTTGCAGAAATTCCCGTGGTGAGAATGTCCGCCGCTACGTCTACTGACGATAAAGTAGCGGCCATAGTGAAAAACCTCGCTGGCCGAGGTCAATCAAGGCCTCGTAAGGTAAAAACTCTTTCAAATACTATCAACTCACTGTTCACTAAAAAGCTATCCGAGCCACAGCTTAACTCAATCATAAAAGAACTTGAACGGGGTAAGCATATAAAAGTTAATAACGGCAATGTGTCATACCAGTTGCCAAGCTAGCCCTAACAAGGCCAAGCGCCGCGACAGTGTAGTTCCCCCGCTTTAGTGGACACCTTCTGATAACTCAGGAGGTGACGACATGCCAAAATACACACAACCGAGAAAAACCTGGCAGTACACAACAGACTTCAAAATCAAGGCTGTCAAACTTAGC